>Ga0326728_10023665_pt1 | contig 11225 bp, 15 predicted proteins | sample MB3enrmetagenome_FD_207602 | JGI IMG/M metagenome (GOLD analysis project Ga0326728, IMG submission 207602) | Lab enriched peat soil microbial communities from McLean, Ithaca, NY, United States - MB31MN | ecosystem: Environmental > Terrestrial > Soil > Wetlands > Peat | place: USA: New York... | reverse complement strand
GTGCAGGAGGACCTTGCCCAGAGGGCGAGGCTGGCTATCTTGCGGTCGGAGAGGGTAGTGGAGGTCAATCCCCTGACGCGGCTCCCGGGCAACATATCTATCATCAAGACGGTTCAGGGGCTCATAGACAAGGGGGAGGTATTCGCCATCGCCTACGCCGACCTCGACAACTTCAAACCCTTCAACGACCATTATGGATTCAGCAGGGGGGACGAAGTCATAAAGATGACCGGCCGTTTGATCCTCAATGTAGTCAAGAACAAACAGCCCAAAGGGAGTTTTGTGGGCCACATCGGCGGAGATGACTTCATTTTCATCGTGGATGCCGATCTGGTGGACGGAACAGCCTCCGAGATCGTCGAAACGTTCGACAAGATTATCTCCACGTTCTACGACCCGGCTGAGAGAGAAGCGGGGGTTATCGTCTCGACGGACAGACAGGGCAACCAGAAGACGTTCCCTCTCATGACGATCTCCATCGGCATCACGAGCAACAGGAACAGGGCATTTTCCCACTACGGCGAGCTGACCGAGGCCGTCTCGGAGATGAAACACTACGCAAAAGACCACTCGGGAAGCTGCTACAGGGCTGACAAACGGCAGGACAATCAGGAGCAAGAATAAGCTTCGTGCTATTATTGGGGTTCAGCGCCCCCTCACCGGGCAAAGCCCGGCGAGCCTCCCCCCTCAGAGACTCGCTACGCTCGCCTACGAGCGACCCCACCCTCGCTCCGCTCGGTTTGCCGTAGGCTCAGCGCCCCCTCACCGGGCAAAGCCCGGCGAGCCTCCCCCCTCACCCTCGCTACGCTCGGTCTTGCCGCTGGTCGCGTGACGCATCAGGGGACGGGGCTCAGGTGTCGAGGCAGCACATCTCGAATCTCTCCGTGAACTCGTCGGGGGCGAACCTGTACTCCTGAGTGCCGACGCATTCGACTGAGAAAGACGCACAAACACTCCCCATTCTCGCGCAATCCTCTATGCCTTTTCCCTGGACCAGACCCGTAAGGAGTCCGCCCCGGTATGAATCGCCCGCGCCCGTAGGGTCAAGCACCTGCCTAGCTTTGCCCGTAGGCACGCGTACTTCGCCGCCTGTGGTGAGTATCCTCGATCCAAGCTCTCCCAATGTCGTTATGATGGCCCCTGTCAGGCCAAGCAAGGCCTTCTTGCCGAGGCCGGTCTTGGTCATGATGAGGTTAAGCTCGTAGTCGTTGGATATGAGGATTTTCGAGCCCTCGATGGCCTCCATAAGTCCTTCGCGGCTGAGCATGGGGAGGGACTGTCCGGGGTCGAAGATATACTCTAGCTCCCTGGCTTTGCAGGCCTGCGGATAGCTCACCATGTCGCCGAGGTTGCCGGGAGAGACGATGAGGATGGTCTCGTCAGGGTCAAGGGCATCGAAATCCAGCTCTGATGAGTACTTCATGGCGCCCGGATTGAAACCCGTGATCTGATTGTCTGAAAGGTCCGTGGTTATGTAGGCGCTTGCGGTGAATTCATCGTCGATTACTTTGATCCTGTCCATGGGAATGGCGTTGGCGGCAAGCCATTCGAAATATCGGTGATAGTCGCGACCGATGGTAGCGGAAATCACGGGCTTCTGCCCCATCAGGAAGAGGGCGTAGGCAATGTTGCCCGCTGTCCCGCCGAATTTCTCCCGTACCCCATTCACCTGAAACGCGACATTCAAGGTGCGGATCTTGTCGGGAAGAATATGCTCATGAAAGTGGCCGGGGAAATCCATGATTCTGTCGTATGCCAGGGAACCCGAGACGATAATGGTTTTCTTCATGATCTCTATGTAACCTCAAAGTCGTCGGCGATCAAGCGACGGAGCCATTCACGGGGGCCGGGCTCTCCCGACGGGAGGGCGCACGACTTTCGATCATCGAAGAGGCGATCGCAGGTGACCTGGCAGACGGGCCACCCCGGCGCGCCGGGTGGAATACCCCAGTTGTCGTTCATCCTGTAAGCTAAGAACTTCTTTTCGTCGCAAAAAAGAAGGTACGGGACGCCCCCGGTCCGTATGGAAACCCTCCGGTTGAGCCATCCCTTGCCGGCAAAAAAGGCGACGAACTGTTGCAAAACCTCGGCCGTTTGCTGCCCCTCACCGGAAAGAATCGCGCGGCGTCCCATGCTGTCCACCTCGTTCTTAAGGCCTTCGAGCCTGAAAGAAAAATAGATATATTGGCGACGAAAGTCAAGGAGTAAAACTCTAGAAAGATCACCGGCGAGATATTCGAAAAGGTTTGACTTATGCTCGCCGGTTTGATAGAAGTTAGGTGCAGTTGCGAGGATCTTATGGGGTCCACAACTGGGGGATCGTTCAATGGAAGGACAACGGACTCTGACTCCGTGAATGGGGGTTCGACCCCCTCTCCCCCAGCCAAATGATTTCAAGGGGTTATGCTTCCAAAGTAATCCCTTTCGCATTATTAGGTAACATATAGGTAACTTTTGAGAGGAAAACCGGCTCAGTGGACATGGTGAGCCGATCATTATTTGCCGTGATGAAGTCCTGAAGACCGCCGGTACCGATGCGTTGCATCTTGCCCATTATCGGCCTCCGTGGTGGAGTGGTAGCGGGGCAGGCTCTCAAGCCATCTGACTACATCGTCGAGCCGATATCTGATGCTGCGCCCCATACGGATAAAGGGTGCTCCACGACCATAGAGCCGGTCCTGTTCGGCCGTGGACTCGGCCTTGCCTGTCAACTCGCAATACTGCTTTTGGTTGAGCAGCGGCGGGTACTTCCTGGAAAGCTCCTGGAAAAGTTCAATTTTCACGCTGCTCCTCCTCTGCCTGTGCTGTTCTAGATCCTCCTAAAACCGTTGTCGCCCAACTTGTAACCGTCAAAGTTAGTCTCCCACAATCCCCGTGACCGTATCGGTCTACGCCGATTAATGATCCGAAACGGCGTATAGTCTCAAACCTCAGCCCCGCTTCGGCCAGAACTTATCCGAATAGGGGATCTTCATGTGTTTTCGGAAAAAAACATAGGAACTTTAAGCGGACAGGAGCACGGTCCACATCCTCCCGAAGGGCTTCCGGTTCCGCAGTCATAGATAATAACCATTCCGTTTACCTCACGTCCTTGAAACACCTGGCCTACAACCGAGATCTGGAGGCGCCACAAACGGGCAGCACTACATCACCGTGTCGCCGACAGCGCTGCCAGTGCTTCTGGCACCAGCCATGCTGATACGCCCTGCTTTCGCAGCCTTCAATCGAACGGATCCTTTTCACCTTCGCGGGAGACCACCTTCCTCATGTCGCTGATCCCGTAATACTCCGGCTCGGATGGCCTGTCCGATATGCGACAAAAAAAGACCGCCTCCCTTTTTGGGGAGACGGCCTCTTGTTCGGCCTGGTCAGAGGCCTACGGCCGGATACGCTTCATCGAGGCGGGGAATTCCCGTCGCCGCTGCGGGTACCCATTGCCCTTCACGAAGACGGGCACATGCGCCATATCGGCCTGTTCGCATAAGGAATCGATCCACTCTGTCTCATGAATCGGCTTCGGTGTGAGCCCGCCGATAATCAGCCAGTCGGGGCGGTACTCGACGAATTTCGGGACGATAGGGCCAAGGAGGGGCTCGAAGCTCCAGAAGCGTTTCGAGCAGACGACCTTGCCGAGCTCGTAACAGCGCTGATCGGCCTTTTGCCCGTCCTCTGCCGTGGTTCCTAGCCAGCAATTTTCCGGCCATACAAAGCTGGCATACCTCTGCGGGTTCTTGCTCAAGAAAAAGAAGGTATGCTGCGTCCTCACACGGCATTCCTCGATAATGGACCGTATCCATTGGTCAGGGATCCAGGGGCCCATCACATCATGAGTGGAGCAGCAAAAGACGCGCTTCGGCTTCTTCTTGGGCAAGCTGTCGAAGGCCTGCAGGGCAAGCGTCACCGTCGGGTTCCACTTGAACCGCGTGTACAGCCGGCGGGCGTAGCAATAAGGGCATGCGTACTGGCAAAGGCCCTTTACGGGATTGACCGATTTTTCGCTCCATTCGCCTTCCTTCTGCATGTTTCCTCCTTTCCGTTCAAGCACTCTTCCGGAGAGCCGCTCCCTCAGCAACTCCACCCTTTTGCCTCCTGACGCAGGCCAAAAAACGGCACCCGTGCGTTGTCGGTTGCGCTACTCTCACAACCGTTCACAGGAGGCAGTTCTGCTGGACAGGGAGTCGGAGATATCCCTCCCGAAGGAGTCCGACTCCGTTGAGATATTCATAATATTCGCTCCGGTCCATGTCAGGCTCCTCCCGGCCAGGGCAAGCCGTACTCTTGCGTGGTGCGCTGCGTGCCGTCGTGGATGAGATGGATCGCTTCGACGCCGCGCGCGAGCAGCCGCGCGCCGATGTCGATGAGGCGGTGGCAGGTGCGCGGGTCCATCTCCACGCACATGATGAGGAGCGTGCTGCCTGATCTGTGCTCCGCGATGAGCCACTCTATGCCCTCCTCCGTCGCGGGCCCGGGCTTGCCGCCCAAGGTCGCGCCCATCCACCGGTACCGCGCGCCGAACGCCTTTTCGAGCTCCGGCCGGTTGAACTTCGGATGAAAGCGGCCGTAAGGTCTCGAGCGAACATCCGCAAGGAGATCGACGCCGAGCTCGTCCATCTTCGCGCGCACTCCTTCCACTGTCCATTTGCTGTATCCGATCGTGTAGATCACGTTCCTCCTTTGCCCGCGCATGGGGCCCACGGGCGGGCGCGTCCTACGAAAGGCAGCCAACGCTCAGGGAGGTTGTCCGCATCGAGCGTGGCTCCTATAACCATATTACTATCGAGACCCTGTCGCTTCATCCGATCCCTTCGTACCCATGCGCTGCCTCCTGCGTTGCGCCTGTCTATCGCATCCTCCGGATACCTCAGGTCTTTCTCACGCCTCGCACGAGGCCTCCGCTTCCGCGGAACATGTTCGAGAGCGCTCTATTTTTCCGCGCTGGAGACTGTACGACGCGGTCACCAGGTATCTCGCCGCGGGTGACCGCGACTCCATGACCAGGTCGACTGGGGTACGTTTGTCGAGAACCCATGCACAGTCCTCGGGGGCCCTGCAGCACCTTGTGACGTCGCTCGTCATAGTGCCCTCCCTTCGGCTCTCCGCCCCTCGCCGGGGACTTCTCCGGCCTTATGCTGTGCATTTCTCACGCGTGAAGGGGGCGGTTCTTTCGAGGCCCTTCCGAGAGCAAACCTCAGAAGGGCCCAAGGTTCCTTGCTCGTCTCCTATGCCGCCCGACCAGGGTGCGAAGCAGACCTCGCGTGACGCCTCTCCTGGTGGTAGCGGTGGTCCCTCTCTATTTGGTGTATTGCCACCTCAACCTCGCGGGCCGTCAGCCAGGACGTGCTCTCCCGAAGCATACCCTGTGGCTTCCAGTTCCGCATGAGGAAGGCGCCGTCCACCGTGAGGTCCTGCAGGTCGCCGAGGTCAGCATCTCCATTGGTGAAAATAATGTTTCGATGGACCTTGCAGGACGGCATCGTCTTTTTCAGGAAAGCTTCTAACAGGTCCGCGGACTCGTTCACTTGACGGCTCGGGCTTCGCCCTCCGCGATCGACTATGGGTTCTCCGAAAAGGACTTGGTTGCCCCAATTGTCGGTTTTGTCTCGGGTCCACACATCACCGCGGCAATAAATGGTGCCTTTGCAATTCTTGACCTCGGCGGCAAAAATGCCGTTGGGTCCGACGAGGATCTGGTCTATCTCTCCCCTTCTGTTCTTGTATCCTTTTATGAGTATGTATTGATCATCGAGAGTTTGAGCGAGAAACTCCGCGAGGCCGTCCTCTCCTTCCTGGCCCTGCTGCCAAATGTGGTCCTCGAGGCCGGGTAGCTCCTTAACCGGCCTCCCATGGCTTTCCATCAGTTTTTTAAGGCGATGCGACACGACAACGAGCGCATAGCCCATCGCCCACAGGTACCTTTTCTGCTCGCAGGCCGCACGCCGGCGTGCTCTTCCTTCATCGATCCTCTTCTGTCGTGCCTGGAGCCTGCCCTCGTATGCCTGCATCCCGGCTTCGTACCTGCTCTGCCTCTCGGCTTCCCTCGTCCGCAGCTGGTCAGCCGCGTGGTCCGACAACACGATGGTTTTCACGGTTTCGCCTCCTTCTCCATGAGGGCTAGGTGCTCGATCACATCCTTCTCGATATCCTTGTCGCCCTGAGCCGGGGACGCCTCTTCCGCCTCCCTCGCGATCCTGATGGCCGACTCCGTGTGTCCCAAAGGGACTTGAAAATAGTCCTCAGGTGGAGGACGCAGGCCCGTTCCCGGTCATCCGCGACCCAGTCGGCTATGGCCATAAAACTGGGCGCTCTGCTCAGCTTCCGCCGTTTGGCCTCGCAGACGGCGTGCGTGCGGGCCCTCGCCGACCCGAAAGGGTTGTCATCGGCAACCGGCACAGCCAGGATATGTCCGCCCCACATCGGAGTCTTTCAGCACTCAGTAACAGTCGCGCATGGTCGCTGTTCTGCCGCGATCATCACCGGAGGCTCGCTCTCGCAGAAACTTCTTGCTCGTTTTACCCACCTCCCTTTTATAGTTACTTTATATAATGTAACACACTGTCATACGCATGTCAATAAATATTGAATTAAATTATGTAATGATGTAATGTGATTCATGCCCAAGAAAGACATATGCGAGCGCAAGACCTATTCCGTCCGCCTGCAGGAGACGGTGCTCGACAGTCTGAGGCACCTCGCCGTTGACGAGCACCGGCCCCTGTCATCCCTCCTCGAGGAAGCCATCACGGACATTCTGGCCAAGTACGGGAAGAGGCCGCCCGGCAGCGGTAAGGAAGAGGGCGGTAAGAGGGGGCGGCGGCATAAAGCGGAACGACGGACCGGGGCCGGGTAAATGTATGCTTGGGCGCTACGCTTGTCGTATGTTTCCTAAGGGACGGAAACTCGCCACTTCACATCAGGACGCTAGTGTTCTCGTGAGCTGATTCAAAGCAAGAACCGGAAAAACGCATGGGAGTCGTTGGGCGTTCGTCTGTTATTTTCCGCGTGCACCGTACCTCTTCCGAGACTGATCGTTGACTACGCAATGAAGCTGGGCGTAGAATAGCACAATATACCTGTGGGTCGGTATTGTGCCCGGACGGTTTCTTCCTTCCTATAGAGTCTCCGTTAGTATGGTGGACTTGCAAAAAAACGCGGTACATGACCTCGTCGATACCACGTGACCGATTTCGTGTGGAGGTATAGGGGTTGGAATCCTTGCCGGACATCGTAATCAGCGCACCGCGGCCCGTGCGGCTTTCCGACCCTTCTTATGGTCGACAGCCGCGGTTTTCGCGGGTGCTTGCAGCCTGCAAGCAGTGCGAGCTGCACTCTTCTTCGCCGCTTTTTTGAGGAATTTTTTCAGGACTTTAGTGAGGCGTTCTGCCTCTATGACCGCCGGATTCAGCTGCTCCCGGGTCAGCGTGCCGCCGCTTGCTTCCAGCTCATCGGCGATGTTTTTGATCCTCTTGCTCAACGGGGCCTCCGCGGTACGTATACTCGGGGGCATGGGCAAACCACCCCGAATTCCGTGTGCCGGCGGTTCCCCCGCGATCTGCGCCACGGGTTTGGCGCCACCCTCGGTTTTTCGCGCGGCCTCCGCCTGGCTCGTCCCCGTTTCCTCCGCAGCTGTTGCATCCTTGACTTTCGGGTCCAGAAGGCGGAGGCGTCGCCATATGGTCGTCGCGGACTTCCCGGAGATCCGGAGCAGCTTTTTTATGATCTCCGATTTTTTGCCGTCGTCCCTGTTCCAGTTGACGTTCTCAAGTGCGCTTTCCCACGCCTGGCGCCCACATGCGTCATGACCTTCAAGGTACTTTTCGTATGCGCGCGCCTCGTCAAGGGGGTCCAGTTTCTCGCGATGCAGGCTTGCGGTAATCTGGATCTCGAGCAGTTTTTTCGCATCGACGTCACCATTCAGGACTACCGCGGGGATGTGGGGCAACTTCAGCTTCCGGTACGCCGCCAAACGCCGTTCGCCGGACACGACCGTGAGAGGGGCATCACCTTTCTGCCGGCACACGACGATCGGCTGGAGCAGACCGTCGGTTTTGACACAGTCTTCCAGACGCTTCAACGCTTTCGGGTCCATGCGGGAACGGAGGCGGGCATCCCCGGACTGTACACAGCTCACGGGTACGTCAAGGCACATGCGGCCTCGTGACGACTTGATAAGGGCGTTGACCATAGAATCCTTCCAGGCGATTTTGCCGTGTCCGCGAAGCGCCTTGCAGATCCTCTCGAGCTGTTTCGGTTCGTAGTTCTTGCGAAGCCTGTCGTAATAGTCATTCTCCCGAGGGTCCGGTCCATTTTCCGGGATGCCGGACATGAGTCCGAGCCAGATCGACTCCTTTCCCTCTACCTTATTCGCGACGTAGCGGTCGACCTTCCTGATCACACGGAGCGGGTCCGTGAGGAACGGCTCCATGGATACGCTCGTGTTGAACCCCTCCTTCCACGCGTGCCTGAGGGACTCCAGGCGTTCGGGGAAGGTAGGTGCACCGGGCTCCCAGAACGCGAGGACGTCCGGGTCGTCGGAGGTGATCGTGAACCGGAACTCCAGCTGATCTACGTACTTTCTGAAAGTTTCGGTCATCTCAGTGATGATGGCGGGACGGGGCTTCGTGACCACTACAACCTCTTGGCCCCTTTTGAGTAGCTTCGTAAGCGTATCGAAGCAGGCCTGCTTGACACCCCCCACATCGATGATGTCGTGCGAGCTCGGGAACATTATCTTGAGGTTCTTCCGGGGAAAGCTTTTTTTGTAGGCCGTCTTACTCACGGTCATGTTTTCCCAGTCGGCGGCTTTTACGATCTGTTTGCGGCGGAGTGCCAGCTTTCGGGCATAGCAGTACCGACACCCGTTTTTGCAACCCTTCGCGCAATTGATAGTCTTATCCGACCACTGCCTCGTGCCCTTCGTCCTCCCGTCCCGCCACTCCTTTGTCGCCAGCCTTATTTCCACCGATGGACCTCCTGCGGCTCAGTTTATTTGTCTTGTCGGCCAAAAAGGGCCGGAACATAAGGGCAATCCGGTCGAACACCGGAGATTTGCCGGGCAGCCGTCAGGCGAGGACGATCGTGAACCGCGAATGGCCCGACTAAGGGGGGCGTGAGCCTTTTGCGCTCGGTCGTGACGTCGAAGGCGTTAATGTCGGTCGCACGAACTTCCCGGACAGCTACTCCATTCCGCCGATCTCTTCGACGATGACGAAGTCCATATGGGGTGAAAGGAAGGCCCACCCCGGGTTCAGCACCAAGAGGTTTTTCCATCTGGACAGCTGACCGTCGGTAATGATAATAAAGATGTCACGAGTTTATGGCCGTCCGGTCTATGGTCATCATCAATAGTAAGATCGTCTGACACGGAACGAGGCGCATCGATGGCAAGGAGACATACGACTCACGAATTGTCGTCTTTTTCCTGGAAAAGGGCGGCGGAGATGTCCGCGGCCAAACAGAGACTGTCGGGGAGAACAGGGGTTCCCTCGTCAAGATCGGCAGGACGGCGATCTGTGGGGCGTGTGCTTGGATACTCCATCATGCTGGTCGTTCTTCTGGCCGCAATCTTCGCCGCCATCGCCTTCGTGCTCCGGTTGCCGGGCACCACGAGGTTCTATCACGGGCCGTTTTCCCGATCTGGCGGAGCAATTTTCGTTCCCCGAGAAGGCATCCGGATGCGGTTACCATGAGAGGGGGCAGAGGTCCTCTTTACGCTGATACTGCGGCTAACGGCTGTGGCCCGGATGCTCTACCTGGGCGGAGAGGTCCCCGAGGGCAAGCTCGGCCGTGTCGCCCTCGATGGAACGAAGATGAAGGCGAATGCCTCCAAACACAAAGCCATGACCTATGGAAGGATGACTGAAAAGGAAAGGAGATCTGGCCGTGTCGGGCGGAGTTGCTAACAGTCTCATAATTGTCTGGCATCACTTCATCCCGGCGAAAACCGCCATCCAGGACGGTTCCCGAATGCCAGATCAAGTCCGGCACGACAATAGTATCGTGAGACTGTTGCGTATTGAATAGCCAGATTCGATATTTGTTCGATTCATGCATCCTCCCTTTATGATGTCATTTCATCGAGTTTCATTTCGAACATACGTCTTATAACCCTCTCCCGGCGGTTCTCTGGGATATGGATCAACTCATGCAATTTTGTAAGAATCTGATGTCGGGCCTTTTGTTGATATTGAAGGGTTTCATCCGATGCAGCTCCGAGAAAATCGGAGAAAAACGTGTGAGGCAGAAGTATTTTCAGATCGAGAAGGTTCATTCGGAACGGATATGATATCTGGCAGTCTACCGTATCGAAATCGTGACAAAGGGTGTACCAATCTTCGGCCCATCGCGCGTTAAGCATCTCTACCGCACGAATGCCCGTCTTGCCGGAAAATCTCTCGCATCCGTCCCGGAGAATCGCGTCAAAAACATCTGAGACATAGCCTTCCTCGGGAAGGTGTCCTTCTATGCTGAGGACCTTTCCGTTAAACGAAGCAATCTTATCTTCCGCTTTAAGAACGGCGATACCGTTCTTGACTTCAATTTTTACCTCAAAATACGGGCTCACCAAGGGTTTTACGGAGAAGAAGCTCCCCATCAACGTTTCTTTTTCCCGATACATCCTTAGCAATGTGCCGCATTCCTCCGGTTTTGTTATCATCGACAAGAAATTTGTTCAGCCCCGGTCACGGCTCGGCGAGGAAGGAATCGATCTTTTGCATGGTCCGTGATGCTCAAGCCTTCCGTTGTCATTACTTCCACCCCGTACATCTATCGATACAGGACATAGAATCTGCGTCGCATAGCATGCAGCACCCAAACGCATTTTCTTCTTCCATGCAGCGTGGGGTGCAAAGGCCGTGAAGCGTACAGGACATTCTGCGCCATATTTCCGAGATTTGGTCATCCGTCACCGTCATCATACTTGCTGATCCCGCCAGCTCGTGACCTTCGCAGGCTTCACCGGTGATCTGTTCCGAGCACTTACAACAAAGGTCCTTTGCCATTTTTCCCCTCCTTGCTTGGTGCATCGCCACTCTTCCGCACTCGGAGCACCGGTACTCAGGTTTCCGGTACGGGTTGTAAAACCTCTTCACAAATTTTACGCGACCCCATTTCATGTTTGAAGACAATGTAATACACTCTGTCAGCCGTGTCAATTTTTCAAGATTCCCTGGTCCGCTCAAGCAACTGGCCAGGCTGGCAAAACCCTGCCCTGTCGTGGTACCCGT
>Ga0326728_10023664_pt1 | contig 11225 bp, 9 predicted proteins | sample MB3enrmetagenome_FD_207602 | JGI IMG/M metagenome (GOLD analysis project Ga0326728, IMG submission 207602) | Lab enriched peat soil microbial communities from McLean, Ithaca, NY, United States - MB31MN | ecosystem: Environmental > Terrestrial > Soil > Wetlands > Peat | place: USA: New York... | reverse complement strand
TCGATGCGCTCGAAGGCATCGCACGGCGTCGCGAAGAACCTGTCGCGGCGGTGGCGCTGGCCTGGGTGCTGGCGCGACGCCCGGTCGCGAGTGTAATTCTGGGGGCCCGTACACCGGCGCAACTACGGGAAAACCTGCGCGCGGCACGCCTGTTCCTCGATGCGGAAGAACTGGCCGAGCTCAACCGGTTGTCCGAACCGGAATGGGGCTATCCGTGCGACTTCATCAAGCGGTTCGAAGCGTGGTAGCGGCGGCGAGGCGGGTTGCACCGCAGGGGCATCCTCGTGCGACAGGATGGACGCGCCTTCGGCGGCGGGTATGGCCCACGGGGCCAACCCGCCCTACGGAGCAAGCGCAGGAGCAAGCGCAGGGCCCACGGACCATTAGCGGATGCGGCGCACAGGCATCCCCGCACGACAGGATGGCCGCGCCTTCGGCGGCGGGTATGGCCCAAGGGGCCAACCCGCCCTACGGAGCAAGCGCGGGGCCCACGGACCATTAAAGGACTTCACCCATGTCACTGCTCACACTCTTGAACCAGCGCTTCGCCGACGCCATGCACGCCATTGGCGTAGACGGCGCCGCGCCGCTGGTCCAGCCCGCCACCCATCCGGATTTCGGTGACTATCAGGTCAACGGCGCCATGCTGGCGGCCAAGGTTTTTAAAACCAATCCGCGCGCACTGGCCAGGCGCATCGCCGATGCGGCCAAGGTTGACGATATCGTGGCGCAACTCGACGTCGCCGGACCGGGTTTCATCAACCTGCGTCTGTGCGACCGCTTTCTGGCGCGCCACGTCGAAACCGCACTGAGCGACCCGCGTCTGGCCGTGTCGCGCCAGCCGGCAACCCGCGTGATGGTCGAATACTCATCGGTGAACCTGGCCAAGGAGATGCATATCGGCCATCTGCGCCCGACCGTCATCGGTGACGCCCTGTCGCGCATCTTTGCTTTTGCCGGCCACACCGTGATCCGGCAAAACCATGTCGGCGACTGGGGCACGCCGTTCGGCATGTTGCTCGCCGGCCTGATCGACGCTCACCAGGACAACAGCGGCCAACTGGCGCTGGCGGATCTGGAAAGCTTTTACCGCCAGGCCAAACAGCGCTTCGACAGCGACGCGGCTTTTGCCGACCGCGCCCGCGAAATCGTGGTGCGGCTGCAGGCCGGCGATGAAGAGATACGCCGCTGGTGGCGGCAATTTGTGGCGATCTCGCTGGGCCACTGCGACGCGGTATACCGCAAACTCGAAGTCTTGCTGAATGACGGCGACGTGCGCGGCGAAAGTTTCTATAACGCCGACCTGCCGCACGTGGTGCAGGCACTGGCCGACCGGGGGCTCTTGACCGAACAGGACGGCACCCGGGTCGTGCTGCAGCCCGAATTCAAAAACCGCGAGGGCGGGCCGCTGGGCTTTATCGTGCAAAAGCGCGACGGCGGTTATCTGTACTCGACCACCGATCTGGCGGCCATCCGCTTTCGCGCCGGCGAACTGAAACTCGACCGCTGCCTGTATGTGGTCGACACCCGGCAAAACCTGCATTTTCAGCAGTTGTTCACCCTGGCGCGCAAGGCAGGATTCGCGCCCGACAGCCTGAAGCTGGAACACATCGGCTTTGGCACGGTGATGGGAGAGGACGGCAAACCGTTCAAGACGCGTTCGGGTGACGTGGTGAAACTGAGCGATCTGCTGGATGAAGCGCAAACGCGCGCACTGGCGCTGGTGCGCGCCAAAAATCCGCATCTCGCACCCGAAGAACAGCAGGATATCGCCCGGACGGTAGGCATCGGTGCGGTCAAATACGCCGACCTGTCAAAAAGCCGGCTATCGGATTACGTCTTCAACTGGAGCCATATGCTGAGCCTGGAGGGCAATACCGCCCCTTATCTGCAGTATGCGCATACCCGCATCAAAAGCCTGTTTCGCAAGATCCCGTCGTGGGACACGCAGCAAGCGGTGATCCTGACCCACCCCAGCGAGCACACCCTCGCACTCGAACTGGCGCGCTTCGCCGACGCGGTGCACCAGGTGACGCGCGATTGCCAGCCGCATAGCCTGTGCACTTATCTGCATGCTGTCGCCAGTGCGTTTTCACGCTTCTATGAGGCGTGCCCGATCATGGGCGAAGGCCGCCCGGACGCCTCGCGCCTCCATCTGTGCGACCTCACCGCGCGCACGCTTGCCACCGGCTTGGGGCTGCTGGGAATTCGTGCGCCGGAGCGGATGTAGAAAAGGCTTAACGGCTGGCCTGACGCGCCAGCAAATGACCTTGCCTTGCATAATCCAGCAGCAGATCTTCGGTCACGAGTGTCGCGGCGAGATGCGATTATCGCGCGGGATGACCAAACAGCTTTTGGTAGGTGCGCTGCACCCGGGCTTTGTAGCCTGCCTTGAGCGACGGGGTGCGCGAATGGTAGCGCCCCACGCCTTCCCAGATATCGCCGCCTTCTTCGTCGATGGCCTTGCGCAGAATCCAGGCGCCGACCAGGATGTTGTAACAGCCGTCGTCACGCAGTCGCGAATACGCCAGCTCGCGGTTGCCGTCGAAATGCGCCTTGGCCGCCGTACCCAGCCAGGCGCCGGTGTTGACCTGCATGATGCCGAGGTCTTCGGTCTGGTTGGTGTTTTTCGACGCCACGCCCACCGCGCCGCCTTCGACCTTCATCACCGAGACCAACACTTCGGGCGGCACCTGCACCGCGCCGGAGGCCTGCAGCACGCAGGCGAGTAATGCCGAACCTACCAGGGCAGCCATGCCGCTTCTCCTTCCCACGGCAAAGCCGCCAGCCAGCCCAGCGCCAGCGCCGGCCCCATCGGCACCCACACCCGGCCGCGCCAGCGTGCCGGCAGCGCATAGGCGATAAACACCAGCGCGGACGCCAGCAAGAACAGCGGCACACGGACAATGCCCAGCCAGGCACCGGCCGCGGCGGCCAGCGCGATATCGCCGCCGGCCATCGCATCCACGCCGCGCCAGCGCCCCGCGAGCCACATCGCGCTCCACATGGCGGCGCTGCCGCCAAACGCGCCCAGAATGCGCGCGTCGGCGTCCGCGGCAAACGGCGAGGCGATCAGCCCCAGCCAGAACAACGGTTGGGTGACCACCGTCGGCAGCCAGGTTTCGCGCCAGTCGATCTCGGCCAGAAACAGCAGCGTGAGCCACAGCCCCGCTCCCGCCAGCCCGGCGCCATTGAGTCCGAACCAGGCCAGCATCGCGGCCGCCCCGGCGCCGCCCAGCAGCTCCATCAGCGGATGCGCCACCGACACGCGCATGCCGCAATCCGGGCAGCGCCCGCGCGCCAGCACCCAACCCAGCACCGGGATCAGATGCCGCGCGCGGATGCGGCTGCCGCATCCCTCGCAATGCGACGGCGGCGCGTGCAGCGTCAACGACGGGTCGGCGTCTTCGCGCCAACCCAGCTGGTGCGGCAGGCGGGCCACCGCCAGGCGGCCGAAGCTGGTCAGCACCGCGCCGACAAACCCCGCCATGCCCAGCGCAAACCCGACAGGCAGTAACGCCTCCATCACGCGCAATCCTTGCCGCACTGCGCACGCTCGGCATCGCTCAACGGCAGTTTCACCGCGTGTTTCAGCTTGATGCGTTCGACACGTTCTTCGTCCAGCGCCTTCTGCTGCGCGTCGAGCGCGGTTTGCAGGGTTTCATTGCGCGTTTTAAGGGTTTTGACGGCTTCGATCAGCGGGGCGACCAGGTTGCCGTAGGTCACCGTTTTAAGTCCGTTTTCATCGGTTCTTACCAACTCGGGATATACGATTTCAACCTCTTGAGCAATCAAACCGATATCCGATTTGTCATTCATTTTCCAGTCAAATCTCATGCCCTGCAATCGGGATATCTGTTCCAAGGCATTCGGCAATGATCGGATATTCTTCTTTAAGCGACGATCAGAAACATTACCGAATCCAATTGAGGAAATTTCACCGCCAACTTTGAGATTTGTCCAATAAGTGCTCGTTGCGTGACCGTGCCAACCAAAAAGATCAAAATATATACTATCCGGATCGCCAAAATAAATATTAAAGTTTGCTCTACCGTCGCCTCCTTTCTCTCTTGAAAATCTAATCATACTTACCCATTCTGGGCGATATATATCAAACCGGGCGCGCAAATTGAATTCATCAGCAGACACCTCATATTTATTACCTTTTATAGCAAGATAATTGCCATGTGTTGTTCCAATCGTTACGCCATCATTTGCATTAATATAGGTATTGCCTTCTACCCTGAATTGCTTACCCGCTTTTACTGCAAGATCGATATCTCCATCGTTCTGGCCGACGATTTTTGCTACCTCGATTTGTTTTGCATTCTTTATGGTTTTATCCCCCATATCCAGATCCGTATCCATCCGGTTATATTCGGGTTTGCCATCGATTTCGACACGCGCCAGACACCAGTCGCATGTTCCACCAGCATCGCCACCGCCACCGCCACCCCCGCCACCATGGCTATAGCCGGCATTGATCAGCGCGGCCACGTGGCCATAACTGATCTTGCTATCCCAGTTGAGGACGCTATCCTCCCAAGCGCCGCCCGTGCCCCGAATGAGACTGTTTTTCGCCTCCTGCACATACCCGGCGCTCGATCCGGCCAGCATCGAGATACGCCCCATATCTTCGTCCCCATACAGGGTCGCGCCCTCGCTCACCACCAGCCCCACGACCTCGTTAATCGGCTTGGGGGTCGATGGAATTTCGATATGCTTCACCACCAATTTAAGGGTTTGTTTATTGCTCAGCGTCCCCTTTACGGTTTCGGGAAGCAGCCCGGCATTTTGCAAATCAGTGATCGTATAGGTTTTGGTCACATTATTTGTCGGGGTATACACCGGAAAGTTGGGATCGGCGAGCCAGGCGGCTTTATTGGCCGCCACGAATTGCTCGGCCGCCCGGGCTACCGCATTGAGCTGTTGCGCATCATTACGCATTTTGAGCTGGCCGCGTGCATTGGCGGCATACAGGCCAAGGCCGATCATAATCACGGCCAGCAAGGTCAGCGCCAGCGCCACCTCGATCAAAGTCAGCCCACGCCCGCTCCTGCGCCGCAGCCTGTTGTATCTCGTGTTCATTATATTTCCTTTACTGTACCTTCAATTCAATCAGGATTTGGGAAGCGGCTCGGCAATCAGCGGCATCTGTTTTTCCAGCGGGATGCCCCCCACCGTATTCGGCAACACTAATGTGCCCGGACCGGCGCCACTCACCACCGTGTTGGTGCCATCATCAAAATATCCGTAGCCCGAACGCCTGTTGTTATTCATCATCAGCCGCGTGCTCACCTGGCCCCACAACGCACCGCTATTCAATTGGCCAGACGGCGTTTTCAGCAGGGTAATCACCACCCCGCCGCTCGCCGGATCAAAACCGGAAAAGATCTGGGCCGTGGTCAGCAGCGGCGCATTCTGCAGACTGGGATGGCGGTACGGTTCGGTATTGATGGGGAGATGCCCACCGCTGCACCCGGGCGCCGAGGCCGCGCAGGCGCGCAATGCCGCCTGATGCTCCTGTGCCATCGCCTGGGCAATGGCGTCGGCCTGCACCGCCTGCGCGTCACTGCGTACCACCGACCCGAACATCACGAACGAGGCCATGCACGCCGACATCAACACCACAATGCAGATCATCAACATCGCGGCGCCTCACAACTCGGTGGGCAACAGACCGCGTGCGATGCGCATGCGTTGTGCCTCGATATCGGTACTCAGTTGTTCGAGCTTGCCGCTGCGGATCTTGGTGCGCAGGCCATGCTCGTTGCCCAGGCACAGCATGTCGGCCTTGAGCACACGTTTGCCCGGGTGATCGGGATCTTTTTCCAGGCTTTGGTGGATCACGGCGGTGAGGCCGTCGGCCAGAATCGAGCGCGCCAGATCGATCGAACCGGTGGCGGCGGCGGCGATCTGCTGCAAGGCCATGATCGCGCCAGGCAGCGAACTGCCATGGATGGTGGCCAGCACCAAGTGGCCGTTGACCGCGGCGCGAATCGCCTCGTTGGCCACCTTGGGCGAGCGGATTTCGCCCAGCAGGATAAAGCGCGGGTTGTAGCGCATTGCCGCGATCATCGCGACCTCGAAGCCGCCGACCGAAGCCGCGTCGATCTGGTACCACAGCCCTTTGCTGTGCTCGCCGTACTGGCCCTGCGCCGGAATCTCGGGCGGATCTTCCACCGCCACCGCGATATCGCCGCGCTGCGTTACCAGCTCGGTCAGCAGCGAATAGATCGTGGTGGTCTTGCCCGAGCCAGTGGCCCCGGCCATCAGCACCATGCCCGAGTGACGGCCCAGCGCGCGCAGCGCTTCGACCATCGCCGGTGCCAGCCCGAGGGTATCGAGCGCCGGCACCGGAAACTTGGGACGGCGCAGGAAATACCCGGCGCCATTCACCGTGTCGATACGCGCCACGCGATACGGCACCTGGTCGTAGGTCAGAAAAAATTCGCGTTCGCGCGTCTGGCTTTTGATGAAAACCTGCAAGCGCTCGACATCCGGCAGGTATTCGGCCGGAACCGGCACGACCGGACCTTCATACCCCACGACGTGGCGCAGAAAGCCACGACCATCGGGCCACAGCATCAGATCGGAATAATCCAGATCGGCCAGGCGATGAGACAGCGAAGCGGAGAAGTCCGGGGGTGTGGTGTCTGGAGACATCATTCGGTTCCTTTAACTAACGATGGGACCGAGTGTAGGGAGGCGTGGCGTGGAAATCAGAAACCGGCCCGAAATTCGGACCGGTACGAGGGCGGGGACGGCGGGAGATCTACGAGCGCCATCCCGAATAAGCCCTTGAGAGGATGGAGGGCGTCAATCGCCGAAGGCATTGCGCCGCATGGGATACTCGGCCACGGTGCCAATCCTGTGCGCTTTTGCAGCGTTCGGCGTCGTGCCTGCGGCGGAGGGCTTAACCGAACGATGCCGCCTGCGAAATCTGCTGTTGCAGCGCGAACATGCCGTTGGCGATCCACATGAAGATCAGCGCCATGATGATGATCGATGCGTTGCGCAGCACATCCATCTGGCCCTGAATCATCTTGACCGACTCGTCGAGCCACTGACGCGACAGTTTGTCGAGCATGTCTTCGAATCCGTCGAGCGCGGCGTAGGATCGGATGTCCATCACGATCTCGGCGCTGGGGAATTCGAACCCGGTTTTATGCAGCGCATCGCCGATATTGCGCGCGCCATTGAGCACCTGCTGGCGTGTGGCCACCAGGCGTTCGCGATACCAGGGCGAGGCGGTGGCGTGTATCACACGCAAGGCTTCTGGCACAGAGACGCCGGCGTGCAGCAGCGCACCCAGCGAGATCAGAAAACTGGAACCCACGGTCAGCCGGTACAGCGTCCAGGGCGGGAACTTGTCAAATTTCTGGCGTATCTTGCCGGTCCAGCGGCCAAACGAGGCCACGATCAGCACCACGACGGCCCCGACGCCGACCAGGGTCGGCAACAGCCCCACGCGAACGAACTGTGCAAGCGCCGCCATCTGCTTGCCGGCGCCCTCCCATTGCGCCACCGGCAACACCTCCTGAAACGCCGGCACCACCTTCGTGCCGAAGATATACAGATACAGACAGGTGGTGCCGAGCAGCACAATCGGATACACCAGGCCAAACAGCGCACTGCGGATGCGTTTGCTGGCGCTGTAGACAAACAGCACGTCTTCGATGGCGCGGTCGAGCCGGCCCGACACTTCACCCGCATCCAGCACCGACACCTCGCCGGTCGGCGCCCAGCCCTGAATCGCACGCGCAAAACTGCGGCCATTGCGCACGCCGCGCCGCCATTCGTCGATCACCATCGCCGCCACCGCCTTGGGCTTTTTACCCTCCAGCGACATATGGTTGTAGATCTCGTCCAGCGCCTGGGTCACCGGCACGCCATTGGCGACGAATTTGCCGAGCTTTTCGTAGATGCGCATGCGCAACTTGCCGGAGAGTTGAAACTTGAGAAACTTTCTCTCGAAGTCGGACAGCGGTTTGCGGGTCTCGGAACGGACACGCGGCGCTTTTACGGCGCGCGCGCCGAATAAATTACGGATGAATTGGAACATGGCACTCTCTTATTTCAAATGCAGCAGGGTGGCGCGCCGCGCCGCGGTCAGTCCGTGCATCGGCCCCAGCCGGTCGACCAGGTCGCGCGGGTCGATGCGCCCGTCGATCATGTGCAGCCAGCCGTGCTCCATCATGGTCAGGCCCCCCAGGGACTCGGTCCAATGTCGCAGCGCGCCCTGACGGTCGCCACACGCCATGAGGGATAGAAACGTCTGATCGGGACAAATCACTTCGGCCAGGACGGTGCGCCCTTTGTAGCCGTGGGTACAGTGCTCGCAGCCGTCGGGGTTGGCCTGGCGGATCGTGTGCAGATGGTCTTCGCCGGCTTCGGCAAAACCGGGTAATGCGTCGCCGAACGCCGCGATCGCCGCGTCGTCGAGCGGCAGGCTGCAATGCGGGCACAGCTGCTTGGCCAGACGTTGCGCGGTCAGGCCGGTAAGCAGGGTCGGGTCGTTGAGCTTGTATTCCTCGACGCCCTGATCGCGCAGCCGGTCGAAAATCGCCATCGCGCTATTGGCATGCAGCGAAGTCCACACCTGGTGCCCGGTCATCGCGGCGGTAAACACCAGATTGATCACCTCGCGGTCGCGCGCCTCGCCCGGCATGATCACGTCGGGGTCGGAGCGCAACGCCGCGACAATCGCCTTGCGGTAAGCCGCGCCGCGCTCTTCTTCGTTGTCGACGTTGGCCACCGGCAATTGCGCGGCGCCGCGGATTTCATACTCCGGCGGGTCTTCGATGGTCAGGATATTGATCTGCTGCTTGCGCTCCAGATACAGCTCTTCGAGCACGATCTTCAGCGTGGTCGACTTGCCCGATCCGGTGGGACCGGAAATGATATTCACCCCCTCCGGAATGCGGCGCATCTGGGCGAAACAGCGCAACTGCCGCGGATGCAGGCCCAGCGCTTCGAGCGTCAGGCGTTCTTCCCAGCGGCTTTGCGCGTACAGCAGGCGGCAGATCAGATAGCGCCCGCCCGAGCCCAGCGGGTTAAGCTGCAGGCGCACCGCCTGCAGTCCGTCCGGCAGCGGCGTTTTGATCGCCGAAATCCGCCCCGCCTGATAGTCGTAGAGGCGATAGGTCGCATCGGCGGTTTCCGACATGTTGTACGCCGCCGCCAGTAGCTCGTGACCGAATTTGGCGTCCACCTGGCGCATGCGCACCATTTCGCCGCGCACGCGCATTTTGATTTCCGCTTCGTGTGCGGTGACGTAGACATGCACATCGCTGGCATGCAGCCCCACCGCATCTCTCAAGAGCGCCAGGACCTCGCGCTGCATCGGCTCGGTGTCGGCGTCCGCCGAGGCCCCCGTGGCCACGCGATGCTGACGCTGCGCCTCCTCATACAGCTGACGCAAGATCTCGATATCCACCTGATAACAGGTGGAGACCGCCAGTCCCTTGCGCCGCGCCATTTCGCGGAATGCCAGCACCTGCGGGTGGGTCGGGTTGTGCCGCTCGACCAGCAAGGTGCCATCCTGAAACAGCAATGCCAGTTTGCGCTGCACGTCGGACGCTTCGATCTGGCCGCCGGCCGAAGACACAATTCCGTGCGCCCGGCCGAACCAGTTCTGCAGTTGCTCAGCGCTCGGTTCACGCGGCGTCAACCCCGGCCCCGGGGTGGCCGGTCGCGCGCCCGAGCCACTGGCGGCATGCGGGCGCTGACTCACGGACGTGCCCCGCGATCAGAAGAGAACTGCTCTGGCGGCGCAAAAAACGGCAGTTCCACACGCTTGCCGGCTTTGCTACGGGCGGTGACGCCGTTATCGCTGATGGCGACAATGGTCCAGCCATTGGACAGACGGGACCCCGCCTGCACCAGCTGTTCGCCGTAACCCGCCACGCCAACGCGCGCCTTGCCGGCCTTGCCCACGCCGGAGAGGGCCACCACATACGGCACAGACGTGTCGGGCGGGGCGCTGCCGCGCAGCGTTTTGAGATCGGCCTGCAGCTTCGATTGCTCAAGCTTGAGTTTGAGCGCGGCGTTTTCGCGCTGCAGCCGCTTCATTTCTTCCAGCTCGCCCAGATAGGGCGTCAGGTCGGGCGCGGTCAGCGCGGCGCCGCTGTCGTTCAGGGCGGCCGGACGGGCCGCCGTGGGCGCCGAAGCGCTGACCGGCTCGGCGCCCAACGCCGCACCAGCCAGCAGGCAGCCCGCCAGGGTGATCAATAGGGTGTGTTGCGTCTTCATATCATTACCTTTGCTTCTGCATTTGCTTCAGTTCTTCGGGGGTCGGCTGCCTGCGTTCGTAGACCTGCCCCTTGACCGACCAGACCTGCTTTGCGGGGTCGTATGCCACTTCGTCGATTGTCAGCCCCGGGATGGGAGCAAGCAGCGGCAGGAAGACCTGCGGGTCGCGCGGCGCTTCGAATGCGAATTGCAGGCTGTTCCAGAAAGGCTGCTGCGCGCCAGGCGTCAGCTCGATCGGTACAAACAACTCGGCAAAATGTGCCTTGAGATAACGGGAGACCTTGCCGACCTCCGAACCCGGGCTATCCGGCGCGTACACCACCATCGCCGGCAAGCGCCAGTTCAGCGTGCTCTTGCCGTCGGCAGCCGGCGCAACCTCGGGCCGGGTGGCCAGGCGCGGGCCCATGGTGGCGAGCCAGTTATCGGTGCCGGTGGTACGTTCAATATCAACCGTTATGCTGGCACCATCGCAGCGCCCCGCCCGCCGTTCCCAGCCGGGAATCCCGTGGGCATCGCCCAGCGCCCGCTCCAGCCCGCTGACGCAGGCGCGCAGTGCATCGCCCGGCAGCGGTTTGTCCGCCCAGGGCATCGGCGGCGGTTCGACCGGCGGCGGCGCCTGCATAAACTCCGGCACGTTCGATGCCATCTCTTCGTTGAATTTCTGCCAGCCGAACCAGCCCGCTCCGATGAGCAGGGCGCCCGAAGCCAGCACCAGCACCGGCCGCACCCAGTCGATTTTCAGCGGCCGCAGCCGTGCACCAACCTTGCGGAAACGTTGCGTCAGATCGTCGTCGCCCTTGGCGCCGGGCACCTGCCAGGCCAGCGGTGCGACGAGTTCTTCCCACGGCTCGATCGCCATGCCGTCGTAAAATTCGGTCCGGGCCGCGTCTTCGTCGGCGAAGGCCTTGTCGTACGCCACCGAACCGTCGCCACGCACGCCGATCACCAGCCACAGGCCAGCTGCGGTCTGC
>Ga0326728_10023663_pt1 | contig 11225 bp, 11 predicted proteins | sample MB3enrmetagenome_FD_207602 | JGI IMG/M metagenome (GOLD analysis project Ga0326728, IMG submission 207602) | Lab enriched peat soil microbial communities from McLean, Ithaca, NY, United States - MB31MN | ecosystem: Environmental > Terrestrial > Soil > Wetlands > Peat | place: USA: New York... | reverse complement strand
TGCTGGAATCCCATGGCTTCGCGGTGGACACCGCCTCCAGTTTCAATAAAATCGGTGCGCCGCCATGGTGGGCCTATAGCAGGCTGTTCGGTTCCAGGAATATCAACAAGCTGGTGTTGAAGATTTTCGACAAAACCGTATGGATCTGGAGGCGGCTCGACTGGCTGATGCCGTGGCCGGGGCTCTCTCTCGTCATAGTGGCCCGCAAACGGGGTGGCGCAACGCTTCATGCCAGCTGAATCCGATATCGTGCGCTTCAACCGGTTGTTGGCGGCCTTCGCCGGCAAGCGGATCCTGGTGATCGGCGATCTCATGCTCGACGAGTATATTTGGGGAAGGGTGTCGCGCATTTCGCCCGAAGCGCCCGTTCCCGTGGTCAACGTCACGGGAGAATCGTACTATCCGGGGGGCGCCGCCAACGTGGCGCGCAATGTCCGGGAGTTCACCGATCGGGTCGCTGTCATGGGTGTCGCGGGGGCGGACGCTCATGGGCAGCAGTTGCTGGATCTGTTGGAAGGTTCCGGTATCGATACGTCCGGGGTTCAGCGGGACGCCGCCTTTTCAACCACCGTGAAGACCAGGATCATCGCCCGCAACCAGCAGGTGGTGCGCGTGGACCGTGAGCGCAGGACGCCGCCGACTCCGCAACAGACCGATCGTGCCATGAACCACCTGGACGGCATGGCAGGGGGCCTCGATGGCATCATCGTCGCCGACTACGGCAAAGGCTTGCTCTCCCAGCCGCTGGCGGATCATATCTGCCGCACGGCCCGCGCGCACGGCAAAATCCTGACCGTGGACCCTCATCCTTACACTTCGCTTTCCTGGCAAGGCGCCACCGCCATCAAGCCGAACCGGGCCGAGGCGTTCATGGCGGCGGGCCTGCCGCCCTCCGATCCCGTGGCGCCGGTGCTGAACGACCAGCCCCTACTCGAGGTTGGGAACCGGCTGCTTCAGCTTTGGAAAACCGGTAGTGTCTTGATCACCCTGGGAGAGCATGGTATGTTGCTCTTCCAAAGCGGTTCTCCGCCGTACCCCATTCCTACTCGCGCCAAGGCTGTATTCGACGTTTCCGGCGCCGGCGATACGGCCCTCGCGGTTTTCACCCTGGGCCTTACTGCCGGAGCCACTCCCGCCGAAGCCGCCGAGCTTGCCAATGGCGCCAGCGGCATCGTGGTGGCCAAGCTGGGCACCGCTATCGCGACAGCCGCCGAGCTCCAGGCGGGCTTTGCCCAGCTATGAGCCGGGCCAGGGCGGTGTTCTTCGACCGCGACGGCACCCTCATGGAAGAGGTGCACTACTGCGGCGATCCCGCCAGAGTCCGGGTCTTCCCGGGCGTTCCGGAGGCGTTGCGGCAGTTGAAGGAGGCCGGCTTTCGCACGTTCGTCATTACCAACCAGAGCGGCATCGCGCGCGGCCTGATCGCGGAAGCCCAATACCACGCCGTTCAAGAGGAACTGCTGCGCCAGATCGGAGCGGGCGCGATCGATGCGGCTTATTTCTGCGCCGACCCGCCGGGGGCGCCTTCCACGCGGCGCAAGCCAGAGCCGGCCATGGTGCTGGAAGCCGCGGCAGCCTATGACATCGACCTGGCGCGGTCGTATTTCATCGGCGACAAGAGCGCCGACATCGAGTGCGGCCGCCGCGCCGGCACGCGCACCATCCTGGTCCTGACCGGCTACGGAGCGGACCAGGATTGCCGCCCCGACTTCACGGCGCGCGACATGACCGAGGCTGTCCAAATCGTGCTCACAGACCCCGGAGACGCGGACTGACCGATGTATCCTCGCGGCGGCGCGGGGACAGGGAGGTGCTCCATCGATTATCCGAAAATCCCATTCCATATCGGTACAACAAAACCGTCATAATGTAATGGGAAGGCATCCGTGGGCAGCATATGATCCGTGACGCAAAAGACCTCTCGCCCGACCAGAAAATGGCAGTCGAAAGCCTGCTCGGGCGGCCCGTATCGGAGCAAGAGACCGTCAGCGTTCAGGCTTTCCAGCCGCCCGCCATATCCGATCGACGACGCCAAGAGATTGTCGGGGCGCTCCGGCGGCATTTTGCCGAGGTGGACGCGAAATGCCAGCCTGTTTCCCATCGGGAAGCCGACGACATCATCGACGAGGCGATGCGGAAAAGCCGCCCCGGCTATCGTCCACACCAGTGAGGATTGTCCTCGACACTACGATCCTGGTTCGCGCCACTTAAGACTTCAGCCGCACCCGCATCAGCGCGCGAAAGCCGGAGTACTTCCGGAGCTCGACGGTGGCGCCATCGTCGACAACTTTAGAAATGAGCCACCCCGGCCGAAGCGTGTTCTGATAGACGAAAAACTCGCGGCCTGGGCTGGCGAAGCTCTGGTACTCCACGACTCGGACCGACGACCAATCCCGCAGCACCCGGACACCGCCGTCGATGGTATCGAAGCCCATGTATTCGACCGCTGCCTGGTTGTCCGCCAGGAACAGCAGCCGCGATTTCAGCGGTTCGGGCGCGTAGTGCCACATCTGTAAGAACAACTGGCCGTCGGAAACCACCACGGTTCCTTGCTGCAGGGCCTCCCGCAACAGGGGTTCGGCGTCAAACGGATTTCGGCTCGGCGGGACCGACATCGACGAAAACACGAAGCCCACCCCCACAGCCGCCAGCAGCAGGATTCCGGGCAGCGCCCGTCCCCCCAACACATGGGCGGCGACCATGGGCGCCAGAAACGCAAAGCCGGCCAGCGCAATCAGCGCATAACGCATGGTGAACATGTGCGTCACCAGAAGAGCGCCCGCCACCGCAACCAGCGGGATGGCGAGAAACAGCACCCCGGCAGCGAGTTCGTGGTCCGCCAATGCGGGAATCGCGCTGCCAGCGGTATCCGGTTTCTTGCGGCTTAGCATGATCGAAAGGGCCAACAGCGCCAGCAGCAGCGTCAGGAAACTGGAGGAGTGCTGGAGACCGCTCTCCCAGAACTCAATGGCCTGTCCGGGGTAGGGCGGGGACCACGTATGCGTGAACCCTTTCACGGCGCCGACTACGCTGGAGATCCGCCAGACGATCGGCGCCCCGCCCACCGCGAACGCCGCCCATACTCCCCAATCGATCTTTCTATTGTGGTAGAGCCGAACCGCTTCTCCCCCGGCCAGGGGCAGGTACAGCAGCGCCGCGTAGTAGTGGCAAAGGAGGGCGGCGGCAATGCTCAGAGCCAGTCCCGGCAGAGCCAGAAAACGTCGGGAGCGCTCGGTTGCCGCTTGCCACGCCACCAGCGCCAAACCGCAAAATGCCAACTCCGGGCCATACGCGCGCGCCTCCACCGAGTAGTAATAAGTCTCCATGACCGTCGGAAGCAACAGCGCGGCCAGCGCATAGCAGATGCCGACGCGCCTCGACGTGAACCGAAACAGGCACAAACAGAACACCCAAAAGCCTATGATGGCCGGTATCCGGACGGATATCTCTCCGGCGCCGAACCACCGTACGCACAGGTGGGCCATGAGGTGCGGCAGCGGGGGAGAGGCATCGCACGCGAGAGCGGCCTTCCACGCCGTTGACAGGTCCCGCGAATTCGCAATCACCAGCGTGATGATCTCGTCGTACCACAACGGTTTGCTTCGGGCATGCAATGCGGCTCCCAACAGGTAGAGAATCGTGAATGCGCACAGAATCGGACGCTGGCGCTTCTCGATCCGGACCGCCAGATGGCGGGCGCCGCTTTCCAGCGAGGGCTCCGAAGAGGGCCGGTTGGCGGAAACGGCATGCATTAGGTGCACCTCATAATCGCGCCCCATGTCCCGCTTCTACCAAATGCGAAGAGGAATATTGCCGGGCGAGTACCCCACGCCCACCCGCACATCGTATACGACCCGGTTGTAGAGATTGAAGGTGGCGCTCTTGAATTGACGGGCGTCGAAGCTCACCACCCCATGGACATTGCGCATGATTTGGCGGCTCGCGGACAATGTTCCGGTGGTGCCGCCGTACGTGCCGACGACATTCCCAATCGAGTCGGCGCGGCTGTATCCCACCGAGGTGCTGAGGCTCCATCGGTGAATCCCGGAGTAGTTGTATCCCACCAGGGCGGTGTCCGTGACGGAGGTCAGAAACAGACCATTGCCGGGCGTCACGCCCCTTCCTCCGGAAAAGTACAGGACCCCCTTGGGAAACGTCCGCGACACCCGGCCGTTCAGGCTCGTGATACGGTCGATCCGGTCCATCACCACGGTTCCCTCCGGCGTTCCGATGATGGCCGCAATCGCCGGATCGATGGGCACGTTTTGGATAAACCTTGTCTCGGCTCGCAAAATCCCGGCGGACCCGGAGAACTCCAGCCAGCGGTTGAGACGAACCGAATACACGCCGTTCACTCCATGCATGTCCGTGCCGCTGAGCACGCCAATGTAGTCATAGTGTGTAAATGAGTAATTGACACCGATGGTGGAGCGGCGCGTCAAACGGTATTGCACATCCCCGTGAGCGGTGGTGCCGACATCCCCGTAGAGCGCCGACGACCGGCGGCGCACCAGAAAACCGTCGGCGCCCATGCTAAAAGAAAGCCGCGCGGTCTTCTGAATGATCAGGTTGGCCTGCGTGCTGAGAGACAGGGTGCGGTTGTCGTAGAAGTCCGTGGTGGGGGCATAAGTCGTCGAGGGATCGAATGGCACGGTTTGCGAAAGCCCCAGAAGGCCGGTGTTCTGCGAAGCCAGACTGGCGTTTTCGCTCAACGTCAGCGCCATATGGCGCGAGATCTCGTGGGTGATGCCCAACATCAGGGATTGATCGATTGAATCGTAGAAGGTGGTTTGCAGGTAATGGTACAGGGTGCCGCGGTAGTTCAAGCCAATCTTGGTATGCCTCCAGCTATGCACCCCGCTAATGCCGTAGGCCAATGAAAGACCGAGGCTCGACTGGTTCCCCAACTGGCCCTGTGAATTCACCCCCACGCCGGAAAGTCCCGTGTCATAGACCGCGGTCAACTCGACAAACGGACGAAAATCGATCTCTGGCAACGAAAAAGCCGCGGGCGCCTCGCCGCGCGAGAGAATGGCGGGTCCCGCGTATTGCGCAAATACCGGCACTGCCCAAGCCAATATCGCCAGCACTCGTCCCAGGTTCAAAGAGTCTTCCTCCCTCCGCCTCCGCCAATCGCCTGCCGCGGGCCGTAACTCAAAGTCTGACGCGATATTCTCGCGTGTGTCAAGCTGGCTGGCGCCACCCCGCCGGGTTGCAGTTCTCCGCCAGTGCGCGCGCAATGCGCTCGCAGGCATGGCCGTCGCCGTAGGGGTTGTGAACACGCGTCATGCGCGCGTATTCGTCCCCATCGTCGAGCAGGCGGGTGGCTTCCGCCACGATGCCCTCCACGCCGGTGCCCACCAGTTTCACCGTGCCGGCCTCCACCGCTTCGGGGCGTTCGGTCTTCTCGCGCAACACCAGCACCGGCTTGCCCAGCGACGGCGCTTCTTCCTGGATGCCGCCGGAGTCCGTGACGATCAGCCAGCAACGGCGCATCAGATCCACAAACCCCGTGTACGGCAGGGGATCGAGCAGCACCACGTTGGAAAGGCCGGCCAGTATTCGGTGCGCCGGGCCGAGCACGTTGGGGTTGCGGTGGACGGGGTAGACTATCTGCACGTCGGGGCGCGAGGCCACCAGCGACAGCGCGCGCATGACCCGCTCGAAGCCCGGCCCGAAATTCTCCCGCCGATGGCAGGTCACCAGCACCAGCCGCTTGCCCGGATCCAACCAGGGCCACGCCGGCGCGCGCAGGGCGCCCCGCTCCAGCGCATCGCGAATATACAGCACCGCATCGATGCCGGTGTTCCCCGTGACGAAGATTCTTTCACCCGCGACACCCTCGCCGATCAGCGCTGCCTGGGCCCTGGCCGTGGGGGCAAAGTGCCACGTGGCGAGGCGCGAAGTCAGGACCCGATTCATTTCCTCCGGAAATGGCTGCATCCTGTCGCCGGTGCGCAATCCAGCCTCGACATGCGCCACCGGAATCTGCCTATAGAAAGCCCCCAGCGCGCCCGCCAGCGTAGTGGTGGTGTCGCCTTGAACCAGCACCAGGTCCGGACGCTCGGCTTCCAGAATGGGTTCAATCGCGGCCAGAATGCGCCCGGTAAGGCCGGCCAGCGACTGGTCCGGCTCCATCAGATCGAGGTCGTAGTCGGGCGCCACGGAAAAGGCTGCGAGAACCTGGTCGAGCATGTCCCGGTGTTGCGCCGTCACGCAGACTTTCACCGTGAATTCATCCGGCCGCCCGCGCAACCGGTCGATCAGCGGACCCAGCTTGATGCCCTCCGGCCGCGTTCCGAAGATGCAGAGAATGCGGATCATGGGCGCCGCACTTTCACCCGCGTGGGCCGCCACAAAGTCTCGGGTGGAACCACGAACACCCCGATAGCCAGCAGCGACGCCAGGTTCATGACGAGGAAGGTTTTAGCCGGAGAGGAAACCCGCTTCAGGAAGAAGCCCTTAGGCACCAAGCGATCCACCGCCGCCAGAGCCACAAAGGCCAGTTCGTCGATCAACAGAAAGCGGCGGAACGGCGAGGCCGGAAGCGCCAACGTCGCGGCCCACACCAGCAGAATGGCCCAAGGAAGCGCCAGCCGGGCGAACTTGTGCGAAAGAAAATGGAGCCGCATCCGATTGGCGCCGGTGAACAGCTCGGGCAGGCGAACGTGTACCTGCCAAAGGCCCGCCAGGGTCCTCAGCTTGCGCCGGAATTCCCCGCCTTGGGACGTGGGGTGATCGAAGGCGATGGCTTCCGCATCGAAGATCACCCGGTAACCGCGGAAGAAGGCTCGCAGGGGAATCACGGCGTCGTCGGCCAGCGTGTCGGGGGTGATCGGCGCGGCCAGGCTGCGCCGAATGGCGTAGATGCAGCCGGTGGTATTGAAGATCGAGTCGATCCGCGAATGACGCCGGCGCGCCCACAGTTCATACCGCCAATACAGTTCCATGTCCGCTTCCTGGCCCGCCCGGTCCGGATCGAGAAAGCGGAGTCTGCCGGTCGCGGCGCCGACCGACGGATCGGCGAAATTCGCCACCAGGTGGGAAAGGGCGTCCGGAGCCAGCGCTTGCCGGACATCCGTGAGAAACAGGATCTCCCCCGAAGCCTGCCGCAGCGCCATGTTGATCGCCGCCGCCTTGCCGGCGCGGGACGCGCGGATCAGGCGTACGCCGCGATCGGCGAACGACCCGGCGATCGCCTCCGTGGCATCCGTCGATCCATCCGATACCACCAGAATCTCCATCAGGTTCGCCGGGTAATCGAGCCCCAGCAGAGACTCCAGCTTCGCGCCGATGAACGCCTCTCCGTTGTGAACCGCCAGCAGCACCGAAACCGTGGTGCGAAACTCCTTGTCCTTGCGCACCGGGGGAGCCGCGCGCCGCGTGAGAAATGCCAGGAGAATGGGATAACCCGCAATCGCGTAAAACACGATGGCGGAAGCGACGGCAAGCAGAACCGCGGCCAGCATCAGGAGGTTGCCGCCGCATCCCCGGGCTTGGGCGCCCCTTGGAAACAGGAGGGTATCCGGAGTATCGTTCGGATGAAAATTTCCAAATCGAGCGAAGGACTCTGCTCCTTCACGTAGTACAGGTCGTACTCGAGACGAATGCCCTCGTCCGGCGTCGCGCCCGCACCACGCAGGTTCGTCTGGGACCAGCCCAGGATGCCGGGCTTCACCGTGAACCGGTGGGAATAGACCGGAATGATTTGGCCGATCCGCTCCGCAAACTCCTTCCGCGCCGGCGGCGGCCCGAATAAGGCCATTTCCCCTCGCACGACGTTGATGAGTTGCGGGAGATTCACCAAGTGGAGCATGGACAGGGTCTTGCCAATCCAGGAGGGTTGGCCGTCCGGCCGGCGCGTGCGAAAGCGCTGCGCGCGAAACGGTATCCCCTGGAATCCCGCGCATTCGGTGCGCTCCAGAATGGGGCCGCGGCCCGAAAACAAAGCGATCAGGGCGGCGATTGCAACCAGCACCGGGAACAACCCTATCAGCAGGCCCAGGCCGATCAGATTCGTGTAAATGGCCTGAACGGCCATGGCCGAACGATTGGCGTTCATGGACGATGAGAACAGCAGGTCGAAAGGTTGCAGGCGGTCGAATCGCACGCGGCACAACCTGTCTTCATACACAGCCACCCCTTCGTCGATGGCAATTCCGGAATGCCGCAAATTCAGAAGCACCCTGGGCGCCACCTGCGACCGCCCGTCTCCTTCACTTACTATAATGCGCCCCGGGCGCTTGGCTTCCACGGCCTCCAGCAGCCGGAGCGAATCGCCCAGGAAAGGCAGTTGCGGAGCGACATCCGCCGCATCGCCGCTCACAACGCCAACAATCCGCCGCCCCAGAACCGGCGCCAGCGCGCGTGCCGTGGAATCGAATCCCAGTAGCAGAATTCCGGACGGCTCGGGCCCCAGCGCCCGGCCCAGCCGTCTTCCCAGCGGCACCATCAACACAATCGCGACGATGGTGCCGGCGAGAATCGTCCACAATGGAGCGGGACTGATCGAAAAGACGTAGGCCAGCCCGTATTGCACGATCAGGTTGAGGCCGGCCGCGGAGAAGAGTTGGTCGATCCGCAGCCTGAACCCGTCGCTCGACGGGCTGGAAGTAAAGGCTATTGCCACCCAGCACGTCGCCGCCGAAACCGATAAGGCCGGAATCCCTCCGGCTGGCCAGCCGCCGGCGCCATCGCCGCCAGCCAGGACTTGATATAACCACGAGACCAATCCAAAACCGGCGGCACATGCCAGCAGATCGAGCAACGCCAGCCGGTACGAGATGCGATTGCGATCGGTCGCGTTCATGGCAGCGCATCCGCCGTCTTCTCAACCACCACCTGCCGGTGCCGCTCCCGCGCCGCCGGAAACGTGCGGCTGATCGTTTCCGCAAAACCAATGAGATCGCCGGACGGCATGGCCGCGTCGAATGCTCCCTCCAACTCAATCGAGTCCGTTTCCGAAAGCGGGACATGGAACGACCAGGCGGGCGTGGCGTCCTGTATCGGCAGTCGGTAGCGCAGGCTGCCGGCGCAGGTCCACCGCATGGCCACCAACCCCAGTGTTCTCCCTTCCTTCGCCAGCGCGTTCCACCAGTCCTCATCGCCTGTGGCGCGTTCCAGAGCGGTGGTCAGACGCTCCAGTCGCAGCTTGGCATCCATGGCCCGCTGGAACTCCCCGCGAAACAGCAGCCGCCCCACGATATCGAACTCGGCGTATCGCAACCGGCGGACTCCGTACCAGGCCGCGACGCAGAACAGAAGGATGACGAATCCCTGATAAGTGCCGCCAATCGAAGAGCTTGCCAGCAGAGCGAATGCCGCCACCAGTGCCGCCACCAGCAGCAGCACCCCCACCGCCCGCCGCGGGGACAGCCCGAGATCCAGCAGGCGGTGGTGAATGTGGCCCTTGTCGGGTGAAAAAATCGGCTGATTGCGAAGGAAGCGCCTCAAAACCGACAGGGATACATCCAGCAGCGGAATGGAGAGCGCCAGCAGCGGCACCAGAAAGCTCAGAAGAGTGGATGCTTTTTGGGTCCAGATCATCCCGTAGCAACCCAGCAGGAATCCGATCAGCAGCGCGCCGGAATCGCCCAGGAAGACCGTCGCGGGGTTCAGGTTATACCACAAGAAACCCAACAGCGCGCCGGCCAGCGGAAAGGTTGCATACGCCAGTGGAAGATTGTGGTGCAGCAAAGCCGCCAGGAACAGCGTAAGAGTGGCCACCAGGCCCATGCCCGCGCAAAGCCCGTCCAACCCGTCGATCAGGTTGAGAGCATTGCTGGTCAGCAGCAGCCACAGAACCGTCAACGGGTAGTCCAGCCACACCGGAAGCGACTCGTGCGCCACGCCTCCAATGCCTATCCCGCTCCAGAACACGATGGAGGCGGCTGCCACCACCCCTAAGACCTTGACGGCGGGCCTTAGAGAAAAGAAATCGTCGATCAGACCGGTAACAAAAACCAGAGAGGCCCCCGGAATCAGCTTCCACGCCGGCGGAATGGAGGCGGCCATAGGGACGCCCGACCCGCCGATCGTGAGCAAGGAAACTCCGTAGGCAATGGCGATTGAGATTCCACCCACACGCGGCATGGGGTGGGCGTGAATTTTCCGCTGCCCCGGACGGTCGACTATGTCATAGGAGCGGAAAACATCCCGAATAATGGGGGTGAGGATCAGAGCGATTAAGAAGGCCTTGCCGGCCAACCACAGCAGTTCACCCATGCGCGCAGCCCTTCGGGGGGTTACTCTCCCCAGGCATCCTGCATCGAAGCCAGCTTGGCGCGGTCCACGGAATGTTCCACCAGGACCCTGGCGGTCGATCCGCTGCCATGCTGCAATTCACCCAGATACAGCATCGATCCACACTCGATTTCGAGTGGCGCCCCCGGTGAAAAGTCCTCTCTTCGGCCCAGTAGATCGACCTCCAATACCCGCCCCTCCCAACCTATTTCCGCCCCTTCCTGAAAGTCGCCGTCGGGCAAACGGCGCAGCTTCACCACGGTCCGCTCGGACATGCAAGTATCATACTCTATCCGCTTGAGGATCGGGTACTTTCGGGGTCTCCGTTGCAGTACCAGGCGTTTGCCCCCGTCCGCATTGATCGAGAGCCTGGCCGAGGGCGAGCAATCCCGGGGTAAGGGCCGGCGCCGAGTCCGCGGGCCGGTCTCCAGCCCGCCGCTTGGCAAGGGGTCGCCAGCCGGTCGTGGGGGTCTCCTCGGAGTGGTGGACAATGTATTCCAGTACACCCAGGGAGATCAAGAACAGCAAAAATGTCATCGCGCGGCACGCTCTCCGGCGGAGTGCCCCGTTGGTCCGCACCGCGCCATTGCTCTTATCGGCCGCGGCGGCCCTTTCCTTTACAGGCGGTAGAGCCGCGCGGCCTGCGCCTCATTCGGGCGCCTTGATGCTATACGTCCGTTTGAGAAAGGTCTTCGGCACCGGAACCACGCAGATGTTCAATCCCCGGTTGTCCTTCGAGATCAGGGCGGACTGAATCTCGATCTTGGTGCCGTCCGCATTGAACGTGGGGTGAATGTGATCCGCGCCGGCTTTCTGGGGACCGGCCAGCAGGTTCATCTCGCCGCTGTGCCGGTCATAGAGCCACACCTCGAACTGAAAATCGTCGGAACAGGCCCATCGGCCATCCACCGATCCGGCGACATGCCAGTCCGAGCGGCCTTTCGACCACTCCGGAATCTGCCCGACAATCCGCATCTCCCGCG
>Ga0326728_10023662_pt1 | contig 11225 bp, 6 predicted proteins | sample MB3enrmetagenome_FD_207602 | JGI IMG/M metagenome (GOLD analysis project Ga0326728, IMG submission 207602) | Lab enriched peat soil microbial communities from McLean, Ithaca, NY, United States - MB31MN | ecosystem: Environmental > Terrestrial > Soil > Wetlands > Peat | place: USA: New York... | reverse complement strand
CCACGTATCATGCGGGTCAGGATATGAGGCAAGTAACGATTCGACTGGACCTGCGCGTCTCGGAGGAAATGAACGAGTTCCTCCAAAACGAGGCGCACTCCCGCAAGCTGAGCTTTGAGGGCCTTATCCTCATGTTGATAGAAGAGCAGATCAAGAGAGTCAAACAAGAGAGCCAGAGGATCAGTCCTCCGAAGCCCTAAACGCACTTTCCTACCGCCCGAACCGCGGTTTTGACATCGATCCCCGAAGAGGTGAATCCATGAGTGATCAGACACGAGACAGGCTCATGGCGGAGTTGCGTATTGGCTGCGCTGCCCCCCGGCCTGTGCGAGCGCCGCGCGGCAAGGAGATCTCCTGCAAGGGATGGCACCAGGAAGCGGCACTTCGCATGCTGTGCAACAACCTCGACCCCGAGAACGCGGAGAACCCCGATGAGCTGATCGTATACGGGGGCACCGGCCGTGCAGCCCGGAACTGGGCCTGCTTCGACGGATTGATACGATCCCTCCTGGACCTCGGCGATGATGAGACTCTCCTGGTGCAGTCCGGAAAACCGGTCGGCGTGCTCAGGACTCATCCCATGTCCCCCCGGGTCCTGATCGCCAACTCGAACCTCGTGCCCCGGTGGGCCACGTGGGAGCATTTCCACGAGCTGGAGGCCAAAGGGCTCATGATGTACGGCCAGATGACCGCCGGTTCATGGATCTACATCGGCACCCAGGGGATCCTTCAGGGCACCTATGAGACTTTCGCCGCGCTCGCGGAGAGGCATTTCGGTGCCACGCTCGCCGGACGGATCGTTGTGAGCGCTGGGTTGGGAGGAATGGGGGGCGCTCAACCGCTTGCTGTCACCATGAACGGCGGCGTGATAATTTGCTTGGAGGTGGATCCTCACAGAATCCATCGACGCCTGGAGACTTTGTACCTCGACAGGAAGGTCGATACGTTGGAGCAGGCCGTATCGCTGGCACGCGAAGCGGCGGCGCGAAAGGAGCCCCTCTCCATTGGCCTTCTGGGAAATGCCGCCGAGGTGCTTCCCCGCATGGTCAGGGAAGGTTTCATCCCTGACGTGGTCACAGACCAGACGAGCGCACACGACGAGCTGGGGGGCTATGTCCCTGACGGGATGTGCCTCGACGCCGCGCTCAAGCTGCGCCGCTCAGACCCAGCGCGGTATTGCGTGCTCGCCCTGGATGCAATGGCCAGGCACTGCCGAGCAATCCTCGGGATGAAAAGCCGCGGCGCGGTGGCTTTCGACTACGGGAACAACCTCCGCGGCCAGGCCTTGCGCGCGGGCGTCAAGGATGCATTCGACTACCCGGGGTTCGTGCCCGCCTATATCCGGCCTTTGTTCTGCGAAGGGGAAGGGCCGTTTCGGTGGGCGGCGCTTTCCGGCGACCCGAAGGACATCGAGGCAACCGATGAGGCGCTCATCGGGGCCTTCCCTGAGAAGAAGCGGATGGTGCACTGGCTCCAGCTTGCCGGCCGGAAAGTCCGTCATATGGGGCTGCCGGCGCGTATCTGTTGGCTTGGCTACGGGGAGCGGGAACGCGCCGGGAAGCTCTTCAATGACATGGTAAGATCCGGCAGGATCACGGCGCCCGTGGTAATCGGTCGTGACCATCTGGATGCCGGCTCCGTGGCCTCGCCAAATCGTGAGACGGAGGCCATGCGGGACGGCTCGGACGCCGTTGCCGACTGGCCGCTTCTCAACCTCATGGTCAACGTGGCGTCCGGGGCGAGCTGGGCGTCCTTTCACCACGGCGGGGGAGTTGGCATCGGTTATTCGCTCCATGCGGGCCAAGTCACTGTTGCAGACGGCACTGCGGAAGGCGACCTACGTGTGACCACGGTGCTCAGGAACGACCCGGCCACTGGCATTATCCGGCACGCCGATGCAGGGTACGAGCAGGCCCGAAAGGCCGCCGCCGAACGCGGCGTGAAGATCCCGATGGCTGGCGATGGGCTGGTTGGACCGACATGAGCCGGAAGCTTTTCGAGTGCGTACCCAACTACAGCGAGGGCCGAAGGATCGACGTCATCGAAAAGATCGTTGCGCCATTTCGGTCCACGCCCGGCGTCCATCTTTTCGACCATCGGGCGAATGCGGATCACAACCGGCTGGTGGTAACCCTTGTCGGCGAAGCTCAGCCGCTTCAGGCTGCGCTGCTGGAATCCGCGGCCGCTGCAATTGCCGCTATTGACCTTCGGGTTCACAAGGGCGAGCATCCCAGGATAGGGGCGGTGGATGTGATCCCCTTTGTGCCGCTTGGGGGCGTCAGCATGGGGGAGGCGGTTTCCTTGGCTCGCGCCTTTGCGGCGCGCTATGCGCGTGAGACTGGCCTGCCGGTCTACCTCTATGAAGAAGCGGCGCTGCATCCCGAGCGCCGGAATCTGGAGGCTGTCCGTCGAGGACAATTCGAGGCTCTTCAGGCTAAGATCTCAACGCCCGAGCGCAACCCTGATTTCGGCCCCTCGAAGCTGCATCCAAGCGCCGGCGCCACCGCGATCGGAGCGCGTCAGTTTCTGATCGCCTTCAATATCAACCTCGACTCGCGAGACCTCGCGCTCGCGCGAAGCATCGCGCGAAGGATCAGGGCCTCCAGCGGAGGTCTTCCATGCGTCAAGGCAGTGGGAGTGGCCCTCGCGGAGCGCAGGCTCGTGCAAGTCAGCGTGAACCTCACCGATTACCGCGTTACGCCGCTACGCGAAGTCCTCGACCTCGTACGAGCTGAAGCAGCCCGGGAAGGTGTGGGCGTGCTGGAAACGGAGCTTTACGGCATGGTGCCTGCTTCCGCGTTGTTGTCTGAGGCAGCCCGGGAGCTTCAGGTTGTCGGGTTTGATGAATCGCAGGTTCTCGACCTGCGTCTGCTTGGCATGGAGTTAGAAGGGGTACCGAGCACAGGGACGTTCCCGCTCGACGTGATGGGCGTTGAGGGGCGGGATGGAGAGGCGCCGGGCCCTGCGCCGGGCGGGAGCGCGCAATGCAGGTGACGCTTGTTCGAAACGCGCGAATCTGGACTCCCCTCGACCGGGGGAGAGGGACGCCGGGTGCCGGCCCTGGCCAGGGCGAAGTGTGCCGCTTGGACAAGGGCGCGATGGTGTGTCAAGGCGAAACGATTGTCGCCGTTGGTCGTGAGCAGGACCTCATGAGAGGGCTCCATTCCGGGGACGTCGAATCTGAAATCGACTGCCGAGGCCTCTGTTGCGTGCCGGGCTTCGTGGATCCGCACACGCACATGTGCTTCTGCCACGAACGGGAAGAGGAGTTCAGCGCCAGGATTGCCGGAGCAGACTACCTCGAGATACTCAAGAGCGGCGGGGGAATTCTCGCCTCGGTCGGCGAAGTGCGTTCGGCATCCGAGGAGCAGCTTTTCCTCCTGACCCGTCGGCGTGCGCTTTCCGCACTTTCTCATGGAACCACCACAATCGAGATGAAATCAGGTTATGGCCTCGAACGAGAGCAGGAGTTGAAGCAGCTTCGCGTCATCACGCGTATCGGCCGTGATACCGCCCTTCGAGTCGTGCCCACGTTCCTCGGGGCTCACGCCGTCCCGGCCGAGTTCACCGACCGGACGAAGCAGTACGTGGACAAAGTCATCTCCGAGATGATCCCCGCCGTTTCGAGCGCGAGGCTTGCCCGGTTCTGTGACGTCTTCTGCGAAGAGGGTGTTTTCTCCGTGGAGGACAGTCGAAGGATCCTCGAGGCTGCACGCGCCTCAGGCCTGGGTCTGAAGCTGCACGCGGACGAGCTTTCGGAGAACGGTGGGGCGGGGCTTGCGGCCGCTCTGGGGGCAACGTCTGCGGATCATCTCTTGGCGGCATCTGACGCTGGGCTCAGGGCACTGGCGAGCGCAGGGACGGTCGGCGTCCTGCTGCCTGCCACCGCGTACTCCATGAGGAAGCCGTATGCGCCGGCGCGAAAGATGATCAGTATGAATCTTCCCGTGGCTATCGCAACGGATTGCAATCCCGGTTCTTCGTTGACGGAATCAGTGCCGTTCATCTTCGGCCTTGCGGTTCTCCAGATGGGGCTGACTGTGGCTGAGGCGCTGTGCGCGTGCACACTGAACGCGGCGTGCGCTGTGGGGTTGGGAAAGGAGACAGGAAGCCTGTCGCCCGGAAAGAGGGCGGACTTCCTCATCCTCGACGGTGAAACCCCGGCAATCCTGGCATTCCACGCCGGGGTGTCGCCGGTCACTCACGTTTATGTGAACGGACAACTTGCGTGGTCAAGGAAGGAGCTTCCATGAAGCTCATAGAGATGTCGCTGGAAGAGTTCCTTAGCGAGTTGGGCTCCGTTTCCCCTGCCCCAGGGGGAGGCAGCGTTGCGGCTTTGGCGGGAGCGCTTGCCGCGGCGCTTTGCAGGATGGTTTCCGCACTGACTGCTGGGAAGGAAAAGTGCCGGGACTCCTGGGCGGATATGGACAAAGTGAGTCGGGAGTCTGCCAGCCTCGGGGAGCGTCTTCGCGGGCTCGTAGACGAGGACGCCCAGGCTTTCTGTGCGGTTATGGAGGCCAGGAAGCTTCTCAAACGCACGGACCAGGAACGCAAGGTCCGGGAAAAGGCCCTGGATGATGCGTCCCTCAAGTCGGCGAATGTGCCCCTCTCGACTCTCCGAGCGCTACGCGAGCTTGCAGCCCTCGCTCTGTGCGCGGCGGAAAAGGGCAACCCCGACTGTGTCACCGACGCTGGCTCTGCCTCGCAGATGATCCGGGCCGGTGCCCTGAGCGCAGCGTACAACGTCCGCGTCAACCTCCCATCCGTAAGGAATCCTGTTGTCCGGGAGGAACTTCAGGCCAGGACCGCAAAGGTCCTCGAGGAGGTGATTGATGAGACGCAGAAGACAGAAAACATCGTCGAAGCCCGACTCGCGCTTCTGCAATCCAGGCCTTGAAGAGGGCTTTGACGAAAGCCGCGGTAGTAGTGGCCAGGGAAAGCGAGACGGAGGCTCCGTGCGTTCCATCGTGATCGGTAGAGACATTTTCAACGTCGAAGCGCTTGTTGCAATTGCTCGAGAGGGGGCGCGGGTGGAGCTTGCGGACTCCGCGCGCACCAACGTCACTCGCGCCCGGGCGCTTGTGGAGAAATGGGTCCGCGAAGGACGGGTGGTGTACGGCGTGACGACAGGATTCGGCGCGCTATGCGAAGTGGCAATCGAAGAAAGCCAGACTCGCGCGCTGCAGGAAAACATCCTCATGAGTCATGCCGCGGGAGTCGGGGACCCTTTCGCGCCTGAGGTGGTTCGGGCCGCGTTGGCCGTAAGGGTGCAGGATCTCTCCCAGGGGCATGCCGGCGTCAGGCTGGAAACGCTCCAAGCCTTGATCGAGCTTCTCAATTCCGGCGTCTGTCCCGTCGTTCCGGAGAAAGGCTCAGTGGGGGCGAGTGGGGATTTGGCGCCTATGGCGCATCTCTCCCTTGTCCTTATTGGCCAGGGGGAGGCATTCTACCAGGGAAACCGCATGGGCGGACGGGAGGCGCTTCGCGCTGCTGGGCTTGTCCCCGTAAAGCTTGATGCTGGCGAAGGTTTAGCCCTTATCAATGGAACGCAGTTCATGGCGGGCATCGGCGCTCTTGCCGTGAGCGACGCTGAACGCCTCAGTAGGACAGCAGATATTGCATGCTCGATGAGCCTCGAGGTTCTCATGGGCACGAATGTAGAGTTCGACCCGCGAATCCACGATACCCGGCCTCACCCAGGGCAGGGGGCTGCGGCGGACAACATGTGTCGTATCACGCAAGATAGCGCAATTATGTCCTCCCACAAGGACTGCCACCGGATCCAGGACGCCTATACGCTGCGCTGCTCCCCGCAGGTGCATGGGGCAAGCCGGGACGCCGTCTCCCACGTGAAGGGCGTTTTCGAGACCGAGCTTGTCTCCTGCACCACCAACCCACTGATCTTCCCTGCGACGGAAGACTTCCTTCTGGGCGGGAACTTCCACGGGCAGCCCCTTGCGCTGGCCGCAGATTACCTCTGCATGGCGGCCTCCGAGCTTGCTAGCATATCCGAGCGGCGCATCGAAAGGCTGGTCAACCCGCAGCTGAGTGGATTGCCCGCCTTCCTTGTGAACGATTCGGGCTTGAACTCGGGCTTCATGATCGCTCAATATACTGCCGCGGCGCTCGTTTCGGAGAACAAGGTGCTGTCACACCCCGCGTGCGTGGACTCCATTCCGACCTCGGCAAACAAGGAGGACCACGTCAGTATGGGGACCATTTCCGTTCGCAAGTGCCGCTCCGTTGTCGCCAACGCGGAGAACGTGATCGCCATCGAACTCCTCTGCGCGTGCCAGGCTTTGGACCTTCTCACGAAGGGCAGACCCGGCAAGGGCACGGAAGCCGCCTACCGCGCAATCCGCGAGCGCATTCCCCGGCTAGACAGGGACCGTGTCCTTTCCAAGGACATCGAGGCCATGGTCGACCTGTTGCATGACGGCCGGATCATCCGGGCGGTGGAGTCGGCTGTGGGGTCCCTCAAGTAAGAGGCTCTCAAGTCCGTGCCTCTTAGATAGGGTCTTCGGTCTCGGCGCCCCTGTCCGCCACAAAGCGGCGGTACTCCGCGTGTACTCTTTCGCGTCGGCGTGACAGCTTGGCTACGAGTTGCTCTGCAGTGGCTCCCGTTCCCAACATCAGGCGCGCGAGCGCTCGCAGCTGCCCCGGGTCGCTGGGAAGGCTATGGGTCTGGCGGTCCTCGTAGATCTGGAGGAAATGCTCCACTCTGCGCAGAAAGAGATAATCGGAGGAAAGTTGCTCCGCCGTCTCCTGGCGCAGCGCCCCGGCAGCCGCGAGAGCGCGAAGGGCGGGGAGGGTTCCGCCCTGGAGAAGCTCGGGTTTCTCCCGGGCGTGGACGAGTTGAAGCCCCTGCGCCAGGAACTCCACGTCGCGCAGGCCGCCAAGGCCCGTCTTGATGTCCGTAGTGGTCAAGATATTGCGCGAAAGTGCTCGAAGCGCCTCCCGCCGCAGGCGACTGATCGACGCCGCTATCTCTGCCGGGGCATGCACGGAGAGAAGAACCTCCCGCGCCATGCGAAGAAACTCCTCTCCAAGCGCAGCGTCTCCCGCCACCGGCCGAGCCTTGAGCAACGCTTGCACCTCCCAGAGCGCAGCGCTACGGCCGTAGTAATCGCGAAGTGAAGTCAGTGAGAATACGAGCTGTCCAGAGCTACCGTACGGTCTCAGCCTCAGGTCTACACGGTAGGCGTACCCTTCGGAGGTATGCGAGGAAAGGTGGGCGCGTAGCGTCTCCATGAGAGAAGTCGCGCGCTCGACGTCCGTTTCGTGCGAACCGCACAGGCCAAGCAGGTCGATGTCCGAGCTGTAGTTCAGCTCACGGCCTCCAAGCTTCCCGAAGGCTATGACGCAGAACGCGGGGGCCGCGCGCCCCCCGTCCCGCGCTTCGACCTCCTGGCGCGCCCGGTTGAGCGCGGAATCGATGACTGCGTCGGCCAGGTCGGACAATTCCTCCATGATCCGTTGCGTCGGCGTTCCCAGGCAGATGTCGCGGGCGCCGATACGCAAAATCTCGCGCCTCCTGTAGCGCCGAAGCGCATCCGCCCAGGCACCCTGGTCCGCGTTTGCCACTGAGATCTCGGCAAGCTCTTTGCAAATCTCCGCGGCGGCTCGCGGCGCATTCAGCACGTCCCCGCGGCCGATGTATTCCATAAGCTCGGGTTCCCGAACGAGCGTGTCGGCGAGGAACTGGCTGGCGGAGAAAATCGAAAGAAGGATTTCCAGCCGCATGGGCTGGGAGAGCATCTGGCGGAGGTGCGCTGCAGGATCCGGAAGAGCATGCAGAAGCCTTTCCCAATTGTTAAGGGCCATATCCGGGTCCGGCTTCTGAGCGAGAACGTCCGTTGCCAGCGTGGCGAGTCGCGCAAAAAGGGGCCTCCGATCCGCCTCACCCGCGATCTGGCGGATGTTGAGTATGGCCCGCGCCGGATTCGCGAAGCCCTTGTCAGCCAACGCGCCCAGCGCCAACTCTTCGGGAATGGCGTTGGAAAGAACGATATCCGCAACGGTAACCCTCGGGGCCCCCGGGAGCGTTTCCCTCCCGAAGTATTTCTCCACGAAAGCGCGCACCTCCGCGCTGTGGGCCTCGAAATCCAGGTGAAGCTTCCGTGCAGGGCCGAGCTCCGCTTCGGGCGAATAGCCCATGCGGCGCGCGAGGTGGTTGTACTCGTCGTCGTGCAGGCCAGGGAGAAACAGGTCTTGCGCGGAGCCGCGCAACATCCGAAGCCCGTTGATCAGATGGCGGAAGAATCTATACGCAGACACAAGCTCCTGCGCTTCAGACGCGTCCACCACGCCAACGGAGGCAAGTGCGTCCAGCGCTTCGTGGATCCGCGGCGTGCGAAGGCGGGGTTCAGCGGCTCCGTGGGTGACCTGGAGGATCTGAACGGCGTACTCCAGGTCCACGAGTCCTCCCGGGCTGAACTTCGCGTTGAGCCTGCCGTGCTGGATCTTGTCTTGGGCCTGCTTCAGCCGGATGTCGCGCAGCTCGGCAAGGTCGATGCTGCGCGCAGCGTAGATCATCTCATCCCGCAGGCGCTCCACGCGACCACCCAACTCTCTGTCTCCGCCCACGGTACGCAGGCGTACGAGGGAAAGTCGCTCCAGGGAGTGAGAGCCTGCGCCGGGAACATAGTACGTGCAGAAGCTCTCGAGGCTGCACGCGAGCGGCCCCGCGGCGCCGAAAGGCCGCAGGCGAAGGTCGATGTGGAATATTCCTTCCCGTTTCGCGTGCACCATGTGAAGCACGGATCTCACCACGCTGTCGAAGAACTCCGCATTCCCGATCACCTCCGGACCCTCGGTCGACCCGTTGTCGCTGTAAACGAAGAGAAGCTCGATGTCGGAGGCGTACCCCAGAGCCACGCCGCCGAGTTTTCCCAGTCCCATGATGGCGAGCTTCACCGGGAGGCCGGCCACGGTGCGGGGCTCCCCGAACCGCGCCGCAAGCTGGCCCCAGGCGAAGGAAGCGGCGGCATCAATGACCACTTCGGCAAGGGCCGTAAGGCGCCTGCTCAACGTCAGAAAATCGGAGATAAAGGATTCCTCGGTTGCCGAAGCCCTGCGCTGCGGAGCGAGGATGTGATCCAGATCATAGAGGTAGATTTCCCGGTCCTTGAACTCGTTCAGCCTTCGTGCGAACTCCTCTGGGTCGGGGGCGCCGGCGAGGGCAAGCTCGAGCCTCTCGGGCAGGAGCTCGATGGGCTCGACGAGACTCTTGCCGGGAACGTCAGGCCCGAGCAAGGGAATCAGCTCCTCGTACTGGAGCCGGACGAAATCCTCCCAGAGAAAGGCGCTGGCGCCGAGAAGCTGCGCCAGATCCTGCAGGACTTTCTGCTGGGAGAGCAGCTCAACCCATCGCGCGTGGCCGGGGGCGGCGACAACTTCCTTGACGAGCTGCTCGAAGCGCAGGAGCGCTGCCAGCGGGTCCGAGGCGCTTCCGAGGAACGAGGTGAACTGCTTTGTCAGCAGAACGGAAAGCTTAATGGTATCCAGTCGGACGGAGTCCGCGATCGGGTTCCCCGCGCCATCCACGAACTCGAACTCGTCCTCGATCCGGCCTTCTTCCGTCCTGATGGTGACGTGCTCGATGGAAACGTCCTGCAGGGACAGGGCGGTGGAAAACGTGTAGAGGAAGAAAGGCGTGTCCTGCGTTTTCACATTCATTCGTGTCCGGGAAGCCGATGGGTCCATCTCGATGCGCACGGGATAGAGCAGGCCCCCTGTTTCTATCCTGAGGTCGGCTAGCTTCCGAGCGGCCATCTCGTTCACGATCTGGCGGGCGTGCACGGCTGCCTCCCCTCCTTGCTCCAGCGCGCGGAAGATTTCCCCGAGCGTCTCGCAAAGCTTTTCGCGCCACGCCTCGTCCCTCCCAGCGCCCGGCGCCGTGACGCCGGCGAACTCGTCGATAATGCGTCTTCGCCGCAGGAAAAGGTCCCGTGGCGTTCTGGAGTCCGGGGGGCCCCAGGTAAAGATGTCTCCGCTTCGGATGTTGAAACCCAACGCTGAGAGCACGCCAGAGACGAGGGAGAAGGCGCCCTGGTGGTCGAAGGCGAGTACGGTGTACGCAGGCATGCCGCGCGCGGCAGCTGCCGCAATTATCTGGACCGGGTGCCCACCCCCCAGAACGGCAAGGCCTTCCAGATGCGCGGCAATCTCATCCTCGGAAAAGCGTTGGAAGTAGCGTTCATCGAGCCTCCGCATGTGCTCGTCCACGAGGCGTGGGTTCAGCCCCGGAAGACGGTCCTTTATGCGCTCAACGAGCGAGGGAGGCATCAGCGCCCGCTCAACATACGCACGACCTTGTCCAGCTCGAAGGCAGTGCCCCGCTCAGCGATCTCCCGAAAGGCGTGGCGAGACTGGCTGGCGTCCGATGGTTCATGATCGAACCGTAGGTGAACGCGAAGAATCTTTCAAGACTTGCCGAGACAGGCGACCCAAAAGGCGCCCCCTGCGTCGGCAGGGGGCGGTGAGGAGAAGACTTTGGAGAGTTGAGGAGGGCTTTTTATATGTCGAAGTACAGCATGAACTCCCAGGGATGCGGACGAAGGTCGAGAGCGAGGACTTCATTCTTCATCTTGTAGTCGATCCACGTCTCGATCACGTCAGGGGTGAACACGTCACCCTTCAACAGGTACTGATGGTCGTTCTGCAATGCCTTGAGGACCTCCCGAAGCGAGCCCGGCGTCTGAGGCACTTTCGAAGCCTCCTCGGGAGGCAGATCGTAGATGTCCTTGTCCAGAGGCTGTCCCGGGTCGATCTTGTTCTGAATACCGTCGATAGCCGCCATCAGCATTGCGGAAAACGTCAAGTACGGGTTGCTGCTAGGGTCAGGGCAGCGGAACTCGAGCCTCTTGGCCTTGGGGGAAGGCGAGTACATGGGGATGCGGATTGCCGCGCTCCGGTTGCGCCGGGAGTATGCCAGGTTGACAGGCGCCTCGAACCCGGGCACGAGCCTCTTGAAACTGTTGGTCGTCGGGGTAGCGAAGGCGAGGATAGACGGAGCGTGCTTGAGGAGCCCACCGATTGCGTGCAACGCCATCTGCGAAAGCCCCGCGTACTTGTCGCCCGCGAAGAGGTTCGTATTACCCTTCCACAGGGAGAAGTGAACGTGCATGCCGCTCCCGTTGTCACCGAACAGAGGCTTAGGCATGAACGTGGCGACCTTGTTGAACTTTTTTGCAGTATTTTTGATGACGTACTTGTACTTCAAG
>Ga0326728_10023661_pt1 | contig 11226 bp, 11 predicted proteins | sample MB3enrmetagenome_FD_207602 | JGI IMG/M metagenome (GOLD analysis project Ga0326728, IMG submission 207602) | Lab enriched peat soil microbial communities from McLean, Ithaca, NY, United States - MB31MN | ecosystem: Environmental > Terrestrial > Soil > Wetlands > Peat | place: USA: New York... | reverse complement strand
AAGAGTGGAACCAGCCGCGATGCTGATCGCCGCCCTCCAAATACAAGCACTTCGTGCCGTCCGCGTTTTGGAAGCCCTTGTAGGCGTCTTTCAGTTCGCGGTCGCTCTCGGCTACGGCAAACCAGCTGGTCCCGGAGTCGAACCAGACGTCGAGAATGTCGGTCTCCTTGCGGAAGCCCGTACAGCCGCAGTGCGCGCAGGAGGTTCCGGCCGCGAGCAGATCCGCGACCGCCGTGGTGTGCCAGGCCTCGGCGCCGTGCTGGTCGAAGAGTGCGACAATCTTGCGGTTGAGCGACGGGTCTTCGATGGGCTTTTGGCACTTCTCGCAGAGGAAGACGGCAATCGGTACGCCCCAGATGCGCTGGCGGCTAATGCACCAGTCGGGGCGAGTGGCGATCATGTTGGTGATGCGTTCCTTGCCCCACAGCGGGTCCCAGATCACCTTGTCTATCTCTTCGATGGCCAATTGCCTGAATGTCGTCTCCGAGCCGTCAGCACGCTTCAACGGCGTCTCCAGCCCGATAAACCATTGTTCCGTGGCGCGATAGATCACGGGCTTATGGCAGCGCCAGCAGTGCGGGTAGGAGTGGACCAGATCCTCGCTGTGCAGCAGCGCGCCGCGCTCCTCCAGCATGGCGATGACGATAGGGTTGGCGGCAAAGACTTTCTTGCCTTCAAATGCGGGCGGAGCGGCGTGGTCCCAGGCGCTCGGATCGACGTAGACATGGCCGCCGGCGTCGACGCGGCAGGTGGGATCGATGCCGTAGCGCTGGCCGGTGTAGAAATCGTCGGCGCCGTGGGCAGGGGCGGTGTGCACCGCTCCGGTGCCGGTGTCGGCGGTGACATACGTGGCATTGACGCCCAGGATCGTGCGCTCCAGGAAGGGATGCTGATAGGTGGTGTGCTCCAGGGCGCTGCCCTTGAAGCGGGCGAGTTCGACCGTCTCTCCCAGCTTGCAGGCGGCGACGACGGCGGCGGCCAACTCAGAGGCCACGATGTAGACCGGCGCTACGCCCTCCGCAGGAGTCTCCGCGCAGGGCGTAGAGGGCGTGCAGGGGGTGGGGTTCGCTTCCAGCGCCACATATTCGAAGTCGGGATGGAAGGCCACGGCCATCGACGCCGGTAGGGTCCAGGGGGTGGTGGTCCAGATAATGGTATAGACCTCGCGCCCGGCGAGCTGCGGCGCCAGCGTTTCAGCGGCGCTGGTCAGTTTGTAGCGCACATAGACCGAGGGGCTGGTGTGCTGATCGTACTCGACCTCGGCCTCGGCCAGGGCGGTGCGATCGTGGATGCACCAGTAGACCGGCTTCAGGCCGCGATAGACGAAGCCCTTCTCCAGAAAGCCGTAAAAGGCTTCCAGGGTGCGGGCCTCGTAATCCCGCGCCATGGTGCGGTAGGGATCGTCCCAGCGGCCGAAGCAGCCGATGCGCTCGAACTGCGAGGTTTGCAAGTCGATGTACTTCTGCGCGTAGGCGCGGCAGGCGTCCAGGACGGCGGGTGCGGGCATTTCCAGTTTTCTGCGGCCCAGGTGCTCGTCCACCTTGATCTCGATGGGCAGGCCGTGACAATCGAATCCCGGCACATAGGGGGCGTCGTAGCCGGCCATGGTCTTGGATTTGACGACAAAATCCTTCAGTCCCTTGTTGAGGGCGTGGCCCAGATGGATGGGTCCGTTGGCGTAGGGCGGGCCGTCGTGGAGAAGGTACGTGCCCTTTTCCTTGTTGGGCGCGGCCTTGCGCAGCTCCTCGTAGAGCCCCAGCGCCTTCCAGTGGGCCAGCCGAAGCGGTTCATTCTGCGGCAGATTGGCCTTCATGGGGAAGGCGGTCTGGGGCAAGGTTAGTGTCGCCTTCAACTCCGGCGCTGAGGACATGTGCTCTCCCTGGGACATTACGGAATTCTTCACTTCACAGTGTAAATGGCCGGGGAAGATTTTTTCTCGGGTAACCACCGAGGGCTGCCTCCGTCTATTGTTTATGGGAGCGCAGCGCAAAGAAAAATATGAAAGATGGGAAGGCCAAGCCCGTAGGACAAGACAGAAGCGAGGGCTTTCCAGCATAATGGATCGATGGCTCGGAGCTGGGAAACTGCTCGCTACCGGGCCCGCACGGCACCATCAGGGGTGGGAACCAAAGCCGAACGTCTTGCGCCCAAGCGACCCAGAGGGGACGGCGGCATGAGCGAAAGCGAAGCGGTTCACGATCTCTTGACGTGCTCGAAGGGGCAGCAGAGCCAGCAGCGAATTATGGCAAACGACCTTTTTCTCCAGTCCGATAGGGAATCCGAAGCCGCCGCCGCGCGCAGCAGCGGTCACGAACTCGACAGCTTTTTAGGCAAGGCATTCGAAGAAAAGCCGATCTGGCTGGGGCTCTACGAAAATCTTCGCGATGTTTTCTTTCCCCCAAAACTTCCCCCGTTGGAACTGACTTCCAAGCCCATTCCAGTGCCCGACCGCATGAAGGTGCGGGCCAATCCCTGGGCGATCGGCATTTCCACCGTGGTGAACGGCTCGATTGTGGCGCTGCTGCTCTTTCTCGGCGTCAAATCCATCATCGATAACAAGAAAAAGGACCTGGTCAACGTCAACCACATCGAGGTGACGGAGTTTATTCCTCCCAAGGCGGCCAATAACATCGGCGGCGGCGGCGGCCAGGGCAATCACCAGGTGGAGACGCCCAAGGGCCATCTTCCCCCGCGCGCCGAGACACACACGCCGGTGATTCCCAAGGAATTGATCGCTCCTGTGCAGACCATCGATGTGCAGAAGGACTTGATTCTGCCCGACGATCCCAAACTGCCCAATATCGGCCTGCACAACTCGCCCAACGTCAAGTTCTCCGCCGGCGGTTACGGCTCGGGCGGCGGCATTGGTTCGGGCCACGGCACAGGCTTGGGGGATGGTTCAGGCGGCAATACCGGCGGCGGGCTCTATAAAGTCGGCGGCGCCGTCTCCGAGCCCAAGCTCATCTTTGCCCCGGAGGCCGAGTTCAGCGACGAGGCTCGCCGCGCCAAGTACCAGGGCATTGTGGTCGTGCAGGTGATCGTCGACGCCCAAGGCAACCCGCAGAATCCCCGCGTGGTCCGCCCGCTGGGCATGGGCCTGGACGAGAAGGCTCTGGAGGCCATCCGCAAATACCGCTTCAAACCCTCCATGAAGGACGGCAAGACCCCGGTCCCGGTGCTGATCGCCATCAGCATCGACTTCCACCTGTATTGAGTTTTTTGTCTGTTTGGGATGGGCGGGGCGCAACGGCGTTCCGCCCTTTTCGTTTTGGGATTCTTTTTGATTCCCATCGAAGGACCGGGAGCAGATCCGCGCAGGAGCGTCCCAGGACGCAGTGCGCCACGCCGGGAAGAGAGAATAAAGAGGGATTGGTTGGCTGGTCGAGCCACACCCGGTGCGAGCATGTTTATTTGCAGGAGAAGAATAGCGGGAGTTCAAGCCGTCGGGGGAGGGTAGAACTCACGGCTATTAACGGTCTATGCCGTTATCGACGATGATGCAACGAAACATACTAGAGTGAGGAAAGAATGGTGCGCCCGGAAGGATTCGAACCTCCGGCCTACTGGTTCGTAGCCAGTCGCTCTATCCAGCTGAGCTACGGGCGCATCTCATTGGCTCTCAGTGGAACCAAAGAAAGAATACCAAGGATTGCGGGCTAGTGCAATCCCTTCCGCTCAGGCTGCGGGGGCGGCAGCGGGTTCGGCAGGGGGTGGCGCCACCAGCGGCATCTCCTTGACGATCTCCAGGCCGGCCTGGCGCAGCAGGCGGGCGACGGCGGCCGCGGTCAAGCGGGTGGCGTCGTACTCGATGCGCAGCAGATGCGAGGCGCGGTCGAAGCTGAGGCGGCGGATCCCGTAAACCTCACGGGTGTTGGCCAGGGCGCGGGTCACCGCTTCCGAAGGCTGGGCGGCATAGCGAAAGAGAATCTCCACGGTCGTCATAGGGGAATCATAGCAAGTGCGGGGAGGGCAGGCTCAGGGCAGACACATCTTAATCTCAATAGCATTTGGAGGGTACGAGCTGAAGCCCGTACCCTACAGAGGAATAAGATGCGTCTGCCCTGGATCGACAGCTCCCTCACAGCGTCTTCAGGTAGGCGCGCACCTCGGCGCTGGACCAGTCCTGGGAGCCAACGAACTTGCGCCGGATCACCCCCTGGCGGTCGATCACATAGGTCTCCGGCCACATCTCGGTGTGGTAGAGCTTGGCGGCGTTCTGGGCGGGGTCGCGCACGGTGATCAGGTCGATATGACGGCGGGTGACGAAGCGGCTGTAGGCCTCGGGGTCCTCGTCGATGCTGACGGCCACGATGGCCAGATTGGGCTGTTCGTGGTGCAGGTCGAGCAGCGAGGGCATCTCAGCCACGCAGGGGCTGCACCAGGTGGCCCAGAAATTCAACAGCACTACGCGGCCGCGGTAGTTGGCCAGATGGACCGTCGAACTGCCGTCGGAGACGGTGAAGTCCGGGGCCGGTTTGCCCACCTGGGCAGGATGCGTGCCGCGGTTGCACCCCGGCGCGGCGGCCAGGGAGAGCGTCAAAGCGAGGAAGAGAAAGCAACGGGAGAGCACATACTTATAATACGGAACGACGGAAGCGCAGCGAAAGGGTGGGCGGCGATGGCAGATCAGAGCGAAGATACGACAGGGGCGGGCAGCTTCAAAGCGGTGCTGGGATTGGCCGCGGAGGGCGAGAGTGAGCAGCGCTGGGCCCTGGCGGCGGGAACAGTCTACGACCAGCCGGAACCGCAGGAACTGATCGAGCTTACCGTCATTATCCCCGCGCGCGACGAGGCGGCGTGCCTGGGAGCCTGTCTGGAGTCGCTGGTCAGCCAGTCGGAGGAGATCTTTGCACTGGGCCGGGATTGGGAGCTGATGGTCGTCGACGACCACTCCACCGACCAGACGGCGGCCATCGCTGCCAGTTTTGCCGGGGTGATGGTGCTCGCCGCCGGCAAGCTGGAAAAAGGATGGACGGGCAAGAACAACGCCCTGTGGACGGCGGCCAAACGCGCCCGCGGCCGCTGGCTGCTCTTTACCGACGCCGACACCATCCACGAGCCGGGCGACCTGCGCCGCGCCATCCACGAAGCGCAAAAGCACAAGGTGGGAATGCTCAGCTACTCGCCGCGGCAGTTGGCGGGAGGGCTGGTGCAGCGCGCGCTGATGCCGCTGGTCTTCTGCGAACTGGCGCTGGCCTATCCGCCCGCCAAGGTCAACGACCCGCAGACGCGCATCGCCGCCGCCAATGGGCAATTCCTGCTCGTCGAGCGCGAGACCTACCGGCGCATCGGCGGCCACCCCGCAGTGGCAGACAAAGTGCTGGAAGACGTGGAGTTAGCGGTGCTGGCCAAGCGCCGCCGCCTGGGGCTGCGCTTCCGCTACGCCGAGGACGCCGTCGCTACCCGCATGTACCGCTCGACCGGGGCGATGATCGAGGGCTGGACCAAGAATCTGGCGTTGCTCTTCGACAACACGCTGGCGCTGGCGGCGTGGCGGGCCATCGATTTTTTCCTTCTTTTTGGCTTACCGCTGCTGACCATTGGCCTCTGGAACGCCCGGCTGATGGAACACTCCCTGCAATGGCTGGGCGCGGGCTGGATTCTGGCCCTGCTCTGGCTGCGCACCCTGGTCCGCTTCTACAATCGCGCGGCCAAGTCCAACTTTCCCTTCGTCGATTGCCTGCTGAGCCCGCTGGGGCTGCCGCTGTTTGTCGTTCTGCTTTACCGCAGCTGGTTCCAGCACAAGGTGTTGAAGCGGGTGAGTTGGAAGGGCCGAAGCTATCGTACCTAAGGAGTTTCTTGGCGATATCGTGCCGGGGATGGGGCTTCCAAATTGCCGCTTTTTGCCGATGGTCTCAGGAAAATTCGCCGCAACCTCACCCTGGTTGAATCAGGCCAACGGCCAAAGACCGTGAAGATCGGCTTTTTTACCGCGAAGCAACTTTCTCAAATCAATGAAGCCGGTATATTGAGGGGATTTCCTGGACTGCGTCCTGAGATTCTCTTCCACGGCACTCACCTCTATAAGAGCAGATTTTTGAGAGATGCTTATTCAATCGAAGAGATCCTGGAACAGATTCAAAGCGCTCTTTCGGAGGCATCGGAGGTCGTCCCTTCCGCGTCGTCGACAGTGATTCGCAATCCCAATGAACGGAGGGATCGTCACGGGAACTCAATAAACGATGAAGCGGTCTTTGAATGTACAGGCAGGTACCCCTACGCGGAACTCTATTCCGTGATTCCGAGGGGCGATGGCAAACGTAGGCCCAGAAATGCGAAAGGGTCACTCGAAGAGTGACCCTTTCAATGCGACCGAAGGATGTTTATGCCTGGCTAGCGTCTTCCTCCCAGACCTCAACCCTTCGACCCCAAGATGACACAATCGGGATGGAAAGTCAATCTCGATTTTCGGAGATAAAACGAATTCAAGATTTTGAGATTGGTGAAGATTCTCGTTTCGATGAATGCAAAATGCGTGAGGATTGACTGAAACTATCATGGCTCCAAACGCATCATTTGACTGAGGGCACGGCATGATCTATCTGACCCGGCGGGCGACCTTTTCAGCGGCGCACTATTACTGGAATTCGGCGTGGAGCGAGGAAGAGAACCAGAAAATCTTCGGGCGCTGCTCGAACCGCAACGGCCACGGCCATAACTATACCCTCGAAGTCACGGTGGCCGGCGAGCCGGACCCGGTGACGGGCTTTGTCCTCGATCTGAAGGGTCTCAAGGATCTGATCGAGCGCGAGGTGATGAAGGCCTGGGACCATCGCCACCTGAATCTGGAGACCGAGGACTTCGCCCAGACCATCCCCACCACCGAGAACATCGCCATCGCTGCCTGGAAGCGGCTGGAGAAGGGAATCGGCGCTTCGGGCGCGGCTTTGAGCCGGGTGCGCGTCTACGAGACAGCGGAGATTTTCGCCGAATATCGGGGTGAGGCATGAAAGCCTATTTTGGCCGCCGCTACATGCTTAGCGCCAGCCACCGGCTGCATGCGCCCAGTCTGAGCGCGGCAGAAAACCGCGCGGCATACGGCAAGTGCAACAACCCCCACGGCCATGGACACAATTATTTTGTCGAGGTGCTGGTGGGTGGCGAGGTCCATCCCGAGACCGGTATGGTGATGAATCTGGTGGAGTTGGACGCCGCGGTGCACGCCCGGGTGCTGGATCGCTTCGACCACTGCAATCTCAATCTGGACCCGCTGTTTGTGAATCTTGCGCCCACCACCGAGAATCTCTGTAGGGCGGTCCATTGTTTGCTGCAAGAGGCGCTGCCCGCAGGTCTGCTGGACCGGGTGCGCGTCGAGGAGACGGAGAACAACTTCTTCGAGTGCTCGGGAGAATGAGATGCTGCGCGGACGATGAGGAGACGCAGATTCTTCGTTGCGTTCAGGATGGCAATAAGTGAAGAAACGCCCCTATTTTTCAGGGCGGGAGAGAATTGAAGATCATGGCGCAGCCGATTGCAGTGACCAAGAGCGTTCGCCGGGTGGTGGAAGAGGGCCTGAGCGGCTACTCCACCCAGGAGATCTACCGCGAGCTGTTGGGCCGCCTAGGCGAGGACCCCAGCCGCGACGGCCTGCTGGCTACTCCCAGCCGGGTGGAGAAGTCCATGGCCTTTCTGACCAAGGGCTACGACGAAAATCCCACTAAAATCCTGCGCGGCGCCCTCTTCGACGTGGACTACGACGAGATGGTCATCGTCAAGGACATCGAGATGTTCTCCCTCTGCGAACACCACATGCTGCCGTTTTTCGGCAAGGTGCATGTGGCTTACATTCCCAATGGCAAGGTGATCGGGCTGAGCAAGATTCCCCGCCTGGTCGAGGTCTTCGCCCGCCGCTTGCAGGTGCAGGAGCGGCTGACCCGGCAGATTGCCGACACCATCCAGGAAGCCATCGCGCCGCAGGGCGTGGGCGTGGTCATCGAGGCCCGCCACCTGTGCATGATGATGCGCGGCATCGAGAAGCAGCACTCCTCGACCGTAACCTCGGCCATGGTGGGCTGCTTCCGCCAGAAGGAAACCCGCGCCGAGTTCCTGGCCCTGGTCCACCAGCAGAGCAACAGCGGCATTTGATCCGGCTTTCCTCCCGACAGCCCCCTTCCACTAGAATCGTGAAGTGAACGGGCTTCTTATCATCGACAAGCAGGGCGGCATGACCAGCCACGACGTGGTGGGCAAGTTGCGCAAGATTACCGGCGAGCGCTCCATCGGCCATTTGGGGACGCTGGACCCCATGGCTACCGGCGTTTTACCGCTGGTGCTGGGCAAATTCACCCGCCTGGCGCAATATTTTTCCGACGCAAAAAAGAGCTACACCGGGACCATCCGCCTGGGCTTCGCCACCGACACCTACGACGCCGAGGGCCAGCCCGCCGCTGCCGACCGCTGGCCGGAGTTTTCTTCTTCTCTTTCTCTGGAGCGCATTCGCGAGGCGGCAAGCCGCTTTCACGGCGTGATGGAGCAGATGCCGCCTGCCTACAGCGCCAAGAAGATCGGCGGCAAGGCCGCTTACCAACTCGCCCGCGAGGGCAAACCGGTGGAGTTGAAGACCGCCAGGGTGGATATTTCGGAGTTTGAGATTCTTTCGCTGGACGAGGCGGAAGCCTCCTTCCGCATGAGCATCAGCGCCGGGGGCTATGTGCGCTCGGTAGCTCACGAGTTGGGCCAGGATCTGGGCTGCGGAGCCCATCTGAGCAGCCTGCGCCGCATTCAGGCCGGGGTCTTTACCCTGGATCAGGCGCACACCCTGGACGAACTGGCTCCTTTGGCTGGCAATCTCGAGGCTCTGGAAGCGTTCTGCCTTCATCCCCGCTCGCTGCTGCCGGAGATGCCCTCGGTTACCGCCGACCCCATGGTTCTGGGCCGCCTGCGCAACGGCGCTCAGGCCAATCTGCCCGAGTTCTCCCAGGCGCCGCTGGTCAAAGTCTTCGCCAGCCAGCGCGATCTGGCGGGTATTGCCAAGCGCGTGGCGGGTACGCTCTTTCAGCCCGTAGCGGTGCTGGGGTGAAGACAGCTTACAGTGGACAGTTGACGGCAGACAGCTAGGTTTCCGGGGGAACGGCCTTCCCTCACAATTGAAGGATATTTCCGAGTGACCGCGCAAGGAACTGTCTACTGTCAACTGTTCGCAGTCAGCTAGCCTTTGCGAAGCAAAGGCAGCAGCGCTCCCAGCAGCGTCCGCGCCACCATCTCCGCGCCTTTGGCGGTGGGATGAATGCCGTCCGCCTGGATGGTTCCCGGCACATGGACCAGATCCTTGTAGATCATGGGCACGAAGACGGGATGGTGTTTGGCGGCCAGGTCGCGGAAGAGCTGCTCGAACTGGTGAATGTATTCGCCACCGTAGTTGGGCGGGAGGGTGATGCCGGCCAGCAGCACCTTCACGTGCGCCGCTTCGAGCGCCGTCAGCACCTGATCCAGGTTGCGGCGGGTCAGCTCGGGGGGCAGGCCGCGCAGGCCGTCGTTGCCGCCGAACTCCACAATCACCACCTCGGGATGCAGCAGCAGAATCGAGCGCAGGTCGGCCACCGCGTCCTTGCTGGTGGCGCCGCTGGTGCCCTGATTGACCACCTGGTAGCGATAGCCGCGGCTGTCCAGATCGCGCTGCAATGCGTCGGGATAGGATTGTCCTGTCTGGAGTCCGTAGCCGGCGGTGATGCTGTCGCCAAAGCAGACCAGCAGGGGCCGATCGGCGTTGCGTTGCTGCGCTTGCAGCAAATCGGCAGCGGCAAAGAGCAGGCAAAAGGCGAGCAGCGAAACTATCCGAGGGCGGCGAGCGTACATGGAAGAAGTGTACAAGCAGGGAACGAGGGAACAAGGGAACAGGGAACAGAGACAAGGGAATAGAACCCATCCGATCCGGTTCCGTGCTACATTGCCTGTATGCAGGTGACTGTGGAAATCCCGGACGAGATGGCGCGGCGGCTTGTTCCGCCGGGTCAGGATAGCGCGCGGACCGCGCTGGAGGCGATGGCCATTGAGGGCTACCGCTCCGGTGCGTTGACTACGCAGCAGACTCGCCGGCTGCTGGGCTTCGAAACCCGCTACGAGCTGGATGGATTTCTCAAGCAGCACAACGTGTGGGAGAACGCCTACAGCCTCGAAGAACTGGAACAGGACCGCCAAGCGCTGCAACGTCTAGAAGCGGAAGGCCTCTTGAAGGCATGATCGTTGTCGCCGATACCTCGCCTTTGAATTATCTCGTTCCGATTGGCGAGATCGATCTGCTTCCCGCGCTTTACGGAAACCTAATGATTCCCGATGAGGTTCATCGCGAATTACAGCGGCAGGGTACGCCTCAAGGCGTTCGGGACTGGGCGGCAATTCTGCCTGCGTGGTGCGAGGTGCGCCTGCTGACTACAACGCCTGAAGACTCGCTCAACGAACTGGATGCTGGCGAGCGGGATGCCATTCAGCTTGCTTTGGAACTGGGCGCCGACACTTTGCTGATGGACGAGATCGAAGGGCGGCGAGCAGCGATGCTTCGGCGCTTGCAGGTTACCGGAACCGTTGCGGTGCTGGAGAAGGCGGCGCAACGTGGGTGGATCGATTTTCACGTGGTTTTCCATCGTTTGCTGGAAACCAATTTTCGGCTTTCGGCGAAAGTCAGGGATGAATTCCAGCACCGAAATCGATGAGCGGGAGTCTTTTCCTCCTTTCCATTAGTCAGGATGGAACAACTTCCCGGTTGGATGCGTCTCCAACTAGGAACGGGATGGGTGTATCGAGGAGGTCGTGCGAGTGATTGAGGTGCGGAATCTGCGCCGGTGGATACAGAATGGCGCGCGGCGCGTGGAGATTCTCAAGGGAATCTCGCTGACTATCCCGGCGGGGCAGTTCGTGGCTATCGTGGGGGCCAGCGGCAGTGGCAAGAGTACGTTGCTGGGGCTGCTGGCGGGCCTGGACATGCCCAGCGAGGGCGAGATCTTTCTCGATGGCGTTCCCATCCACAATCTGGTCGAGTCGGAGTTGGCTGAGGTGCGGGGCAGCAAGATCGGCTTCGTCTTCCAGTCCTACCAGTTGATCCAGACGCTGACGGCGCTGGAGAACGTGCTGCTTCCTTACGAGCTGAACCTGCCCGGCAGCGGCTTGAAACAGGCGCGCAAGCTGCTCGATGAGGTCGGACTGGGCGAGCGCATGGAGCACTACCCGGTGCAGTTGAGCGGCGGTGAGCAGCAGCGCGTGGCGCTGGCCCGCGCCTTTGTCGTCGAGCCG
>Ga0326728_10023660_pt1 | contig 11226 bp, 8 predicted proteins | sample MB3enrmetagenome_FD_207602 | JGI IMG/M metagenome (GOLD analysis project Ga0326728, IMG submission 207602) | Lab enriched peat soil microbial communities from McLean, Ithaca, NY, United States - MB31MN | ecosystem: Environmental > Terrestrial > Soil > Wetlands > Peat | place: USA: New York... | reverse complement strand
ACCTGTCACTCGCCACTCGTCACTGCTTTAAGTACTCTGCCTCGTCCTGGGCGCTCCAGGATTTCACCGCCCTGATTTCCGCGCTGCGCCGGTGAGGGTAGACCACGGCTTTGCCGTCGATTTCCTGAGCCATGATCATTTTCAAGAACTCGACAGCGTGTTCGAGGTCGCCAATGCGAGTGATGTGGCAGCCGGCGTCGATCTCACCCGCAGTCAACAACTCCAAGGTCCGGGCGATGTCCCAAGGGGAACCCCCACTGGAGCCAGTGACATTGATTTCCTTGTAATGGACGACCCCGGTGTCGAGGCCGATGACATCTTCGCCTTTCTTCAAGCCGCCAAACAGGTCCAGGACGGCACCCCGCCCGACCAGGCTCTGAGCGCTCTCAATAGCCTTCCTCGAGCCCACGGCCACAATGACATCATCGGCGCCGCCATAATTCGTGAGCTGGTTCACGAATTTGTTCAAATCAGTCGTCGCCGGGTTGACGAGCTGAAGGTCGATTCCCGCCTTGCTGGCGTGCGGTCCCAACAGAGTCTTCACCAGCTCCAAACGCGCCTCGACGATGTCGGCCACCGCAATTGCGCGCGGTCTGTAGCTAAGCGCCAAGTCCACGTGCATCCGGCCCATCGCCCCCGCGCCGATCACCACGGTTACTCCGCCGGGCTTGAGCCCCTTTACAACCTGGCGCGGACCCAGCGGTGTCTCCTGCGCCAGGTGCACATGGTGGTCTTGAGCGGAAACGCAACAGGACAAGGGCTCGCTCAGGGCCGCGTGCGCGAAGGGGAACGAGGGGTCTCGGAGCGGGAGAAGACATCCCCCGGCCACAATCTCTTCTGTGATGAGGATATATTCCGCGAGGTGTCCTGGCAGGGTGTAGCCGACAGCCACCTTGGCGATGCCACGGCCCCCGTCCCGATATCGCTCCAGGTGATTGATGGGTGGGTGCATGATTGCGGGTTGAACGACGTATCGCTCGCCGGGATGGTAGTGATCTGCGAGCTCCTGCCCCACCTCGACGAGCGTCACGGAGCCTTCGTCGCCGAGAATCAGCGGATAGCGCCCGAGGTCCCAGCCATACACCTGGCTGTGCTTCGGGCCCTGCTCGACCAGCTTGATGAGGGACGTGCAGATTCCAGCAGCATCTACTCGGGCCAGCATTTGACGCGGACCAGGGAGCGGGGTCGGCACTCGCTGCACACGCAAGTGAGCGAAACCCACCCCGTTCAAAACCAGGGCGCGCATCTCAGAGGGGATCGATTGGGTCATTTCAACTCAAGTAGAAAGCAGTAGGCAGAAAGCAGAAGGCAGAACCCCATGCGCCTTGAAGATGTCCTCATTCAAGGTGTCATTCCGAGCGAAGCGAGGAATCTCGCTCTGCTCTGGGGTGGACATGAACTCAAGGCGACCAGGCCGCAGGTAGGTGCAAAAAAGAACCAGAGCGAGATTCCTCGCTTCGCTCGGAATGACACTGGCGCAGCTTGCTAGAGGTCCTACGGTTGCTGCCTATTGCCTGCTCTTCCCGGCTTAGTCGTAGTACTCCAATCCCAAGTGAGTGATCAGTTCTTCACCACGCAGGTGACGCAGAGTGTTCTTGAGCTTCATAAGCTGAATGAAGATGTCGTGCTCGGGGTACAGGCTGGCCGCGCACATGGGACTCTTGAAGTAGAAGGACAGCCATTCCTGGATTCCCATCTTCGCCAGGTTCGGACAACGCTGGGCGAGGTCCATGAAAATGACGAGGTCCAGCGCCATGGGAGCGGCCAGAATCGAATCCCGATAGAGTCCATTCACCTTAATCTGCATCGGATAGCCTAGCCAACCGAAGATATCGAGGTTATCCCAGCTTTCCTTATTGTCCCCCCGCGGCGGGTAATACTCGATTCTCACCTTGTGGTAGTAACCCTTATAAAGCTCGGGGTACAGATCAGGCTGAATGATGTACTCGAGCACCGAGAGCTTGCTTTCTTCCTTGCTGCGGAAAGCCTCGGGATCGTCCAGTACTTCGCCATCGCGGTTCCCGAGAATGTTGGTGGAAAACCAACCCTTCAATCCCAGCAGCCTGGCCTTGATACCGGGCGCCAGCAGGGTCTTCATGAACGTCTGGCCTGATTTGAAGTCCTTACCGCACACGGGCACCTTCTTCTCGGTCGCCAGGGTCGTGAGTGCGGGAATATCCACGGTGATATGCGGCGCGCCGTTGACGTGCGGGACGCCCAGCTTCAAGGCCGCGTAGGCATAGATCATGCTGGGAGAGATGTCCGGGCTGTTCGACTTCAGACCTTCCTCAAAGGTCTCGAGGGTGGCGTGAACAGGATGTGGCTGTGAGTAAACCTCCGTCGAGGCGCACCAAATCATGACCAGGCGGTCAGCGCCTGACTGCTTCTTAAACTGCTGGATGTCTTTCATGACTTGCTCGGCAAGATCCATTTTTGTCTTGCTTGTCTTGACGTTGTTGGGGTGAAGATTCTTCACCCACTTTTGTTCAAACGCGGCCGGCATGGGCCGTAATTCCTGGAGAAAATCTTTCAACTGCTCGACCTGGGCCTTTTCCAGGACCCCGGCTTTCAGCGCCGCATGGTAGGCGCTGTCAGTGAAAAGGTCCCAGCCGCCAAAAACCAGGTCCTCGAGGTTAGTCAAAGGCACGAAATCTTTGATCTTGGGAATCCGCTTCTCCGTGCGTTTTCCCAGGCGCACCGTACCCATCTGGGTGAGAGACCCTATAGGGAGCGCAATCTTTCTGCGAACCGCTTCCACACCGGCGATCATTGTGGTCGCGACTGCCCCCATCCCGACTGTTAGAACACCCAATTTGCCCTTAGGTTTTGTTATGGCAATCTCTTTCTTTGTCACTTTTCTCGTCCTCCGCCTCTCAGGTAGGAAATTAATTCATCAAACCAAACCTGCTATGTTCCGCCAACGGGCTTGAAAATGCAAGAAGATAGGAGTCAGAAGCCAGAAGATCCCCCGCCCCCAAGAACCGCGGACCTTGAATAGCAAGCTGCACTTCCGCCGACAATCTGATCCGCGGCGCCAAATTCCTTTATCCTTTATTCTGACTTCTGACTCCTGACTCCTGACTGAAACGCTCGAACCGGGCACGCGGGTCGGCAATCGTAGGTCTGCCTTCAAGATCAACGAAACCCGCCTGCCCCCGCGCGACGAGCCGTTGGTGACCGAGCAGCAACGCCGTACTTTCGCGGAACCAGGGCTCGAACTCCGGGTCCAGGGCGAAGGGGTCCAGGATGGGCTTTGCCTCCGGCGTATTGTGTTCCGTGCCATTGAACACGGGCCACCAGCGGCGGCGCGCTGTCGAGACAATTTCCGACAGACGCTCCCGCGTGTTGCGATGCGGGATAACCTCAATGGCGTGAAAGCCCTTGGCCTCGAGCCGTTCAAGGAGAGCGCCGATGTCACGCTCTCCGGAGGTCACCGGATTTCCAAGCACCGGATAAGTGGGGATCGACCCATAAGCCAGGAAGATCCTGCGCAATTCCTCCACGGAGACAAAGGCCTCCTCGGACTCGCGTACGAAGCAGGGTGCGCCCGCCTTGAGGAGCTTGGCGCGAAGGAAGATTTGCAGCGCGGCATCGTCAGCCCCTGCCGGGGGAGCCGCGCCACAACATTTCGCTATGGCCTCAGAGAGCGGAGCTCCCTGCGTCGCGGCCCACTCGCGCAACCGCGCCAGAGTTGCCCAGGCCACATGCCGCTCGGTAGCGTTACCACGCGGCGTCAGCCCGTGCACAGACTGCCACGTGGGGCCGGCGGCATGCAGGCGCTCCTCGAAAAGCGCGGCAACCTTTTCGGTGATCTCACGATTGCGCCGTGCCAGAGCCGCCCGCATGCGCGCGAGGTTCTGTATTTCGGTCGAAGAATCAGGCGGAATCCTGGTTACGCCCTTGCCGCACAAATAAACACGGCCGGGATTGTCGGGGTCGTTGAGCAAAACGCCTTGCGTCTCGGCGTCGCGGTCCATAGCCACGGCTTCGAGAGAAAACGCCGCCGCAACGCCCGCAATCTCGCAGGCGCGGCGGAACTCCTCGTGCCCCGCAATGGTGTAGTGATCGTTGATGCCCAGGACAGCCAGGCCTTCCCGCGCCGCCTGCCACACCGCTTCCGTGGGGGAGCGAAAGACGCTGAACGATTCGCTGGTGTGAATGTGGCAGTTGGTGCCACGTTGCACTCTGGGGGGAAGCTGGGCGCACAGTTGGCGGAGAGCGCCCAAGCGCTGTTCGAGCCCTCCCTGGTAAAGCTCCGTCTCGAGTTTGGCCGTGCTTTCGACGCTGTTCATCGCACCATCACCTGTCCGCTGTCCACCACCAGGGTCTGGCCGGTGATGCAGCGCGCGGCGTCGGAACAAAGGAACACGATGGCGGCGGCAACGTCCGAGCGCTTGATGTCGCGCTTCAGGGCGGTCAGCGAAACATAGTAGGGGATGACCTCTTCGGGCTTGATCCCCCTCTTGCGGGCGGCGGTTTTGATGTACTCCGGGTTCCAGATCTTGGACCCTTCGAAAACATTGCCGGGAGCAACGCCATTGACGCGGATGCCATCCGCTCCCAGTTCGAGCGCCCAGCCGCGCATCAGATGAAGCTCGCCAGCTTTCGTGGCGTTGTAAGCGGAATTGGCCCTGGAAGCGTCCAGGCCGCTTTTCGAGGAAAGCATGACCATGGCGCCACCGTCACCCTGGGCGCGCATAATGCGAGCCGCCTCCCGCGCCGTCAGAAAATACCCGGTGAGATTGATTTCCAGCGCCTGCCGCCATTTATCCACGGGCATGTCGACCAACTCGAAGGCTGGGGCCACGCCCGCCGCGCAAACCACGATGTCCAGGCCTCCCCAATGGCGCAAAAGGGTGTCAAAGGCGCCCGCCACCGAGCTTTCGTCCGTGACGTCCATGCGCACGGGAAGGGCGCGAGAGGGTTCCTTCGAGGCCGCCGCCGCTTCCTTTGCGCCTCGCTCGTCAATATCGCAGAAGGCCACCGCCGCACCCGCTTCGACCAAACCCTGGGCAATCCCACAGCCGAGACCGGACGCCGCGCCCGTCACCAAGGCGACCTTGCCGGTCAGGGATGCGGCAGCGGCGTCAAACAAAGCCGCACGGTAGTGTTCCACCTCCCAATTAATGATGAACTCGGCGGAAGCCGGCCCAAGGTTGTGCGCGCCGCCGCGCCCCATGGCCAAACGCATAATCCTGGCGGCGGCTACGCCCAGCGTCTCTGCCGCATCGAGCTTCGAAGCGTTTTCAGCCAGCAGGAAGGTCCCCACATTCCTAATCATGGCCACTCTGGGTGGCGCCATTTCGCTCAATGCCGGTTTCAGCTTGGCGGCCAATTCCTCGATTGATTCGCCCAGGAGCGCGCGGGAGCCGGTGTAAACAATATGGTCGGGCGACAGAGAGCCGACGGCCAGCGTCTCCGCTCTTTCGTCGCACGCCACCCCGGCCAGTTCCGTATTATTAGTCAAGCGGAGGAAAGGAGCGCCGCCTCGCACTTCGCTCCAGGTCCGACGCAACGCGACCATGGCCTTGCGCAACCCCGCAGAATCCAAGCCCGAGGGTGTGCGCAGCGGCGGCGCTTGCGGCGCGAAGTACCGCTCGCATCGCTCCACCCACTCATTATGGAGCGCCACACATGCCTGCGCCTCGGGAGCCGAGACCAGCAGGCCGTGGTTCTCCATGAAAATGACATCCGGAAGGTGGTGGTGCTTCCTTTCGTAAGCCTCCGCTGCCGACTTGATGGTGGTGGCGAGGCGCCAGCCGGGATCGGTGTAGGGCACCCAGAGCGGTGGGAGCTCAGCGGCGGGCGTAATCTCCTCGAGGGCCTTCCACCCAGGCCCGCAGTTCAGCGCATTAGCCGCCACGGGGTGAGTGTGGATCACCACCCTGCCGAGCATGGCGTGGAGCGCCGACTCGACCGAGGGCCGCCCCCTGCCGCCAATGACTGCGGAGGACAGATGTTGCAGCACGCTCGCTTCGCGGGCATTCGTCTCGAGCTGAGCAAGCTCCTTCCGATCGAAGATGCTCAGCACTCGGGCCGTGTCCAGCTCGACCCAGCCGGCGCCCTCACTCATCGCCGTCAGTGGCGTACCACTGGCCTTGATGGCCATTGTCCGCCCGTCCTGGGATTTCACCGAAGTGTTGCCGCCGCCCGCCTGAACGTAATCCGGATTCGCGCCGACCGCGCGCGAGATTGCAATTAATTGTGCCAGTGAGTCTTTATCCATCGTGGTGGTTGCTATTCGCAGTCGATGACCGCCTTGATTCCTTGTCCCGCCTCGACCACGGCATAGGCTTTGACCATATCTTGCAGCTTGAACTTGTGCGTGATGAAGCGATCCCAGGGCAAGTCGTCGCGGGAGACCATCTCGAGGGCCTGGTGGTAGTGCTGGAGGTTGGAAGCAAAGCAGCCAAAGACGGAAATCTCGTTGTAATGAATGAGATTGGCGTCAAGGTCCAGCACCGGATTGTCCTTGGGCACGCCGGCAAAGAATGAAACTCGCGCCTTCTTGCGAACCAACTTCAGCGCATCCGCTTGAGCCGCCTTCACGGAACAGGCGACTATGGCCACATCAAATTTCTCTCCGCCGCCGGCTTCCATTATCTTATTGACCGCGTCCCCGCCGGACGTGTTCACCGGCAAACCCACCCCAAACTCGCGCACATAATCCAGGCGTTCCTGCGACACATCCGAAACGATCACAGGGTCACAACGTCGCGCCTTCAGGATGCTGGCGTGCATCAGTCCGATGGGCCCGGCGCCCATGACCACGGCGCGATCCGCCGGCTGAGGGTTCAAGTACTCCTGGCCGTTCAGGACGCAGGAAAGCGGCTCGATGAGCGCCGCGCGCTCCACGGACATGGAATTCGGGATTGGAATCACGTTGCCTTGGGCTACCGCCGCGGCAGGAATCTTGACGTATTCCGCGAACCCTCCGGCATAATCGTACCCCACCGCGGTGAACGAGTCGCAGAGGTTGTATTGCTTGCGTTGGCAGTAAATGCACTTTCCGCAGCCCACCACCGTGGCCACGATGGCTCTCTGGCCGAGGTGGAGTCCACGATCCACATTTGAACCAACCTCCTGAACGGTTCCCACAATCTCGTGCCCGGTAATCGCCGGCGGCACCACATTCTTTTGCCCATGAGTGTAAATGCGCTTGTCCGTCCCGCACACCGAACAGCGCTGCACCCGCAAAACCACCTCTCCGGGACCCGCCGTGGGCTTCGGAACGTCCTCGATGCGCACGTCTCGCGGCCCGTAAAAAACTGCTGCTCTCATTTCGTTTATGACCTTTCTCCAGCCGCACGCGGCTGGCGCCCAATTGCCCAGCTCACTCCCTTGGTAGCGAACGCGGCGTTGCCCTCTGCGCCGTCGTAAAGCGGGCGGGGTAAATCAGGTGCGGGGACAGGATCAGTCGGCAACTGTTCGCACGCTCATCTTGTCCGAAAACCAGTGCCGAGGAACGCTCAGTATACACGTAAGCTCATGTAGATTCAACGTGCGGTAGTGGCGTGCGGTAGTGGTGTCATTTGCGGGACATGGGCGCCGGAAGCAGCAGTCATTCCCGCGAAAGCGGGAACCCACCGCACAAACCTTTGGAGATGCACTGTCTAAAGACTGGATTCCCGTTTGCACGGGAATGACGGCGCCTTGTAGGGCCGAATCCGTCAACTGACTGATTCGGCCCGGGGCCAGCGCCGCTGGCCCCTACGCTTTTGGTTGCGGCGGCGAGCCAAACTATGCCACATCCTCACTGGTCGCGGATGGGATAGCGTCCGCAAGTCTTGGCCGTCTCGTAGAAGGTCAGGATGTTCTGGAGCGGCACCTCGGCCTGGATATTGTGAGCGGGCGCGATGATCAGTCCTCCGCCCTTCCCTGCGGTTCGCAGGCGCAATTTGACTTCATTGGCCACATCCTCGGGCGTTCCGAAAGGCAGGACTTCCTGAATATCCACCGTCCCCCAGAACGTGAGGTGGTCTCCGTACTCCTTTTTCAGCCGGGCAGGATCCATCGACTTGGGCTGGACGGGATTCAGGATATCAAGGCCCACTTCGATAAGATCAGGAATAATGGGATAAATGCTGCCGTCCGAGTGGAAGGCGATCTTCACCTGAGGATTGATGGCCTTCCACTTGCTGAAAAGCCGGGCGTAGCGCGGCTTGAAGAATTCCCGGAAGAGCTGGGGGGAAATCAGCATTCGGTCCTGCGTGCCGAAGTCATCCCCGATCCAGATGATGTCCACGCCCAGCCCGACCATTCTGGTCCCGGCCTCGTCGATCCAGGTCATGAGTTTGTCGAGGTAGGCGTTCATAAAGTCTTTGTTGGTTACCATGTCCATCAGGACTTTTTCCATGCCGTGCAGGTACCACGCGAGCTCGAATAGAGTACAAGCGCATCCGCCCATGATCCCGTACTCGTTCCCGTATTGGGCCACCAGCCGGCGCGCTCCGGCATAGCGGTCTTCTTCGGTGAAGTCCGGCATGGAAAATTCGGACGGGTCCACGATGTCTGCGAGGGGGCGCCTTACCATTTCCGTGTATGAACCGCCCGCAGCGTACTTGAACCATTTCCAGCCAATGCCCCACTCATCGGTATATTCCTCGGCGGGATCGGCGTAGTAGCCGGTGCACGGGCCCACCCAGGAAATCAGGAAATCGTGGTCCATTAGAATGGGAAGCGGGCCGCCCGCAGCCTTGTAAGTCTCGGTCTGATCCGATTCCACACCGAGATGGCGCAACACGGTCTTCTCCGCTTCGGGCGTGTACCAGGCGCAGAGTGGAACCCGATCGGGCTCCTCATGATTAATCGCCGTCAACAAACGCTCTTTGTGGGTCATCAGCTCCTCCTATCAATTGTGCGCTGTGTGTAGGGGCGAGCGGCGCTCGCCCTGTGGCCGAACGCCGTTCGGCCCTACGTGTTTGGCTCCGGCCCTGCGGCGTGGTGTGAGGAGTCAGGCAATTCTCTCGATCTCGAGTGGATTTTGCGCCACAAAAGCCAGAGCCTCCTCGAGCCGGAAAACCCCCTCGTGGCATCCCAAGGCTCGCGTGCAGGAGGCGCCCACCGCGCTGGCAAAGCGGAGCGAGTCTTCGAGTGCCCAACCCTCGAGCAACCCCACCAGGAAGCCGGCGTCAAAAGCGTCTCCGCTTCCAGATTGGTCAATGGAGTCAACCTTAAAGGCGCCCGCGCGCAGGATCTCGCTCCTCCGCTTGGCCAGCGCTCCTCGACTACCCTGGGTAATCACGATGGTTCCGTCAGGATTGAAGCGGGCCAGGATTTCCGCCTGTTCGAGTGGGTCACTGCGGCCCGTCAAGGCGCGGGCCTCGTCTTCATTGGGCAAGAACAAATCTGTATAAAGCAGAGCCTGACGAATATCTTCGATAGAGGAGGAGGACCCGGCGGGAATTACCACATCCAAAACTGTAATCAATCTGCGCAGCTTGGCCTTCCGGAACAGGTCCACCAGATGTTGGGGCCGAAAAGCCGGCATGGCGAGGTACCCTCCCACGTAGAGTGCGCGCGCGCCATCAAGGGCCTTCGCATCAAAGTCAGCAATCGAAAAATCGGCGTTGGCGCCAAAACAGTGAATGTACCGGCGGTCTTCGCCCAGGACGTTAACAATGAAAGTACACGAGGTGGGATGAGTCCGGCTGCGTCGAATGAAAGACGTTTCGACGCCCAATCGCTTCAAGTCCTGCAGAACGAAATCCCCAAAAAGATCCTTGCCGACTTTGCCGAGTACACTCGTGGTGCGCCCCAGACGCCCCAAATCAGCCGCCGTGTTGGCCGCACATCCTCCCACGCTCAGCACATAGCGGTCAAGCAGGGCCAGCTCGCCGGCGGCTGGAAGGGCAGCGATGGGGTTGCCGAAGATGTCGGCGACCAAGATTCCCAGACAAACCACATCTGCCATTTTACGATTCCCTCCTCCGTCGTCGCCGCCGCGAAAGCGGGGGCCCACGTCAGGCTAGAAGGACCTGGATTCCCGCTCCCCCGCCTGCGCGGAGGACAAGCTTTCGCGGGAATGACCGGTGTTTCAATGTGGCGCACCCCGTCTCAAGCCTTTGCGATATCCGGCGCTCGCTTGATGCGCGGGTCAGTAAAGATATCCTGATCGTCGGTGCTGTGCGTCGAGAATTCAGAGACGATTGCTCCCTCCGGCCCCGCCTGGAACCAGTGCAGCGTGTCGGGAAAGAGAGTGTATTGCTCGCCGGGTTTCAGGCAGACTTGGTGGCCCGCCGTGTAGTAAGCCTGGGAACCTTCCGGCGGGCGGCAAGCCGGTTGCGCCGCCGGAGGGCCGGGCACATACAGGTAGACTTTTCCCCAGCGACAGCGGAACGTCTCCTCCTTGCCCGGCCTGCTGCCCACCGTGGGATGGCGGTGCTCCGGGCAGGTCTGATGTGGCAGCATCACCAGTTCTTTGGCGCACACACGGTCCGTGTTTACGTAGGTGACGATTTCGAGGCCAGTCTTTTCGAGTTCTCCCAGGCCGAAATCCGCCACCTCGAAACGGGCGCGCTCCTCCGGCGTGAGGACAATCCCGGCTTGTTCGAGCATTTGCGCGCAGCGCTCTACGACAGACTGGTACTGTTGCTGGGTGATCATTTGCTGCCTCCTCGGTTCTTCACAGCCTCTCACCACGCCGCCCGCGCGTCGTCTCTCCCGCCCGTGCACAGGAACGCGTGAGGGTTCATCTGTCCTCGATAATTTACCAGCTTTTTGCGCGTCGGGCGAGGCAAGCTTGCTTGGCTGGTACGCCTGGCAGGATTCGAACCTGCGACCTGTTGCTCCGGAGGCAACCGCTCTATCCATCTGAGCTACAGGCGCCCACTGAGAAGAAGTGTACGCCGGGCCGGCGCGGTGGTCAAGCGTCCTGAAGGCGCGGTAGTGGGTCAGTTTGATTTCTGTGGCGGCGGTCTATGACCGCCGGTCTTCTATTCTCAATGAATTCCGGCGCACATAGAGCGCCGCTACAGCAAACTGACCCACTACCGGCGTCGCCGGGTGCGCGACACAAAGGTTGGAAGCTCGAGTTTCGGCTCGCTTTGTTCCACTCGCCCTCGCACCGCGACTCCGTAGACCCGGCGCCCCCCCCCAACCCATCCTCATCCGAGAAGGGTAGTTTGAAGTTCCCCTCCTTGGTAAGCAGGGGCGGTTGATCCGTCGGATGACGGGTCCGCGCTAGTTCTCAACCCCGAATCCTGACTCCCGAACCTTGAATCCGGA
>Ga0326728_10023659_pt1 | contig 11226 bp, 4 predicted proteins | sample MB3enrmetagenome_FD_207602 | JGI IMG/M metagenome (GOLD analysis project Ga0326728, IMG submission 207602) | Lab enriched peat soil microbial communities from McLean, Ithaca, NY, United States - MB31MN | ecosystem: Environmental > Terrestrial > Soil > Wetlands > Peat | place: USA: New York... | reverse complement strand
CCACCTCGCTCTCAGCGCCGCGGACGGACAACCGGCACAGTCTGTCTGGCTCGACACCACCACCGAGATCGCCCCCTGGCGCATGCTGGTATCCATCCTCCGGGACAAACAAGCACTGGTTGTCCCCACCACTGCCTCTGCGCATCTTGACCGCACGCCAGCTGGTCCTCCCTTCGCCAGCTTCCAGACCATGGATGCCGCCGGCACCCTCGACAAGAACGGCGTCTCCCACTCCCGCCTCACCCTGGTCGTTCGCGGCGACGTCGAACTCGCCCTGCGCGCCGTCTTTCACCAGACCGCTCCCGCGCAGTACAACCAGGTTGTGCAACAGGTCTCTTATGGCATCGGATACTCGGGAACCACCAGCAACCCGGAGATCACCCGACCCGAAGACACCACCCAACCCTTCAAGATGAGCTATGACTACGAGCGGGAGAAGGCCGGCGACTGGGATGACTACAAGATCATCCCTCAGGTTGCGCCGGTCAGCCTGCCGCGCTTCGGCGACAGCGATCCGCTGGTGCGCATCCTCGACCTCGGCAGCCCCCGCGTTGAGAGTTCCAAATCGGCCATGACGATCCCTGACGGTTGGGGAGCCATCCTGCCCGAGGCCGTTCACGTTAAGTGTCCCTACGCCAGCTACGACGAGAGTTACCGCTTCGAGAAGGGCACCGTCTACGCCGAGCGCAGGATCGAGGTCCTCAAGCAGAAGGTCCCCACCGCCGATCTCGCCACCTACAAAAAATGGGCCAATGACGCCGACCTTGGCAACGAATCCTATATCCAGCTCACGCGCACCTCGGCATCGGCGCCAGCACCCTCCAACTCGGTCCCGACGAGGCCCGATGCGGCGGGCTCCTTGCCCGCCGACGGGCCGCCGGTTGTGACGCCGGGAAGCGAGGCAGCCAACACGCTTCTGCGCAAAGCCACCGAACTCACTCAGGAGCAAGACTTGGACGGTGCGGTGAAGGTCCTTGATCAGATCAAGGCACTCAACCCGGAGCTGAACAACCTGTGGAACATGTACGGCGCCATCGCCATGATGCAGGGGCAGTACTTCGAGGCCATCGAAGACCTACAGAAGGAGATCAAGCTCCACCCCGACTCACTCCGCGCCTATCTGCCGCTCACGGAGCTACAGAAGAACCGTGGCCTGAAAAAGGACGCGATCACCACCCTTCGCGCCTGGGCCGCCGCCGATCCCTCCAACCCAACACCGACCGAAAAGCTGATGAACATGCTGCTGGACGATGGAGACGCTGCGTCTGCAGTGGCCGCCGGCGAGGCCGCGCACGCGCATCTTTCCGATACCGCACAGAACGACGAGGCATTCCAACTCGCGTACGGCCGGGCGCAGCTCAAGGCCGGAAGCAAGGACAAGGGAGCCGCGACCCTGCAGGCGCTGCTTAAGAGCTCGCAGACCACCGCAACCCTCAGCGCCGCTTCGAACGCGCTTGCCGACGCCTCGATCGACCTGCCCGAGGCGGAGACATCCACCCGCGCGGCCCTGGACAAGCTCACGGAAGAGAGTCACAGCCTGACTCTCGACGCCGAGCTGCCGAAGATTAAAGTGCAAAACCACCTGATCGCAGCCACATGGGACAGCCTGGGATGGATTCTCTTCCGCGAAGGCAAGTCCGCCGAAGCGGAGAGCTACCTCAGGGCATCGTGGACTGCCGAGCCGAACCCCGAGACCAGCAAGCATCTCTCGGAACTTGAGTCAGCTCAAGGCCACAAGCCGCAGCTCAATGATCAGCATAAGCTCTCCCTTGGCAGCGCCAACGGACGCAACGGCGTCGCCGAATACAGGATTATGCTCAGGGGCGGAGAAATTCTAGACATCAAGCCAATGGGAGAGAAGACGATCCCAGAAGCTCAGGACCTGATTGCACCAGCAAAATTTACCGGATTCTTCCCCACGGGTTCCCAGGTCACCCGCGTGCTCATTGGCTATATCAACTGCCACTCCGGAGTCTGCGAACTCATCCTCGAACCCTGAACCCACAAGCACTGCGGTGGTTGGGCAATCTCAGTCCAAGGAAAGTAACCTGCCAGCAAAAGCAATTCTCGCTGCACTCATCATGGTATGAACCACGGCCTCCTGATGGACCACGGTCACAACTTCACCCCGCAATGAATCATGGGTGGCTGAGTGGACGCGAACGATTGGAAGCAGGCGCGGACATCCCCATTGCACCGCGGGCTGCTATGGGGCGGTTGCACTGGGAGGAGCGGGGCCATGGAGGTAACGGCTGGCGAAGATCAGGAACGCAGGCCAGTTGGGTGCATCGTTATGGCCATCGCTGTGCTGGCGGAAGGCGATCTCTCCATCGATCAAGGGAGTTTCCATGGGCGGCAGGGTGGTGGCGCCCATGTCTTTTTTGCCAAGAAGTTTGTAGACGGGACCGGCGGCGACGGCTGCCAGGAACGATCCCGGCGCGTCGGCCGCGGCGTCGGAAGCAGGGCCGATGGTTGATCCGCCGCCGATGAAAACCGGACGCGGAGCGCACAGGGCGATCAGTTCATGCGCATCGACCGGCAGATCGTTTGCGGTAAGCGGCCCCGCGTACTTCAAGAAATTGCCCGCCATCCAATGATATTCGCGCTCCGAGGCGAGGTCTTCCAGCGGTTCGCCAAAGTTGCGCCGCATCAGCTTGGCTCCGCCGGCGCCCGAGGAGCTGACATACGCGATTGCAAAACGCTGGTCGTAGGCCATGGTAACGAGCGCTGCCTTGCCATCCCTGGAGTGGCCCTCGAGGCCTACCTGCCTGGCATCGACGGATGGATCGGTTTCAAAGTAATCCATGGCGCGGCTGGCTCCCCAGACCCAGGCGCGGAGTGCTCCCCAGTCGTCTGGTTTGCGGAACCGGCCCTTGTTGACGAGGCCAATGATGCCGCCACTGGTGAGTCCCGCGCCGTTCTCGGCTTGAATGCTCGTGGTCCAGAGGATGGCAAAGCCCCATCCCTTCTCCAGAATCTGTTGTTCCCAAAGCGGCACCTCTGCCACGCGAGCGACGCGAGAGGCTGAGGATGGAGGCACTGCCGAAGAGCTGAATTTCAGGATGATGGGAACGGGGCCGGAAGCATTGGCGGGAGTGGTAAGACTGAGCCGTATGTTGACCGAAATGAGCGGATAGGAGGAGTTGTCGACGTGGCCAATGAGCTGCCTGGTAAGTACCGGAAACTTGCCTTCCATCTCCCTGGTTGTGCCGGCAACCTCCCACGTCACTTTGGGCGTGTGCGGCGGGACACGGCCATAGACTTCGCGGTCGAAGGCTTCGACGATCTGCGGACGGCGTTGCTGCCACCACATCCTTGCCGTCGTCACCTTCCTCCCGTTGTTCAGCAGCAGGGGATTGGGCAGGTCCGGATACGGGTTCGCCTTCGACTCGTCGAAGTTGGCGGGCGGCGCGTCCTTGTGATTGCCTGGCCCTGGGCGCATCGAAGTGATGCTCAACTGGCCCAGCATCTGCCGATAGTCCCGCAAGGTGTGATCGCAAATAGTGGCGTCGCATAGACCGTGATCGCACGACTTGTGCGGATCGCATAAGGCGACCTGCGCCGGGGTAAGAGCGACAGGAGACGGCGCAGCGGATTGCGCATTGCCGGCGAGAGGAACACAAGACAAGGCGACTGCCAGCGAAAACAATCTCGTGAGCGATTTTGCGATGTGCATTGATTACTCCATGGGCAGTTCGTTGTAGGACATCTTCACCTTCCGCAACGGGCAACACAGGATCGGTGCGGCGTCCGGCCCCAGAGTTCGCTGTGTGGCCCTGATTCTACCGAAGGAACGCGGGGCGCGCCCTCCGAGACGGCTGAGATCGGGCCTGGCGCGGGATATGCGACAGGACCTTGCGGGAGTTGTTGGAGGAGCCGGCGCGGTTGCCGGAAGTGGCTTCATTGCTATTCGCGGACACCGATGCGTATACTCTTCGGCGATCAGAATTCATGCCCCGGAGCCGCGCGATGAAAACCAAACTCACCCTTCTTCTCTTCCCATTCCTGGCAACGGTATTGCAAGCACAGGCACCGTCGCAGCGTCCGTGGCAGGAGGTTACGGTGCCGACGGTGGGCCAGGTCGCGGCGAACTTCAAGTCGCCGCCGCACGAGTACGGCGCGATCTCTCCGTTTACCGGATGGGACGGGCCGGACCCGGTCGCGCTGAAGCAACGGATTGCGGCCGATCTAGACCGCATGTCGGCGAATGGGATGTTCATCTTCAACCTCGCTTCGGGAAAGAAATCTCCGGGCGAGCCGCCGTACCTCTCGCCGGGGCACATGGACGAGGTGAAGTTCATCGCCGCGGAGGCGGCCAAGCGGAACATGCGCTTCTGGATCCAGGATGAATCGAACTATCCCAGCGGCTTCGCGGGCGGATATATCCAGGAACGCTATCCGCAGCTTGGGATGCAAGTGATGACGGCGGACATCTCGGCGCGCGTGGTCACCGGCCAGGTGCTCCAGATGCCGGTGCCTCCGGACACGCTGGCGATCTGGGCGGTGCAGAACGACGGGACGGTAGTCCCGATCCCGGTCCCGGCGGATGGGCAGTTGAAGTACCAGGCGCCGGTCACTTCACAGGTGAAGTTCCTGCGCCACATCTATCTCAGCTCGCCGACGCGTAACGACAATCGCGCCGACGGAACGCGCGCGAAGAATGCGACCTACTCGCTGATCGACTACCTGGACCCAAGGGCGACCGACGCGTTCCTGCACATCACGCATGAGACGTACTACGGCGCGGTGGGCGACCAGTTCGGCAAGATCGTTCTGGGCTTCTTCGGCGATGAACCCGACTACAGCGAGAACAACACCACCGGCAGCCCGATCGTCCCTGGCAGCGCTGGGGTACCGTGGACGCCGAAGCTGCTGGAGGCGTTCAAGGCGCAGAAGGGGTACGACCTGACGCCGTATCTTCCGGCGTGGTTCGACGGCCAGCAGACCGAGCAGTCGCAGCGCGCCTGGGCCGACTACTACGACGTGTGGAGCGGCATCTTCCGCAGCTCGTTCTTCGGCGAGCAGGCCAACTGGGCGAGGGCGCACAACGTGGAGTACCTGGTCCACCTGAACCACGAGGAGGCGATGCTCTCGCTGGAGGCCAGCGAGGGCGACTACTTCCGCGACGAGCGATTTGTGCAGGTGCCGGGAATCGACAACCTGAACCAGCTCATCCCCAGCGCGGTGCACCGCTTCGACGCGACCTGGAACACCAACAACAACTTCCCCAAGCTTGCGTCGTCGGACGCGCATCTCTTCGGCAAGCCCAAGGTGTGGGCCGAAGAGGGCGGCGGCACGGGCGTCGACGGCAAGTACCAGATAAACTTTCAACTGGTGCGTGGGGTGAATGCGCTGCAGATCCGGGCCAACGGGCTGCGCGCCGGTGGGCCGGGCGGCGGCCAGGCGTCCGCGCCTCCGCCGGATACGCCGCAGACGATATGGTATGCCAACCGCGGAGGCTATCTGATGGCGATTGGCCGTCCCGCGGCGCAGGTTGGGCTCTATCATCCCGGCAACAGCATCTGGCTGGGCGGCGACGCCGCGACCGAAGCCGACCGCAGCACCACCAAGCTCGGCTGGCAGCTCTTCGAGCACCAGATCGATTGGGACTACTTCGACGAGCAGTCTCTGAGTTCGGTGGCGACGATCGAGGACGGCGGATTCAAGAACCTGAGCGGCCAGGTATACAAGGCGATCGTTCTGCCTTCGATGACCGTGATTACGCGCACCGGTCTCGCGCGCCTGCGCGCATTTGCCAACGCGGGCGGCAAGGTCATCTTCGTCGGCAAGACGCCCACGCTGGTCCTGGACAAGACGTTCATGGATGCCAAGCAGGAGAAGCCGGACCTGAGCTTCGCCACGCTGATTGAATCCTCGGGCGACATCACGCCGGCGGTCATCGCGGCGCTGCCCAAGCCGGATGTCAAGCTTGATGCGGAGTTCCTGAGGCTGACCTATACGCACCGCAAGTTCGCCGACGGCGACATGTACTTCTTCTTCAACGAGAGCGACAAGGCGGAGACGCGTACGGCCACCATCCAGGGGCACGGCACGGCACAGGACTGGGATCTCATGACCGGCGAGATTCATCCGATGACCGCAGCGGTCGCGGAGGGCGATTCCGTGCAGGTTCCACTGGTGCTCGGCCCGTATGAGGCGAAGGTGATCGTGGTGGGACCGCTGGCCAAGGGAATTGCCGCTGCCGCGGAGCCTTCCTTCGCCTCCGGGACAACACTGGCGAACTTCGATGGAGACTGGAAGCTGAATCTGAATGGCAAGGAGTTGACCACGCCGATCAAACCGTGGGAGGAGCTGGGCGTGAGCGGCTCCGCAGGCCCGGCCACCTACAGCCTGCAATTCACCGCGCCAGCCAAACCCACCGGCAAGCACATCTATTTGGAGATCGGCGAGGTGCACGACTTCGCGCACGTCACACTCAACGGAAAAGAGGTGGGCGCACGGTCGTTCCAGCCCTATCGCTGGGATGTGACCGGCGATCTCAAGCCCGGCGCGAACGACCTGAAGATCGAGGTGTATGGAACTGCGAGCCAGGGCCGGGGAGCAGGCGCACCGCCTGCTGCTGCACCGGCTGCCGGCGCGGCAGCGGTTCCAGGCGCAGGTGGTGCGGCAGGAGCTGCCGGTGCGGCTCGGCGTAGACCGGCTGGTGCCACTGGGGCTGCTGGCACGGCGCCCGCTGCTGGTCCGCCCGCTGCAACTCCACCCGCAGGCATGGGTGGTGGAGGACGCGGCACGCCAACACCTGCTACCTCGGGCCTACTGAGTCCCGTCCGGCTGGTGGCGTACTAGCTGTATTTCCCTTTGGCTGCGCTCAGGATGCCGGCAGGAATGGGCAACCGCAAAGATCCCACATCTCAGAATCGAGATGCTCACCCTAGCGAACAACTGCACTCACCGGGGACCCCGAGATGTGGGTACCCGGAACTCGACGAATCCCACCCTTCCGCAAAGACGCGAAAGGATGGGGTACCCGAGCATTGTGGGCCAGTCAAAGGTGGGGCAGCCGCCGCGGGTTATTGATAGGTGCCGGACTTTTTGAAGTCGCCGCCCTTGACGATGGTAATGGCGGCGGGATCGACGTGGCGCTTGAAGGCGTCGTTGACCTGCTGCGGCGTGAGGGCTGCGACGGCGGCCTCCTGCTTCGCGTCCCAGAGCATGGTTCGTCCCCAGCGCTCGCGGTTGATCAGCTTGCCTCCGATGGCGCTCTCGTCGGCGCGGCCCACGGCCTGGTTGTCGAGCCAGGTTTTCTTGGCCTTCTCGACCTCGTCGGCGGTGAATCCGTCCTTGAGCGCGCGGGCCAGCTCCTGATTGAAGTCGGCCTCCACCTTGGCCATGTTCTGGGGCGCGGCGATGGCGCTGCCGGAGAACCTGCCGTCATCATCCCTGGTGGGCATGGAAAACCCGCCGCTTGCCCCATAGCTGAGGCCATCCTTGACGCGAATGCGCTGGAAGAGGCGTGAGTTGGGCGAGCCGCCGAAGACCATGCCGGCGATAGTGAGGGCCGCGTAGTCGGGATCGTCGTCGTTGATCTTCATCGGCATGGCAAACAGGAAGACGGCATTTTGCTTGTCGGGCGTCTCAATCTTGTGGTTGATGGCAGTGACCGGAGCGTAGGGGTTGGGGACGCGCTGGTAGTGGGCCGTGCTCTTCCAGTCGCCGAAGAGTTCGGTGACGAGCTTCTGCATCGCGACGGGATCGAACTGGCCGCTGATGGAGATCTCGCCCTCAGCCGGGGCATAGAACTGCTTGTAGAACTGGCGGACCTCGTCCAGCGTGACCTTCTTATAATCCTCGATCTGCTCGTCGATGGTGGGGACATAGCGCACGTCTCCGCGCTGGTATTGGGTGTTGAAGTGGCGTTGCAGATCGAGCGAGGCCAGCGTATTGGGCTCAGACTTCCCGCTCTCCACGCCGGCAATGTCCTGCTGGCGGAGCTGCTCGAACTCGGCCTCCGGGAAGGTTGACTCGCGCAGCAGCTCGCGCATAAAACGGAGCGAGTCGGCGAGGTTGGCGTCCAGCGTGCGGACGAAGGCCGATGCGGAGGTGGTGTCGCCATAGAGGTTGAACTGCGCCTTCAGGCGATCGGACTCATCCTGAATCTGCTGACGGTTTTTGGTCCTGGTGCCGCGCATCAGCATGTCGCTGGCGATGTCCGCCGCGGTGGATTTGCCGAAGAGCGATTTTTCGTCGCCGAAGCGGATGTTGACACGCGCCGTCACCGTTCCGCCGCGGGTCTTCTTGGGGAACATGACGAGCTTCATGCCGTTGGGCAGGGTGGCGCGGATGACGCGGGCCTCGATGTTCCGCGGAGTGGGATCGAAGGCCTCGCCCTCTTGAATGGCCGCGCCGCCGTGGTAGTCCTTAAAGCGGGCAGCGGGATCGGGCGTGGCGGGAATCTCGGCGCGATCGGGAGTCTTGGTTGGGATGAACTCGCCCAGCGTGCGGTTGGAGGACTTGAGATAGGCATTGGCCACGCGCGTCACGTCGGCGGGGGTGACCTTGCCCACCTCGTCGCGCATGAGGTAGAAGGAGCGCCAGTCGCCTTCGCCCGCGTCCTGGCCAAGCATCATGGCGACCGTCTGCGAGTTGGTCATGGCGAGATCAATGTTCTTGAGGATGCGCGTTTTGGCGCGGTCCACCTCCTCCTGCGTGGGCGGGTCGGCGGCCAGGCCCTCAATTGTCTTGATAAGAACCTGCTGCGCATCGTCGATGTTCTGGTCCGGTTTGAGCTGCACGAATGCCAGCGCAACCCCCGGATCGTGCATGGCGTTTGCGCCCATGCTGACCGCGACTGCCTTCTTGGTGTCGACCAGCGCCTTGTACAGGCGGCCTGTCTCATACGCGCCCAGTACCTGGGACATGACTTCGAGGGGGGCCATATCGGGATGCAGCGCGGCCGGAATGTGATAGACCGCGATGATGCCCTGGATGTCTCCGATGCGGCGCAGGGTGACGAAACGCTCGCCCTCCTGGGTGGGCTCGGCGGTGTAGGGCTGAGTGAGGACGCGCTGCGGGCGGGGCAGTGCGCCGAGGGTCTGGGAGACCATGGCCAGCGCCTTGGATGCGTCGAACTGACCCGCGATGATGAGGTCGGCGTCGTCGGGCTGGTAGTACTTGTGATAGAAGACAGCGAGATTCTCGACCGGCACGCGCTCGACGTCGGTGCGGTCGCCGATGACGGTCTTGCCATAGTTGTGGAAGTTGAAGGCGGCGGCCATGACGCGCTCGTCGAGGACGTTGAGCGGGCTATTCTCGCCGGACTCCATCTCGTTGCGGACGACGGTCATCTCGCTGTCGAGGTCCGACTTCAACATGGTCATGTGGGCCATGCGGTCGGTCTCCAGGTCCAGCGCCCAGCGGAGATTGTCGTCGCCGGCGTTGACGGTCTCGTAGTACATGGTCTGGTCGTATGAGGTGGTGCCGTTGAAGTTGCCGCCACCGGTGCGGTCGGTCAGTTCCTTGAAGAGCTGGCGGCCGTCCTCGGCGCTCTTGAAGGTCATGTGCTCGAGGAGATGGGCCATGCCGGTCTCGCCGTATCCCTCGTTGCGCGAGCCGACGCGGTAGACGACGTTGACGGTGATCTTGGGCTTGGAGTTGTCGGGAAACAAGAGGACGTGCAGGCCGTTGGGAAAGGCATACTCCGTGACCCCCTCGACGGCGGTCACCTTCTGAACGCCTTGCGGCAGGGTTTGCGCGAAGGAAGCGACGGTGAGAAGGACGGTGGCTGCAGCAAGAGAGAAAAACCTTTTGAGGCCCATGGACCAACCTTTCAAATTTCAACGGCCAATTATATGCGGAAAAACTGTATGGCACTGAGATGGGGTTGTGATTCGTTAATGGATAGGAGCAATGCCGCGTGAAAGCCGATCTGCAAGACGATGGAAGGAGCGATGCTGGCAGAGGCGCATGTACGTGAGACGGAGAGCAAGTGAATTGGTTGTTCCTGGCGGGAGATAAATTGGGGAGATTCAGGGGTTGTGGAGGAAGCGGCGGCCTCATCGGGCGATGGACGAGGCGGCCTGGATCACAGTATCCGCCTGGGAGAATTGCGGGGCGAGGTCCGAAGAGAGATACCCTATATCCCATGATGCGTTGGCGTGATTTGCATTCCGGTTATTTCGCGGCGGCAGCGATCGCACTGCTCATCCTGGTGACAGTGGTGGGATGGCGGCTGGCGGCGTCTCCAGGACTCCTGGCCGACCGCACCCGGGTCACGCTACCGGCGGATGGCCGCGAGCATCTGGCCGCCACACTTCGAGCGCGGCACCATTTGCCATTGGATGCAAGCCAAATCCAACTGACCGGCGCTCAGGCGGCAGACTTGCGGCTCGAAGAGCTGCCTGGCGGCCGGGTCGCCCTCTATCTCCGCGCACCCGTGGTTCCTGGGCGTCTTCGCCCTGGCGTGGCGGGACGCGGCGGCAATCTTGCCATTTCGATCACGCTTGCGCCGGATGACCGCGACAGCTTTGGCGACGGCATGCCCGACTGGATGCGTCTGCACAGCGCTTCCGACCGGCAGGCATTCCGGCTGTGGTTTACCGCACTGGCCGACCGGGCGGCCGATGTCGAACCCAGCCAGCTTCCGCCGGAGATCGTTGACTGCGCCTCGCTGCTTCGCTACGCCTATCGCGAGTCGCTCCGAGTCCACGATGTTCGCTGGTACACGCAGTACACCGGCGAACCGATGCCAGCGCTGGCCTCCGTCCAGCAGTGGAGCTACCCCAATACTCCCCTCGGTCTTGGGCTGTTCCGCGTCCGGCCCGGGCCATTTCATGGGACGGATGTCACGGATGGAACTTATGCGCAGTTCGCCGACGCGAAGACGCTGCTCCGGGCCAATACATTCTTCGTCAGCCGCGACCTGGGCGCCGCGCGTCCCGGAGACCTGCTATTTTTTCGCCTGCTGGAAACAGATTCGCAGTATCATTCGATGGTTATCACGGCACAGGGCAAATGGGTCGTCTATCACACCGGACCAATCGACAAACATCCTGGCGAGATGCGCAGGGTGCTGCTCGCGGACCTGCTGCTCCATCCCGACCCGCGCTGGCGGCCGACGCCCTCCAATGCAAACTTCCTCGGCGTCTATCGCTGGAACATTCTGCGCGAAGATTAGCTGCGCTCGCAGTTCTCCTGCTGCTGTGCGCGCCATGCGCATTCGCCGCATCGCCCTACTTTACCCTCAGCACCTATAAGGCGTTTGCGCCG
>Ga0326728_10023658_pt1 | contig 11227 bp, 11 predicted proteins | sample MB3enrmetagenome_FD_207602 | JGI IMG/M metagenome (GOLD analysis project Ga0326728, IMG submission 207602) | Lab enriched peat soil microbial communities from McLean, Ithaca, NY, United States - MB31MN | ecosystem: Environmental > Terrestrial > Soil > Wetlands > Peat | place: USA: New York... | reverse complement strand
TCGGCTCCGGACCCCGCGATCGTATGGGCCTATGATAATGGCTCCGGGACCAACGTGCCACCCGAATCCACCTGGGACGTTACCGACGGGGCAAGCAACAACGGCGATACCGCGTATGCTTACCAGATGGAGATCACTGGCTACGTAGAAAACGTCTCGACGCCAGAGCCGGCGACAGGCGTACTCGGCCTGGTTGGCTTGGCAGCTCTGCTGACGATCTATCGGCGCCGCCGCGTTGCTTCCTAGCCCTTCAAAAACAAGTCGGGAGAGGCTTTTAGCGGGCGGACCGCCTTGCAGGCAAACGTGTGGTAGTTTACCGTTGGACCAGCGTTGGCGATCCCTTCGAGTTTCCTTTCTGTGAGATAATAACCTGACAGTTCGTAGTAGAGTCCCCACCTTCGCCGCTGGGGGTAAGGCGGCGGTTCTGAGGATGTTCGCTAAGGAGAAGGGGTTCTTTAGGTTCGGTTCTCTTTCCTTTTATGCCCAGCGCCCTTGAGACGTTAGAAAAGCCCCACCGCGGCGTAACCAACAAACAGAGAATCCAGTGCGAGGTCGCGGTTGAGGCCCTGCGCACCTCCGGAAAGCTGCGGCTGCAAGTTTACGGCGGCAGCATGTTGCCATTCGTCTGGCCTGGAGATATTTTGTCGATTCATCGCGCGGCGCATGCCGATTTGCAGAGGGGCGAACTGGTATTGTTCACCAGGGAGGATGGCTTCGTGGTCCACCGGGTAGTGGCCAAGAGCGGGGACTCCCTAATCACTCGCGGCGACTCCCTCGATTCGAACGACCCTCCGGTTTCTCCAAACCAAGTGCTGGGGCGAGTGGTTGCCATCGAGCGTGGCGGTTTCCGCCTTTCTCCGCCCGGTGGGATAAATTGCAGACAGGGATTTCTCCTCTTTCTGATCCGCCGCTGCTCTCCGTTCAAGATCCTCATGCTGCGCTTATGTAGTCTCCGCTTGAAGCTGCACCGCGCGCGGAACCGCGAAGAGGCAACGGCATGAAAGCCGAGACGGTCGTGGAAATTGGACGCGTCCCCGTTTTGCTGCGCTCTTCCGATCCGGAGCTTCAGGAATTCATCGGCGCTAAGTATGCCCGTTTCATCAGCGCCGCCCCCTCCTCTTCGCCGTTCCAACTGACGGTGGACGTGGGCCGTCCCGCGGCCCTCGGCGTCGAATGCAGCGAGGCCCGGTGGCTGTTCGGGCGTCTCGATTTCCGCGCGGAATGGTCGCTGGGGACGCGCAGCGGACAAGTGTGGCTGTCGGGACAGACGCTGGACTCCATCGATTCCGTCCTGCGAATCCTTCATTCCATTCTCATCGTCCCCCAAGGAGGCTCTCTGTTCCACGCGGCGAGCGCCATTCGCGATGGGAAAGCATTTCTGTTCCCCGGGGTGTCCACCGCGGGCAAGAGCACCATCTCAAGCCTGGCGCCGCCCGATGTGGCCATCCTTTCGGACGAAATTTCCTATGTGCGTCCGCTGGGCGAGGGTTACCAGGCGCTTGGCACGCCCTTCGCTGGAAGCCTGGGCATACCTGGCGACAATATCTCGGCTCCTCTTGAGGCCGTGTATCTTCTCGCCAAAGGTCCCGAGAATAAGATCGATCCGGTCGCTCGCAGGGACGCTATCGCCGCGATAATGCGGAATATGTTGTTTTTCACCAAAGACCGTCAATTGACGGAGGTTCTCTTCGAGACGGCATGCCGGCTTGTCGCCCGGGTTCCGGTATATCGTCTCCATTTCGTTCCCACGCCCAAAGTCTGGGAGATGATCCGATGAGCGTTTATGTAGCGAGAAGCCGCGAGATTGCAGCACGGTCCCTGGATGGCGAGATGATCGTCATGTCGATGCGGGACTCGAGGCTGTTCACCTTGAACGAGGTCGCCACAGAGATCTGGCTGGCGGCCGATGGACACACCCCCCTCTCACGGATTGTTGAAGACAAAGTGTGCGCAAAATTTGAAACCGAACCGGAAGCCGCTTATGCGGATGCCGAGAATCTCTGCCGCGGGCTGGCGGAACACGGCATCATGGTGATCTCCGATCAACCCATTGAATCAGCGAGGTAGACGCCAATGACCGATACGGTCTCCATCACAACCGCCGGAGGGGAACCACAGCCCTCCTTGCTGGACCAGATCGGCGCAAGGGCCGAGGCTCGCTCTATTCCGCTCGCCGCCCATCTGGATCTCACCTGGAAATGCAACGAAGGCTGCGTCCATTGTTATCTCGACCATAGCGTAGGCGACGACATGGATACGGCTGAGGTCAAGGGCGTGCTCGACCAGCTTGCCGCGGCCGGGACCATGTTTCTGACGCTCAGCGGCGGCGAAATCATGCTGCGGAAGGACATCTTCGAAATCGTCGCCTATGCGCGGTCGTTGCTGTTCGACGTTAGGCTGAAGACCAACGGCATCCTGATTAGCGAACGAGATGCGGACCGTTTCGCCGAAATGGGGGTTCGCCAGGTCAATATCAGCATCTACTCTCACCGGCCCGAGGTCCACGATGCGATCACCCGCGTACCCGGATCCTTCGCCCGCTCCATAGAAGCCATACGGCGCCTGAAAAGCCGTGGCCTGACCGTTGAGATGCGCGTCCCCGTTTTCAAGGGCGGAGCGGATAACTACGCGCGTCTCAAGGCGCTGGCCGATGAACTGGGCGTCCGGATCCTGTTCGATGCAACAATCACACCGCGGATGGACGGCGGCCAAGCCCCCGTCGCGCTCAACATCGACGCCGACACCCGCGAAGAGTTCTACCTGGATCCGGCTGTGACGGCGAGTCTGGAGGACGCTTGCGCTCCCCCCACCCCGCCCGGCGAAGAGTTGCTGAATGGGCATTCCTGCGGCGCCGGGTTTAAGTCGTGCTATATCACGCCCCAGGGAGATGTCATGCCGTGCGTCACGTTTCCACTGGTGTGCGGCAGCTTGCGCCACAGCAGTTTCCTCGCTATCTGGAAGTCTGCGCCGTTCCTGCAAATCCGCGGGATTCGAAACCGCGATTTGGATACTTGCAGTTCCTGTTCGAGCCTTTCCTCCTGCCACCGTTGCCCGGGGCTCGCCTTCATGGAAGGCAACATGCGCGGACCCTCCATTCAGGATTGTCAGAACACGTACGCGCAAACCAAGGTTCCGACACCCCTCTATCCCGCGGCGCCGTTGGGCTCCGCGCCCCTGCGCGGCCCAGCGCATTCCGGCCAGTTCGTTCCGCTGGCGGCCCTGCTCCCGGCGGCGGGGGACCGTTCGTATCGTGAATCCGCCAATTACTGAACGCCCCCGGGAAAGAATCCCGCTGCTGATCCGGCTTTACGCGGCCATAGCGCGAGCGGTGGATAAAGCTACGAATTTCCACACCATGGTGTGGCAGGAGGTTCTGTGGAGTTGGACTCGTCCCGAGGAGCGCGCAGCCGTCAACCGGATGATGTGGGACGCATCCGACGACTACCTCCCTGGAGGAGTGGAATACGCCCAGGGTCTTCACGACTGGGAGCGCCGCGCGATTCTGGACCCTGTCTTTCCCCAAAGCGGCCGGATACTGCTTGCGGCCGCGGGCGGCGGGCGCGAACTCGGCCCGTTGTTAAAGATGGGCTTCGACGTGGTGGCCTTCGAGCCTTCTCCCAAGTTATGCGCGGCGTCTCAGGAGATGGCCGCGCTTTACCCGAGAAGCATCGTGATCCGAGCTTCCTTCGAGGACCTGGTCGAAGCGGCGACGCGACGGACCGGACCACTGGCGCCGTACGTTCTGAAGGAGCCTTTTGACGCGGTCATCCTCGGATGGACGAGTTTCACCTTTCTCATCACGGCGGACGAGCGCCGCGAATTGCTGCTCGCCGCGCGCGCGACCGCGCCGAAGGCGCCTTTACTGCTCAGCTTCGCTGCTCAAGACCGCCTAAAACAGAATAGAACCGAGCGGTGGCGCCCGCGCGTCGGCCGGATATGCCGGCTGTTGGGGGCGCCGTCGTCGCGGGACCCAGGCGACCGCTTCGTGCCCAAGATGGGCTTCTGGCATTACCTAACCAAAGAGGAGTTTCACGCGGCGGTCCAGGGGGCTGGTTATCGTATCTTCTACAGCGCGTGGGGCCCATTACCCTATGCGATGTTGATGCCGGAATAGCCGTGGCCGGCCCTGCGCATTTCCCGACGCCCATGAGCGCTATTGGGAAATCCGCCAACGCTCGTCGGCGCAGGCCCGTGTGCTTGCCCGAGGCCAACTTCAGGGGACCACTATACCGCCAGGGTCAGATCCCAACCAGCCGCCCCCAGCAACGCTCGCTTCAGTTCGGCTTCGATGAAGGCGACGTACTCGGGCGGGGTATATCCGCTGAAACAGGATCTGCATACCGTTACCGCCGCAGGCTTGATCTTTTTATCGAGTAGCGTGTTTACGAGGCGCTCAACTTCGGCAACGATTGCCTGTTTCGATGGGAGGTGCGAAACCTCTTCCCCCTTCCTGGGCGACACTCGCACAAAGGACCGACCGTTTTCTTCGGTGAAATCGAACGTCATCCCGCTAAATGGGAGAGTACGATCTTGCAGAAACGCCTCCCGGGCGCGAAGCTGATCCGCTGTGATCTCGAACTTGTACGCAAACTGGTTCAGGATTGAATCCCGGCAGGCGAAAAAATCGAGATCGATATCCAGGATGACCATCCTGTTCCGCGGAACGCTCTCAAGCGGCAGTGTGGCGTAATTAAAACCGGTGAGATCGGGAAAAGCTTTCTTCAGCACCCGCGGATCGGAAATTTTCCCTGCCTTGAGATTTTCCTTCACGATCTTGCCTTCCCCAAAAACGGAACAGACATTCATCCGGCGCCGCTTGGCCGTGTGATTGCGCCATGAGGGAAAGACGAAGTAAACGTTGCGGATCAGTCCGCTCAGAATGGCCGGCAGAATGAAACCGCCGATTTCGAGTTCCGTACGGGCGAATTCACGATAATACTCCACATCGTCCCCGCTGCCAGCCGGCGCGTACAGGGATTTGGCGAAGCTGGAGGGCTGCCCCATGTCGGAGTGCGCGTCCACGTGCACCAGATCCAAAGGCGCGTCAAGAAAGCCGTCGCGGCGGGCCTTGTGCCAGAAGAAGAACGCCTCATTATGTTCGTCGAAGGTGTAGATGGGAGGTTTCAAAAAATTCTCGCGGGTTCGAAAGTTGCCGTTCGCCGCAGCAAGGCAAAGGGCGGAGGGCCGGGATGTAAGGATTCCTACATGGCGCCACGGCATCACGTCCCGCCTTTCATAGTATACCCGCATGCCTAATGAGCCCTCAGGCGATTGGCCAGCAGAAGAGGACGGGGGTGGGTACGATTGCGCACGCATTGAAGCCAGAACCACCTAAAAAAACCGGCGGGGAGACGCCGAGTATCATGATCCCGCTCCTTATTGAGTGCTGCCGCGCTCACCCCCACCCAGACGAGATCCGCCGCCTCTCCGGTCTTTGTCCGGATTGGGATCTTATCGAGTCCGCCTCAAAACAGAATGTGGCTCCGTTGGTATTCTGGGCGCTGAATCGCGTCTGCCCGGATGCGGTTTCACCCGAGGCCCTGACGGCGCTTCGGAGTCACTTCCGGCGGAACATCAGAAACAATCTCCTCTGGACAAAAGAACTTTTCCGTCTCCTGGATTTGCTCGGTCTGGCTGGCATCCAGGCCATTCCATTCAAGGGTCCCACGCTAGCCTGGCCGCTATACGAGACGCCCGGGCTGCGCTTTTTGTCGGACCTGGACCTGCTCATTCCGCAACACGACATTAGCCGCACCCTCGATCTTCTGACTTCAAACGGCTATCGGCGATTTGGCCCGCGTGGTTTGCGGTTCTTTTTGGACGGCGGCCAATTGCTTCTCAGCCGCGTCGGCGGAGGATGCGCCGTCGATCTCCACTGGCGGATCGTGGCCGCCCACTTCAATCCGCTTAACGCCGCGGAAATCCGCGCCCGGCTCGCGCCCATCGATGTCGCTGGGCGTCGCACGCCAGCATTCTGTCCGGAAGACCTGCTCGCCTACCTGTGCGTGCATGGCGCGATACATGGTTGGGACTCGCTGGCAGGAGTTTGCGATCTGGATCGGCTCATCGATGTCTGCCCGCTGGATTGGGACGCAATTCTGTCGCGAGCCACGCGGCAACGCATGTCGCGAATCGTGTCGCTGGGTCTCTGTCTCGCGCAAGACTTGCTGGGATCGAAGCTGCCGCCGGAGGTATCGAGCCGCATCCACGCCGATGCCCGCGTTGTGGCGCTCGCCACGCCTATCCGCACACGCCTTCAGAATGGGCGCGCAGGGAGTCCGCGGGATCGGATGATTCTCAGATTCCGTCTGATGGAAGGCGTCCGGCGCAAGTTCCGTTTCCTCTGGTATCTGCTACAGCCCACAGACGACGACTGGGAATTCCTCCACCTCCCCGAATCCATGTTCCCTGTTTACTATCTCACCAGACCGGTCCGCCTCGCCTGGAGGTGGTGCGTGCGTCCGATATTTGAGCTAAATCGCTAATTGTCACGCGGGCCGTTCCTCGGTGGTTCGCTCGCGCGCAGCCTCGCGCGCAGCCAGCATGCCGATAATCACAATCGTCCACGACCCCAGGGCGGGCCTGGAAAACGGGTAGTCCACGGCGGCGTGCAGAAAGACGGCGATCACTCCCAGGCCCCACACCGAGCGAAACGCAGGGACAACACACCAGCCAAACAGCGTGGCGATCACAATGCCAAAGGGGATGCCGCCTTCCGCGGCCCACTGAAGCCAGTCGCTGTGCGCCTGATTGGCGGAGGTCCCAAAATCCTGGATGGCGTAACCGGAATACGCCGTGTGCCATGCGCCCAACCCCACGCCCGACCACGGGTGGGCCGCGATCATGTGCAATGAAGAGATCGCAAATTCGCGGCGGCCGGACATCGGATCGGGCTCCAGGAAACGGTCGCGAACATTCTCCCATCCCACTACGGCAATGAACGCCGCGAACAGGACGGCCATCCGGAGAACGGATGCGCCCACTGTACGGCCGCTGGCGAACCCGCGCGCCCACTGGAGCGCAAGCACCACCACAACTTCGGCGGTTGTCAGCACCATACCCATGCGTGAGCCCGACGCAATCACCGAAGCGTACATCACCGCGGCCATCCCGGCATACAGCAGCGCGCCGCGCTCCCGCCGCGCAGCTTCATAAAGAGCGAACGGCAGCACCACTTCGATGAACGCCGCGTAATGGGAGTGATACACAATAGGCCCCATCACGCCGCCGTACTGCGTGGGAAAACGCCAGAATATCTTGCCGGAGGTGAAAGTCTGGGCGGTGGCTTGCACTGCGACCGCGAAACTAAACCAGAGCATCGCGGACCGAAACCGCCTAGCGGCGCCCCGGTCGCGAAACAGGCTGAAGCCAACCCAAAAAACCGCCAGGAAAGTAGCCCATCGCACGATCGCGGATTGCGTATCGAAACCGTAGACGGTATTCCCCGTGCCCCACTGCAACAGGCCCCAGATAACCGCCACCAGCAACGGGAACAGCGGATAAGGAAAGCGTGGGACGGAATGGCGGGATCGCCAAAGCGCACCTCCGGCGAGCACGAAAACTCCCACTTGAAAAACGGCGACCGGCCAGTAAGCCGGAACCCAAAGCGTCAGGATAGCGAAGAAAAAGAGCGCCGCTAGAGCGACGTGCATGGCGTAGGATAAGACCGGCGATCTTTCCCAGAGCTAGTCTGGAGACGGTGGATTGTTCCCAAAGACGTTGGTGCCGGCCGCCAAGCCACCCACCGTGGCTCCTACCGCTACGGCGCCGACGACGGCGGCCGTCGTTATGCCGACTCCGGCAATTGTGGCTCCTGCCGCGGCCGCGCCTGCCGCGGCTGCGCCCGCCGCGCCCGCCGCGCCTGCCGCTGCGCCCGCCGCGCCCGCTGCCGCACCTGCCGCGCCCGCTCCCGCTGCTGCTCCGGCCGCGCCTGCTCCCGCTGCTGCTCCGGCTGCTCCTGCGCCTGCTCCGACCGGTAAACCGGCGGCCTTTGCTTTTTCGGCGCTTAGCAGTTCGATTTTGACGACCTGGACCACCTGAGACGCTCCACCGGTCGTCGCCGCTCCCAAAATGGCCGAACCGGTCACTTGAACGCTCTTACCCGCAAACTTCACCAAGTCCGGTCCCCGGAGTTCCGCCCTTGTCTTGCTGGTGACGTCGGTCAAGAAAAATCTGCCGTTCGCGAATTCCAGAACGCCCATCATCTGCATTGCCGTGGCTGCGCCGGCCTGGGGGGCGAATGCGAGTTTCGTGCCTGGACTCAGATTGGCCACCAGAAAGCCGGCCGCCGTGCGCACTTGGACGGCGCCGCTGCTCGCGAAAACCTGTACAGTCTTCGGGCCGCCCATGGCGACCAGAACCACGCCGTCTTTCTCCGCCGACGCGATTTGCAGCGTTGCCGCTTGGATGGTGCGGTTCTCGCCGTTACGCATCAATTCGGAACCGCTCTCCAGCACGGTGTGGTCCCGATACACTCTTGCGCTCGAGTTCGGCAAAAGCGTAATCTGAGCTCCCCCAAGTTGAACTGTGGAACGCGCCGCGGCCGTCTCAATCAGGTTGCCTTCGAATACAGTGCTGTTCCCCCGAATGGTAGAACCGTCGACGCGAAACTCTCCGATCGATTTGACGATTCCAACGGAAGATACGGACCCCACGAGTGTACCTACGCAGCCCATGAGGATTAGGCAGATAAACGGTTTCAAGGTTCCTCGCTCCTTTTTGTACAACTCAGGTCTATAGTATACCCTAAGATTGGGTTGGTACTAAACCATTTAATCACAAAATCGATGTGTTGCGAATGTCTTACGTACAATAGGGTACATTCTCCACAACGGGCGCTGCTATGAGGCTTTCCGTGGTGGTACGCTCCCTCGTCCTGGCGATAGCGTTCGCCGGGTTAGTGGCCGCTTCGGCTTGGTCCGTCCTTGTGGGATTGGCCGATTATTGGGCGCGGCAGCTCACCGTTGCCTCAACTAAAAAAGCTCTGGCGCTTACGCCCTGGCAGGCGCCTTATCATGTTCAACTCGCGCTCCTGATATCGGACGACGATCCCCAAAGAGCATCCGCGGCGTTGCGGCGCGCGGTCGCTCTGAACCCTTCCGATTCGTTCTCCTGGATCGAACTTGGTCTTAGGGTCGAGGCCGACGGCGATATCTCGGCCGCGGAGCAATACTTCCTGCGGGCCGCCGAAGTGGACAAGGAGTACCTCCCCAAATGGAGCCTTGCGAATTACTACTTCCGGCGTGATGACGAGCCCAAGTTCTGGTTCTGGGCAAAGGCCGCCGCGCAAATGATCTATGGCGACCCGCTGCCGCTGTTCCGTTTATGCGGCAAGGTGGTGGAGGATGGAAACCTCATCGACCGCCTGGAAATCCGCAGCCCGGACGTCCAAGCGGCTTATCTGTCGTATTTGCTCTCTCAGAACCGCCTGGATCTGATCGGGCCTGCCACGCATCGGTTGCTCGATCAGGGCCGGGAATCGGACGTTTCGCTGCTGCTGACAGCCTGCGACCGGTTGATTGAGGCGAAACTCGTGGATGAAGCCTTGGCGGTGTGGAACGGGCTCGCCAATGCAGGGAAGATTGCCTATACGCCCCTGGCACCCGGCGCGGAAAAGATTTTGACCAATGACAACTTCTTGCCAACTCTCGTATTGCAGGGCTTTGCCTGGCGCTTGCCAACGGTAGACGGGATCAGCGCCTCGCGCGAGGAAAGTCCCCCGGGTCTGCGTCTCACTTTCTCCGGCGGGCAACCCGAGAACTGCGAACCCCTCTTCCGGATTTTGCCGGTTCAGGGAAACGCCGCATACGAGTTCACCGCCTGGTATCGTACCGAGGGGATACCGCCGGGCGCCGGCCTCGTCTGGCTCGTGACGGATATGAATGGCGGCAATATTATGGGAGCGCCGGAAAGCCTGGCATCGGAAGACGGCGCACGGGCGAAAATTCGTTTCATCGCTCCACCCGGTTGCCGCCTGGCGCGAATCGCTCTCACATATCGGCGCGCCCTTGGGACAACCCGCATTGAAGGCTCGATCGTTTTACGAGAGGCTGGGTTGCAACGGGCCGCTCAATTACCCCGCTAAACTGCCGGGGCGCGTGATGTAGTAGAGGAAGCCCAGGAAAACCAGAGCGCCAAGACCATAAAGCAGGATGGCGCGCTTTTTCCGTTGCCAGCGGATACGGACGCGAGCCGATCTAATTTCCCGCTCCGCCTCCGAACGCCTTCCCTGGCCCTCGGGGGGGGTTGCGTAACGAAAGTGCAGGAACCGATGGCCGCACTCCCGGCAGCGATACGGATAATAGCCGAACAAGCCTGTCAGATGCTCAAAGCCCCTACGATGAGAACGGTGCGCGTGATCGATCTTACACTTCGGACACAGCATTAGAACGTACTTTCCAGAACCATCCTATTCTAGTTCAAGTCCTATTGCGCGGCGCTTCGCATTTAAGTTTTAACAATTTCTATTCAAGTGCACCACGGGATGGCACTCCTCTCCGTTTGGCCCTCCCTTCCCTTCCCCTCAACTTCTCTGGTTGTCGGTATAGGTTTACGATACGGTATATCTTAATCGTACGGTAGTCTTGTATTATACCGTCTAAATGTATTGTACGGTATGCATATGTTTGGTATTTACGTTGTTGTACGGTGGGCAGCGCGAGGGGTATAGGGATCTCTAAAGCAAAACTTCCGTTCCGCCGACGTAGTGTCATATGGCGCTGTGCGGATACCGGATTCTCTTGCTCGCGAATTGCGCGCTTCTAGCGGTGGGTGCGGGACGAAGAGAGCCCGTGCCACCGTTCTTTCTGGCGAACCATGGCCAGGCTCCTTCTCCGGTCCGCTTTATAGCCAAGGCTCCTGGGTGGACTGGCTATTTCTCCCCCGGCGAAGCGCTGTTCCACGTGGCCGGAACAACCCTGCGCATGCGTTTCGAAGGAGCCGCCCACGCTTCCCGGCCGGAAGCCAGGAACCGCCTCCCCGGAGTGGTGAATTTCCTGATCGGGCGGAAGGACCGGTGGCTGCTGGCGCAGCCCATGTACGGGGGCGTCGTATATCGAAACCTCTACCCGGGCATCGACATGGTTTACGAGGGCGACGGTCAAAACCTGAAATCCGAGTTCGTGGTAGCGCCACGCGCAAACCCTTCGGCCATCCATGTACGGTATCTCAACGGCGGCAAATTGCGCATTGGAGAAGATGGCTCGCTGACGATCCCCGCCGGCGCGGA
>Ga0326728_10023657_pt1 | contig 11227 bp, 6 predicted proteins | sample MB3enrmetagenome_FD_207602 | JGI IMG/M metagenome (GOLD analysis project Ga0326728, IMG submission 207602) | Lab enriched peat soil microbial communities from McLean, Ithaca, NY, United States - MB31MN | ecosystem: Environmental > Terrestrial > Soil > Wetlands > Peat | place: USA: New York... | reverse complement strand
GCGTCAGGTAGGCGGCCGGCTGAATCTCCCAGGCGATCCAGCGTTTCAGCCGGATGTCGGCGCTTCCGCCGAAGGCAAAAGCCAACTTCATCTCGTCGTCATGCTGCAAGGGAGTCCCCAGTTCCAACTGATCGACATGGCCGCGCGCGGTTCCCATAAGTCCGAAGAAAGAGGCCGAGATGTATTTCCTCCGGACAGGGCGGACATTGGGCCCGGCCATGGTGCTGATCTGGTCGGTTCCGACCTTACTGGGGCCGCCCACGCCAAACGGATTATGGATCTTGCCGTAATAGCCCGAAGCCTCGACCGTCACTCCGATCCACGGCTGCGCCCATTGGGTGGCCTGGCAATCCCAGCCGTAGAGCCGGCTGTCGGGAAATCCGTGTCCCGGATTGGCATGCGCCATGGAGACGAGGGCGAAAACCTCTCCCTCATAGTTCTCGTAGTCGTTGAGAATGCGCGGCTCCTTGGCCGAGGGCTCCGATGCGGCCGGCTCGGTCGCCTCCGGCGCCGGATTTTGCGCCATCGCGGTTCCCCGTCCGGTCAAAATCACGATCAGGGCCAGTGCACCCGCGATCACCAGGCCGCGCCAGCCGCGGAACTCCACCGAGTCTGTTTTCCGAATCACGCTTCCTCCGGTGTGCAACGAGAATCTGGCATTAATGATACAGAAGACGCGCGCCCGGTTCCACCGTCGGAACGTGGAACGTGGAACGATAAACGTGGAACGCTTTAGTTGCGAGCCGGCAGGTCGAACTTTCCGTCGTTTTCCATGAGGGTGGCGGCGTTCACGCACTGGCGGAGGGAGCGGTCCACCCGCGACCGGCCCGCGACCGTATCGGCGATGAGGCTGGCGCGCAGCAGCTCGGCCATGACCTCGTCTCGTGTCAGCGGTCCGGTCCTGGCGAGCAGGTCTTTGATGGTCTTGTTAAGGCGCGGTTCCGCCGTGGTGCTCTTTCCCTCCAGCGCTCCCAGGGCAGCCTCGGCGCGGGCCAGTTTGTCGCGATAAAAGGCGATCAGCTTGCGCAGGCCCTGCTTGAACTTCTCAAACTCGCGCTCTTCTTCCGCCAGGGGCGCCAGTCCCGCGTGGCCGTGATCCGCCGAATTGTCGTCTGTCGACCGTGGCATCGTACCAACCTGTGGAGCAAGGAAGCGCCAGCGTCATCAGCCGGTGGCCGCATTGCAAAGCCTCTCCGTACGCCTCGCCAGCCCACTCGATAGCCTCTTGACGGCTCTTGCTCGATGACGAGAGTGTACGCGAGAGCCAGAACATCATCAAGGCGGTTCGAAAGCGCAATGTCTGGCGGCGCAAGCCGTGGGTGGCCTCTTCGATTTGCCGCCGCTGTTCGCCCGCTGCCGCCCCCGGGTCGAGATGGGCCGCAAATTCCAAGTGCGCCGCCAGGGTGGCGGCGGCCAGCAACAGATCGAACTCCCCGGAAAAAGGCGCTGCCGCCGTCCCGGACGCGCCGGTCCGGGGCGTGTTGGGGTTGGCGAGCGGGGCAACCCGATCCAGCCGTAACATGAATTTCTCGAGATGGTTGGCAGCGAATAATTCTTTCATCGCAGCTTCTCGCTTTCGCTTTTTATTCGCCAACACTGTGCGCCTTGCAATGCTAATAGTCAAGCCCAAGATGTGGTGGTATATCTATAAGAAATAGAGCGATGGAGTGGGGAAATCTGGGGTGGGTGGAGGGATTCGAACCCTCGACAGCCGGAGCCACAGTCCGGAGTTCTACCACTGAACTACACCCACCACCGGCGGGAAACTCACTAGCGTGATGTATTTTACCAGAGCCGCCAGCCACAAACCAGAACCCTTCACCGCGGAGGAGTCCCGAGCGGCGAGTCGCGAGTCACGAGGGGCCGGCTACGCTCGCAACTCGCAACTCGTGACTCGTGACTCGTGACTGGGTTATGTGCGTTCTCTCCGGTAGATCAGGTAATCTCATGAGAGAATGAAGCTCTTCAGGGTTTCGAGTGAGGCGACTATGGCATTCCGGACCCAAGCTCCTCCGCAGTCGTTGGTGGCGCACCACATGGTGACCACGGCGTTTGAACTCGATGGCTATCGCGTGGTGCGCAATCTGGGAGTGGTGCGCGGTATTGTCGTGCGCTCGCGCTCGGTGTTCGGTATGTTCGGCGCCTCTTTGCAGACGCTGTTGGGCGGCAATATCACGCTGTTCAGCCGGCTGTGCGAGAAGACCCGCAACGACGCCTTCGACCTGATGCTGGAGCACGCCTCCGAACTGGGCGCCAATGCGGTGATTGGGATGCGCTACGACGCCACCGAAATCATGCAGGGCGTGACCGAGGTTCTGGCTTATGGAACCGCGGTGGTGGTGGAGCCGGCGAGGATCTAGGCGCGGGACCGGGATTCCGCGAAGCCTCAGCCGTTCTTCGATCTGGCTGTCAGCGGCAAACTGTAAACCGCAAGCCGCCTCCGAGCCAACGGCCAATCGCGATCTTGATTCACATACTGGTCATCTGTTCCGCATGCCGGCGGAGATACCAGCAGGGAGAAACGCCGGAGTGGGGAAAAAGGCTGTGCGCGCACGGCATCGGTAGCGGAGGATCAAAAAACAGCTCGGTCTTTCCGTCTTTATGGGCCACGGAGTAGTAGTGCTGGACGGTTACACTGCCAAAGGGCTGATGTTTGGTGGCCAGGCGGTAACGAAATACGCAGTAGTCCGCGCCATATGCGATTACCAGCAGGCCTGCCCCGGCCAAAACCAAGCTCAAAATGATTTGGCGGAACCAATTGCGGGTCATAGGATTCCGATGCGCGGTCACGGGCTGAATTATACGCGCCCGCAAAGCGGCTGGGGCCGTTCCTAAATAGTGGTCCTACGAAGGGTTTTGCGACGGATCCGACCAGCGTCAGGACAGGTGTCGATTATGTAAATCATTGTAAACCGGACTTAAATCAGGAAGCGCGATGATAAAATTCATCAGAAGCCCCCAGAGAGAGCAGTTGTCCCTCGTCGATTTGAGGAGTGCCAGTGACGCAACAAGGACCAGACGTAGCTGTTCCGGATAAACCCGAACCTTATACTACCGCGATTTCAAGCTCGCAGAAGAGCCACTGGTGGATCTGGCTGGCCTTGGCCATCTTGGTGGTGGGCGGCGTGGTGATATGGCATCGCAGCGGGGCCGTTACCGCGGCGAAGGCCGGCGGTGACTCGGCTTCGCGGCCCGTCATGGTGACGACGGCGGTGGCGCGCCAGGGCGACATGGGGATTTATTTGAACGCATTGGGCACGGTAACGCCCATATATACCGTGACGGTGACCAGCCGGGTGCAAGGCCAGATCACCAACGTCTACTATCACGAAGGACAGATGGTGCGGAAAGGCGATCCGCTGATCGATATCGATCCGCGCCCTTATCAGGCCGCCCTGACGCAAGTCGAGGGGCAATTGGCGCACGACCAGGCGGTCTTGGCGGAGGCCAGAATCGATTTGGAGCGCTACCAGCAAGCCCTGAATCGGAACGCCATCGCCAAGCAGCAATTCGACGATCAACAGCAGGTCGTGCTGCAGGATGAAGGCACGGTCAAGAACGATCAGGGGCAGTTGGCGAATGCCAAAGTCAATCTGGACTACACGCATATCACCGCGCCCATTGACGGGCGGGTAGGACTACGGCTGGTGGATCCCGGGAATATTGTGCAGGCCAACAGCACCACCGCCCTGGTGGTGATCACGCAGCTTCAGCCCATCACGGTGATCTTCAGCATTGCCGAAGATCAGCTCTCCCAGATTCAACAGCAATTGAGCCAGGGCAAGAAGCTGAAGGTGGACGCGTATGACCGGGCAGGCAACACGCTTCTGGCCTCCGGCACCCTGCTGACTCTCGACAATGTCATCGATCCCACCACGGGCACTTTGAAACTCAAGGCCATTTTTGACAATAAAGACGGGGCGCTGTTCGCCAGTCAATTCGTGAACGTCAAACTGCTGGTCGATACGCAACACGACGTAACTTTGATTCCTACGCCGGCGATTCAGCGCAACGCCCAGGGCGCTTTTGTTTACGTGATTAAGGGCGGCCAGACCGCCTCCATGCAGACGATTACCCCCGGCGCCACGGATGGGACGGTGACCGTCGTGCAAGGAATTGCCCCCCAGGACGTGATTGCGATCAACGGATTCGACAAGCTGCTGGATGGCGCAAAAGTGACGGTCCGCACGCATACAGGCGGTGGCGGAACCGCCGAACATCAGGCGGGCCAGGGGACCCCATCCGCTACGCCGGGATCCCATCCTCACGGAGGCGGCTCCACCGGCAAAAGTGGAGGCTCGCAGCAGTGAGTCCTTCTCGTCCGTTTATTTTGCGACCGGTGGCGACGTCGCTGATGATGGCGGCGATCATGCTGGCGGGCATCGTCGCCTATATCCAGTTGCCGGTTTCCGCGCTGCCCGAGGTCGATTACCCGACCATTCAGGTGGTCACGTTTTATCCCGGCGCCAGTCCGGACGTGATGGCATCGGCCATCACCGCGCCGCTGGAGCGCCAGTTCGGCCAGGTTCCCGGCCTCAATCAGATGACGTCGACCAGCTCCGACGGGAGCTCGATCATTGTTTTGCAGTTTTCCCTCGACCTGAACATCGACGTCGCCGAGCAGGAAGTACAGGCCGCCATCAACGCCGGCCAATCGTATTTGCCTTCCGATCTGCCGGTCCCGCCGATCTATAGCAAGACGAACCCGGCCGACACGCCGATTCTGACGCTGGCGCTTTCCTCCCAGACCATTCCGCTCTCCCAGGTCGAGGACCTGGCGGATACGCGCTTTGCGCAAAAAATCTCGCAGCTTCCCGGCGTGGGACTGGTCAGCATCAGCGGCGGGCAAAAGCCGGCCGTCCGCGTCCGCGTGAATCCCACGGTGCTTTCCTCTTACGGCATCAATCTCGAGGATGTGCGCACCGCCCTGCAGCAGACCAGCCTCGATCAGGCGAAAGGCAACTTCGACGGTCCGCAACAGGACTACCAGATTCAATCGAACGACCAGTTGCTCACCGCCTCCGATTTCGAAAAGGTGATCATTGCCTACCACAACGGGTCGCCCGTAAGACTGGCGGACGTCGCCAGCGTTGACAACGACGTGGAAAACAACCGGCAGGCGGCGTGGATGAACGAAACGCCCGCCGTCATCGTCAATATTCAGCGGCAGCCCGGGGCGAACATTATTCAAGTGGTTGATCGCGTCAAGAAGCTGCTGCCCCTGTTGAAGAGCAACCTCCCCGCCGCCGTGCAGGTGGATGTGCTGACGGACCGTACTACTACGATCCGGGCTTCGGTGAAAGACGTCGAATTTGAGCTCATGCTGACCGTGGCGCTGGTGGTCATGGTCATCTTCCTGTTCCTGCGCAATCTCTCCGCCACTACCATTCCCAGCGTGGCCGTGCCGCTCTCCATCGTGGGCACCTTCGGGGTGATGTATCTGGCCGGGTTCAGCCTGAACAACCTCACGCTGATGGCGCTGACGATTTCGACGGGCTTCGTCGTGGACGATGCCATCGTCATGATCGAGAACATCATTCGCTTCATCGAAGAGGGAGATTCGCCGCTGCAGGCGGCGCTCAAAGGTTCGGAACAGATCGGTTTCACCATCGTATCGCTGACCATCTCTCTGATCGCCGTGCTGATTCCCCTGCTCTTCATGGGCGACATCGTCGGCCGGCTGTTCCGCGAATTTGCCATCACCCTGAGCGTGACCATCCTGGTCTCGGCCGTGGTCTCCCTGACGCTTACGCCCATGATGTGTTCGCGGCTGCTGAAAAGCACGCACGGGCAGAAGCAGACCCGTTTTTACGTGGCTTCGGAAAAGGCCTTCAACCGCATCATTGCTTTCTATGGAAGAACCCTGCAATGGGTTTTGAAACGCCAGACGGCGACGCTGCTGGTAGCCGCCGGGACGCTGGTGCTTACGGTGGTGCTCTATATCGTTATCCCGAAGGGCTTTTTTCCCGTGCAGGATACGGGCATCATTCAGGGCATCTCGGAAGCCGCGCAGTCCGCCTCCTTCCCCGCCATGGCGGAGAAGCAGCGGCAGCTCGCCCATGTGATTCTGCAGGATCCGGCGGTGGAGAGTCTTTCTTCCTTCATCGGGGTTGACGGCACCAATACGACCTTGAACAGCGGGCGAATTCAAATCAATTTGAAGCCGCTGGAAGAGCGCGGGATCGACGCCTCGGAAGTCATCCGGCGCCTTCAGCCGAAACTGGAAAAGATCGACGGCATCACGCTGTACATGCAGCCGGTGCAGGACCTGACCGTCGAGGATCGCGTGAGCCGCACGCAATTTCAGTACACGCTGGAGGATCCCGATCAGCGCGAACTGAATCACTGGACGGCCATGCTGATGAACAAGCTGCAGACGGTTCCGGAACTGCGCGATCTGGCCACCGACCAGCAGACTTCGGGCCTGGCGGCCTCGCTCACCATCGACCGGGTTACGGCTTCCCGCATGGGCATCACGCCGCAGGCCATCGACCAGACGCTGTACGACGCGTTTGGGCAGCGGCAGGTTTCGACGCTGTACACGCAGTTGAACCAGTACCACATCATTCTGGAGACGCAGCCGGACTTTCAGAAGGACCCCGCGAAATTGCAGGACATTTACGTTCGTTCCGCGTTGGCGCCGACGGCGTTGACCACCGCCGCCTCCACCGCGCAGACGATCACGGCGACGACCTCGACCGGCAATTCCGCCTCCACGGCGGCGGCCAGTCCTTCCACGGCCGCGAATCTTGCCGCCAGTTCCGGTTCCGCCAATCCCAGCGCCGTAACCGCGATCAATGGCGGCGCGGTTCCTCTCAGCGCTTTTACGCAGTTCGAAATGAAGAGCAGTCCCTTGTCGGTCAATCACCAGGGACAATTTCCCGTCGTTACCATTTCCTTCAACCTGGCGCCGGGAGCGTCGTTGGGGGACGCGACCGAGGCCATCGACAAGGCGCAAAAAGAAATCAATATGCCGCTCAGCGTGCAGGGCGCCTTTCAGGGCACCGCCGCTTCGTTCCGCTCGTCCCTGTCGAACGAGCCGCTGTTGATTCTTGCAGCCCTCATCACCGTGTATATCGTGCTCGGCGTTCTTTACGAGAGCTACATACACCCGGTCACCATTCTTTCGACTTTGCCCTCGGCCGGAGTGGGGGCCATTCTGGCCTTGTTGCTTTGCCACCAGGAACTCAGCGTGGTCGCCCTGATCGGAATCATCCTGCTGATCGGTATCGTCAAGAAGAACGGCATCATGATGATCGACTTTGCGCTGGAGGCGGAGCGCAAGGAGGGCAAGAAGCCGGAAGCCGCGATTTATGAAGCGTGCCTGCTGCGTTTCCGTCCCATCATGATGACCACCATGGCCGCGTTGCTGGCCGGCCTGCCGCTCGCCCTGGGCACCGGAATCGGCTCGGAACTGCGCCGTCCCCTGGGCATCTCCATGGTGGGCGGCCTGCTCCTGAGTCAGGTGCTTACGTTGTACACCACGCCCGTCATTTACATTTTCTTCGATCGGCTTGCCCACCGGTTCGCAGCGCGCCGCAAGCCTGCAGCCGGAACTGAGGTGGTCCCCGCGGACTGATGCGATGAGCCTCTCTTCTCCATTCATTCGGCGGTCGGTGGCCACGACGCTGCTGACGGTGGCCATTGTCCTGGCGGGCGCCGTGGCCTTTCGGGAATTGCCGGTTTCGCCGCTGCCGCAGATTGATTTCCCTACAATTTCAGTGGGCGCCAGCCTGCCGGGCGCCAGCCCGGAAATCATGGCCTCCTCGGTAGCGACTCCCCTGGAGCGCCAGTTCGGCAGAATCGCCGGCGTCACGGAGATGACATCGTCCAGTTATCTGGGCACCACCAACGTTACGCTGCAGTTCGAGTTGAACCGCAACATTGATGGCGCCGCGCGCGACGTCCAGGCCGCGATCAATGCCGCCCACAGTTATTTACCTTCGAATCTGCCCAGCAATCCGACCTATCGCAAGGTGAACCCGGCGGATGCTCCCATCATGATTGTGGCGCTGACGTCGGCGGTATATGACAAGGGCACACTGTACGACGCGGCTTCCACCATCATGCAGCAGCGGCTTTCCCAGATTCAGGGAGTCGGGCAGGTGAGCGTGGGAGGAAGTTCCCTGCCGGCCGTGCGGGTGGACCTGAATCCGACGCAACTCAACAGCTATGGCCTCGGCGTGCAGGACGTCGCCTCGATGTTGAGCCGGCAGAATGCCAACTCTCCCAAAGGCCAGATCCGGGATAACACCACCACCGCGGACATCACCACCAATGACCAACTGCTGAAGGCCGTGGACTATATGCCGCTGGTGGTTGGCTACCACAACGGCGCGGCCATCAAGCTGTCCGATGTCGCGGACGTCCACGACGCCACGGAAAACGTGCGCGCCGCCGGCTTCGTCAACGGCAAGCCTTCGGTCCTGATCATCATCTTCCGCCAGCCCGGCGCCAACATCATCGAGACCGTGGACCGCGTGCGCGCCGCGCTTCCGTCGCTCAAGGCCTCGATTCCCACCGCCATCGATACGGAAGTGGTGCTGGATCGCACGCAAACCATTCGGGCGTCGGTGCGCGATGTCGAACGCTCGCTGATGATTTCGATTTCCCTGGTGATTCTGGTGGTGTTCCTCTTCCTGCGGAACTGGCGCGCCACCCTGATCCCCAGCGTGGCCGTTCCCGCCTCGCTGATCGGCACCTTCGGCGTGATGTACCTCTGCCACTACAGCATCGACAATCTGTCGCTCATGGCCCTTACCATTTCGACGGGATTTGTGGTGGACGATGCCATTGTGGTCATCGAAAATATCACCCGCTATCTCGAGCAGGGCCTGCCGCCCATGCAAGCGGCGCTCAAGGGCGCCAAAGAAATTGGTTTTACCGTCCTGTCCATCAGCATCTCTCTGGTTGCGGTCTTCATTCCCATCCTGTTGATGGGGGGCATCGTCGGCCGGCTGTTCCGTGAGTTTGCCGTGACCCTCTCGGTCGCCATCCTGGTATCGCTGGGCATTTCCCTGACCACCACGCCGATGATGTGTTCCCGGCTGCTCCGGCATACCCGGAGTGAGGATCATAAATGGTTGTTCCGCGCCAGCGAGCGCGCCTTCAACTGGGTGCTGGGCCGCTACGAGCGCAGCCTGGGTTGGGTCCTGGAACACTCGACCCTGACGCTCATGGTTTTGGGCCTTACCATTGCGTTAAACTTCTATCTCTTTGCGGTCGTTCCCAAGGGATTCTTCCCCCAGCAGGATAACGGCACCATTTTTGGCGGCATCCAGGGCTCGCAGGACATTTCTTTCCAGGCCATGCAGGCCGCCACGGCGCGGATCGTCGGGGTGGTGAAGTCGGATCCCGCGGTGGCCAACGCCATGGCGTTTACCGGCGGCGGTGGCGCCACTAATGGCGGATTTCTCTACCTGGGGCTGAAACCTCTGAACCAACGGGACGCGAATGCCGGCCAGGTGATCAACCGCCTGCGGCCGAAACTCATGGCGGTCTCCGGAGCCAACACTTACATACAAGCCGGACAGGATTTGCGCATCGGCGGACGAATGAGCAGCGCGCAATTTCAGTACACCATTCAAAGCGACAATTTGCAGGATCTGGTGCAGTGGGGTCCGGTGCTGCTCCAGCAGATGCGAAAATTACCGATCCTCACCGACGTCAATACCGACCAGCAGAATAGCGGCCTGCAGGCCACGCTGACTTATGACCGGGCCACCGCTTCCCGCCTCGGCATTACCCCGCAGATGATCGACAATGCGCTTTACGAGGCCTTTGGCCAGGCCCAGGTTTCCACCATGTATACCGGCATCAACCAGTACCATGTCGTGCTGGAAGTGGAGCCGAAGTACTGGCAATCGCCGGTGAGCTTGAATGACGTGTATATCCGGGCGGCGCAGGGGAAAATCGTTCCGCTCAGCGCCGTGGCGCATTATGAGCCGTCCACCGCTCCCCTTTCGGTGAATCACCAGGGGCAATATCCTTCGGCTACCATTTCCTTCAACCTTGCCCCCGGGGTGTCGCTCAGCGATGCTTCCCGGGCCATCATCGACTTGGAGCAGAAGATCGGGATGCCCAATAGTATTCGCGGAATGTTTTCCGGTACGCTGCAGGCCTTCCAGTCTTCCCTGGCCACGGAACCCTTTCTTATCATTACCGCTCTGATGGCGGTCTATATCGTATTGGGCATTCTCTACGAGAGTTATATCCATCCGCTGACGATTATTTCCACGCTGCCTTCGGCCGGCGTCGGCGCCGTCCTGTTCCTTATGATCTTTAAGACGGACCTCAGCATCATTGCCGTGATCGGCGTCATTCTGTTAATCGGTATCGTCAAAAAGAATGCCATTCTCATGATCGACTTTGCCCTGGCCGCTGAACGCGTGGACGGCAAGACTCCGCGCGAGGCCATTTTTCAGGCTTGTATTCTGCGTTTCCGTCCCATCATGATGACCACCATGGCCGCCCTGTTCGGCGCTATGCCGCTGGCGTTTGGCACCGGCACGGGTTCGGAGTTGCGCCGGCCTCTGGGCATTGCCATCATCGGCGGTCTGATTCTGAGCCAGATGCTTACGCTGTTCACCACGCCGGTGGTCTATCTTTCGTTGGACCGCTTGCGAGTCAGATGGCTGAGCGCTCATGGCAAGCTCGAAGCGCAACGGCATATTGGGGCGTTAGGATGAAAAATGAAGGCAATGAATAAAATGCGCGCCGTAACCGCGCTTCTCTGCGCCACCCTCCTCTTCCAGGGCTGCGTCGTCGGTCCCCGTTACAACCGCGCCACCGCGCCGACGCCGGGGACGTTTAAAGAGGTCACGCCCGACGATCTCAAGCAAATGGACGGCTGGAAAGTCGCCCAGCCGAAGGACAGCGCGCTGCATGGCAAGTGGTGGGAGACGTTTGGCGATCCCCAGTTGAATGCCCTCGAGGAACAGGTCAATATTTCCAATCAGAATGTCGCCGCCGCGTTCGCCAGCTTCATGGCGGCGCGGGCCGTGGTGCGGCAGGCGCGCGCGCAATATTTCCCCACCGCAACCGTTGGTTTAAGCGCGGTTCGCCAGCGCCAGGCCGGGGCCGCCAACGGAGCGGCTTATACCGAATACTCCCTGCCTTTCGATGCCTCCTGGACGCCCGACCTGTGGGGCCGCGTGCGCAATACCGTTCGCGCCAACGTTGCGAACGCGCAAGCCAGCGCCGCGGATCTGGAGAATACGCGCCTGAC
>Ga0326728_10023655_pt1 | contig 11228 bp, 7 predicted proteins | sample MB3enrmetagenome_FD_207602 | JGI IMG/M metagenome (GOLD analysis project Ga0326728, IMG submission 207602) | Lab enriched peat soil microbial communities from McLean, Ithaca, NY, United States - MB31MN | ecosystem: Environmental > Terrestrial > Soil > Wetlands > Peat | place: USA: New York... | reverse complement strand
ACGAACACGGCGCCTACGAGGGCTTCGGTCACCCTGTCGTTTTGTCTGATCCCTGTCATCCAGATCTCGTCCCGTGTCATCTCCTGAGGCCTGTGTCATTTCTTCGTAGATCCGGCAGGTGACGACAGCATCGAGGATCGCATCGCCCACAGCCGCGAGCGGTTCGGTACAGCCTTTCTTTGGTGCCGGTGGTTCTCCCGCCCGGCAGGTCATGGCATCTTCGAGGATCTTTTCGTTGTGGAACCTGTACCCGATCAGGTCCTGCAGATCGTCTGGAAAAGCACTTTTATCTATACTGCCTACCCCCCACACTCTTTGGGAATTCGGTGCGGGTATGTTATGCGTTCATAAATATGAATCTTGTTTAATAATTCCCGGGAACTGTGTTGAACGGCCGGGTACCTGGCAGGTCCGGGTCAGAAAAAAGATCCGGGGGAGCCGTGGTCGCTCGTAGCGTTCTCTCGGGGAAGGATCTCTTTGGGCGTCCGGCAGGTCATGGAGAAAATTTAGGGAAAATTAAATGTTACTACGTAATAATGTTGAAAATTTACCCCGAACCCTGGGAAAAATGGCGATCGAAAGTCACAAGATTATTAAAATTGAACATTAATTGAACATTGTTTCCCTTGTACCACATACTTTATGTCGATGATGAACCCGGCCTGCTTGAGATTGGCAAACTCTTCCTTGAGCAGAGCGGACAGTTCAGCGTTGATGTCATTACCTCTGCCCCTGCCGCACTTGCTCTCCTGAATACAAAAAACTACGATGCCATCATCTCAGATTACCAGATGCCAAGGATGGACGGCATCGAATTTTTAAAAGCGGTCAGAACCTCGGGAAATATCATCCCGTTTATCCTCTTTACCGGGCGGGGTCGTGAAGATATTGTCATCCAGGCCTTGAACGAAGGGGCTGATTATTACCTCCAGAAAGGCGGGGAACCGGTATCGCAGTTTGCCGAGCTTGCGCATCAGGCCCGTCAGGCCGTCATGCACAGGCAGGCAGAAGCGAGCATCCGGGATCATGAGCGTCGGGAGCAGGACATCATCAACTTCCTGCCTGACGCAACCCTTGCGATCGATAAAAAAGGCATCGTAATCGCGTGGAATCGGGCACTGGAGGAAATGACCGGTATCCCGGCAAGCCAAATGCTGGGTAAGGGGGATTACGAGTATGCAATCCCATTATATGGGGAACGAAGACCGATCCTGATTGACCTGATCTTCTTGTCTCCCGATCAAATCAGGAACCAATATTCGGATGTTGTCCGGGATGGCACGACGCTCACTGCTGAAACTACCCTCCCGCGTCTGCGGGGAGAGCCGGGAACGCTCTGGTGTAAAGCAAGCCTGCTGTACGACCGGGGCGGAAATGTCATCGGCGCAATTGAATCCATGCGGGACATTACCGAACGTAAATCTATTGAGGTGGAACTCAAGAAAGCACACAATGTGCTGGAAGATCGTGTAAACCAGCGAACCGCCGACCTGTATGAGGCGAACCTGCAGCTACAAAAGGAGATCGAGACCCGGGAACAGACTGATTCCGCTTTACAGGAAAGCGAGGAGCGCTTCCGGACACTGATTGAGAAAGCACCCGAGGCCATCCTCCTTTTTGACATGGATCTCGACCGGTATGTCGAGGTGAATGCGAAGGCTGGTCAATTGTTCGGCTGCAACTGCCAGCAGTTGCTCGAGTCCGGTCCCCAGCAGTTCTATCTGCCCGATCAGTTTGATGGACGACCCTTTCGTGAAACGGTTCCTGAACACCGGAAACAGGTACTGGCGGGAGCAGAACTCGTGTTTGAACGGAGTATCCGGACTGCCCGCGGTGAAAACCGTATCGTTGAAGTAAGGCTTGTCCACCTGCCATCTTCCACCAGAAAACTGATCCGGAGCAGTTTTGTTGATATCACTGAACGCAAACGTGTCGAAATGGCGCTCAGGGAGAGCGAAGAGCGTTATCGTACCATTGTCGAACAGGACTACCGCAGTATCTTAGAGAACATCGAGGATGTTTTTTATCGCACCGATGTGAAAGGAAACCTTATTCTGGCGAGCCCCTCCGGGGCTAGGCTCCTTGGATATGCGGGACCTGAAGAGATAATCGGCAAGCCTGCTACTGATTTTTATGCGGATTTGGCACAGAGAGAGATCTTTCTTGCTGCACTGAAAAAAGACGGTTCGGTTTCCAACATGGAGATCACCCTGAAACGAGCAGACGGCTTCCATGTCGTGGTTTCGACCAGCAGTCAGATCTATTACGACGCCAGCGGGAACTATGCCGGGGTGGAAGGGATATTCCGGGATATTACCCGCCTCAAACAGGTTCAGGAAGAACTAAGGCAGTCCGAAGAACAGAACCGGGTTCTCATAGAGCATACCCAGGATGGGGCGTTCATCATGCAGGACGGCTTCCTCCAGTTTTGCAACGGGGCATTTGCCGCCATGATCGGATATACTCCGACAGAGATCATAGGAACGCCCGTCCCCAACCTCATTGCACCGGAGGACCGTGAGGTGGTCATGGGGCGGCAACGGGACCGGCTTTTAGGGAAATCCCTCCTGGAGTCCTATGAGTTCAGGATGATTCACAAGGACGCCATCACCCGTGTCCTCGTGATATTATCCGTCGGGATCGGTACCTACAGGGACCGGCCCGCCGTCATCGGGACCGTCCGGGATGTGACCCGGGAACGCGAGCGTGAGCATGCATTACTGGAGAGTGAAGGGAAGTACCGGTCATTAGTGGAGACCTCCTTTGACGGCATCATTATCCACCAGGATGGGGTGATTGTCTATGCCAACCGTGCTGCAGTCAGGCTTATTGGCGTCGGATCTGCTGATGAGATCATGGGAAAGCCGATCCTCTCGTTTGTGCACCCTGACTTCCGCACGACAGTACTCCAGCGGATGGAATCTGCGACTGCAGAAATACAGCCTGTGATCAGGGAGAAGTTTCTCCGTACGGATGGCAGTAGTATTGACGTGGATGTGGTGGCGATACCCTTTGTATGGAAGGACAGGCCTGCAGTACACGTAGTCTTCCGCAACATCACCGGGGAAATAAAGGCGGAAGAAACACTCCAGAATGCCAATGATTTGTTAAACGCGGTAATTGAGAGCCCGGCAGGTGTTGCGATCTTTGCGCTTGACCAGCAGTACCGTTATATCGCATTCAATGAAAACCACCGCAGGATGATGAAGCAGATCTGGGGTGTAGACATCGCTCTTGGAACCAGCATGCTGGAATACCTCCAGGATCCCGAAGATCGTGCAAAAGCAACGCTCAATTTTAATCGCGCTCTTGCCGGAGAATCGTTCACGGTAACAGAGGCATACGGTGACACAAATCTCGAACGCCGGTGGTACGAGAACGCATACGATCCTATCATGGATAAGAAAGGGAATGTCACCGGGCTCACGCTGTTCCTGACTGATGTCACCGACCGCAAACATGCCGAAGATACGCTCCGTGACAGCGAAGGGAGGTTCAGGACCCTCGCCGAGTCGTGTCCGTTTGTAATTGCTATCTACCAGGGTGATTACTGGGTCTATACCAACCCCGCCGGAGAACGGATATCGGGCTACTCCGCCGATGAACTGTACACCATGCATTATTGGGACTTCGTGGCCCCCGAGTTCCAGTCAACCGTTAAAGAAGCCGGCAGAAAGCGGCAGTCCCGCGAATCCGTGCAAAAATCCTATGATTTACGGATTATCACAAAAGACAAAAAAGAGAAATGGATCGAACTATACGGGAGCCCGATCACATTCCGGGAGAAAGCGGCAGGCTTGATCACCATTATTGATATCACTGATCGCAAGCGGGCCGAGCAGGCGCTCCGTGAGAACGAAGAGAAGTTCCGGGCAATCTTTGACAGTACCTTTCACTTCACCGGCCTGTTGACACCGGATGGCATCATGCTTGAGGCCAATCGCACGGCCCTGGATTTTGCAGGAGTACGTCTTGAGGATGTTGTCAATCGTCCCTTCTGGGAGACCGTATGGTGGGGGGCAAATGTGACGCGTATCCGGCGGCTCAAAGAGGCTATACACAAGGCAGCAAGGGGTATATTCGTCCGTTATGAAACAGAATTTGTCGGAGCGGGCAATTCCACAATGACGGTCGACTTTTCCCTCAAACCGGTATTTGATTCCACCGGCAGGATCCGGTTGCTCATTGCTGAAGCCCGTGACATCACCGAACGTAAAAAAGCCGAAGATGCGCTCCGGGAGAGCGAGGAGAAGTACCGTAAGATCATCGAAAATGCGCCGTACGGCATGCATTTCTACGAACTGAAACCAGAAAAGGGACTTGTTTTTACCGGTGCAAATACGGGCGCAGATGAAATCCTTGGGGTCCGACATGACCAGTTCATCGGAAAGACCATTGAAGAGGCATTTCCCGGTCTTGCAGATACCGAAGTTCCCGCACGGTACCGGGAGGCTGCAGAATCCGGATCAGTCTGGCACACCGAACAGGTTCATTATAACAAGGGGTCGATCAGCGGAGCATATGCTGTCACCGCATTCCAGACAGCGCCCGGCTTTATGGCTGCGATGTTTGTGGATATCACCAGCCGGAAACAGACAGAAGATGCGCTCCGGGAGAGCGAGGAGAAGTTCCGGGGCATCTTTGACACGATAAATGATGGAATTCACATTCATGAGATTACCTCTGACGGGAAGCCTGGAAAATTTATTGAGGTAAACGAAGCTGCTTGCCAGATGCTGCAGTATACGCGCGAAGAACTGCTGAAGCACGGGCCTCTTGATTTTGTCACTGAATACCACAGCCGGCCTTTCGATGACATAATAGCAGAATTGTCTACGACGGGCTATTCGATTTTTGAGACCGGACACCGGAGAAAGGATGGAACTATTGTTCCGGTCGAGATAAATTCCCACGTGGTTAATCTTCAGGGAAAAAAGGTTGGGGTAACGATGATTAGGGACATCACCGAACGCAAGAGAACTGAAGATGCCCTCCGCCTGGCAAACCGCCAGATCACCCTGCTTACCGGTGTCACCCGACACGACATCCTCAACAAAGTCTCGACCGCCCGTGGGTATCTGAAAATCGCTGAGATGAAATACGGCGATCCCACACAGGCTGAATATCTGGAAAAGACGGACGCCGCCATCACTGCGATTAAGTCCCAGATTGAGTTCACCCGGGTCTACCAGGATCTCGGTACTCATGAGCCGCAGTGGATAGAGCTGGACATGGTCATGCCTCGCGCTCATGTCCCAAAAACGATATCCCTGAACTCAGATATTCAGGGTGTCATACTCTTTTCTGACCCGATGCTCGAGAAGGTTTTTTTCAATCTCCTTGACAATTCCATCCGGCACGGGGAACACGTGACCGAAATCCGGGTATCATCTCACCCTTCAGCCGGGAACCTTGTTGTGGTATGGGAGGACAACGGGATTGGTATTGCTGCGGATGAGAAAGAGCGGATTTTCGAGCGGGGCTTTGGTAAAAATACCGGGCTCGGGTTATTCCTTGTGCGGGAAATTCTCTCCCTGACGGGAATCACGATTGCCGAGACCGGGGAGCCGGGTAAAGGGGCACGGTTCGAGATGATGGTACCTGATGGGCAGTACCGGTTGGCAAATCCCATGAAGGAGTAAGTGGCAGGGGCATCTTTTGTAGTCAGGTCCTGGCAGCGTATGTCGGGGGATCCGTACCTGAATATACTCCCGACGTCATCTGCAACATTCTCCCGGCCGTGTCGGGATAATTTTCCGATCAGCTGCGTGTCACAACGCTTATACCCCGTTCTCCTCAATATCCCCGTATGAAACCTGTTTGTCTGCTTACAAGGATCCTTTTTGTGTTTGCGCTTCTTGCTCTTGTTGCCACTGCTGCCGCTGATAAAAACGTCGTGCAGGTTTTTGTCCACCCTGGCAGTGGGAGTATCTGCATTGATTCGACATGTCAGGTTGCCGTGGGGTCTCTCTCCGGGTACAGCAGCTCACAGTTTGCTAATCTCGCCGGGGGAAAGGATCACACGATCAAGGTCTACGATACCGAAGGCTACCAGGATTATACCGATCAGTTCTACATGGACTACAATGGCGATGACGTGACCCTGCAGGTCTACCTCGACCCTCTCACGACCGAAACCGCCGTGCCCGAGACTACTTCACCTGGGACCGGCACGGTGCGGGTCTATGTCTCACCCGGCCTCGGGCAGGTCTGCATCGACAACCGGGAATGCGACACGAGCACCGGTGCCCCATCGTCCACTTGGAATGTGGACTTTGACGATGTCACGGCAGGCACCCCCCACACGATCACCGTGACCGCTGACGGTTACCAGACTGCCACCACGCAGATCACGGTCCTGCCGGATCAGGTTAACGAAGCCGATGTCACCATCCAGCCACTTTCCACGGCCGCGGAAACGGAGAGCACGACCCCTGCACCCCAGACAACCCGGGCCGGGCTTGGCGGGATTGTGGCGGTTGTTGCGGTAGGGATCTGCGGGATTGTACTTGTGGAGCATAAGAGGGAGAAATAAATTTCAAGTTGTGGTGCTCCGGGGTACTGATCCCTGACTGAACCGAAAAATGAGGATGAGTGTCAGGAAAAATAGTATAATCTCCCTGTTCCGGAAGAACGGGAACCAGTCTTTTTTCAGGCAGCGTGCATCAGGCAGGTTGGGGCAGATGTACCCGCCGATTTTTACAGGAAAATACTGGCGAAAAAGTTTTTAGAAAAAAAGTGAATTTTCTTAATCCTGCCTTTTCTCTTCCAGCTGTACAGGAGCCATGGCTTTCCTGCCCCGGTAATAACGGTACACCCCGTACCCGATCCCGCCGAGGATGATAAGTGGCAGGATCGTGAACAACCCGATGATCAGCATATCGATCATGCCGAGGAACCCGGCGATGCCTTCATTGATCGTGGCAACGAAATCGTGGCCCGCCTGCCCGCCGACCGGTTCCGGTTCCTGGAGGTAGACTGTGATCGTTGAGATATTGATACGGTTGTTGAGATAGTTCAGTCTCCCGTTCAGCTCGTCGAGCTGCGTCTGGACCGCATTGATCTGCTCCTGCACCGCGATGATGTCCTCAACCTTCGTGCTCTGCTTCATGATCACGTTATACTGGGCCAGCTGGTTCGTGTACGAGGTCTTCTGCGCCTGGAGGTCAACGTATTGCTCCGTGACATCCTGCCTGCTCGTGGAGATCGACTTGACTGTCCCGAGGGCCTTGACGCCCGCGATGGCGGTATCGAACCCGGTCTGCGGGACCCGGATGATGACCGTGCCGGTCAGCCCGTTGTCATCATTCTGTATACTTGTCGAAGAGAGGTACCCGCCCTGCGCAACCGCGAGGTCTTTGAGAGCATCGGCAGTGGCGGTCACATCGCTGACTTCAAGGGTCACATCCGCGGTGCTGATGATCTTTGTGTCTGTTCCTGTACCTCCCACGTCAGATGATACCGATGTGGGCACAGGTGCAATTACCGCCCCCCCGCTGCCTGGCACCATGACATTTTCCGTTACGAGACTGTACCCTTTTGAAACAGGCGAACCTCCTGTCACACCCGGTAAAGACTGCGTATTTGCAAACGTACCCGATGAGAGCACCATGTACCCGGCAGCACCGGCGATCAGGATGCATACCACAATGATTATGGGGATTTTATATTTCATACACAGACCATCACTGTAAAATGTATATATGCACGTCGTAAACTGCGAATATTTTCGCAGTTATGGCGCCAGATTCCCGGCATTTCCGGTACCCCGGCTCACAGGGTATTTCAGAATACCTCGCTGACAATGGTATATGAATAAAAAATAAGTGAAACCGGGAAGGATATTTGATTTCAGGTGCCCCTGCGTGACTTATCAACCGGCTGGATTTCCTGCACAATTTTTCGCGACAGGTAGCCGGCGTAAATATCCGGGCATATGAAAATCCCTGTCAGCCTGCCGTTTTCTTCCAGGATCGACAGGGACTCCCGGCGGTCGGCCATCAATAGCAAGTTCATCGAGAGCCCGGTGTTTTCTCCTGCTTCCTGGGTGAAGAGGGATGACTCAATATCCTTCCCGCCAGCATAGCATTTTACCGGTGCGGACCCGGCAAGTTCCTTTCTCCCGACAACCAGGTACAAAGAAACCCGTTTTGCTGCACGTGAAATGTCCCTGCCATACCGGGTAAAAAATTCTTCATCATTGCAGAGAATGATAATTTCTGATTTCGCCCGGCGCAGGATCATCCGGATTTGGTTGTCCCGGGTCCATTCTGTACAGAGTTTATATCCCTGCATGAGCGGTTCCGGTGATTCGGTTTCGAGAGCCTTGAGACGCTGATACAATCCTTCAAGAGATTTTACCGATTCCTGTTTCAGCTTCTCAAATGTCTCTATAACATCAACCGGCGAGTACCGCACCGGCGACTTACCGGAAGAAACAATAAACCCTTTCTGGGCTAAAGAGGCAAGCGTTTCATAGATCCTGCCACGGGGGATCTTCGTCTGTTCGTGAATTTCACGGGCACTTGCCACCCGCAATGCTGACAGACTCACGTACACCTTTGCCTCATATTCGCTCATCCCGATCCCTTTCAGCTGCGAAAGGAGTAGATCATCAATCATAACATCAGCTACTCTGTTCAGGAGCACTTTCTTAATATTCTGACCTTGGCGATTTAATAGGACATGATTCCAGCACAATTCAAACCATCGAAATGGACATTTCTTTTTCTTATGCTTGCAGCCATGATGATCCTCATGGGTGGAGCAGCGGTCGCCCCGGCCCTGCCATTAATCAGCGCAGCATTTCCCGGTGCCTCAGATACCAGCATCTCCCTGATTATTACGCTCCCCGCTCTTGCCATTGCCATCACAGGCTTTTTCATAGGTGCTCTTTCGGACAGGATCGGCAAAATCAGGGTCCTTGCCGCGTCAGTTGCAATCTTCACACTCGCAGGAAGTTCCGGATATTATCTCACCACCATCCCCGCAATATTGGTTGGCAGATTCATCCTCGGGATCGGCATTGCCGGTATCATCTGCACGACCTCATCACTGATTGTCTGTTACTACGATGGAATAACCCGCGCAAGGGTTCTCGGGTACCAGGCAGCTGCAATGGGGATAGGGGTATTGATCCTTGAAACCAGCGGGGGATTTCTCGCCGGTTTTTCATGGCGTGCGGCGTTCCTGATTTACCTGATTGGCGTTGTCATTCTCGCCGGTATTCTTGTAACAATGAGAGAGCCCGCCCGTCCGAAATTTGATGAGATAAAGGCTGGCTCCGGGGAAACAACGGCAGTACCCGGTGAAACCTTCCCGGTCGCTCCCCTCCTCCTGGCATATATCACCCTGTTCATGGGGAACCTGCTGTTTTTTTTGATGCCAACCAAGTTCCCCTTCCTGATTGCACATATGGATGCAGCACGGATCATGGGCGAAAACACCGCCCTTACCGCCGGGATATTCCTCGGGATTTCCGGCTGTGCCTCAGCAATCCTTGGAATCTTTTACGGGAGAATTGCCTGGAGATTCCACCGGTACACGATCCTCACCATTACCCTCCTCTGCTTTGGACTCGGCCTGTGCTGTTTAGGGTTTGCCACGTCGCTTGTCACCGTCACGTTTGCCGTAATCCTGATCGGTATCGGTGAGGGTCTGCTGATGCCGACGATCTTAACCTGGATTGCCACAATCACGCCACGACAGTTCCTCGGGCGGGCAATGGGCGGATTTTCAGTAGCCTTAAACCTCGGCCAGTTTGCTTCCGCACTTGCGGTATTACCCGTCATTGCACTCATGGCAACATACAGCAATATGTTCCTTGCATTCGGATGCATTGCGCTCGTGCTCGCGGTGCCGTATCTTCTCACGATAATAAAGCAAAAGTATTACCCGGTGGCACAAGCAGCCCAGAAGAACCTGCCACTGGCCGCCCAAAAATAATTTTTAAAAGTGGCCGGTATTTTAGTAGCTCAGGGTGGCTCCCGGCATAAAAAAATACAGAGATGGGCATTCTCCAATTCCCACTTCTGTAGAGTTATTTATTAATAGGGTCTTCTGTCCAATTTTAAAAATATGACAGAGTGTGGGCCAGACTCATTAAAAATCGAAAATATCGTCGTTTCCGGATCGATTGCGGATTCTATCGATCTGGAATTAATTTCAAAGAAAATAACCGGCTGCGTACTCAACACAAAGAGGTTTCCCGGTGCGGTATATCATATGCAAAACCCAAAATCCGCTGCACTCATTTTTGCCTCGGGCAGAATTGTTATTACCGGTCTCATCAAACCTGAAGAGATTCCGTCAGCCTTACAAAATCTTCTGAATAAACTCAAAAAGGTAAAAATAACCTGCCGGGATAAACCGCAGGTTGCCGTAAAAAATATTGTCTGCTCCTATAATCTCGGGAACCCGTGCAACCTGACCCGGATTATGATTGAATTAATGGATACAGAGAATATTGAATATGAACCCGAAGTCTTTCCCGGACTTGTCTGTCGGATTTCTGACCCGAAGATAGTATTCCTTCTCTTCTCATCGGGAAAAACCATTATTACAGGGGGAACAAATATGGACGACGTTACCAAAGGTGTGGAGATCCTTAAGAAAAAACTCAGTGTTGCCAGACTATAAAAATTAAAAATATGACAAAATTAAAAAAATCATCCGGATACTGGTACGAAACATGGAAGAGGTACGGCAAACCAGTACCGTTTCACCCAGACTCGCCTGCAAATAACCTGACAAAAAAGTGCTCTTTATTCTTCGCATTTGAACTCAATGTCGTCCCCCATGTGTTCGGATCCCCAGTCACAGAGCTCGTCGAGAATCGGGATGAGGGAGAGTCCTGTTTCCGTAAGCGAATATTCCACCTTCGGTGGCACCTGGGCGTAAACCTTTCTGATGACAAGGCCATCTCTTTCAAGTTCACGAAGTTCTTTTGTCAACATCCTCTGGGTTATCCGGGGCTGAACCTTGTCCACGATTTGGTTGAACCGCAATGTCCCGTCCTTAAGCTGGTAGATAACCAGCGGTTTCCATTTGCCCCCAATAACGTCCAGGGTTGCCTCAATAGGCCAGCTGTATTTGTATTTTTTTGGCGTTGTTTCCATTAGTATCAAACCTGTAAGTATGTCACATCTTTGTTTGTACCAACTATTTATTTCATACAATCTTAATATATACTAAAGTAACATGGACGATACTGTCTGAACCTCGCAAAG
>Ga0326728_10023653_pt1 | contig 11228 bp, 10 predicted proteins | sample MB3enrmetagenome_FD_207602 | JGI IMG/M metagenome (GOLD analysis project Ga0326728, IMG submission 207602) | Lab enriched peat soil microbial communities from McLean, Ithaca, NY, United States - MB31MN | ecosystem: Environmental > Terrestrial > Soil > Wetlands > Peat | place: USA: New York... | reverse complement strand
AACCGGTCAACCTGGACGAGGGCGACGCCGGCGATTGGCCCTGGCTCTACGCCGTCCAGGTGGGCGAATGGGGCCTCACCGACCGGCAGGGCAAAGCGCTTCGCGAGTACCTGCTGCGCGGCGGATTTTTCATGGCCGATGATTTCCACGGCGGCGCCGAGTGGAGCGAGTTCGAAACGCGCATCCACCGCGCTTTCCCCGAACGGCCTATCGTCGACATCCCCGACGACGACCCCATCTTTCACACGGTCTACGATTTAACCGACCGGTACCAGGTTCCCGGCCAGGCGCACCTGAGACTGGGCTACAAGTACGCCGACGGCAAAGGAGCGCACTGGCGCGGTATCTACGACGACCACGGTCGCGTCATGGTGGCCATCTCCTTCAATTCCGATATCGGCGATGCGTGGGAGTGGGCGGACGATCCCTACTACCCCGCGAAGTTTTCCGACCTTGCCATACGCCTCGGCGTCAACTACGTGGTCTACGCCATGACGCACTAAGGGGCCGCACTTCTCTTCCGCAGCCGGGCATGCACGAAATAAACTGCGAAGCCCGCGCTCATGATGATCCAGAAATGCAACACGCGCAGAGTCACGTCGAGTACCGCCATCCCGATGGCGATGCTCCACATGAAGGTTTCGCCGAAAATGCCATCCGCCCAGTTGGGCCTCGCCCCGCTGCCCGGGACGCGCGGCCGCAGCGAAGGCCAGAGCCGCGGAACGGTCTCGAAATACCTCCGATAGCTCTCGCCCTGCGATTCCAGCAGGCTCGCCTCCTCGCGCAGAATCAAGCGGTACACGTACAGGACGGTTGCGGCCACCAGAAAAACAAAGCCCGGCCGGCTGGCCATCAGCCCCACCCCCACGGCCAGCAAAATGTTCCCCAGGTAAAGCGGGTTGCGGAGGCGCCGGTAAGGCCCATCCGCCACCAGGCGGTCCGAATGCAGTTCAGTGTCATGGACCACCGAACTGTGCAGGTAAGCCGCGGCCCACGACCGCACCAGCGCCGCCAGCGTGACGATCAAAGCGCCCAGCGCGAGAATCACCCGCATCCAGCCGAGCGCCAGCGGCGAATTCAGGCCGCCCACGATCATGCGCGCTATCGCCACCGACACTATCTGGTGGTCCCATATGGAGCAACTGAATCCCAGGCAGAAGGTTCCCGAGATAATCCAGAAGCGATTTCGGAATTCGAATTCCGTGGCGCGCCAGCTCATTGGTTAGCCGGCCCTGGTTTTGCCGCCGCCTTGGCCGCGGCCTTGGGAAAATTCTTGCAGTGCAGAATGGCATTGGCGAGCATGTTGAACTCGCCCAGGTTCTGCCAGCGGTAACAGGGGTTGGTCGAGAACAGCACCACGCGCCCCTGGCCGGTGGGAACGTCGGCAATCGCCGGCCGTTCCTTGGTTTCCGCCACGCCCTTCATGAGGCCGCTGAGCACCGACTTCTCGGTCCCCGGAAACTGCATCAGCACCCACTGGCTGCGATCTTCCTCCGGTATCCTCAGCAGCGGACCACCGGCGTACCGCACGGGGACCAGTTTTTCGGAATAGCCGTAGAAGATGGGGTGAGTCGGTTTCACGATCTCCGCCTCCACAATCGGCCCCGGAGCGTAGAACTGCGCCGAGGGCCGCGACGCCTCCACCGTCCGCGTAATTCCGAACTCCGCGGGCAGGAAGCTGGCGGCGCCCAGCGTGATGAGCACGCCGCCCTGGTTCACGAACTTCTCGAGCTCCACCACCCCCGCCAGTCCCATGCCGCCCGCGATGTCCTCGGATTCCCCATATTCGCCCAGGCTGGGAAACTGCGCGGTCTTGGTGTAAGCCAGCGGCGCGCCTTTTGGCTCAATGTCGAATACCAGCGACTTGGCGCCCCCGCGGCCCTGGCTCGGAATCACAATCACGTCGTAGGCATCCCGCAGACTGCCCTTGCGAACCCGCTCCTTATAGACCAGGTCGTAGCCCACTTCGAAATGATCGAAGGCGTAGCGCACCCAGCCCACGTCCTGCGTGCTGCCCCAGGTGCTGAAGACCGCCAGTCGCGGCAGGTCCACCGCGTGTGTCGCAACCTTGGGCGCCTGCGCCAGCGCCATCGCCTGTAAGCCCAGCTTTTCGATCTCGCCTCTCACCCGCGGGCTCGACTCCACCAGCAGAGACCCCGCCGGCAGCTCCGTATCTCCGGCCTTGAATGGCTGTTCCATGGCTTCGAACTTCAGGTCCTTCAACCGGTATCGCAGCGTCACCAGCGAGTTCGCTCCATTGTCGAGAACCGCCAGCAGCGGGCCATCGCCCTTTACCGTGCCTGCGATAGTGAGCGTGTCCACCGGCTGCACCGGCGCGTCCAGAATCCGCTTATCGGCCGATTCCACCACCTGGGCGTGACTCATCAGCCCCATGGTCCAGGCGGTATCGTCGTAGGTGCGCAGGTTGGCATCCGGATACTGCTGTTTTTCGAGCAGGATCTTGGCCAGCCGCCCATACGGCTGGTCGCGCTTCACCAGGAACGATCCCGCCGGGAACGCGCCCTCCTGAAGTTTCACTTCCGCCGTGGCCCGGCCCACTTCGATGCCTTGTAGCCGCAGCACGCTCACAATGAAAGCTACGCGCGTCATGTCGCGCTGCCCGGCTGGAATCACATATCCGAACGGCGCGTCTCTCTTTCCCGACTCGATCGAATTGCGGCTCCTGTCATAAAAGTTCTCGAGCACCATCCTGGGGAATCCCGAGGTCAGCTCCAGCGCCGACAGCACTCCCGTCTCCATGTAGTTGGTGTTGTTGCGCATCGACCACACCACCTCTTTGTACGGCGGCAAGGGCCGGTACCATTCGCGCGTGGTCATGCTGGCGCCTCCCGCGCCGCCGCCCCGTCCGCCTTCCCCCTCCGTCGCGTCCACCTTGCGCTTCATGGTGTTGGCGCCCCCGTTTCCGAACGTCTCGTACATGCGCAGAATGCCGTTGTGGTTCGAGGACATGTACCCCAGGTAGCCCGGCGACCACATGTCCACGTAGGCGTGCGTCCACACCCCCGGCATCCCGTAGCCGGTCATTTTGGTCATCTCGAAGTTCGAAAACCAGGGCATCTCCGCGTAGAGGATGGGGTCGATGGTCGGGTTTTGCGGCGCCTGGCCGCTGAAGGTGTACAGGAACGGCACGGATTCGTGCAGGTCGTGCATGATGGGCGGGTGCCATTCCAGGTAGAACTTCAGCCAGTTGCGCATGGTCACCTGCGAGTAGTTGATGTCGCGGTTGTTGTCGTGGTAGATGTACTTGCCCCAATAGGGCGGCCCGGCCACGCGGTCGGTCTCGGTTTCCTCGCCCAGCTTGTGCCGGTAATACCAGTCCACGTACCGGTCGCGCCCGTCCGGTTCGGCAACCGCTCCGATCATGACGATCACGTTGCGCCTGATCTGGTCGAACAACGGCGATTCTTCCACCGCCAGCCGGTAGGCCAGCTCCATCAGCATTTCCGGAGGCCCGGTCTCGGCGCTGTGCAGCCCGCCGGTGAACATGTAGATAGGCTTGGCTTGTTCGATGATGCGCCGCGCCTCCGCTTCGTCCATGCCGCGCGGGTCCGCCAGCCTGGCCAGGTAGCCTTTGTAAACGTCCAGATTGCGGATGGTGTCTTCATCGGCAACCGCCACCACGATGCACTCGCGGCCTTCGTCGGTCACCCCGGCCGGCAGCACCTTGACGCGCTTCGAAGCCGCGGCCAGCGCCCGATAGTAGCGGCCGATGTCGCTCACGTGCGTCAGCTTCTTGGGCGCTCCGATGTGATAGCCCAGCACGTCCTTGGGACTCGGCACGCCGGCCACCTTGGGCAGATGATCCACCAGCGGGCTCATGAATTCCGGACGCGTGGTCCATTCCTTCACCAATTTGGCGAACTCCTCGTCCTGAGGCTGCGCCGCCGCCGCGAAGCCCGCGGCCACGACCGATAATGCGATAAGCTGCGAAATCTTCATGCTGTTTTCTCCACGTCGAAGCTCTCAGCTTTCAGCGCTCAGCTTTCAGCTACATCGCCGAGCGCGGCGTTTTAGCTGAAAGCTGAAAGCTGATCGCTGACCGCTTTTAGCGCTTCGCTAACGAAATCATGATGTTCCGGTATTTCATCCCGCCCGTGTGATCGCCCTGGATATAGATCGGGCCGGGTTCGCCCTCATTCGAATCCAGCGCGCCGCCCGTGGTTCCCGCAATCTCCTGGTGGTCGATGATGGTGACGCCGTTGCGAATCACCGTCACCATGCGTCCCACCAGCGTAACGTCGTAACTCTCCCAAGTGCCCGGCTTGCGGGGCAGGTTTCCCGCGGGAGCGATAAACCCGTAGATCGACCCCATCCGGTGGAATTCATCGTTGGCCTCCACCGGTTCGTACTCCACCTGGACTTCATAGCGCCCCCGCAGGTACACGCCGCTGTTGCCGCCCTCCGGGCAGTTGAATTCGATGTGCAGCTTGAAATCGTCGAACTTCCGCGTGGTTTTGATGTTGGCGCCTTTGCTGGTGTTCAGCAGTGTCCCGTCCTGCGCCACCCAGTGGTTGTCGGAAGCGGGGATCGGCTCCCATCCGTTCAGGTCTTTTCCATCGAACAGCGATTCCGCATTGGCCCATGCTTTGGGCGGCTCGCGCTTCAATGCGGGCGCGCGCACTCCCGCCAACTGGCTCACGGCATCGCCGCCTTTCTGAACGCCGGTGAGTTTATCGCCCTTCACATCCAGTTCCCAGGTGAGCGCCGGTCCCTTGGGGTTCGCCGCCGATACAGTCAGGGTCAGGTGCGTCCCACTCAGCTTTACGTCGGCCGCCGGGTGCACGCTTCCCGTGCGCGGCTGGATGCGGACCTCGGGTTTTCCGCCCCTTTCCACCACTTCCATCCAGCCGGGATACGACTCTTTTGGCGTGGTGATCGTGATATTCCATCGGCCGGCAAACGGGCTGGGCGCCGCTTTCAGCAGAGCCGGCGCCGCCAAAGCCGCCGCAAAAACGAGTAGACCGCAGAGTTGTTTCATCTCAGCATTAGTGTACCCGACCCGGCTTTCTTGCGGAGCCTTGCCGCCCCATCACATACTGGTTTACATGGGGTCCGGTCGAGTCCTGGCGGCTGTTGCGGCGTGCGTACTACTGGTGTGCACGCTCTGCGCGCAGAGGCCGTTTCGCGAGTACCCGGCCTGGGAATACAACAATTTTCCCATCCCGCCGGACTATAACCAGCCGGGCGAGTGGACCTTCGCCCGTCTCATGTACCCCACCTACCATATCCCCATCGACTGGCAGTTTCGCGGCTTGGATTGGACCCACGGCAACACCAACTGGACCATCGATTATCCCCGCTCCGACCGCCATCTGGCCGCCGCCGTCCGCCGTCTCACCCGCATCCAAACCCGCTCCGCCGAGCAGCCCATCAACCTCGATGAGGACGACGACGTGTTCAACTACCCGTGGCTGTATGCCGTCGAGGTGGGCCACTGGGAGCTGACCGATTCCCAGATCGCCAAGTTCCGCGAGTTCCTTCTGCGCGGCGGGTTTTTCATGTGCGACGATTTCCACGGCACCGTGGAATGGTCGGTCTTCATCCACAGCATGAAAAAAGTGTTCCCCGACCGCGCCATCGTGGAACTCCAGAACGCCGACCCCATCTTCCACACCGTGTTCGACCTGGACGACCGCTACCAGGTCCCCGGCATGCAGTACGTATACAGCCACCGGGTGTACGAAAAGGACGGCCGGGGTCCGCGCTGGCGCGGCATCTATGACGACCGCGGCCGGCTCATGGTAGCCATCTGCCACAACATGGATCTAGGCGACTCCTGGGAAAACGCCGACGATCCCCAATATCCCCAACAGTTCTCCGCCCTCGGCATCCGCATCGGCATCAACTACGTCACCTATGCGATGACGCACTGAAGGAACCTCCGGCTCAGTCACGGGGGCGCGAGCGCAAGTCACCTAAGCCAGCTCCGCAGGAGCGGCAGACTGTAGCCCACGGCGCAAGCCGTGGGAACAGGCACGAAAACGACTCAGCCCCGGAGGGGCGTAAGATGTTCCGGCCCAGATCTTCCGCCCCGTTCCGGGGCTTTCCGGCCGTTCATCCCTTTCCCAAGGCTGACGCCTTGGGCTATGTTCTTTCGCCCTATCGGGCTCAACGCCAAAGTGAACAGTATTGGGGCTAGCCAGCCTTTCGTTCCTGAGGCCGCTCGAAACGTTCTATCATCTCCGGTGGCATCGGATGCCGATCCTTGATCTCCTCGAAAATACGCTCCTGATCCTTCAGGTAAGCATCTACCCCCGCCGGATGTTCCAGAATGAATGTGATCGCCCCGTAAACCTTGGCCAACGAACCGATGGATGGATAGGCTTCGAAAATGGCTTCCGGAGACGGACTCTGCACTAATCTCCCGGCACCCGCTCCGGTTTCGGCGTGAACCACCAGCCCATCTCCGCCAGCGCCGCCGCCACCCTCTCGCGGTATGTCTTGATGGTCGAAATCGTCACCATGAGCAGAATCACGCACACCGCTATCATCACGGTCTGCGGCACCGTCAGGCTGTTCTTGAAGAACCACAACCAGCGCCCGTAAACCAGCTCGATGTGCACCCAGTACACCAGCAGCGACGTGATGCCAAGCTGCCGCACCCAGCTCCAGCCGCCCTTGGAACCGTAGCGCGTCCACACAAACGCGGCCGCCAGCAGCAGCAGCGTCACACCCTGCTTGGTGAGCACTTGCGCCGGGCTGTTCAGCCAGAACTCCGATTTCGAGTAGATCGAATACGGCAGGCTGGCCAGGTATTGCGAGACCAGAATCAGCGCGCCGCCCGCCAGCGCCGCCCACTGCATGGCGCGCTCGGTGGCTTCCCCCGGGATGGTCCGGATGACGCTCCCCGCGCTCATGCCGAACGCCAGGTATGCGGCCCACGGGAAAAAGCTGAAGAAGTTGTAATCCGGAACGATGTAATTCCGTACCAGCGAAGGCACACCCGACCAGTTCATCTGTGAAATCACCGGCGAGAGAAACGCAATCGCCAGGCCCGCCATCGCGCACCACCGCACGCGCTCCGCGGTCCGCAGCAGCGCCATCACCGACATGGCCGCGATCGCCACTCCCATGCAGTTGAGAATGTCCACGCGCACCAGGTCGGTCCATGGCGCCGGCCACGCGAAAATCCACAGTTGGAACCGGAAGGCAAACGCCAGCAACAGCAAATAACCCGAACGGCGAAACGCTGTGAATACCCGCGCCCGCCCGCTCAGCCCCTTCCGCTCGGTGCTGTCCATCAGGAAGGCCAGGGTCACGCCCGTCAGGAACAGGAAAATCGCCGGCGGCATCCCGCCCACCAACTGCGACAGCAGGTAAGCCCCACCCCCGCGCAGCTCCGGCTTCAGAAACGAATGAAAAACATGGCCTTGAAGCATGACTACGGCGCCGAGGCCTCGCACCCAATCGAGATATTCAAGCCGGTACGTACTGGTTTTGGTCTTCATGCGGGAATGGAATTCAAACCCCTATGGTTTTTGCGGATACTCCCGCTTGACGCTCTTGGGAAGGTCTAATCTCACGGCGGAATCCGGAAGGTTGGGTCTCAGCTTGATGTTCGTGTAGGTGGCCAACAGATAGTCCCCTCCCATTTCGTAAAGCTTCTGCTGTACCGCGATGCCCATGGCGTCGGAAATCCAAAGGTCTACTTTTTTTAGATGCGCGAGAACATCCTGCGACTTCGGAATCAATTCCAGCCGCGTCGATTTTTGACCGGCGACCGTCTCCTGGCCCCCTAGTCCGATAGAGTAGGCGCTTTCCAGGTCCTTCGAGTTACTGCCGAATCCGAGTAGCATGAATTGTTCCATCAGGGAACGGCTTTTGCCTAGGTCAAATTCCTGTACGGTATTGATTCCAGGGTAGTAAATAGCCACCTTGACGCCTGCAATCATGACCTGCCTGGGGTTCGGCGGCTTGAAATCGATGCGCACGCGTATGTCGTTCGGCTTGGGCCGCTTCACCACGATGGTCCCCGCCGCGACGCTGTCCTCGTTGATCACCGCCGTATGCGAAATCTCCTGCAAATCCGCCTCCAGCCCCTTGAACCTGGCCGCCGACTCGTCCATCCGGGCCAGCGTCGCTGCCAGCGGGCTATCCGCCGCGGGCGCGCCCCAGCACACAGCCATCGTAGCGATAATTGCAAAAATGGCCGATCTCATCCGGTCAAGGTCGGGCGAACGCTAAATAGCCCTGCCGCTCCTCCTCCGAATTGAGAATCGGCTCCACGCGGGTCACCGCCAGACGGTGGTTGCTGGTGCGCGTCCGCAGCACCTGGGTCAGCCTCTCCGCCTGTGCGTTCTCGGGGATCCCATCCAGCAGCTCCCGGTCCACAAAAAAGACCAGGCTCCCGTTCTCCGAAGGCAGCATGGCGATGCTGCTGGCGTTGGGTATGCGCGGCTGATCCCGGAACCACTCGCGCGGCGTCAGGAAGATAAATGCCAGTATGATCCCGACCATCACGTCGTACTGCCAGGTCGCGCGCGGAAAATCCCACAGGATGAAGCGCTTCAGCATCATGCAACTGTTATCTTAACAGGCCGCCAGCCTCACAGCACCACCACCGGATGATACAGGTTCGGCAATACCGCCTCGCCGATGGCCACCAGTTCCCCCGCCCGCGTCACTGCCTTGACGTGCCGCGAGGCCGGTTGCGAACGGAATGGCGAGGCCGGAAAGTTGCGGCCATGGCGGATCTCGGCGGCGGTCGGCTCGTCCACCCACACGCTCGGAAAGCCCGGCAGCATTTTCGCCGCCGGCACCACCGCGTCCACCAGCCGGCCGTCCGCCGCCAGAGATTCCAGTTGCGCGATGGTCCGCGCCTGCGCGATTTCGAATTCGCCGCTGGCCGTGCGCCGCAGTTCGTCCAGGTGCGCCCCGCAGCCCAGCATCTGTCCCAACTCGTGCGCCACCGAGCGCATGTACGTTCCGCCCGAGCAGTGCGCCCGCAGACGCGCGTACGGCCCGTTCAATTCCACCAGCGTCAGCTCGTACATGTGCACCTCGACCGGCTCCAGCTCCACTGCGACCGATTCCCGCGCCAGTTCGTACGCGCGCTTCCCCGCCACCTTCTTAGCGGAGACCGGCGGCGGCGTCTGCATGAATTCGCCGCGAAACTTTTCCAGCCTCCGTTCCAGCTCGCCGGCGTCGATTTGGACCTTCGTCTTTTCGCTGGTCGCCTCGCCTGCCCGGTCGTAGGTATCGGTGGACCACCCGAACCGCACCACGCTTTCGTAAATCTTGTCGCTGCGTACGTAGAATTGCGCCAACCGCGTGGCCCGCCCCATCACCAGCGGCAGCACCCCGGTGGCGATCGGATCCAGCGTCCCCAGGTGCCCCACCTTTTTCGTCCTGGCGATGCGGCGCACCTTGCTCACCACGTCGTGCGAGGTCCACCCCTCCGGCTTATCGATTACGATGGCTCCGTCCAAATATCCACCCTCTTACTCGCCGTGCAAATATATCCCACCGTGAAATTCTGCTCCCGGTCCAGAAAATCCAGAAACGGCAGAATCAGCGCCGGCGGCGCCAGCAATATCGCGGCGGGAATGAATCCCAGCCAGCGCCATCCACCCGAGAAGAATTGCAAGCCGTTGAGCAGACGTCGGGCCAGCAGCCGGAAATAACCGCCAACCGCGCGCACCTCGCGCACTTCCCAGCCCGCTTTCTCCAGCAAGTACGCCAAGCCGTAGCGCGTATATCGAAAGTAGTCGTGCGGCGCCTGGTGCACTTCCCATTCGTGCGGCGCCGCCAGCAGCAGCGAGGCCCCCGGCGCCGCCACTCGCGCCATCTCGGCCAGCGCCGCAGCCGGCTCGCGCAGGTGCTCGATGGTGACAATACTCAGGGCTGCGTCGAAGGCGCCGGTGCGGAACGGCAGCGCCGTAAGGTCGGCAATCGCGTCCAGCCGGCTGTAATCCCACGCCGCGTCGCCCACCGTCAGGTCCACGCCGCAATAGCGCTGCCGCGGGAAATGGCGCGCGTACCGCCCTTCTCCCGCTCCGGCATCCAGCACCCGCGCGCGCGCCGCCAGGCCGTGCGCCCACGCCGCCACCGCATCTTCGATTTCCGCCTCGAAGTGCAGGATGTGCCGCCGCAGCGGCCCCGGCAGCCGGTATGCGAGCCTCGAATACCTCATCGCTTGCGCGCCTCCATCATCACCGTCGCGCCGGCGCGGAAAGCCGCCTCCACCAGCGTAAACGGCAGCGCCGCCGCCGCCAGCGAAAAGTATGCCAGGTCTTTAGCCAGCCGCGTGACGGCGCTCTCCCTAACCCGCCGCACGCGCCGCGCCATGGGGTCGAGCCCCGGCGCCACGCTCGACGCCAGGCCCGCCGGGTTGTCGCGCAGCGAAAAATATTTGCGCCGCACCACTTCCAGGCCGCAGGCCTCCAGCAGCTTCTCCAGGTCGCGGTCGCGGAAGTCGAACATGTGGCGCGGCACGTCCAAGCCGTTCCACCGGCGTCCCAGCAGGCGGAACTGCCACGACGCCGCGTTGGGAACCTGCACCACCAGGCGTCCATCCGGCTCGAGCAGCTCGCGCGCGGCCTCCAGGTAGGCGCGCGGATCGTGCACGTGCTCCAGTACGTGGAACATGGTAATGCACGCCAAGCTGCCGGCGCCGAGCGGAGCATTTGCCAGGTCCCCGCAAACCGCCGGCGCCCGCTGCCGCTTCCATGCCACCGCCGCCGCTTCACGCGAAAAGTCCAGCCCCGCCACCCGATACCCGCGCTCCCGCATCATCCCCAGAAAAAGTCCGCCGCCGCATCCCACGTCGAGCAGCCGCCCGCGCGCCCGGCCGCCGCCCAGCGCTTGCGCCACGAACCGCACGTGGTCCCGCAAAACCAATCGCCGGTAAGCTTCTTCCAGGCGGCTGGCGGCGCTCTCATCCGGCGCAAACCAGTAGTTCCGGGGATAGTAGCGGCGCAGTTCCTCCCCATTGGGCTGCGGGTCGAGCCGCGCCAGGCCGCATTCCTCGCACCGCACCACCGCGAACCGCTTAGCCGTGGTCTGGTACAGCCGGTCCGGCGCCGTAAACAACTGCGCCGACCGCTCGCAACCGCACACCAGGCACGCGCTCATGCCACTTCCTTCAGGCTCAGGCGATGCGCCAGAATCAGCCGCCGCACTTCACCCGGCGTCAACCGGCGGATGCGCCGGATTTCCGCGCGCTTGCGCAGCATGCGGGGCGCCAGGCGCAGCGCCTCCAGATCGCC
>Ga0326728_10023652_pt1 | contig 11228 bp, 11 predicted proteins | sample MB3enrmetagenome_FD_207602 | JGI IMG/M metagenome (GOLD analysis project Ga0326728, IMG submission 207602) | Lab enriched peat soil microbial communities from McLean, Ithaca, NY, United States - MB31MN | ecosystem: Environmental > Terrestrial > Soil > Wetlands > Peat | place: USA: New York... | reverse complement strand
TCTTTTGCCCGGTCCCTGAACTCTCCTTCTGCGAATTCCCGGGCTGCCGCGACGATATCTTTCTGCTCTTGCGTAAGCTCCATTTTCTCCCTCCCGGAGGCTAAAACAGGCTAAAAGCCGCCCAAGACGGGCGGGCATCCGCCTTCTCGCAACACGACCTATCCTACCACGGTCACCACGGGCAATTCCAAGGAAAACCCCCCTTTGGCCCGATGAAGCTGCGAAGGAAGCTCCGCGGGAGTAAAGAGTACGGAGCAATGAGGTCATCATGGGGAGCCTCCCCCAAATCTTTTTAGCGGCGTGCCTGATTCTCCGCAGTCAGCCGATTACACTAGAATTCGGATGTCCTAGAAGCGGCATACCCCATGGAAGGAGGAACATAATTATGAAACTGAGATCTGTCGGTCTCCTGGTCGCGGTCGTAGCTATGGGATTTTTCTTGGCAGCCTGTGGATGCTTCCAACAGGCCATGAGGGGGGAAACGGCACCCCCTGCCCCTGAAGCGGCCCCTGCCCCTGCTCCGGCTCCTGAGGCTGCCCCTGCCCCGGCTCCGGCTCCTGAGGCTGCCCCCGAGGTGGCTCCGGCCCCTGCCGTGGAGCTGTCGGACATCAATTTCGATTTCGATAAGTACGACATAAGGCCCGGCGACGCCGATCTGCTCAAGAAGGACTATGAATGGTTCAAGGCGAACCCCGGCAGGGTAAGAATCGAAGGGAACTGCGACGAAAGAGGAACCGTCGAGTATAACCTGGTCCTGGGCCAGAAGAGGGCCGACGCGGCGAAAAAATTCCTCACCAATCTCGGCGTGGACGGGAGCCGCTTGGACACGATCAGCTACGGGAAAGAGCGGCCCATGGACCCCGGCCACGACGAGGCTGCGTGGGCGAAAAACAGGAGAGACCATTTCGCGCCTCTTGGCCAGTGACGTGCAACGGAGTTGAAGCCCGGCTCCTTTCGAAGCGAGGATGAGATCGAGGCGCGAAAACCGGACTTTCGGTCTTGAGAGGGCTCTATTCGGACCTTATGCGAAGAGTACTCGTCGATTTTCGCGAGGTGGCGCGATGAGAAAGAGAGTCTTTGCAAGGCTTCTCGCCCTTTTCCTGGGCCTCGTTTGTGCCTGATTCTCAGGATCAACACCGACCTATTCGACGGCGATGTGACGCTCCTCGGGGTCGCGCCCAGCAAGGAGGCTGAAGACCATCTCTTGGCGCTCGCGCATAGTGTCAAGGGTGTCGAAGTCGGTCCACGAGCAAACTGACGGCCCAACGGAAGTGAGGGCTTAAGAAGAGCGGCACCGCCGAGGTTTGGGACTGGCCCGGAGAAGTCCGGGCAAGCTCAGTGGCTCGCGCTTTTGCGATGTTAGTGGAAAGGGAGAGATGCGAAAAGAGCCCCTCACCCTATCAGTGCCGGGGCTCCGTCTCCCTTGCGTCTCTCCTTAGGCGTGGGAGCCGGACCGTACCCCTACCGGGATACTGTCCCGCGAACCGCCGGGGCTGTCTATTCGGATGAGCACGGCGTGGGTGCGATATTCAGCGCCTTTTTTCACCTGGTACACGGCCGGTACGTCTGGTTGGATATCGACTCGTCGCTCACTCTCCCCGACAAGGTCCGGAGCTCTTTCAGGTTTCTCGCCTTCTTGCCCGTGGATTTGGGGACGATCACGCGCTCTTTGAATCCAAATGACTGGGCTCCCCTCTCCATCGCCTTCCACTCGGGGACAGTCTTCTTTTTGCGAAATCTGATCCCGGGCCCTACCGGAATAGACCCAAAAGACCGATGATGATCAAGTATATGGCCACAATATAGTTGAGCAGCTTCGGCACGATGAGAATCAGGATGCCGGCTATCAGCGAGATAACTGCATGATGAGTGGGCGCTAGTATCATGGCTCACCTCCCTTTGTTTTCCCGGACTTTCGGGTATGAAGACGCATCGCTCACGGCTCCCCCCCTACCCCTGCCGTTGAGGAATCTGAAGGACAGCAGGCTCCGGCGGTGCCCTTTCAACTAAAGATGTTTCCCCGCGACGGGTTTGTCAATTATGGCCGCAGGAATTGAGCATGACCATCATAGCCGCCAGAGCCAGTAAGAAAGCAGACGCGCCAGCACCTCCTTTACCCGGTTACCGAGGGACCGTTTCCGCCATTCTTTCCGGCGGATTTCGTCGGACGCCTCGAGGTCAGCCGCGAACATCGCCTCCATGGCCTCTGCGAAGTCCTAACCCAGGATCACCGCGTTCACCTCGTCGCCCCTTACAAAGCTCCAGAGGCGCGGAAGTCCAGGGGGCCGTAAATGATATCCCCCACATCGGGCAGCGTGGCACAGGAGGTCAGGAAGATCGCGCACAGGAGGAAGGGCAGGATGGTTTTGACAAGACCGGAGTGCCGGGGATCCGGTATCCCGCCGAATGCCAGAGGGACATCCATCGCATCTTCCTCCTCACGCTCTCTCGTCTACTCTAGAGTCATTATTAAAGATTATTACGCCCTTGTTTCCATTTCATGATCCTCCCGTGAGACCCGGTCCGTTTCTTCCTTTCTCCCCAAGCCTCCGTGGCGGCCGCCGCCAGCAAAGAAGCAGAGATCCTATTCGCGAAGCTACCGGCAGCGTGGGGAGAGACTTTCCCCGCCGATCTTGTGAGCGGACGCGGCAGCCGATCTGATCCTTAACAGCAGTAAGTCATGGACCTTCCGTCAAAGATTCCGTATAATGGTTTTTCAGTGCGAGTACCGCGCCACGTCTTGACAATACTACATGGAGCAGTCTCTCCTTACGGTCAAGTTGCTCCACGAAGAGGTGCGCAAGTACATGATGGTCTTCATTAAGTTAGCCCTTGCCGGGTCGGCCTCTCGGGACGAGGCAGCGCAGCATCTCGGCATCGGTCTCGCGACCCTTGTTCGACGCAAAAGAACGATCAGAGATGATGATCATTTGTGATTATTCGCTGACTCGATTGTTTTCCGAGTCTTAGCGACTGTCGTATGGCCAGACGTGGTCAGCGTTGATCATTCTTCAACGTTATGCTCAGATGTCAATTCACGGTCGCATCCAATGGATTCCTGAAACGACGCACCGGCGAAGAGCGTACCGCAGCTTCGGCCCTATCGGGACAGAATGGCACGCTTGTTGCTTGACCCTTGTTGCAAAATGTATGAACCTTCTTTTTCCGGCGCGGCGAGGGGCAGATGCTCGCAATCGGCAGGGTCTCGATGTCAAAGCCGAAGAGGGCGTGCGGATGATGGCGCCTTGAGAAAAGCCGCTCGAAGGAATACCTTTATGGAGAGGCAGACGGACCGGTTGGAGGCCGGAAGCTGACGCCTGTTTCTTTCTTAGACCAGACCATGCCCGTAGAGTCCACGGCTGCTTCTCGCGGCGGCATGTGGGCCTTTTTACAGGTAGTGCTAACAAGAAAGGACAGGTTGTGGCGGGTCCGTGAAGCGGACTCGCCGGTAGCTGAACTAAAGGAGGACCGTGCATGAAGATGAAGGCAGCAGTCTTGAGGGAATTCAACAAGCCCGTGGTCATTGAGGAGGTCGAGCTCGCACCGCCCAAGGAGAAGGAGGTGCTGGTCAAGACCTCCTTTACGGGTTTTTGCCAGTCCGATCTCCATTTCCTCAGGGGCAAGGTCAACTTCGGCCTGCCGGGGGTGGTCGGCCATGAGGCGGCGGGGATCGTGGAGGACGTGGGACCCGGTGTCACCTCCGTCAAGAAGGGAGACCACGTGGTGACCACCTGGATGGTCCCGTGCGGCGCCTGTCCCGAGTGCGTGAGCGGTCGTGGGTATATCTGCAGGGCGAGCATCAATACATTCCATGAGGGCGTGCTCCCTGACGGGACCTCCCGGCTGAAGGATGCGAAGGGCCGCCAGCTCGGCCACCAGACGTACGTCTCCGGTTTCGCGGAATACATGGTGGTCCCCGAGAAGGGAGCGGTGAAGGTGAGGGACGATCTGCCGTTGGAGCAGGCCTCCTTTCTCGGCTGCTGCCTTCCCACGGGGTTCGGGGCCGTATTCAACGGAGCCGGCGTCAAGCCGGGAAACTCCGTGGCCATATGGGGTATGGGGGGCGTCGGGCTCAACGTAGTCCGGGGTGCGAGGCTGAGGTCTGCCTATCCCATCATCGGCATCGATCTCGAGGGGAGCAAGGAGGCGATCGCGAGGCAGTTCGGGGCCACCCATTTCATCGACAGCAGTAAAGAGGACCCGGTCCCCCTCGTGAAGGAGCTCACCGGAGGCGGCGCCGACTACACCTTCGAGGTCATCGGCGATCCCGGTGCCGTTCTCCAGGCATTGTGGGCAATAAGCCTCGGGGGCAAACACATCCAGATCGGCATCTGCCCCCCGGATCAGATGGTGGGGATACCGCTCACCTTTCTCACCGCCCACTGCAACTCGATCGTGGGCACCCAGTACGGCATGATTCAGACAGACCGGGACATACCGGTGTTCGCGGACATGGCAGTGAGGGGAGACCTTCTCCTCGACAAGCTCGTCACGAAGATGTTCAAGGTCGAGGAGATCAACGACGTCGCAGAGGCCATGAAAGCGCGCCAGATCAAGGGGCGCTGGGTCTGCGAATGGTAAAGGACAAAGGAGGAGACGAAGATGGAACTATACGGATCATATGATGTTGTCGTCGCAGGCGGGGGGACATCCGGCGTGACCGCCGCCATCTGTGCCGCACGGACGGGCGCCAAGACCCTCCTCATCGAGCGCCTCGGCGCGCTCGGGGGCCAGATGAACATATCGGGACCTCCCGGCTTCGCCTACGCCTGGATGTTCAACCCCAGGTGGGAGCGGGTGATCGGGGGCTTCCAGCAGGAGACCCATGCGCGCCTCCTCAAGGAGGGGCACGCCCTGCCGGACCAGAAGACGCCGTGGCGGGCGGGGTACACCTTCGCCTACGTCGACCCCGACTGGTGGGGCCTTCTCATGTTTCAGATGATGCAGGAGACGGGCGTCGACCTCCTCCTCCATTCCCTCGCCGTCGATGTACTGAAAGAGGGCATTGTGACGAGGGGCGTCATCGTGGAGAACCCGTCGGGGAGGCAGGTTGCCCTCGGCAAGATAATCATCGACTGCACGGGTGAGGGCGACGTCTCCGTCTGGGCCGGTGCTCCTTTCGAGATGGAGCCGCGCGAGAATATCCAGCCCCACACCCTTTCCTTCACCGTTGACGGGGTGGACTGGGACAAGGTCTTGACGTACATCAAGGAGAACCTCAACGAGTTCAGCTTCCGTCCCCACCCCTATCTCAATATGCCGATGGAGGAAGTCTACGAGCAGGTAAAGAAGGTGAAAGACTTCTCCGAGCTCGGCGAACAGATGGGATGGATCTCCTTGCGCGAAGAGGCCATGAAAAAGGGCGAGTGGCACGGCCAGAGCGGCGTCGGCTTCTTCATGACCCCGAGGGAGGGCGGCGTGATACAGGCCCACTTCCAGCACTCCTCCCACGTGGGGGGCGTCGATTGCACAGACGTGCGCGACCTCACCTTTGCCGAGATCGAATCGAGAAGGCAGGTCACCATCGCCTGGAAGTTCATCAAGAAGTATATGCCGGGGTTCGAGAAGGCCTACGTATCGAGGATCTGTCCCGAGCTCCGGATACGGGAGACGAGGCGCATCATGGGCGACTACATGCTCACGAGCGACGATGTCGTCCAGGCGAGGAAGTTCGACGACGTGATCGGTAAGAGCTCCTTCCCCAAGGGAGGCCACCACACAACGAAGACCGTGACCCTTACCCTCGATGCGAACCACGAGTACCCCAAGGATGGCGGCTCCCATGACATACCTTACCGCTGCCTCGTGCCGAAGAACACCGAGAACCTCCTCGTCGCGGGCAAGGCCATCTCGACGGACAGGGACGCCTACCACCGGTTCCTCCAGCAGACCATCGTGACGGGACAGGCGGCGGGCACTGCTGCGGCCCTGTGCGTGAAGATGGGCATAACCCCGAGACAGCTCGAAAAGGACGTCAAGAAACTGCAGGATGCCCTCCTCACGCAGGGAGTGATCCTGACGGGAACACACTAACGATAAGGAGTCTCTATGAAAAAGACATTGAACCCTCTGATTGACCCCCGGGGGAACCAGGAGCGGCCGATCCTCAAGCTTGCTCCCAGACCCTCGTTGGCACAGCTGAAGAAGGGAAAGATCCTCTTCTATAACAACACGAAACTCGATTTCTGCAACTATGGCGAGACCTTCGTCCGGATCAAGGAGCGCTTCCGCGAGACGGGCATCACGAACTTCGTCGACTATAAGGAGACGGTGCGCGGCAAGGGCTCCAAGGTCCTCGAGGACTATGCAGCCATGCTCGCCAAGGAGAAGCCGATTGCCGCGGTATTGGCCCTCGGCGATATGGGCACCTCGCCTGCCACGTGCATCGTCACCATCGCCCTCGAGAAGCTCGGCATCCCGAGCGTCTACATCACCGCCCCTCCCGGGGGAGAGCTCGTCGAAGGCGTTGCCGTCTACCGGGCAGGCAACCTCTGCCTGTGCAAGATCGACATCTACCAGGCGAGCACGACAGAGGAGGTGAGACAGCAGATCGACCTCAAGTGGGACTACATCATCGACTCTCTGACCGCCACGGGCAAGAAGCTCCAGGAGACGGCCCACATTGACTTTAAGATGGACAAGGTACCGCCCGCGAAGAACGGCCTTCTCCCTATCATCGACAAGATCCAGGTATCGGAAGAGAGACTCTACGAGCCGGGCTGCTACATGGAAGAGATCATGGAGTACTTCGACGCCGAGCACATCAGTGACGGTCTCCCCATCATCCCCCCGACCAGGGCCCGGTACGAGAAGATGCTCGCCTATTGCCCCTGGGACCCGGAAGAGACGCTCTGGTATGACGTGGGTCCCTCGGGGAAGGACGTGACGGTGAAGGATGTGGCGATCGCCGCGGTCATGGCAGGCTGCAAGCCTCAGGCCATGCCCATCCTCGTCACCGCCTTCAAGGCCCTCTACAATCCCAAGTACAACCTCCTCCAGTCGGTGACGACCTCCCACCCTGGGGGCAACCTCGTGCTCGTGAGCGGACCCTTAGCCCAGGAGATCGGCCTCTCAGGGAAACAGGGCTGCATGGGCCCGGGCTATCCGGTGAACGCCACGGTCGGCCGGGCGGTCAACCTCGTCATCATGAACGTCTCCCGCTCCGTGCCCGGCATCTGCGACCTCGACTGCATCGCCTCGCAGGCAGAGTTTACCTTCTGCTTCGCCGAGGAGCCGGGTCTCGCCCAGTGGCCCATGATCAACGAGGAGCGCTACAATGCAAAGACCACGACGGTGTACGTCATGAAGGCGGAGCCGCAGCACGACATCATCGACTTCCTGAGCCTCGACGGCTTCGACCTCCTCGACACCATCACCGACTGCTGCACGACCTTAGGCTCCAACAACGCCTATATGCCCGGTCCCATGGTCATCGCCCTCACCCCCGACCACGGCCTCATGCTCAAGAACTCAGGCTTCACCAAGGACATGATCCGCGAGCACATCTACCTCCGGGCGGTGAACGACGTGCCCATGGTACGGAACAGGGGGCTCGTGCCCGTACGCCCGCCGGAGTTCGAAAATAAGCACCCCATGCCCGTCGCCCGGTTCCCCGGGGACATCGAAGTCGTGGTTATCGGCGGCAGGGGCGGCCATTCGGGCGTCATCCTCCCCTGGGCGCTCCACAGTGAGGGGATCGTCGAGCCCGTGAAGCTGCCGAGCGGCAAGGTGGCAAAAAGCATCGAGGAGTTCAAGAAAAAGTAGAAAAGAGCTAAAACGGCCCCAAAACAAGGTGAAAGGGCGGACCAGCAATGGTCCGCCCGCCTTATTCGCCGATGGCCCGTGTTCCGAAGGGAGGTGAAGACTCCCGCGAATGCCGTTCGCCTCCTTATCTCGACCTGAAACGATCCCTCATACGCTTTGCACGCAAGCATACTTGCGCGCACAAAACCCTTGACGGTCCAAGTCCCCGGAGTATATGTAAATAGGGTGCGCGTCAAAAGCTACCCTTCGCGAATGAGGAGCCGATAATGGGTCTTTACGGTCTTTTGCGGCAGAGGCAAGGAATGGGCCGGCCTATCAGAATAGGCCTCATAGGCGCAGGCACCTTCGGCACGACATTTCTCAACCAGGCGAGGATTGTCCCGGGCATGCAGGTAGCAGGCGTGGCCGACCTGGATGTGGAAAAGGCAAAACAGGCGTGTGCTGCGGCGGGATGGCCGGCAGAGACGATCGAGATGTGCGGCTCCCCGTCGGCCGTCAATAGCGGCGCTGCCAGGGGCAGGGTAATGGTAACGGACGACGCGGGCAATCTGATTGGAGCGGACCTGGACGTGATAGTCGAGGCTACCGGCGTCATCGAAGCCGGCACCTACCATGCCTGGACAGCCCTGGAGGCAGGGAAGCACGTGGTCATGGGGAACGTGGAAACGGACGCCCTCCTCGGTCATGCGCTGAAAAGACTGGCGGACGAAAGGGGACTCATATACTCTTTGGCATACGGCGACCAGCCCGGGATCATTTGCGAGATGATCGACTGGGCGAGGACCGTCGGTCTGGAGGTGGTCTGCGCGGGCAAGGCACCCGTTACCAGCCCGCGTATCGCTACTCGACACCCGATACGGTGTGGGACTATTTCGGCTTTACCGAGGAACAAGTCTCCACCGGCAACTACAATCCCCAGATGTACAACTCCTTCCTGGACAGCACGAAATCTGCCATAGAGATGTGCGCCGTATGCAATGGCTCGGGTCTGACCCCTCAAACATGGGGGCTGCAGTTCCCTGCCTCCGCTGCGGAAGATCTGCCGGAGATATTGAAACCTAGGGAGGCGGGTGGAATTCTTGAGTACGCGGGCACCGTGGAGGTCGTCGCGAGCGAGAACCGGGACGGCACGCCCATAAAAAACCACCTGCGGTGGGGGGTCTACCTCGTCTTCAAGGCAGGCTCACCCCTCGTGCGCAGATTTCTCGAAATGCACGGCTTCCTGCGCGACCAGACCGGGGAATACGGCGCTGTTTTCAGGCCCTTTCACCTCATCGGGCTGGAGCTCGGCGTAAGCGTCGCATCGGCGGCGCTCCGCGGCGAGGCCACCGGCTCGGCCGACGAATTCATCGCCGACGTGGCATCAGTGGCCAAGCGGGATGTGAAAACCGGAGAGGTTCTCGACGGGGAAGGAGGATACACAGTATTCGGCCGTCTCACAACGGCTCGGGAAAGTGTGGCCAGCAGATACCTGCCCCTGGGCTTAAGCCGGGGCGCCCGGGTAATCAGACCTGTTTCCAAGGATTCATTCGTGACCTACGATGACGTCCTCCTGGATGATAAGCCCCTCTCGTTCAGAATTCGCAGAGGCCTGGAGGAGGAGGCGAGGAAAGCCCTCGAGCGGTAACCCTTTCCCTCGATGGCAACTTTCGACAAATGACGCCTCTTTCCCTAAACAGGCGAGGAGGCCTCGGCCACAAATATTGTTGACACGATGGATGCCTGGCGCTATTAATATGCATACTGACTGGTATGATACCGACTAATGGGTATGTTGAATGATTGCGGACCTTGACCTGGAGACTCTTTTTGAGAGCCTGCGATCGGGAAATAGACGGACCGGGGGGCTCGTCATGAGCCTCGTCGAGGACTGCCACCCGCAGAAAGAGGACATCCTGAAGAGGCTCTACGAGTGTACCAACAGGGCCCTTGCCATCGGAGTCACCGGCTGGCCCGGCGTGGGAAAGAGCTCTCTTATCAAGGGTCTGGCACAAGCCTTCCTGGACAAGGGCCATAAGGTGGGCATCATTGCTGTCGACCCGACGAGCCCGCTCTCCGGCGGGAGTCTCCTGGGTGACCGGGTACGGCTCAGGGAGATCGAAGGGAGGGAGAACCTCTACATCCGGTCAATGGCGAGCCGCGGCCATCCCGGCGGTCTGTCCAATTCAGCCCGCGCCTTCGTAAAAGTCATGGAGACAATGGGGTACGACGTCGTGTTGATGGAGACAGTCGGCGCGGGCCAGGACCAGACAAACGTAGCACTCATCGTCGATACCACGATCGTCGTTGTCGCTCCCGGTCTCGGCGACCGTCTGCAGGCCATAAAGTCGGGCATCCTCGAGGTCGGCGACATCTTCGTCGTCAACAAAGGTGATAGGCTTGGGGCGGACGGGACCGCCGCGGACTTGCAGAACGCCGTCATGATGGGAGAAAGGAAGGGATGGCATCCTCCTGTCATCAAAACGGTGGCATTGGAGTCGAAGGGCATCGAGGAGTTGATGGCGGAAATAGCGAAACATGCCGGGTACAGTGCGGCAGAGGGAAGCGCGAGGACCCGGAAACACCGCGCAGCGGAAAACGAGATAGTAGAGGCTATCAAAACGCGGCTGTTCGATCGCTTCTTCAACGGAGAAGATCCGGCAGGAGGGTCGATAAGCGAATGCGCCGTCCGGATATGCGAAAGAAAGAGCGACCCCCTTTTCCTTGCCGACGCGATACTCAGGGAAAAGGGCATCTCCTGAAGAGAAGGCCGCTGGCAGCCGAAAGGAGACCATGGCAGAAGACCCAAAGATAGAATTCGACCACGCGAAGGGGGAAAAGATCCCTCACTTTCGTTCCCTTTCCGGAATCGAATACAAGCGCATCTACGACCGGAAAGACTGGGACGGAGAGCTCCCCGATGGTGGGGAGTATCCCTTTACGCGCGGCATCCACGAGGATATGTACCGGGGCCGGCTCTGGACCAGAAGACAGCAAAGCGGCTTCGGCTCCCCTGAAGAGAGCAACGATCTTCTGAAATACCTCCTCAAGGTAGGCCAGACAGGCATCAACATAGACTCGGACATAGCCGGCAAGATAGGGGTGGACCCGGACTATCCCCTGGCCCAGGCAGACGTAGGCCTTCAGGGGACTTCCATGTGCACGTACGAGGATATGGCGGCCCTCTTCAAGGATATCCCCCTGGACCGGATCAGCTCTACCCTCATCTTCCCTCCCCCTGCCTCGGTGGTCATGATGGGCCAGTACATGATGATGGCCAAGGCTGAAGGTATCCCCCGGGAAAGCCTCATCGGGACGATAATGAACTGTCCCTTCACGCAGCTTGTGGGGCCCACCTTTCAGGCTAACACCGATTTCTTCCCCATCGACCTCGCCCTCAAAATCGGCCTCGATCTCATGGAGTATTTGATTCCCCGCTGCCCGAAATGGAATATCCTCAACGTAAATTCGAAGAATATCCGTGA
>Ga0326728_10023650_pt1 | contig 11229 bp, 10 predicted proteins | sample MB3enrmetagenome_FD_207602 | JGI IMG/M metagenome (GOLD analysis project Ga0326728, IMG submission 207602) | Lab enriched peat soil microbial communities from McLean, Ithaca, NY, United States - MB31MN | ecosystem: Environmental > Terrestrial > Soil > Wetlands > Peat | place: USA: New York... | reverse complement strand
CATCGTGACTCGCTAGGTCTTCAATGTATGGGACTCTCACCCACTACTCCTTGCCGGTCTCCCGGCGCACTATAGATCTATGTTCTTTGCCATACTGAATTGTTTGTTGAGATCTCCCAATGTTATCTTCAATGCTGGCAGAGAATAGATATCCTCACGATATATGGACTTTCAGAAAGAATAAACTCGTATAACGGTCCTCATACTGTGGACTATGATCGTTGATGTCCCAATGTGTAGATTACATCAGGCTATATCCAGTTTAGGAAATAAAATAAAAAAGCCAGGGTTGTAAGCCCTGCCTTCCATCATGGCCATTTGTACACCTACTTTTTGTTATGATGCTGCAATTTTATTATTGTGTCAATCCAGTTTTTCTTGTAAACGGTATTAACAACAAGCAGTAATGCCCCATAATCCGTAACATACTCTCCCAAAGGCGAGACCTCTATTTCAACACTACTCTTGAAGATATCTTCAGAACTGCGCAGAGTTTTCATTTTATTACGTACGATGTCCAGATAGCAGGGGTTGTTTATTGCGACGCTTCCGCCAATACCAAAACGCTCTATACCGTGGATGTTAGAAAGACTGAATAATACCTTTGCAAACCTTTCAGCAGCAACCTCAATGAGGTAGTAAGCAAACTCGTCTTTAGCGTCCTTCATTTTATTGAGGTTGGCAAAGTCAAATATTGTCTTGGCGTCAATGTCTTTTCCATCGATGTAAAGACTTTTGAGGCGGGAACTATGAGTAATTTCATACAAGTTGTATGCGCCTCTAGTTCTTATCGCTTCAAAGTCATTGAATTTCTTAAAAGCCTTGCTGTTTTTGAGAAACAGATCCAGAATGCGCTCTGCCTGATTTTTTATGCCTTCTCCGGAGGCATACGCCTCTATGCATCCACATGCTCCGCATCCACAAACGGGGACCAATCCCGGGAAATACCCATCGACAATGATATGACCCACCTCGTCCAAGTCTCTTTTCGGGCCTCCACCACCTATACCAGTACTCACGGTAATAAAAAACGTTTTGCTCTGATCAAGTCCCATCTGTTCATAATAGATGCCCTGAGCTACACCGGCACAATTGCCGTCATTTTCAACTATGATTGTCATACCATCGGGAAAAATGCCCTTGAGATTCGTAATCAGATCAACTCTATAGGAATTCTCTATTTTTTTTGCATATCGTAGGGGTACATTGGAACCGATAAACCAGCCATCTCTATTGACGCTTCCTGCAACAGAGACACCTATACCCTTTATAGATCTTTTCGTAACTCCCAGTTCTGTTAAATAACTCTCTAATTTCCGGACAACATAAGCAGGTACTTTATTACTATCTGGAATCTGTGAAAAGAACGAGTCGGAAAAGACCTGGTCGTCTTCACTCAAAGGGCTCGGAAAAGAAATCTTTGAGTTTTTGCCATGAACAACATCCAGGGCTCCAGTTTTTTCCCTGGCAAGAATAAACCTGAGTTGTGTTGCACCAAGGTCGATACCAAGTATATATTCAGGGTTCTCCGCCACTCTATCACTCCCATGTTAATACAACCTTTATCCTATCCCTTTCGTCGATTTCGAGTGCCTGCCTATAATCAGAAAAGGGAAGGCTATGGGTAACAATCCGGGATAGTACATTGTAATACTGTTTTTGCAGGACTTCGATACAGTCCCTGGCCTTCTCAAAATGTCTTTTATTGGAATTCACTGATCCCATAACGATATGATTCTTCAGTACCAAAGAGGACATTAGCTCACTAGTTTTAACTTTCTGTATCCCATTCTTGTGGGGCAGGCCCAAAATAGCTACCACTCCATTTGGAGTTAGCACATCTATGAGCTGCAGACAGGTCAACGGATGGCTGCTTGCATCTATAATACAATCGACCTCTCCCAAGATTGTCTTATTTCGAATTCTTTGGAGATCTATCTCACTGCCTTTTTGATATTCTTTAAGATTTATATAGTGCCCGCCCAACTCCTCTATAATGGTTGATTTGGTTCCTCCGTGCTCCACGATGTCGGCGCAGAATATATTTACCTTATAGTAAAGCATGGCTAGGGAGGTAAGCAACCCGATGGGACCTGCCCCTATTATCAGGGCATTTCTGAATACTTCGAATACTTCCCTTGAAGGTCTATCAGAATGACCATAAAGCCTTGTTTTTTGAATCATAAAAGCTTCTTCGATGGCTTTGATGGCAACACTCATAGGTTCCAACAATACGGCGTGGCGCCTCATGCTGTCAGGCATCTTGATGAGATTCGTTTCGTTCTCGATAAAGCGTTCAGACATAAACCCGTGGAGACCCTGGATACCTCTCTCCTTATAATTTCCTGTGCTGCACATGTCGCTTCTTCCGTTATTACAGAAATCACATCTCCCACATCCTCTGCGTACCGTGGGGACAACAAGGTCACCTGCCCTAAATGACGATACGCCTGATCCGACCTCAACAACCTTTCCCAAGGCTTCGTGCCCAAGGATCAGAAATTCGGAGCCTTCCGGCGGGGAGATAACCCCATCGGTCAACAGTTCTCTGTCGGTGCTGCAAAGTCCTGTCTCCAGGGTGCTTATCATTATCTCATCATTCTTGATATGTGGGAGGTCGACATGAATCAAACTTACTGCACGCCCTTGTTTTTTGGCAGCGATTGATTTCATTATCCCTTCTGCGGACATCAGTACTAATCCCTCCTAAAGTTATATCGGTTCTTTCTTTCCATAAAACACCTTTATTGAATTGTTTTCCATAACACATACTTTACTTGTTCCGTAAAACCTATCAAGCACAAACAATGTAATTATTGCAAATACTACAAAAAACAACATATATGCGTTGTCAACTAACTGACATGAAGTGTCCTGTTTCCAAGTACATCCATCCGAATGATCTTTCCTAACTTACATTGCCTGGGTACGAGTCATCATGAAATATCAGAGCCGCCCCGATGCTGGCATTCGGATCATTACTAAGACGTGAGATAGTAACGTTTCTTGCAGGATGGAGAACGAACTTTCGTACTTTGTTATGCACCTCTGTTTCAACATTATCATCATCATTGAAAAACCCGCTGATCATCCCTCCGCCGAGATAGACCGCTTCTGGGTTTATTACGTTTATATAATTTGCAATGCCAACGGCAAGATACTCGAGAAACTTGTCTACAACTTGTTGGGCATACTTGTCACCCGCATGATATGCAAGTGAAAAAAAATAACTAGTTAATTCATTGGAGACATCACCAACATCATTGCCGTAAAAATGTTCCCGAGAATGACTTCTGAAAGGTTCTCGTTCCAACAGTTCAGCATAAGGAGATTCTCTAATTAGATCTCTATGCCCACTCTTTAACCGCATGTATTCATTTTTATCTAACAGTTTGGCAACTTTCGTTATTCCATGACTGGATGCGTACATCTCCCAATGATAACCTTCGGTGTCACATGAACACTTGTTACCGTGCAAGAGGTTGCCCCCCTTGCAGCAGATGCTGCAGCAGATGGTAGTATGACCGATTTCCCCTGCCATGAAATTGTGACCGTACAGCAATCTCCCCCCAAGAACAATGCCGGAGCCTAGGCCATTGCCGAGAAGTATGCAGATCCCGTCTTTGAAACGCATGCTTTTCCATAAATACCGCGTAGCACACCTCACGTCATTATCGATCTTGATGGGAATATCCTCCTTGAAAATCTCGGGGTGATGCACCATGTCCTCCAAATCGCTTTCTATTTGCTTCCTAAATTTGTTTACAAAGTCTTTATTGTTTGCATGTTGAAACCCAGGAGAGCCTATAAGGATTCCTTCCACCAAGTCTACCTGTCCGGGGAGGCCTACCCCGATTCCGTCGATATGCTTTATTCCTTGTGGTTTTGCTTTTTTTGATATTTCATCAATAATTGTTATGAGCAACCTATAGTTAGCTTCAAAATTTGTTGCAACAGTACGTTTAATGCCAGAATATATTTTGAATGCACTACCATTGGGGTTCTTTTTAAATTCTTCATAGTCGATAAGACAATACTCAATTTTAGACCGGCCCAGATCTATGCCGATGAAATACCGGCCTTTGAAAGTTGGGCGATATGATCCTTGTTTAAAAAGAGCAAATGCACTTGCTACCAAAAATATTATGATTAATGTACTGACCGTTACGATGAAAACTGTAAATCCCCTGGTACTGTTAAGGTCGCTTTTGTAGACTACCCATATCAGACATACGATACATAACACCCCAAGACACAATAAACCTATAGTAGGTTGCTTCTCGAACAACCGGAAAAGTTCTTTAATATGATCTTTCACTGTTTTTATTTTTTCTTCGATACCAGGCATAACACCTCCCAGCAAATTTCACGCTTACACTCACTTGTCCACAATCTACTCGATCCTGTTCCTACAAGAGACCAATGAGCGTCGACTTATAAGATTCCAATCATGAATTTTTTTGATATCTTACCCCAATTTTGGTTCTTTCTCAATTAAAATAACAGCAATAGTAAGGGCTAAGAGAAGGCAGCGGAAATCAAGGTATTACTTCTAGTTCAAATCACGAAATGGAATACTACTATCCGTGATGATTGACATCCGTGCGTGTCAGATCGATCCAGACCTCAGGGAGATCCTCCAGTTTCCCCTGATACTGCTGCTCTGGTTTGCGCGGAGCAAGAAAACCAAAGTGCACCTCATCATCTTCACTGGCGATATCATCTATTTCTCTAGGGATATATTGGCTGACAGATCCAGTTTTCTCCCAGACCGGATGGTATTCCTGGCCGCACTCCCGACAAAAATGCGTTGCATAGAGCATTACCCCCTCTGCCTGTCTTCCTGGTGCAAAACGCTGAGCGTCTAGGGTAATATGGCGTAACCCTTCAGGCTCTAATGTTGAATACAATTTCCCCGGGCCGCTGATGAACTGGTGTAGTTTGAAGGCAAAAGGAGAGAATCCCTGAGGTGTCTGGATTGTTAGAGCAGCGTTAAGGAAAGATTTCAAGGCATCACGAGCTATCGCAAACTCCATTCCTGCATCGGTTGCTAATCGTTGCGCTGCTTCTGACAAACTCAGGGGTCTTGCCCGTCTCGGTTTTGAAAGATTGGACATGTCAATGCCCAGACACAATTCTACCCAGACAGACAACGGGTCTTTTTTGAACTCTGAAAAATCAGACCACTCGAACGGTTTCGTATGTATGCGGGGAGCAAGCTGAGGTTTGACATTAGATATATCTAGATGAAGATCGGTTACCCGTTCCGGGGTCTCTCCAATAACTTCATGTGAGGATATGCTTGTCCCAAAGAGCTTGCTGGCAACTTCTGCAACGGTTTGTTGTTGATCCTCCATTGAGCCGGTGCTTGACATAGTTGCAGATGTACCAATGCAGATGAGTTCTTTTGCATCCAGGCGTTGTCTAAGGCGTCGTACCAGCATGGCCACATCAGCCCCTTGACGCCCACGATACGTGTGTAACTCATCCAGGACGAGGTATTTCAGGTTGTGACAATGCTCTACAACTGGCCGGTCAATAGGGTCGTATCTGGTGAGGATAAGTTCTAACATCATGAAATTTGTTAATAGGATGTCAGGAGGATTCTGGGCGATTTGTTCCCGAAAAATCTTTTTTTCTTGTCCGGTATAACGTGAAACAGTAAAGGGCTTTTTATTATCGGCGTAACCATAGAGGAACTTGTTGAGTTCCTCCATTTGGCTATTTGCAAGAGCATTCATAGGGTAAATTACTATTGCTCTAGTACGAGGGGTTGGATCGATCTCCTTTGCCTTGAGAATGTTATCAACAATAGGGATGAAAAAGGCCAGGGATTTTCCTGATCCGGTACCGGTTGTAACCACATAACTCTTTTTTTCCCGTGCCTTTGCAATGGCTTCAATCTGATGAGTATATAGTTGTAAGGGACCCGCATTCCCTTCGACCTTTCCGACTTTGAATATATCGGCGCAATCTTTGTGCAACAGACCCTGCACGACAAGTGATTGAACTGTATCTTTGCGTTGATAATTTGGGTTGATCTGAATAAGCGGTTCAGGCCAGTATCGGCCCTCGTTGTAAACTTTCTCTACCTCCGCCCAAAGATCCTGAGCCTTGATCCGCGTGAAGCTGCGTGAAAATGCGCTATACTCATCAATCAACGTATTTCGAAAATCAAATACATTCTCCATGCGACTATCGCCTCAAGCCTTCAAGTCAGAAAAACAAATAAATTAAGAACAATATTCAGACCGTTTCTATTAACACATTCTTGCTATTACCGGCAAACTCATAAGAATACCTATGATGAACTTTATGAAGTATTCTTTCAAAAGGAAAAGATGAACCAGCTATCAAGGAGAGTCAAGCTTGTTGAAATCGAATACGGATAAAGAGTCTACGATATTATGTCCATTAATCATCTCTTATCGGACATAAAATACTCATTGATTTTAATGTACAATAGAATGTACCCAGAAGGACGCTCTGTAGTAGAAGGAACCAAGGCAGATCATCTGGTATCAGTCCTGCTTTCTATTTTCTGGAGGTCGGCATTATTGTGGTTTCAGGTGGAATTATTATCCTTAGAGGGTCTTCAGTGCTATTGATTATACATAGGTGCATAGTTAGTCTTATAGCCACATCATCGATCGCCAAAGGAGTTGATATTATCAAGACAGTAGGATATGAATCTGTTCCTCGTTTATAAGGAGAGAATATTATGATAGCGCTGAAATCTAAAACAAGTGATGGTTCAACATTCCAAGTATACGAGGATGACAAACTTATAGGCTATATCCAAAGAAAGAAGGGGTTGACAGGAGATAATTATCAGGCCTCAATTTATAGAAACGGGAAAGTGGAGAGCATTGATAAGGCATTCAATGCCCCGCATGATGCCCTTCATTGGATTGAGATGCATAGACTGAGCCCCAATTAGTATACTTGAAGCTTAGAAGTTATACTTTGCCCATACGACGATTTTGAAACAAAACATCTACTCTTCCTTGCCAGTTTGAAACCACCGATTTATCGCAGATATCAAAGCTTTGGACAAAACGATGATTATGGTTCCATACATTCAGTAATCAGAAACCGTGTGAAATGGCATGTAATCTATGGTCTTGAAAATCAAACTCTGTTTGTTGCCTCTGGCACATTATCATCAGTTTCTCGGGACTTGTGGAATCGATCATTTATCTAAGAAATCAAGCATATTAGAATATTGACGCTGACCCTATATACCTCCTGTGGTGATCATCCTTGTTACAAACCTTATATGATCCTATTACGAAGCATAATGATCTTCTATTACAATTATCACGGATTGACTTAGGTCTTCTAACTGATATTATTTAGCTAGGGCCATAGAAGGTGGTGATTAAGGATGGCCATATCCTACCGGATACTCAAGGACAAGAGACTGGTAATTGTGACTACCAGTGGTGAGACCAATCTCAATGAGGCCATCCAATCCTTAGGACAAATGTTTGCCGATCCTGAATATTCTCCGGAGTATGACTTATTATGGGATGACACAGAAAGAACCACTGTGTTTACATATGATGATATTCAGAAGATTGCACAGCACTTCAAACATTACAAGGGAGATAACCCTCCTAAACGAGCATTTGTGGTCTCACAGGCCGTTAAATATGGGATGACTAGAGTTTTTAATGCTATGACATCTGTCAGCTCTCAAGCTCAAATAGGGTTATTCCAGGAAAGAAAGGAAGCCCTTAAGTGGTTAGAGCATTAAATTTGGTTTTTAGAGTTTGCACAATATTTATTCTTCCTCAAGTCAGTGATCCAAAACACATATACTGGCTCGATTATCTGTAATATCAATTTTCAGTTAATAAGCAGCAACTTAAGAGCTAGACTTTACTCATCAAGCCATTTAGGAGATGGGTATTGATCGACCCACAGAAACAATTGATGATAAGGCTATCGAAACTTGAAAACATTTAAGGATTCGAATCTGGTTCTTATTTAGTTATGGAGACACAATGACGTCGGCTACCAAGACTCAAGGCTATCTTATGCACAATGAACAGCTCGTCCTGAAGAATGGCAAGAGTGTCATTCTGAGGTCCATTCTTCCCTCGGATGGTGTTCTCATCATCGATCTGTTCAACAATATCTCCCCCAGGTCTCTCTATCAGCGTTTTCTAAGAAACCTCGATGCCCTTCCTGAAGATCTCCTCCATCACTTTACCCACATCAACTACGAGAAAGACTTTGCACTGGTATCCATGATAAAAGAGGAATGCAAAGAATCAATCATTGCTGTCGGCCGTTATATGTATGATCCTCATGAAAACATCACCGACCTGGCCCTTGCGGTCCGTGATGACTGGCAGAATCTGGGCCTGGGCAAATCATTGCTGACAAGGATCATTGCCATTGCAAGGGAGCATGGCATCTCTCGTTTCGGGAGCATGATGGACACTAGGAATACAATCATGGAAAAGATTCTTAGAGGCCTTGGGTTAGAGGTGAGGTATTCCCTGCGGAGTGGTTTCTATCAAGTGGAGATAATTTTATAAATAAAAAAGTAAGCAAGCATATACATCATCCTTGAGAAGGTTCCCCATTTAGAACCCATCCTATGATCAGACGATAACTACCGGACATGTCGCATGGATAACTATATGTTGGGCCACTGATCCAAGAATAAACTTCTCCACCCTCGATTTTTTCTTGGTACCTATTATGATCTCATCTACCCTGTGCTCCTTGGCAAACTGGATAATATCATCTCCGGCATCATGGCCCTTAATGAGGAGGTGGGTTTTGCACGAGATCTTTTCCTTGTCCAGAGCTTCCTTTATATATGCGAGTTCATCCTCTCTAGCCTCGATCTCCTTGAGCTGCGGTTCACCTCCCTTAGGCAAAGAGGAGACTACATCAACCTGGGCATTAAAGGCCTTTGCGTGCATTATAACCAATGACAAAGATTCTTTTGTATATTCCGTACCGTCATAGTACATAAGAATTCTCATGAACTGCTCCTATCATTATTTTGGATGAGGGTATTATCAGTGATCATGAGTCACAATACCCTATAGGGGACACTCATGCGTGCACACATAGAGTCCTGCATATTTTATTTCTTGAAGATCTTTGTTAGGAGCTGCTTCTCCTTTCCAGCATTCATTACGATCTTCCCCAATTCGTCTTGGTAACCGGTAACAGTGGCATGGACAATACGGTCAAAGAACAGGTTCACGTAGTAGTTGATCTCCATGAACTGGTTAAGGGTGAACCCGCTGTCGACAGCTATCTGGTCCCTGATTTCATGCCAGATAGCCCTCTTGATGAGCTGGAAGACCATGACTACCTCGTCCAGGGGCAGGCCTTCCCTGCACCGAGTTGCACCTAAATTGGTATAATAGGCGAACAGGGTGTTCTTGGGCTTGTTCTTGTTCAGCCAATTTCCGAGCCTCACGTGCACATTCTTGATAACCTGGGCAATACGCTCTTCCCTGGCATCTTCAGAAAGCTCCCAGTAATGCCTTGTTTCATCCCTCTTCAGGACCTCCTGGTCAACTTTCTTCATTATCTTCTCTGCATGGTTCTCAATGAGGGTCATGAATCGATCGTACATGGTCGATATCTCCTTTCCAAAGGTTAAACAGCAGAGCTGATATTGGCTATTTAGGATTACCAGGATTATATCCGGTATTTGTCCTTTCCACATGATAGAAAGGTATAGTCTATGCCAAGAAGCTCTATGCCTATAATATAATACGGCAATGATGAACTTTCAAGGAAGAACGACACAACAGAAGGAATTAAGATTCTTGAAAATCAGCATAATGACATTATTATCACTTATTACAAGCTTCCCTGTATGGGTGGGCTGGCACATAAAAACATTTTACCCTAATGCCCTCAAGATATTGATTAATGCAAATGGGAGTACTGAGATAATTACCGATGCCAATGAGTTTGGATTGGATGAATACAGAGAAAAGCCCTTTACCACCAAGCTCATCAAGAATGCCTTGATACGATTTATAAAAAAAGGAGATACAGAGTCTTATGATCATTAATTGGGCTGATACCTATAAAACCCGGCTTATGGATGCAAGGACTGCACTTTCCCGAATCAGGCGTGGTGCTCGGATATTCATCGGCTCTGCTTGTGGTGAGCCTCAGCTCCTGGTCAAGACCCTCATCGACGTGGCGGAGAACCTTGCTGACACAGAGATCATACATTTCCTGGATCTTGGCATTGAGCCCTACACGGATGAGAAATTCAATGAGAGTTTCCGCCACAATGCCCTTTTTATTGGGGCAAGCTCCAGGGCTGCAATCAAGGAAGGCAGGGCGGACTATACCCCTGTCTTCCTCTCAGAGATCCCCCAGCTCATGCAAAGGGGAAGCATGCCTGTTGATGTTGCATTGATCACGGTATCCCCTCCTGACAATAATGGGTATGTGAGCCTGGGGATATCTGTGGATATTACCAAGACTGCAAGTGAGGTCGCCCCCTACGTGGTGGCGGAGGTGAATCCGAACATGCCACGCACGCTCGGTAATAGCTTTCTCCACGTAAGTGAGATTGATGCCTTCGTGGAGAATGACACACCTTTGTTGGAATTTGTGCAGAAGTCACCCACTGAAATAGCCAAGGCCATCGGTGAGCATATTGCAGACCTCATCGAAAACGAGTCCACTCTTCAGACTGGTGTTGGAAGGATACCCAGTGCGGTATTACCCTATCTGAAGAACAAACGTGACCTGGGCATCCATACTGAGACATTTACAGAAGACCTCATTGACCTTATCGAGGCCGGTGTCATTACCTGCAGGAAGAAGACCCTCCATCCTAACAAGATAGTGGCCTCTTTCTGCATGGGCACAAAACGCCTGTACGACTATGTACATAACAATCCACTTTTTGAGTTCCGGCCTTGTCAGTATGTGAACGACCCATACGTCATTGCCCAGAACGATAAGATGGTCTCCATCAATTCAGCACTCACGATAGATATCACCGGTCAGGTGTGCTCCGATTCCCTGGGGTTTACCTTTTATAGCGGAATAGGCGGGCAGGTGGACTTTGTACGCGGCTCTGCCAGGTCGAGACGGGGGAAGTCCATTATGGTGCTGCCCTCTACAACAGATGATGGAAAGAAATCAAGGATTGTGCCATATCATGATCCGGGCAGCGGAATTGTGGTTACCCGTGGATCCATCCATTATGTGGTCACCGAATAC
>Ga0326728_10023649_pt1 | contig 11229 bp, 7 predicted proteins | sample MB3enrmetagenome_FD_207602 | JGI IMG/M metagenome (GOLD analysis project Ga0326728, IMG submission 207602) | Lab enriched peat soil microbial communities from McLean, Ithaca, NY, United States - MB31MN | ecosystem: Environmental > Terrestrial > Soil > Wetlands > Peat | place: USA: New York... | reverse complement strand
ACCTGGCGGGGTTTTGCAACAAAATTGACGTGGCCATCCATGTGGACGGCTCGGTTTCCATTCGCGACGACGGCCGCGGCATCCCCGTGGACATGCATCCGAAATGGAAAATGCCCGCCGTCGAGCTGGTCCTGACCAATCTCCATGCCGGCGGCAAGTTCGGCCAGGGCGCTTACAAGTACTCCGGCGGCCTCCACGGCGTCGGCGCCAAATGCGTCAACGCCCTTTCCGACTGGTTCAAAGTCGAGGTGTCCCGCGACAACCAGGTTTATTACATGGCCTTCGCGCGCGGCGTGACCACCCAAAAGCTGGAAGTCATCGGAAAATCAAAGAGCACCGGCACGCTCATCACCTTCAAGCCCGACCCGACGATCTTCACCATCACCACCGAATTCAAATTCGACCTCCTGGCCAACCGCCTGCGCGAACTGGCCTTTTTGAATCCGGGCGCGGAGATCACCCTCTCCGACGAGCGCGTCGAAAACAAGCGCGAGACGTTTCTTTACAAGGACGGCATCGAGCAATTTGTCCGCCAGCTCGGCCGCAACAAGGAGGTCCTCCATCCCAAACCCATCGTGCTGGCCCGCAAGAAGGATGAAGTGATCGTGGATTGCGTGATGCAGTACAACGACAGTTACACCGACCAGATTCTTTGCTTCGCCAACTCCATTGCCAACTCGGACGGCGGAACGCATCTGACCGGCTTCCGCACGGCCCTGACGCGCACCATCAACCAGTACGCCCGCGCCAACAATTTGCTCAAGGAAAAAGACCCGCCCATTTCCGGGGACGACGTGCGGGAGGGGCTGGTTTGCGTCCTGAGCGTCAAGCTGCCCAATCCCCGCTTCGAATCGCAAACCAAGGTCAAGCTTGTCAATACGGAAATTGAAGGCGTGGTTTCCTCCATCGTTTATGAGGGCCTGATGAGCTTTTTTGACGCCAATCCCTCGGTGGCGCGCAAGGTCATTGACAAAAGCCTCATGGCCGCCCGCGCCCGCGAGGCGGCGCGCAAGGCGCGCGACACCGTCCGCAAAAGCGCCCTCTCCGGCGGCGGCCTGCCCGGCAAACTGGCCGATTGCTCGGACCGCGACCCGGCCAACACCGAGCTTTACATCGTGGAGGGCGATTCGGCCGGCGGCTCGGCCAAGCAGGGCCGGGACCGGCGCTACCAGGCCATTCTCCCCATCCGCGGCAAGCTCATCAATGTGGAAAAGGCCCGCCTGGACAAGGTCCTGCAAAACACCGAAATCCGCACCATGATCACGGCCATCGGCACCGGCATCGGCGACGGCGAGGGGGAAGGGGCCTTTGACCTGGACAAACTCCGCTACCACAAAATCATCATCATGACGGACGCGGACGTGGACGGCTCGCACATCCGCACTTTATTATTGACATTCTTTTACCGGCAGATGACCCAACTGGTCAAGCGCGGTTTTGTCTATATCGCCCAGCCGCCCCTCTACCAGGTCACCCGCAAAAAACGCGTCGAATACGTGGACGACGACGCGCAACTGAACAAGATCCTCATCCAGTTGGGCAGCGAGGATGTGCGCCTCCACGACCTGTCCACCGGCAAGGAGCTTTCCGAAAAACAGCTCACCGAAATCCTCGAGCTGCTCTCTTCGCTGGACAAATACGTCCAGTCCCTGCGCCGCCACGGCGGCGATTTCGGCGAGTACGTCGAGCACCGCCATCCCAAGACCCGCGAACTGCCCCGCCACCTGGTCAAGGTGCGCGATGGCAACGACGAATCGGTCCACTATTTCCACACCGAGGAGGAACTGGCCGAATTCGGCTCCGCCAACGCCGACCTGAAATTGTTTGGCGCCGAGACCGACACCACCCTGATCGAGAAGGGCGACAAACCGCGCCACACCCGGCGGGCCGGCCATGTCGAGTTGCACGAGAGCAAGGCCATCATGGACCTGATGGGCCTGCTGGCCAGGAAAGGGCTGAACGTGGCGCATTACGCCGCCCAGGCCCAGCCGCTTTTTGAATTGATCGAAGGCGAGGGCGAGCGGGCCGCCGTCAAGCCCCTGTTTTCCATCGCGGAAATTCTCGCCGGCGTGATGGATGCCGGCAAACGGGGCATTCAAATCAAGCGCTTCAAGGGCCTGGGCGAAATGAACGCCAAGGAATTGTTTGAAACCACCATGAACCCGGAGAACCGCAAGCTGCTCCGCATTGACATGACCGACGTCGTCGAAGCCGAGGAGATGTTCACCAAGCTGATGGGCGACGAAGTCGAACCGCGCCGCCAGTTCATCGAGGACAACGCCCTCAACGTCCGCAATCTGGATATTTAATCTTCATTTTCAATTCCACTTCCATGCCCGAAGAAATCCCCCCCATCCCGCCCAACGAGCCGCCGGAAGGCAAGGAGCAGTTGCCCGTCGGCATCACTCCCCTGTTTGCCGCCAACGAAAAAATCCGCAAGATCAACGTCGCCGACGAGATCAAGAACTCCTTCCTCGATTACTCGATGTCGGTCATCATTTCCCGCGCCCTGCCCGACGCGCGCGACGGCTTGAAACCCTCGCAGCGCCGCATTCTCTTTGCGATGCACGACCTCTCGCTTTTTCCCAACCGCCAGCACCGCAAATGCGCCAAAATTTGCGGCGACACCAGCGGCAATTATCATCCGCACGGCGAGGCGGTGATCTATCCCACCCTCGTTCACATGGCCCAGCCCTGGGCCATGCGCGAGCCCCTGGTGGACGGCCAGGGCAATTTCGGCTCCGTCGAAGGCGATCCTCCCGCCGCCATGCGCTACACCGAAGCCCGCATGACCCATCTGGGCGCCGCCCTCATGCTTGACATGGACCGCGACACCGTGGATTTCGTCCCCAATTACGACGAAACCAAAACGGAGCCGACCGTTTTCCCCGCCGCCTTTCCCAACCTCCTGGTCAACGGCGGCACCGGCATCGCCGTCGGCATGGCCACCAACATGGCCCCGCACAATCTGGGCGAGGTCATTGACGGCATTTGCGCGCAGATTGACAATCCGGACATCACCGTCGCCGAGTTGATGAAGCATGTCAAAGGGCCGGACTTCCCCACCGGCTGCATGGTTTGCGGCATGGACGCCATCAAGGAGTACTTTTCCACCGGCAAAGGCAGCCTCAAGGTCCGCGGCAAAGTCGGCGTCGAATCGCTCAAGGGCGGACGCGACCAAATCATCATCACCGAGATCCCTTTCAACGTGAATCGCGCCGTCCTCGTCGAGCGCATCGCCGAGCTGGTCAACGAAAAAGTCATCACCGACATCACCGCCGTGCGGGATGAATCGGACGAAAACACCCGCGTGGTCATCGAGTTGAAACGCGACGCCATCGCCAAAGTCGTCATCAGCAACCTTTACAAAAACACCGCCCTGGAAAGCAGCTTCAGCGTCAATTCCCTCGCCATTGACCACGGCCGGCCCAAGACCCTCAATCTCAAGGAACTCATCAATTGCTACATCGAGCACCGCCGCGAAGTGGTCATCCGCCGCGCCCGCTTTGATTTGCGCAAGGCCGAGGAGCGCGCCGAAACCCTCGACGGCTACCTTATCGCCCTGGCCAACCTGGACGAATTCATCCGCATCATCCGCCAGTCTTCCAACCGCGAGGAGGCCCGCATCAAGCTGCTCGCCTTCGACTTTACCCGCGTCCAGGTCGAGCGTTTCGGAGTCCTCATCCGCGACGAAAACCGCCTCACCAGCGGCCGTTATTCCTTCAGCGAAGCCCAGGCCAACGCCATTTTGGACTTGCGCCTCTACCAGTTGACCGGATTGGAAGTGGACAAGGTCAAGCTCGAATACGGCCAAATCCTCGAACGCATCAAGGATTTGCTGGACATCCTGGCCAAGGAATCCCGCGTCCTCAGCATCATCAAGGAGGAATTGCGCGACATCAAAGCCAAACACGCCACCCCGCGCCTGACTGAACTGGTGCCCGACGAAGGCGAGATCGCCATCGAAGACCTCATCGCCAACGAAGGCGTCATCATCACCATCACCCACGCCGGCTTGATCAAGCGCACCGCCGTCAGCTCCTATCGCGCCCAGCGCCGCGGCGGCAAGGGCGTCATCGGCATGACCACCCGCGAAACCTCCGAGGAGACGGGCGGGGATCAGGATTTTGTCGAGCACCTCTTTACCGCCAGCACGCACGACTACCTCATGTTCTTCACCAACACCGGCCGCGTCTATGTGGAGCGCGTCCATGAAATCCCCGACATGGGCCGCGCCGCCAAGGGCCGCAGCATCGCCAATCTGCTCGAATTGAAAGCCGACGAAAAAATCGCCGCCATGATCCGCGTCCCCGCCAAGACCGGCCCCAACAAGGAAGACCTGACCTGGACCCAGCCCAATTTCATCCTCTGCGCCACCGCGCAAGGCACAGTCAAGAAAACCGCCCTGGAAGAATTCTCCAACATCCATCGCGGCGGCATCATCGCCATCGGCATCGAAGAGGGCGACACCCTGATTGACGTGATGCTGACCTCCGGCCGCGACGAAGTGGTCCTCATCACCCGCGAAGGCCAGAGCATCCGCTTCTCCGAGGAGGACGTCCGCCCCATGGGCCGCCCCGCCGGCGGCGTCCGCGGCATCCACCTGGAGAAAACCGACGCCGTGGTCGCCCTGGCCGTGGTGGTGCAGGACGCGACGCTGCTTGTGGCCGGCGAAAACGGCATAGGCAAACGCACCGATTTTGACGAATACCGCCGGCAATCCCGCGCCGGCAAGGGCATCATCACCATGAAAACCACCGAAAAGACCGGCAACGTGGTGGGCGCGTTGACTGTCAAGAACGACGATGAAATCATGCTCATCACCGTGGCCGGCCAGATGGTGCGCACCCGCGTGAATGACATCCGCGAAACCGGCCGCAACACCCAGGGCGTGAAGTTGATAGACCTGGCCACCCCCGACAAGCTCAAAGCCATCGCCCCCGTCATCAGCGAGGAAAAGGAAGACCCAACCGAATCCGCTCCGTCGTAGCCATCCTCTCACGCTGACGATCGGAATATGGTAATATCACCAAGTGCCCCCTATGGGACGTGAAAATGCTTGTCGGCAAGTATGGTTTGTAATTTTGACAAAGGAATTAATACGCACCCATGAAAAACTCCATTATTTGTCATATTCGTAAATCCAGTGCGCTGGAGTTTCAGGATGTCCTGCTTTTCGAGAAATTGCGTGAACTGCTCCAGCCACCCGATTTTGGTTTCAGTGAGGTTTAACGTTACTCCTTGGTTTGTGCGTAAATAAGGAATGATCTTTGCGTCGATCTCGTTGATTTTTGTGAACGAAGCATTGCATTCATTCCAGAAGGTGTAAGCACTTTCAAATTGTTTGACCTTGGCCACGAATTCAGAGAAATCAACTTTTGGGACCTGTGCCCCAATTGCCTGAGCCAAAACCGGGAAAATCAACTGCAAGCTGGCGACCTCGCCGGCTTTGGCGGCCTGTAGAAGATTGAGCGGCAGTGGCAAAGTGGACGGTTCAATACCGGAGTGACACAGCGGAATTACAGGAATGTCCCGAATCCAGCCGGCACCCGCCTCAAAATTGATCCAGGGGCGATCAACGGAATGCGGGCTGCACAAAATGACCTCGACGGAACAGATTTGCAAGGCTTCGGTAATATTATTCAACCATTTTTGCCCCATGGCAACGCTATGTTCATCTGATGAAACAAAAACGTCGATCATGCCGGGAAAACTCGAAGCAACCAGTTCTCGGAAAGCTACAGCAATTTCCCTTTCCTCACAAATATGAGATATGAAAACAATGGCTTTGCCCATAAACCGCAGTAAACTACTTGAAAGGGCCATTATCAAGTTCAAACATTTGATTCTGCTGAAAAACCTCCTCTTTTGCAAAAGGCCGAGGGCTCAGTTAAAAAAAGGCGGAGGGGTCAGTCCTCGGAATCGCGTAAATGTGCGTCTGAAAGGGGAAAATACATGATTCCGAGGACTGGCCCGAATGGCAGTTAGTTAAGCCTTCGATGATTTGCGATATTTAGGGCCAAACACGCTGTTGGCATAGTGTCGGTTTTGGTGCTGAATTTCCCGGGACTTGTGCCGGTGACGCATCCGCCGCGGATAGGGCTTGGGCCGCCGCTTGATGGCGCGCGGTTCGCGGCGGCCGGGGCGATCGGGCACCAGATCGGAGGCCAAGACGCGGAACAAGTCGTCCAACAATTGCCGGCGGCAGTGCTGGGAGCGGGCTTGGGCCAGGGCTTGGCTGTAGCGGCGGGCCGCCGCCAAGGCGCCGGCAAAACTGATTCGCTCCAGAGCGACCACCTGACGGCGGGCCGCTTCCAGCAGGAGTCGGCGGACCAAGTTATGCACCAGGATATGCAGGCGCAGTTCCCGCTCCAGCATGGCGGGGCTTTTGCAGCTCAACATGTCCATCGGCAAAGTCGTTTTGAGGCTGCGCAAGGTCAGTTCCATGGCCCAGCGGCGCAAATAGAGTTGACTCAAGGCGGCGGGCGGATAGAGGGCCGAATCGAGCAAGGGGGTCACCAGGATAACCCGGGTGGTATACTGTCCTATGGACGGCCATGCTAGACTTTCTTGCATGACAAAGAAATCAGACCCCGCCCAGGAGCCGCTGCCCGCCCTTTACCGGCGATGGCAAGGCCAGTTGGCCCGCACTGGATGGGTTGCCTTGGGGACGGTATTGGAACGCAACCACCCCGGTCAAGGTGGCCCGCGCTATCAGTGGTCCAGCCGGGTGGAAGGCAAAACCATCACCGTGGCCCTGAGCGCCGAACAATTTGTCTGGCTCAAAGCCGCCATCGCTAACCAGCGCAAAGCCTGGAACATTTTGGAGCAAATGCAGCGCGCCACACTCCGGCACATGTGGCAAACCCTGCCCGGCACGACCCGCCGTAAGATGCTCAACAAAAAGACCTTAGGGATTAACTAACTGCCATTCAGATATGACCCCGATGTGCCACCGATGTGCCACCTGAGTTTGTTCCGAATGAAAACTTCGCGGCAGCAAGCCTCTATCTTGATGACCGCTTTATGGCCAGTTGCAATGCGGCTTGTTCTTCGGGGGTTGTGAGGTAGGGGGCGAGTTGCGATAAATCCGTCGGCTGTAGTCCGTTGTTTGCGCCAGCATAGGCTTTGATGGCTGGCGTCAGGAGAGCGGATGGCCCTGTCCCCGGCACGTCCCAATCTTGGGGCCCGGCGCTGCCCGAGCCATTCGGGCCAATGCCATAGCGCGTATCATAATCGGCGTCGACTGGAGCGATTTGTGTGATGATCGTGTCGCCCATTCGCAGACTTGGCACCGTGGACTTGGGCGCAACTTCCCAACGTTGCAGGATCGAATCGTCCACCGGTGGATTGAAGTAGGGTTGCAGCTGAGAGATGTCGGTGGGAAATTGTCCCTGGTTGGCCTGCTTGTATTGGTTCAACACCGGTGTCAATACTGTTGTAATGAAGGTGCTTTCCGCAGCACTGCGCAAGCCGCTCAAGGCCTTGCGGTAATCCTCGTCCGTGTTCAGATCCCCTTTGGCGGCATTGAGCCAATCTTGCTCGGTCAAGAATTGAAACTCGGGTATTTTGGCTCCCGACGTTTGTTGGAGCCTTTCTTTGAGCTGGCTGACTCGGGCCAGCCACGATTTCGCCACAGATGCGGCTGGGTCATTATTAGATGGCAGGGCGTTATTCTGCAATCGGCCGACTTCTCCGCGCAGGCGGAAAACGTCTGCGGCATCCTTGCGTAGCTTTTCGTTTTGCGCCTGTAATGAGGTCAATTGGTGCTTGGCCTCTTCGAGTTGCTGGCGCAATGTCTCGTTTTGTCCGGCGGTTGGAGGCGATTGCCGCTGGAGTGTCTGCACCTGTTCCTGGAGGGACGAGGCGCGCCGCGCTTGATAAAGGTTGGAGCCGACCGCGGTGGCGAGGATCACACCAATAAGTGCTTTCTGTAGAGTTGTCATAGCGAGTGCCTTTGTAATTCCGATGGTTCCCACAATAGGAGCGCCCGCCCCGGAAAAGGCGGCGCTGGTTAAGATCGCGGCTTGCAAGCTGGCGGGCGCGGATTGGACGGCATTGGCTGAAATGAGAGCGGCCAAGCCGCCAACGCCAACAGCCCGCCCGCGCTTGGAGAAGAATTCACGCAACTGGTCCAGTGCGCGGCTGACCCGTTTCTGCGCGGCGTCCTCCGACGTTCCCAGCGCCTGCCCGACTTCGCGCAGGCTTTTTTCCTCGAAATAACGCAGGAGGATGGCGGTGCGATCCGGCGGGTCGAGCGCCTCCATGGCTTCATCCAACAGAGGCTCGATAGCCATCCATTCGGAAGTGTTTGCGTTCATATTAGTTATGTCCAAGGCGATTTGCTCACGAAGCTGACGGCGCGATTCGCCGCGCACCACGTTAATAGCAGTGCGTCGCGTCACCTGATAAAGCCACGCCGACAAAATGGTCTGAGGTTTCATCTTGTCGGCGCTGCGGGCCAGATCGGCAAAGACAGACTGCGACACCTCTTCCGCCAGTTCCGGCGAGCGCACCTGACGCAACGCCGCCGAATAAACCAGTTTCAAATGGCGCTCCACCAAGGCGGCAAAAGCTTCCTGCCGATGCTCCCGGACATATTGATCCAGCAGATCTAAATCGCTCATCATCTGTAAGTATATCCCCGCCGCCACACCAAATCCGACAAGTAATGCGCGGGGTCAAAACCATACTTTTGCCCAAAATAGTCACTGGGGCGCGACGATTGGGCCATGGCTCTGGCGGGGTTGCGGCAGGCCGCGCCGGACGCTTTTTCTCTAACTATAGGCAAGGAATATGCGCAAGTGGCTAATTGCCAAGGCGTTGCAAGGAGCCGCAGAAATGCATAATACGTCAATCATGGATGGTAGAGACTCTGTCGAGCCGAAACTCGATTTCCTGGGAAGAAGTCACGGCTCGACAGGTGTCGCCCTGCCCTTCCCCGTCGTCACTGACGCAATGCACAAATCCGTAATGCGTCGGTGACGGAGGGGGAAAGGTAGGGCGGGCAGTCCTCTGCCCGCCGCGGCGCGCTCGGAGTGCGCGCCCTACCAGCCAAGACTGACGCATTACAGAAATCCGTTTTTTTCCCTTGACAATTCCGGCTTATATGCTATACTTGGCGCAGTATGGCAAGGTCCGAATGGCGGGATGGCAATGGGACAAAGGCGGGTTTCCCGCGCTTCAGCGTTTCCAGTTTTGCTTTCTGCTTTTCCGGCGGACGGCGGCGGAATCCGGCTTCCGGCTCCCCAATCATTCAATACTCTATTTAGTTAGTATGCTTTATGATTCCATAGGTGCAAGCATGCCTTTTTGGCGCGGTTTGAGCCTTTTTGTGGCAAATCATCTCAAGTGCCTTTCCATGAATAATTTACGCGCAAAAGCAACGTTCCCAAATCAAGGCAAATCAAGGCTAATCAAGTTATTATTTGAGCCATAATGCCCACAAATCCACCAGGCAAACACTCCACCACTCAAGTCGGGTTTTCGTGTTTCGCGGCCCCGAAACCAGCCCCAATTTGAGTAAAATGGAGAATTTGGAATCGAGAATGATGAAATGAAGACTCTTCAATTCATAATTCACAATTCAAAATTCAAAACTAACCTACCCCGGCAGCCGCAGGGTGAACGTGGCGCCTTCTCCAGGCTGGCTCGCCGCTTCCAGGGTGCCGCCGTGCGCCTCCACAATCGCCTTGGAAATCGCCAGCCCCAGCCCGGTGTGTCCGCCGCTCCCGGAGCGCGCTTTGTCGGCGCGGTAAAATCGCTCGAAAATGCGCGGCAAATCCTCCGCCGCAATTCCCGGCCCGCTGTTGTTGACGCTCAAAATCACCGTCCCGCCCAGTTTCTCGCCGGTGATGCGCACCTGGCCGGATTCCTGGTTGTATTCGATGGCGTTGTCCAGAAGATTGGTAATGACCCGGCCCATCCGCTCCGGGTCGCCCAAGCACGGCAGGGCCGGGACCGCGCACTGGATTTTGAGGCCGCGCGCTTCCGCCAGCGGGGCCATCAATTCCACGCAGTCGCTCACTGTTTTGGACAGGTCATAAGGCATCCGCCGGAGCGTTTCCTGGCCGGCGTCCAGCCGGGCCAGTTCGAGGAGGGATTCCATCAGCTTGCGCATCCGCTGGGCCGCGCGCTGGCAGGCTTCGACCGTGGCGCGATATTCCGCCGCGCCGCGCTCGCGGGCCAGGGCCGTCTGCGTTTGCGCGAGCATGACGGTGATGGGCGTGCGCAATTCGTGGGCGGCGTCGGAGGTGAATTGCTGTTGTTGCGCGAAGGAGGCCTCCAGCCGCGCGAACGTCGAGTTGAGAACCGCCGCCAAACGGCCCAGTTCGTTCTCCGTGTCCGCCGCGCTGATGCGCTGGGAAAGGTCTCCCGCCGCGATTTTCACCGCCGTGGCGCTGATGTCTTCGATGGGCCGGATGGCGCGCGTGGCCACCCACCAGCCGCCGGTCAAACCGAGCAAGAGCACCACCCCGCCCGCCGCCGCCAGTTTCCATGCCAGACGGCGCAGCCCGGCCAGTTCCTCGGCAATCGAGCGCCCCACCAGCACGACTCCGCCGCCGGGCGTCGCGCGGCAAATCTCGCGGAAGACGCCGCGCATTCGCGGCTCCGCCGGGCCTGGGGCGGCTCCGGCGGCCGGCGGCGGCGGCACGTCGCGCGGCGCGGCGTCCGACCGCGCCAATTCCCGGCCGCCCGGCCCCCAGACCACATAGTAAAAAGAATTGCTCTCGCTGCCAAACAGCGCCGCCTGGTCGGAGGGAAGACGGAATTGAAATTCCGGCCCGTCCGGGCGCGGAAAACCCCGCTCCTCCGGCGAACCGCCTTCGGGAAAATCACCGCCGCGACCGCCCCGGTCGCCCTGATCCTCCCGCCGTCCGCCCCGTCCCATGCGGAGGCCGTCCGGTCGCAGCCCGCCCGGCGGCGGACCCTGGGAGTTGGTGAATGGGTTTGGGAAGAACGGAAAAAAAGGCCGCGGCCCGCCCGGCGGCGGACGCAAAGAGCTGGAGAGCGGGCCGATCCGCCTCTGGAATTCCCCGTCCAGGTGGCGAAGCTGGACATTGCGCAGCAAGGCGTAGGCGGTGACGCCAAACCCGGCCAGCAGCGCCAGGAAAACCAGGCCGTACCAAAGCTGCAGCCGCCAGCGAATGGATTGGAAGATCATGGCGCGCCTCCCACGCAGTAGCCGTGGCCGCGGCGGGTGGTGATGAAATCCGCCCCCAGCTTCTT
>Ga0326728_10023648_pt1 | contig 11229 bp, 12 predicted proteins | sample MB3enrmetagenome_FD_207602 | JGI IMG/M metagenome (GOLD analysis project Ga0326728, IMG submission 207602) | Lab enriched peat soil microbial communities from McLean, Ithaca, NY, United States - MB31MN | ecosystem: Environmental > Terrestrial > Soil > Wetlands > Peat | place: USA: New York... | reverse complement strand
TCTTTGCTCCACGCTGCTTTCAGGCCCCATCTCGCGACGACGCCCTTGCGCTTCGCTATCACTTCTCCTCCATCAGGATGTGAAGGGGACTTGCACCCCCAAGCTGTTAAACATGCTCGGCACACAAGCAAAAGGCCCGGGCGCATTGCCCGAGCCTCGCTTGATTCCGAATTCCGGATTTCGCGCCGGTTACGCCAGCAGGCTCTTCACCTTCTCTTCAATCACGTTCTGCGGCACGTAGCCCACAATCTGGTCGGCCACCTTGCCGCCCTTGAAAAACAACAGCGCCGGAATGCCGCGGATCCCGTAACGCGACGGCGTCGCGCCGTTCTGGTCCACGTTCACCTTGGCCACCTTCAATTTGCCCGCATACGTTGCAGCTACGCTATCCACGATGGGCGCAATCGCCTTGCACGGACCGCACCATACGGCCCAGAAATCCACCAGAACCGGCTGCTCGCTGCGCAGCACTTCCTCGTCAAAATTCGCATCGTTCACTTCCAAAACACCTTGCCCAGCCATGATCCTCCTTGCGAGTCCCCATCGGTGATTGTACAGGAAACCGTATACACATCCGATGCGCGAGGTCCGCCCAAGGTCGCAAGCCCGGGTGCGCCGCGGCGTCGCTGCACCTGCCGTAAATATCCTGCGCCCGGACAGATTTTGCGGTCCCGCCGGTCCACAAAGTCGGTCCACAAAAAATGTTTTCGTCCACAAATAGAAGCGCCCGGATCCATGAAGGATCACGGGCGCTAGAGCAGCCCTCCCCCAGAACTGCTCACGCAGCGAATGTAGTTGCTAAATCGATAAATGGCAAGCAAACTTAGGTAATAGATAAAGTAATCAAGAAAGAGGTGATTATCTACCTCGGTAACCACCTTAACTCATTGATAACGCACATCCTAGCAGCAAATTTCGGGCAGATATTCTCAGCAGCTTATTTATTTTCAATGGTTTGACTAGCACCAACCCGCGAAAACCGGCAGATTGCCAGCTCCGCCGCAACGCGATTTTCTGTCGCTTTCCCAATTGCCGAGCCAGCTGCCTCCAAGCTCTCTTCGCCCTCGACAACCACCAGAACTGCCGGCCCCGCACCACTTAAGGCAACACCCAGAATCCCATCTTTCCCGACCAGAGGCAGCAGAAGCGGCAGCAGCGGGCAGAAGGTCGCGCGATACGGCTGGTGAATGCGGTCGTTCATCGCGAGGCGCAGCAGATCGCCCCGCGCCTGGGCAAAGGCCAGCCCCAGCATGGCCACCGATTGCAGATTCGCCACCACGTCTTCCATCGCGTAGGTGGCCGGCAGCACCGCGCGGGCCTTGCTGGTAGCCAGCGGCTCGGCAGGCAGCGCCACAATGGCACGCCATGCTTCCGGCGGATCGACCCGTGCTACGTGAACTTTCTTTTCCTCGCACACCGCGCTCACAAATCCGCCCAGCCAGCACGCCGCCACGTTGTCCGGATGTCCTTCCAGCGCGTACGCCTCTTCGAGCACCCGGTCCGTGTCCCAATCGAGTTGTCCAAAGTGCATCGCCAGCGCGATGGCCGCAAGCCGCGCGGCCGACGACGACCCGCATCCCATCCCCAGCGGAATTCCGTTCCTCACCTGCAATGCCAGCGGCACCATCGGCCGCCCATTGGCCTCGAGCAGGTCCTTGTAGATTTCGAGAATCAGGTTGTCGTGGAGCCGTCCGCAACGCTCCGCATCGCGCCCCGTCGCCGCAATCGCAAACTCCTGCGCCGCTTCGGCCTCAATCTCCAGGGCAAAGTCCAGGGCCACGGCCACGGCGTCAAATCCGGGGCCGAGATTCGCTGAGGTTGCGGGCAAGCGGAGCCGGAACCTATCCATCTTTCGCGCGTCCTTCATCCTACTTGGCCCTTCAGAGCGGCCAATACCGCAGCCGGCGTCGCATCCAGGGTGATGGCGTCCCGCCGCAGCGCGTCAATTTCCACCTCGTGTCCCTGCTTCTCGTCATCGTTCAGCAGCGTCCCGCGATGGAAGTCAATGGTGTAATCCGCATCCTTGAGTGTGTGTCCAGTCAGCACCAGCACCACCGTCTCGGTCGGCTGGATCGCTCCCTGCGCGCGCAGCTTCTTCAGCCCGGCAAGCGTCACCGCTGAAGCCGGTTCGCAGCCCAGACCCTCGGCGCCTATCTCCGCCTTGGCAATGGCAATCTCCGCCTCGGTCACGTCCAGGCACCATCCGCCGCTTTCTTCAATCACCTTCGCGGCCTTGCGCCACGAAGCCGGATTCCCGATGCGAATGGCCGAGGCCCGCGTATGCGCTTCCACAGGTTCCAGCGTCGCGCCATGGCTCGCGGCCATGCTCCGCACCAGCGGATTCGCCCCTGCAGCCTGAATCACCGAGATCTTCGGCAGCCGCGCCACCAGTCCCAGCTCGCGCATTTCCCGAAAGCCCTTGCCCAGCGCCGAACTGTTGCCCAGGTTGCCGCCGGGAACAATCAGGTGATCGGGCACGTTCCAATCCATGGCTTCGGCAATCTCGAAGGCCGGCGTCTTCTGGCCCTCCAGCCGGTAAGGATTCACCGAATTCAGCAGGTAGATCGGCGCCTGCTTCACAACCTCGGTCAGCACGTTCAGGCAGCCGTCAAAATCCGTCTTCAACTGGCAAGTCACCGCGCCGTAATCCATTGCCTGCGACAGCTTGCCCCACGCAATCTTGCCATCGGGAATCAGCACCAGGCTGCGCAGCCCGGCCCGCGACGCGTATGCCGCCATCGCCGCCGACGTGTTGCCCGTTGACGCGCACGCCACCCACTTGAAGCCCCGCTCCTTCGCCACGCTCAGTGCCGCGGTCATGCCCGTGTCCTTAAACGAACCGCTGGGATTCATGCCCTGGTGCTTCGCGAAGATGCGATCGATCCCCAGCGCCTTGGCCGCGCGCGGCAGGTGATACAGCGGCACATTGCCTTCGCGCAACGACACGGCGTTGCCAAAGCTCTCCAGAATCGGCAACAGTTCGCGGAAACGCCACACGCCCGACGCATCCAGCGCCTCTCCCGAGCAGCGCCGTTCCCTCCACAGCCATTTCAACGCTCCGGGATTGGGCCGGTCGGGGCCTCTGCGCTGGCCCCAGCCCGGATACTCCACCTCAAACAGGTCTCCGCATTGCGCGCAGCGAAAATCGGGCCGCGCCTCCGCGCCCGCAATCCGGCTCCCGCACCCGAAACAGCGCAATTGATGCAAGTTATCGCTCATAATTCCCTGGTGTTAGCCTACCAGTGTAAGGCGATTCTTGCTGTGGACGGACCGGCGCAAAGTGGGTCAGCTTGAAGCTGCCGTGAAAGGGCACGACTTTAGTCGTGCCAAAAAGGGCCAATAAATTATCGAGGGCTTTAGCCCCTGCGGGGTCATCGTGTTTGCATCAAACCTAAACCAAAGCCTTCTTGCGCGCATGCCCAAAATGCTTCTCGCCGCCATCGTCGCGTGCTTGCTCGCCGCGCCGCTCAGCGCGCAAACCCCGCTGCGCGTCGCCGCCGCCGCCGACCTCGAACCCGTTCTGCCGCCCATCCTCCAGCAATTTCAGCAGGCCACCGGCATTCATGCGGAGGCCACCTTCCAGGCCTCAGCCATGCTCACCACCGAAATCGAAAACGGCGCGCCCTTTGACCTGTTTCTCTCCGCCGATCTCAGCTATCCCAAGCGCCTCATCGACAACGGCCTGGCCGACGCCGCCGGTTCAGCCGATTCCACCACACCCATCACCTACGCCAAAGGCACACTCGTCCTCTGGGCGCGAAAAGATTCCCATCTGCCACCGCCGTCGCTCGATCTGCTGCGCTTGCCCGCCCTCAAGCGCCTTGCCATCGCCAATCCCGATCGCGCGCCCTACGGCCGAGCCGCCGTCGCCGCCCTCGAGAGTCTTGGTCTCTACGACGCGCTCAAGCCGCGCCTCGTCACCGCGGAAAACATTGCCCAGGCCGCCCAATTCGTCGATTCCGCCAACGCCGACGCCGGCCTCATCTCGCTCACCTCCGCGCTCACTCCGCGCCTCAGCGCCGACGGATCCTACTTCATCGTCCCCCGCACTCTCTATCCACCCATCGAGCAAGGCGCGGTCATCGTCAGCAGCACAAAGAACCGCGCCGCCGTGCACAAGCTGCTCGACTTTCTTCTTTCGCCCGCGGTGCAGGCCCAACTTGCAAAGAGCGGATTCACCCCGGTGAGGGGAAACTAGCGGAACCAGGCGGCCTGCATCAGGAGGGTTTCTCATGCGATTCACGTCAGCTCCGATACTCGCCTGCCTCGCGTGCAGCTGCTTGATAGCGCAGCAGCCTTCTGACCCACCTGCCTCCTTTGCCGTCGCAACCATCAAGCCGAGCGCCCCGGATACAAGACCCCTCCTGCAGATTCGCGGCTATCGCTTCGCGACTGAGGGCACGACCTTCCTCGATGTATTCAAGTACGCCTATAACATCCAGCCCGATCAATTGGTGGGTGGGCCTGCTTGGCTCAGAACAGCACGTTTCGACATTCTCGCCGACCCTGAAACCGACCATCGCCCAACATCGGATCAGATGAAGAAACTGGTGCAAAGCCTTCTCGCTGATCGCTTTCATCTCGTCATGCACATCGAGCAAAGGCTTCTCCCGGCCTACGTGTTGACCCGGTCCGCTGTAACGCCCCGGCTCACAAAGAGCGCCGCCGATCCCCAAGGAATTCCCGTTGTGGCATTCGATCCCAAGGGAGAGTTGCAGGTTGGCAATGCAACCATGGACGATTTTGCGAGATTCCTGCAGCGCTTCGTCCTCGACCGGCCGGCAGTGAACCAAACTCAAATCCCTGGGCGGTACGATCTCGTGTTGCGATGGGCACCAGGCGACGATGCCACGACTCCGGAATCGAACGAACCTCGCACCGCTTCCGACGACCGGCCGGCGCTTTTTACCGCGATAAAAGAGCAGCTCGGCCTCAAGCTCGAAGCCACCAGGGCCAACATCGACGTATATATCGTCGATCATGTCGAGACGCCAACAAACAACTAAAGACTCCCGGCACATTGAGGCGATAGTCTGTTGACTGAACTCATGGACTGGCAAGCCTTCGCACTCTCGCTCCGTCTGGCCACGGTCACCACGGCGATTCTCCTCGCCATCGCCGTGCCGCTCGCGGCGCTGCTCGTGCTGGGCCGCAGCCGCTGGCTCGCCGCGCTGGAAGCTCTGGCCACGCTGCCCATGGTTCTGCCGCCTACCGTGCTCGGATTCTTCCTTCTCGTCCTGCTCGGCCCCCGCACCGCCGTAGGCCGCGGCATCACAGCCCTCCTCGGCCATCCCCTCGCCTTCTCCTTCAATGGCCTCGTCGTGGGATCGGTGATTTACAGCCTTCCCTTTGCCGTGCAGCCGCTGGTTGCCGGTTTCGCATCGGTCGACACCGCCCTCGTCGATGCCGCCCGGCTCCTCGGCGCAGGTCCTGTGCGTCTCGTCACGAGCATTCTGGTTCCTCTCGCGCGCCGCTCGCTGCTCGCCGCCATCGTGCTCAGTTTTCTGCACACCATCGGCGAGTTCGGCGTTGTGCTCATGCTCGGCGGCGACATTCCCGGCTCCACGCGCACGCTTTCCATCGTGCTGTATAACCAGGTTGAAAACTTCGACTACGCCGCCGCCAACCGCACCGCCGCCATCCTGCTCGGCATGAGCGTTATTGCCCTGGCCCTCATTTATTCGCAAGCACAAGGTCGCCTGAGTGGAACTGGGAGCAAACATAGTGCTTGAGTTCTCTCTTCACGCGCGCCGCGGCAGCTTCCAGCTTCAGGTGGAGTGCGCATTTTCTTCAGACTGGACGGTCGTCTTCGGCCCCAGCGGCTCAGGCAAAAGCACGTTGCTCCGTCTCCTCGCCGGTCTCGACCGCCCCACACGCGGCCGCATCGCTCTCGACAAGCGCACACTTGCTGACACCGCTATCAGCTTGCATCTCGCGCCCGGCCGCCGTCACACCGCGCTGGTAGCGCAGCAGCCCGCGCTCTTCCCTCACCTCAGCGTCGCCGCCAACGTGGCCTACGGTTTGCGCAGTCTCGACCGCGCAGCCCGCGCGGCACGTGTCGAAGAGATGCTCGCCCTCGCCGGCGCAACCAATCTCGCAGCGCGTCGCCCGCAGGACCTCTCCGGCGGCGAGGCGCAACGCGTCGCGCTGGCCCGCGCCCTCGCACCCGCGCCCCGGCTTCTGCTGCTTGACGAGCCCTTCTCCGCGCTCGACGGAGTGGCCAGCGACGCGTTGCTGGAACGTCTGCAATTGTGGCTCAAGGAAAATCAGGTGCAGGCCGTGATGGCCACGCACGACGTGACGGACGCATTAGCCATGGGCGCGGAAGTTCTGTTCCTGCGCGAAGGCCGCCTCACCGCACTCGGCCCCGCCGCGCAAGTCCTCGCCGCCGAGCGCGAACGGCTAACGGTCCGCCTGCAGCACCGCAGCGACTGAATTTTCCCTCACCTCGCCGCAATCACCAGCAGCGTCGCATCATCGTGGAAACGCGACTCGCAGAACTTCGACACCTCTTCGAGAAGCAGCCGGCTCATCTCCGCCGCCGTGCGCTTGCCGGCCTCGAGCGCTGCCTGCGCGAGCCTTTCTTCGCCAAATTCCTGTTCGTCCGGGCCGTACGCTTCGGTAATGCCATCGGTCACAAGCAACAGCCGGTCGCCCGATCCCAGCGCAAGCTTCGCATTCTCATATTTCCACTCAGGAAACACGCCCAGCACCGCCGCTCCCGCCTCCATGGAGCGGGCGGTCCCTTGCGAAACCAGAATCGGGTACACATTTCCCGCGTTGCAATAATCGAATGTCCGCGTCTCGTTGTTCAGCACGCCGTAGAGAAACGTCACAAACTTTCCGGTCGCCAGATTCTCACACAGCAACCGGTTCACCTTCGTGCACAACTGCGCGCCGTTCTCCGCGCTGCTCGCGTACGCGCGCACGGCTGCCTGCACATTGGCCATCAGCAACGCCGCCGCTACGCCCTTCCCCACAACGTCGGCAATGCATACGCCCAACCGGTGTTCGTCCAGCTTGAAGACATCGTAGTAATCGCCGCTCACTTCGCGCGCCGGCCGCCACGCTGCCGCCACTTCAAATCCCGCAAGCTGCGGAATCTCCTTCGGCAGCAGCGACTGCTGAATCTCCCGGGCACGCTGCATCTCCTGCGCCTGAAGTTCCAACTGCTCCGCGCCCTTTTCTACCGATTGCTGCAATTCCCGGTTGCGCTGCTCCAGCCGATCCTTTGTCGTCTGGTGCATGAACGAGACGCCACCGAAGACCAAAGTCGCGACAAGTGGAAACCTCCATGCCGTTTCAATCAGTTCGAGAAGCGTCTCCGGGATGGGCCGAATCACCAACCACACAACCACAGTCGAAATCAAGTAAACGGGGACCGTCAGCACCATGAGAACAGCCAGAAAAATCACCCAATTGTACGGAACCCGCTTTCCCGAATAGAGGAACTGCACCCGCTCGATTGCAAACGAGAGGAGATTCCCGGTGCAAAGCGTGTACACGACGACCGGCGTAAAAGGGATCCGCTCTCCTATCGCCCAGAAAATGGCGACAAGGGCCGCAGAAAGGCCAAGGTAAATAATTTGCTGCCGAATGAACCGCCGCACAGACGAAAACTTCACGTTCACACCGCCTCAATGCCTGAGCCGTGTTGAATTGAACCGATGAGTCTTACTATAGTCGCAAGCTAGAACCCCACCATCTCCGGCTCCATCTCCAGCCAGATCCCAAACCGCTCTTCCACCCTCGTTCGAATTTTCTCCGCCAGCGCCAAAATCTCCGCGGCCGTCGCACCGCCGCGATTCACCAGCGCCAGCGTGTGCCGCGACGAGATGCCCGCCGCACCCAGCGCGAATCCCTTCCTGAAGCCGGCCTGCTCGATCAGCCACGCCGCTGGAATCTTCACCATCCCGCCCTCTGCAGGAAACACGCGCATCGCAACACCGGAATCCGCCGCAATCTGCCGTACGCGCTCCGCCACCTCCGCCGTAACCGGCGGATTCTTGAAGAAGCTCCCTGCACTGCGGCAATCCGGATCGCCTTCGACCAGCAGCATCCCCTTGCTGCGGCGGATTCCGCGCACTGCCTCTGCAACTTCAGCCAGCGTCGGCACCGCTTTCCAGTTGCTGAAATGCGCCTTAAGTTCCGCGTGAGTCAACGTCGGCGCGCCATTCCGCCGCAACCGGTAATCCACGCGCGTCACTACGAACCGCCCCCGGTCCGTCGAGTTGAACCGGCTCCTTCGGTAGGCAAATCCACACTCGGCATTCGCGAACTCAACGAACTCCTGCGCCGCACGGTCGAACGCGCGCACGCGCACGATCACCGAGGCAACTTCCTGCCCGTACGCGCCCACATTCTGCACCGGCGTGCCGCCCACGGTGCCGGGGATTCCGGCGAGGCATTCCAGTCCAGCACAATTCGCTCTCAGAGCTTGCTCGATGCAATCGTCCCAGGGCGTGCCGGCAGCCGCGCGCAAAAGCCCATCCTCCAATTCCATTCCCCCTGGTTCCGCGTGTCGAATTGCCACATGCAGCGCCAGCCCCTCGAAACCCTTATCCGCCACCAGTACATTGCTGCCGCCGCCCAGCACAAACAGCGGCACGCCCTGTTCGCGCGCCCACAGGCACGCATCGGCAATCTCCGCCTCGCTGGTAGCCTCGACAAACCACCGCGCCGAGCCCCCAATTCCGAGGGTCGTCAGAGAGGCGAGCGCAATGTTCTCCAGAATCTTCAAGAATCAAGACTACCGTAACCCGGTAATTGGTAATGGTCCGTCTAATCAATTGGGGCGCCCGCGGCAGTAGCTCCGCGCGCGCCAAACCAGTAGAATGAATACAGGCAGCTTCTCCTGCCGGAGGCAATCATGTACCCAGAACTGATGGTGATCCCTATGCGCGAGGAACTCGTGCGTGCCGGGATCAAGGAAACCCGGACGGCCGAAGAGGTCGACGCCGCACTGGCCGAGCCGGGAACAACGCTCGTCGTCGTTAACTCCATTTGCGGTTGCGCGGCGGGCAAAGCTCGCCCCGGCATCCGCCTCGCGCTCTCCAACACCACCAACCCGCCCGATCGCAAGATCACTGTCTTTGCCGGTCAGGACCGCGAAGCCACGGATCGCGCCCGCAGCTACTTTGAAGGCCATCCGCCCAGCTCGCCCTCAGTCGCCATTCTGCGCGACGGCAAGCTGGTCTATCTCATGCAGCGCGCCGTCATCGAGCAATCCACCGCGCAGGACATCGCCGGCGAACTCATGCGCGCCTTCGACGCCTTCTGCGCCAAGACTACTGCGTAATTGGCACCCTAGACTTTGCGGATAGATCCCGGATAGCGAGCTACGGTTGTGTCGGAGGTCAAGAGCGTGAGCCCTTCAACCGTGGACTGAGCGATGAGAATCCGGTCGAATGGGTCCTTGTGGATTCCTGGCAAATCACCGGCCGCCACTGCGTGTTTTCCCAAGACGGCTAATTCGGTGTAGCCGTTCCTGAGGAGCCCCTCCCAAACCATGCCAGGATGCGCATGAAAGCCGCTCAAGCCTTTCGCATGCTTGATCGAGATTTCCCAAATGCTCGCCACACTGAAGATCAGCTCGTTGGCGGGATCTAAAATCAGCTTCCTTGCACCCCGCGAAAGACGCGGCGACCCCTCGCTCGCCCAAAGCAGCAGATGGGTATCAACGAGCAGTCTCATCGCTCATCCGAGAATTTCTTACCGCTCCCATAGAACATTTTCTCGATCTCGTCTGCCATCATTGTGTCGAAATCGTCCGGGACCTTGATCTTCCCCTTCAGGAATCCGATCCGGCGCTTTGCCGCGTCCTGCGGTGCTCCAATCGGAATGACCTGCGCCATCGGTTTTCCCGCTTTTGCGATCACAAAAGGCTGGCCGTCCGCAACCTCTTCCACGAGCCGCGAAAGATGCGTCTTGGCATAATGAATGTTGTAGGTGCGCATCCTGTTCCCCGGTAAACTAAGTCCACTTAGTTTAGTTTACTCGTGCACAGAATGCAAGGCGGCTCGTCCCCCGCGCAAAACGGCCTCCCGCATGGGAGGCCGTCGCTCTTGCCCCGCATTTCCCGCTGCCTAATCCGCCGCCTGCACATTCTTCAGGTGCTGCACCTTGCTGTGCTTCACCGAGTAGGTGAAGTAGATGATCAATCCCAGGATCAACCAGCCGATCATCACTTCCCACGTGATCGCCGCCAGCCGCGACATGAGGTAGAGAGCCGACACGATGCCCAGGATTGGCACCAGCGGCACCAGCGGCGTCTTGAACGGCCGATGCATCTCCGGATGCCGCACCCGCAGCACCCAGACTCCGGCGCATACAATCGCGAACGCCAGCAGCGTGCCGATGTTCACCAGGTCCGCGAGCCTTGCGATCGGCAGCAGCGCAGGAAACAGCGCCGCAAAGAATCCGAATACAATCGTGGTGATCCACGGCGTGCGAAACCTGGGATGTATCGCGGAGGCCCACTTCCATAAGAGGCCGTCCTTTGACATCGAGTAGAAAACGCGCGTCTGCCCGAGCAGCATCACCAGCATGACCGTGGCCAGCCCGAAAACCGCTCCGACCTTCACCAGCATCGATCCCCAGCTTACGCCTGTGGCATCGATGCCCAGCGCCACCGGCGCCGCCACATTCAGGGTCTTGTAGCTCACCAGGCCGGTGAGCACAAGCGAAACCAGAATGTACAAAATGGTGCAGATGAGTAGCGACCCCAGGATCCCGATCGGCATATCGCGCTGCGGCTTCTTCGCTTCCTGGGCGGCCGTCGACACCGCATCAAATCCGATATACGCGAAGAAAATGCGCGACGCGCCCTTCGCAATGCCGTTCAAGCCAAAGTTCCCGGCCGCGTCCTTCGGAGGAATGAAGGGATGCCAGTTCAGCCGCGCCACTTCAGGGTGACGTATGAGGAAATACCCGCCGACCACCAGAAAAATTCCCACTACGCTCAACTTGATGAACACAATCACGGAGTTGAAGTTCGCCGACTCCTTGATGCCGATCACCAGAATGGTCGTAATCAACATGACTCCCACGATGGCAATCAAGTTGAAAAATCCCGTCGCATGCGGCAACCCGGCGTCGCTCACTCCCGGCGGAAGCGATGCTACCGGCCCCCACATCCCGTGGTACTTCACCAGCGCCGTTCCGGGAATCGCCGTCAGTTGCGGCGGAATCACGATGCCCACCTGCTGCAACAGGCTGTTCAAATAGCCC
>Ga0326728_10023647_pt1 | contig 11230 bp, 10 predicted proteins | sample MB3enrmetagenome_FD_207602 | JGI IMG/M metagenome (GOLD analysis project Ga0326728, IMG submission 207602) | Lab enriched peat soil microbial communities from McLean, Ithaca, NY, United States - MB31MN | ecosystem: Environmental > Terrestrial > Soil > Wetlands > Peat | place: USA: New York... | reverse complement strand
CGCAGAGAGCCCCAGTTCAAGCAGATCGATCGGTTCACTGCCATAACAGCCTGCGACGGAATCATGGTACGCATAGAGCGCCGTCCATGGTGTGAACGCATGCGCCGGGCCGATGAGGGCCCCGACATCGTGCACCCGCTCTGCAATGGTTTCCCCGGAAAGAGAGACGTGGGGCCGGCCGTTCGTGCTGATGCTTTTACTTCTTGATGCGAAAAGATCGCGGAGCTGATCGAACTGGCCGAAATCCTCGGCAAGGATCAGGTGGTGGACCCGGTGCTCGTCTTCGATCTCGCCGGTCGGGATGACGCAGATCCCTTGCTTGTTTACTAAGAAAGGTTTCCATTCCCTTTGCCAGGCCGGGTGCAGGGCATCACCGGTTCCCAGGACGTGAAGTCCCTTTATCGTACACGCCGCGAGAAGTTTTTCCGGGTGCATCGCGCGCGATACTGCCATTGAAAATGGTGAATGGATATGCAAATCGGTATTTGCAAACATGAGTACCTTCCTGATTACATCTTACAACAATATAAGCGCATGAGAGCACGCGGTATCACTATAAAAAGGGCCTATCCAGAATATCCGTATCCTCACAGGTATTCGTTACGTTTTCTGGGGAGGGGCGTATCTTTTTTCCGGAGCCTGATATCCCGGGCCCGGTCAAAATAAAACTTTGACTCCTCGAGTTTTCCCAGTTCTTTTAAACAGATGCCGATATAGTTCCAGGAATCCATGTTGTCGGGCAGAATATTGACTACCATCTTGAATGTCTCAACTGCTGCCTCGAGATACTTGTTGTTCATCTGCATGGCACCCATCTGTTCGAGTGTCTCCCCCAGCTCATAGAGTATCTCGACGTTCCCGGGGGCAAGTTCCGTAGCCCGTAGAAATGAGTTGAGCGCCTCATCATAGTCACCCAGCGTCCGGAAACAGATACCCCGGTCATTCAAGACATGGGGGAGTTTTTCATCGATCTCAAGTGCCCTGTCGAATGCCTCGATTGCCCCCTGGTAATTGCGTTGACGGGCGTAGAGGTTTACACCTTCCTTGTACTGCACTGTTGCCTTGCTTGGGATCCAATCGATCGAACCAACGATTGATGGAGCAGATTCACGTGACGCTGCTGCGGGAAGGGGCAACCCCCCTGTCGATTCTTCTTCGTCAATGCGGACATCCGTAAAGGAAGAGGTAACATCGCGAATGATACATGCGGCCGCAATAAACTCACCATGGTGATCAAAGACCGGCATCGCCTTCATCCAGAGCGTCCACTCCGTCCCGTCCGCTTTCCTTGCCCGGGTGACCGCAATCACCGGACCGTTCTTTTCTCTGCCGATGACCATGTACCGGGCTTTCCTTATAGCATCGTCCGATGCGAACACCATATCGATAAGCGTTTTCTGGCGTCTGCCAAAAAGGGGCTCTGCATAAACAAAATCTCTTTTGTCGAGTAATGTTTGCGAAAAAACACCGGTCAGTTGCTCCATGGCCGTGTTCCAGGCAAGCACATTCCCTTCAGGATCAATGGCAAATGCAGCATCAGGAGTGAAATTGATCAGGTCAGAAACAATCTTCCGGGACAGACCTTTCGCTTTTCCAACGAACCGCTGATCGACAGCATGCCGGATCATCTGCTGCAACTCTACAAAGGGCATCTCCGTATTTTCGCCTTTTTTCAAGAAGAAGTTGGCACCATTGTTGAGTGCGGCGATCGCAGCATGTTCCCGGCCGACACCGGTGAAAATAATTACCGGGGTTAAATCGCCTTTCCCCCGTATAATCTTTAAAAATTCGATACCGTTGATCTCCGGTAGGTCATAATCAAGAACGATAACATCGAAACTGCTTTTCTGGAGTGCTTCGAGTGCTTCCCGGGAAGAGCCGACGGGTTTGACCGAGATCTCGTGAGATCTCTCCAGTACCAGCTGCGTTACCTCAAGAATCGCCGGATCATCATCAACAACCATCACGGAGAGCATGCAGTTTGCCAGCGCAGGTTTATTTGTGTAATATATATTCAGGAGGGCATACGGTTATAAAACAAACGGATATGCATTGCCAACGGATCCGAAGCGGATTGGGTATTTTCATGCGCAGAAAACTAAAATATCCCATTCCTCCCGGAAAAATCAGAAAGATACGGATGATTTACGGAGGATTTCCCCGGACTCTTTTTATGGAAAATCCAAAAGAAATGGTCGTCAGCCGATATAACTCAGCTCTTCATCGCGCTGCATCTTCTCGCTTTCAAGGAGACCCTGCACAACTTTTTCCATCTCGGCTGCGCGGGCGTTAAGCTGCGTGGGATCAACCGGCACCGCGATAAGTTTCGAGAGAGCTGAGAGAACACTGGCCGCGCTCATCGGGTCGACAACATAACCGCTTGTCTCGCCCATCAGGCAGACTGCATCGATTCCCCGAAGGCCACCCATCCCGAGGAGAAGACCTGCAGCGCCCACGATTCCCCCGCCAGGTTCTTCACGGTCAAAAGTCACGCCCGCCATCTCAATCTCCGCTTTAAGGTCCTCCCGGTTTGTAGCGCCAAGAACCCGGGGTGCATTGACCAGGTGCCCGACACCGAACCCCCCGAGAGTATAAATGCGTTTTACCCCAAGCTCTACGGCGATATCGAGATACGCATCTGCCATGAGGTAGTGCCCCTCGTTTGAGGTGCTCTGGAAATCACCGACAAGGAAAACGACATGCCGGTCCTCTGTCCGATAAAGATAGATCTCGTTTCGCGGCAACCGGGCAACACCGGTTTCTTCTATAATGACCTGAGGGGGCAGGTAAATCGAATGGATCTCTCCTATTTTTTCCGCGCCCAGTACGTGAATCATGTATTCGGCAACGAGTTTTCCCACCTGCCCGATACCGGGCAATCCCCCGATAAGGACCGGGTTTATAAGGTTTTTATCCGTAAATGTATCCTCGTACCGGATACTGATATCATCGATCATGGTGCAGCCCCTTTCTTTGCCATCCTCCGGTATGGACCGAAACGATCCTGAACCGAAAAACGCGCCGGGTGGGCAATCATTGTCGGTCTGTTGCACACGGGGCAGGTACGAGAAAGAGTATAGGTATGGTCTTCGCCGCAGCGACGGATTCTCCCGCTCATTGACTTTTCCCGGACTTGGGTTTTTTTATGAGTTTACCTTCGCCACCTGCTTTTTCAAGAACGGCAATTGCGGAGTTGGCTGCTTTCTCAAGCGCTTTTTCTGCTTTCTTGTAATCGGCTGCCGTTACCTTGATCCGGTAAATCGGTGCGCCGAGGTACAGCAGCTCGATGTCTGCCCCGGCAGTTTTTGCCTCGCTGGCCTTTTTCAGGGCATTTTTTATGACCGTCACACCATCCGATTCTGCGGACATCAGGACCAGCTGGCCGGTCACTTCGACTTTCGGGATCTTTACGCTCTCATGGGCGATATGCACCAGCGCTTCGCCTGCCTTTTTGGAGAGCCCCAGTTTTTTGATGGTTGCATCGCTGTCGGTGACTATATCCTCAAACACCGCGTACAACTCGCCGTACTTATCGAGAATTGCATCTTCAATAGCGGTAGCGGGTTCGCCGGATTTCTCTGCAACAAAACCGATCCACTTGCGCGCCTTTGACTCGTTTTTCCACTCGCGGATCTTTTCACGGCGCTGGTGTTCGTTGACATCCTTTAAGGAAAGGTCGATGTGACCACGGTTGCGGTCAACGTTGAGGACCTTGCAGACGATCTTCTGGCCTTCCCGTATATGGTCACGGATATACTTGATCCAGCCGGTTGCGATTTCAGAGATGGGAATAAGCCCCTGCCTGCCACCGTACTCGTCAAGCGATACGAACGCGACGAAATCTTTGACATTTTCTACGGTACAGACTACCAGTTCCGATTCCTGTGGCCAATCTCTGTCCGGCATGTGAGGCTCACTTGAACTCTGAGATAATCTCAGCCTTTAAGTTCGCCTTTCCACCTGCGGGAGTCGCAAGATCGCGCCCGCAGACAACGCACTTGACTGTCGTGCTCGCCTTGGAGAAGATTGTCTGCTCATTGTCGCAGTCCGGGCACTTTACTTTTAAAAAGCTGCTCCGGTTTGCCCGTGCTTCACGTACCATATTTCTCACTCCGTCAACTCGAACTTGGCAACCCGGTAGCCTTTCCGCAGGTGGGCTTTCCCGCAGGTTGTACAGCGGTACCTGACGTTGATCTTCTTTGTGGGCTTGTCGCCACCAGGGACCTTCGAGAACTTGCCCATGTTGCCCACTTTACCTCTACGTGCTTTCTGGCGGTCGATCCAGTGGAGACCGGTCGTCTTGCTCTTCTTGACCTTCTCCACCTCATGGATCTGATGACTTCTGCAAAAAGGACAGTATGTTTTGAATTTCACTGGCATCTTCATTGTTTTCACCGATTGTTACTGGATATTGAATCCCAGTATTATTTACTAAGGTTCATATTTAAGATATGGGTTCACCGGCAGTACAGGATACTGCCATCGTCCCTGTTTTATGCAATTCTCATCGTGGCGAAGAGTGGTAAGGTTTTGGCTCTGGGATATTAAAAAGATTAGGATAGTGTGGATCTTCCGCCGGATCCGGACAGAAAACGGCACACCAGAAACAGGATGACCCCTTTGGGGTTACTGTACGAATGTTCCTATGATAAAACCCCGGTTACTTGCAGGATGGAAGGGTAATGCCAATAACAATGTTCCGGTCACTGAGCACGGATGCATTCCGCTCAGGCAGGGTTACGATATCACCTTTTGCAAGCGAGTAGATCCTCCCATCAACACCCATAAAAGTATCCATATCCTGCAGCACACGCACGAGCATATAGGGTGGAGTAAGGGGAGGTGCAGCGGACGATGAAACGGGAGGTTGAGGCTCCGCATCTTCCGCTGCCGCGGGAACTTCTGCATATCCAATATCCCCTTCATTTTCTGCAGACTCGAGACCGTAGGGAACTGCAGGGAGTGGCGGCACAAGCGGCTGTTTTGCATTGTTAAGCAGGACTCCCTGGCATTCCTCAAGGCCGGCCGCGACCCGGTCAAACATCTCATGCTCTGCCGGGAGCATCCGTTTTACCTCCTCACGATCATAGTAATTGCCCTCAGCGTGCATGATCGCGAGGGCAAGGATCTTGCGGGACCTGATGGAGAACAATTCGTGCATGGTCTCCTTTATCGCGATCGTTTCTTCTATAAGTGCCCGCGCTTCATCGGAAAGCGGATCCTCAATTGCATAGACCTTCTTTAAGAGTGCTGCGATCTCTGCATGGGTGCGGTCGAAGATATCCGGTGATATCTGGAGCAGTTTGCCGGTTTCGCGTTCGGAAAGCAGAATGCTGCGCAGATCATCAAAGCCCATGGCAAACCTTCGAAGGGGGGATTATTTTTCAGGCTATTTCCGCGATGCCGCGGCAGCAGAGGAAGACTGCCACAGCTTCAGGTACTGTAGAGATCCCTTTTTGGATCTGATAAGTGCTTCCAAGCATTGGCATGGCAAGCGGGAACCGCGCGTCTACCCTGACATCGCGTGCAGAAAAGACCACGGCATCAATGAGAGGATCAAATTCGAAAAGGTCCCGCACCTCAAGCGGTTGCACCCGCATCCCGCTGCCGCCGTGAAGGGAGGTCGGCATCCGGATCAGGCGCTTAATGTCGGTTGTGACTGGCTCATCCGCAAGCGCCGCCTTCTCGTTCAATCGCTTCCGGAATTCCCCATCGGTTTCGTTTATGACCGCTTTTATGACCCGGTCTTTGAGGAGTGTCGGATCGAACTCCCCACGGAGTCCGTTAATCATCTCTACGCGCTTTTTTAAGAACCCGGCCGCAGACTCCTTTCCCACACCTTCAAGTGCAGTAAGATAAACCATAGCCTCTTCCTCATTCAGGCTGCCGAGCCATGTAATATAATTGATAAGGGCCTCGCGGAACCGGGCAGGCCACCCGGACAATGGGGCCCCCCCGGAGAGCAGGAGGACAGGATCGATCCCAATACCACAGATATAATCGACCACTTCACGCCGCTCGGCGCTCCCCCAGCCGCGGAATGCCAGGTCCCGCACGTGTACATGGTACCCCCGCCCGCCGGAAAAAACCAGGTCAATCTTCTTTGGATCAATCCCGAGTTCACCGGTAAGCATGCCCAGCAGTTTTTCTGTCTCGGCCTTTACCCGGGAAAGCATCTGGTCATAGGGCCCTTTTACAATGTGATCCGCGTCCAGATCGAAGATAAGATCGGCCCCGCACCAGCCTTTTTCACCCATGGTGGGCGCATCGGGTTTCTCGTAGTACGCGCTTGAGTAATAGAGATGAGAGGGGACGAGGTTTTTGATATAATCAAAGAGCTCCCTGCGATCGGTGAAAGCGACGTGACGGCGCATCCGCATCTCGGCAGCACCGGGAGCAAAGAGTACAAAACCCCATTCCCGCTGCGCAAGCGACGGTGGTGAGACCAGCATTGCCTTTTGGTAGTACTCAGTGAACCGCTGCCGTACAAACTCCGTTGTTGCCGGGTTCATGACATCTCCTTTACCATATAGGGCCCCCTGCGCTCATATCCCTGTCTCCGGTAATAGGGCCGGACACCGATACCACTCATGATCGCAACCCGTGCAAACCCTGCCGCTTTTGCGATCTCCTCGGCGCGGGAAAGAAGCAGTCTCCCGAAGTTCCGGTGCTGCCATTCCTCTTCCTCTGCCGCTTCAAGACCTATCGGGACGAGACTTCCATAGACATGAAGCTCACGCACAAGGGCGGCTCCCTTAAGCTCGGGCCGGAACTCTGACGAGGGGAACCGGAGCCGGGCAAACCCTATGAGCGAGTCCCCCGAGACGGCGGAGATAAAATGTTCCCTGCCGCCACAGCATTCATACTGGATCACCCTTATTTCAGGCTCCACAACCGAGGGAAGTCTTCCGATCTCCCGGCACCGGATGCAGCGGCAGTGCCGGCCCTGCGCGGCAAGACGGTTCTGGGCCAGCTGCCGGAAATTGGAGTGCCGCGACCCGGCCACAATCAGTTTTGCCGGGATATCGCGCTGCACCCGGGACAGCCGCGTATACTCCGGGATAAGCGTTTTTGCATAGGCAATGAGATCGATGAGCTGATCTTCATTATACGGGGCATACCTCCTGAGTTCCCAGAGTTCTTCGATCTCGGAACCGGGGGTAACGAGCGTCGGGTAGATTTTTAAGAAATCCGGCCTGAACCGGGGATCGGAAAAGATCGTCTCGAACATCCCCTTATCCGCAGCAATCGTCGAATGCGGCAGGTTGGGCATCACATGGAACCCGACTTTGATCCCGGCGTCCCGCAGGAGCCGGTTTGCCTCGGCAGTATCGGCCACCGTACACCCCCTGCGGTTGAAGGCGAGAATAGCGTCGTCCACATGCTGGACGCCCAGCTCAACTTTGGTGACACCGAGATCGAGCATCCGGTTGATGTGCTCTTTTTTGCACCAGTCCGGGCGGGTCTCGAACGTGATGGCGACACACCGTACGTCTGCAGTTTCGTTTGCTGCTTCGATCGATGCGACAGATGGTACCGCTGCCGCCGGTATCTCCCCGGGATACACATTCATCGCCTCGATGCACCGTGCGACAAACTCATTCTGGTACTTCACAGGCCTAGCGGTCATTGTCCCGCCCATGACGATCAGTTCCACCTTCTCGACCCGGTGGCCCAGCGTCTCGAACTGACCGAGCCGGGCATGAACCTGGGCAAAGGGATCGTAATTGTGCTCACGGGCCCGTTTTGCCGCCGGCTCCTCGCCGGTGTAGCTCTGCGGCGATCCAAAAGGATGGGCAGGTCCGCCCGGGCAGGGCAGGCATTTGCCATGCGGGCAGGGATGTGGTGAGGTCATTACCGCAACCGGTGCAACACCCGAAAGGGTACGGGTAGGCTTGACCAGCAGGATCCTGCGCAGGATCTCCCGCTCCCCCGGAGTCGCAGCCGCAAGGATCGCAGAGTTTTTGGGAACGGCACTCAGCCGGTACTTCCGGCAGATGTCAATTTTTACGGCAACGATCCCGCTATCACCGGCCGGCAGGGAGAGGATGCGGGAGATTATCTCCCGTAAAGCCAGAGCCTCATCCATGACGCTTAATGTTCGACTGCGACCTGTTGAGTCGATGCTGTCGCAGTCTCAGGAGAATAGTTCACCACATGCACGCGGTGGTGTCCATTAATATGGGATACTACTTCATCGCCCAGTGTGAGAAGAGCATCCTTATGGGCTTTTTTATCCTTGTGAATATGTACCGGCGATATCTCGAGCGCATCATAGCGTTCGGTCACTATTTCATCACTCGTAGTGTTCTCGTAATACTTCCTGATGTGTACCATCAGCATATGCAGATGCAGTAACTCTTCCTTTTGCACACTATCGCCTTCTCTCTGAAAAGTTAATTTTTCTGTACGACAGATATACCTTATTGGTGAAATTTATAAGAGAATACATTCACCCAAGGGGATTATTGGCAGGACTCGCAATTGGGGACGCGTTGGGTGCGCCCTTTGAAGGATCTCCCCAGCCTGAAGCGTGGGCGACAAATATGCGGCCCGGAGGGCGCCATTTCCGGAAGGCCGGCCAGTACACAGATGACACGCTGCAGGCCTGTGCGGTCGCCGAATCGCTTCTCGTATCGAGGAGGTTTGAACCGTCTGACCTTATTGGGCGTTTGCTTGCCGGGTACGAAAAGCGCCCGGAATGGTACGGCCCCACCTCGTCAGCATTCTTTAATCTCGTGCGTTCCGGCACCCCTCCGCAGCGTGCCGCATGGCTCGTGCACCGGCACAACCACGGAAGCAGGAGTAACGGAAGTGTGATGCGAGGATTCCCCCTCGGCATATTTTATCCCGCAGATGGAGTATACAAGGTTAGCATTGCGTGCTCGCGTCTCACCCACTACGATCCGGTCGCCGCCCACTGCTCCGCATGGCTTACCATGATGGCAAGTGACCTGTGCCGGGGGGTTTCCCGGAACCGGGCGTTTGTTCACGCCCGTTCGCGGTGCAGGAACGCGGAGACCCTTGCCGTACTCGGGAGTTACCAGCGGTACCGGCCCGAACCTTCGCTTGATGCGGTGCTCTGTTCACATGCGGCACTCTCCTGTTTTATGAACGCCCATACATTCGAGAACGCCGTGCTCTCCGCAATAAATCTGGGAGGGGATGCAGACACGGTCGGCGCATGCTGCGGTGCGCTGGCCGGGGCATACTGGGGAGTTGACGCTGTGCCTGAGCGGTGGAGCAGGGTGGTCGAAGGGTATGACGAACTGATCCGGATTGCAGGGGCTTTGTGGGAGATGCGGGAGGACCAGGGATAAGCTAGTACACTGCCCGACCCCCTCCGACCCCTCCCACATTTCCAGCGCACAATTCGCATACCCGGATATGATGCCGGCACCGCATTTTAACGTCGCTATTGTTCCGGAAAACCGGGTCGCAGGTCTATCAAGTCCACCAGTGTTTGTGCGGCCGTTTTTCAATTTGTACCCATCTCAATAAATATCAACACATTAATTATGCAAGCTTATCCGACACGTTCAGAGGATTATACCGGAGATCCCGCCTCCTGATGATGCGGTGCTCCTGACCTTTTCTGCGCAATAATACAGCAAAAGGGGCATACCGGGCCACGAATATCGGAAGATTAAATAAAACACTTATTATACGGGTTTGATCTCAACCAGCTTGAGCGCCCGGCCTTTACCGCATATGTCGGACGCATTGCCCAACACTTCGGCAATAACATATTTTTCGCCTTCTACCACGCCGTCCGGCCTGCAGAGCGGGTAGCTCTTGCAATCCGCCTTATTGCAGGAAAACTCTATTTTTATCCTCGAGTTGACAATCGCCATATCCGCGCTGATAAGCATGGTCACCGGGGCATCCATCACCTCGACAGCAGTGGCACCGTTGAAATGAACCGCACACTCATGATGGGTGCTCCTGACCGTTACGATCCTGTACCGGTGGCCCTTATTGAGGTTGTTGCATGCCTTTTTGACTTTGCAGGTTCCGCATTCCGGGGACTCTCCCTCGTAGATAAACTCGACACCGGGTTTTGCCAGCACCGTTCCCACAAGCGTCACTTTGGTTTTTGTCTCAGCCATGGTAAAATTCCTGCACTTTTTACCGTGTTGCGCCGGATTATTCTGAATAGAGCATCTGCACCAGTTTTTCTGCAGATTCTCTGGTGATGCCCATATCAAAGATTGTAAAGCGTTCCGGGCGGATAGTCTTTGCCATCAGGAGTGCCTCCACGGCAACCTCATCAGAGATGCCAAGATCCGCAGGTGTCACCGGCGCGCCAATAGTCCGGAGCGACTCACGTATCCCCCGCCAGTCGCCACCGTGGAGGTACATCGAGATAATGGTACCAATCCCGCAGCTTTCTCCATGCAGGGCCTTTCCCGGGGCAAGCCGGTCAAGGGCGTGAGAGAATTTATGCTCCCCGCCACTTGCAGGTCGTGACGATCCAGCGATACTCATCGCGACCCCGCTCGATACCAGTGCTTTTGTTACAAACCATGCAGACTGTTCCTGGTGCGGTTTTATGAGATCGGCATTTTTGACGAGGATTTCTGCAGTCATTTTAGAGAGTGCAACCGCGTATTCGCTCATTGGCTCGCCCTTGATCCGGTGGGCCATCTCCCAGTCAAGGATGGCGGTATAATTGGAGATCACGTCCGCACAGCCGGCCGCGAGGAGCCGGTGCGGGGCGGACGCAATAATACCGGTGTCTGCAATGATGGCAACAGGCGGATGCGCCTCGAGGGAGACATTACCCTCTCCCGTGGGCACCGATGCCCGGGCAGAAGCGATGCCATCATGAGATGCAGCTGTCGGAACGGAGACAAACTGGAGGTCGAGGTTATACGATACGATCTTTGCCGTATCGATTACCCGGCCTCCCCCCACCCCGATCACAAAGTCCAAGCCCTGTGCTTCCTGCTCTGCTTCCCTGATAACCGTCGGGCTGATTTCTTCTGCAATAAAAATGTTCACGGTACCTGTTCTGGGGAGCAGATCTGCGACGGTTTTACCTGCCCGCTCCATAGTACTTTTTCCCGAGATCAGGAGTGCAGACCTGCCCAGTTTGAGGTCTTCGCAGACCGGGATGATCTGGTTAAGGACCTCATGGCCAATTACCACATCCCGGGGTAACTGCATCCACTTGGACTTGTCAAAGACCTTCTCCTTAAGTAATTTTATAGTATCTGGGCTCATCCGG
>Ga0326728_10023646_pt1 | contig 11230 bp, 5 predicted proteins | sample MB3enrmetagenome_FD_207602 | JGI IMG/M metagenome (GOLD analysis project Ga0326728, IMG submission 207602) | Lab enriched peat soil microbial communities from McLean, Ithaca, NY, United States - MB31MN | ecosystem: Environmental > Terrestrial > Soil > Wetlands > Peat | place: USA: New York... | reverse complement strand
GCGATCCGGTGCGCATCGCCGGCCGCGGCGCCATGACCACCCACACGATGATCGGCACCGTGTTCAGCGAACTCATCGTCAGCTCCTTCTTCGGATTCCAGCCCGATTGGCAGGGCCAGCGCATGCTGGTGGAGCCCAGTCTTTCCCCCGGCTTCGAGGGCAAACTCACCGGCCTCCCCTACCGCGGCAAGCATTACGATTTGATCGCGGGCGCGAACGGAGTGACGGTGAAGGAGACGTAACGCCGGCTTCCAGCCGGCACCGGAGCCGCCAAGATGGCGGCGGTACAGCCCAAATTAGGGCACTAACCCCGTGTCCCCGCACCCCTTTATTGACATTTTGTCCGACCTAATGCTAATCTCCTGCTCTCAGGGCTAACTTTTCACAACTTAACCGATTGACCGGAGGCAGAAGCGTGTGGTGGGCTGTGTACTCTTCTTCCTGTCCCGACAGCGAAATCGCCTGCTGCTTTCACCCGGCAACGCCCGAGAACGTTGCACGCGGCTTTCATCCGACAGTACACCGGAGGAGGATAGAAATGGGCGCATATTCCCCACGTGTTCGGAATCTCCTGAGACATGCAGTTCTGGCGGCCGGGTTGTTGTTGATCTTCTCTCCGCGGGCAGCGCGCGCGCAATCCTGCACCGTGAATGTGGCGACAGACGACAGCGGCACCACCGGCGACCTGCGCTATCGCGTGGCGCAAGGGAATGCGTACACTTCCGGCACGGCGGTGACCTAGAACATCGGTTTCGCCAGTTCTCTGGATGCACAAACCATCACCCTTAACCCCACGCCCGGCGTGCTGACGATCTACCCGCAGACCAACGCCGGCGTGACCGTGAGCATCCAAGGCCCGGGCGCCAACCTGCTCACCATCTCCGGTGGTGACGCGGTGCAGGTGTTCGTGATTAACCACGGTGTGACGGCGAGTATTTCCGGTCTGACCGTCGCCAATGGATACGGCAACGTCGGCGGCATCCAAAACCTTGGCACGCTGACGGTGAGCAACAGCACCTTCTCCGGCAACTCGGTAGTCGGCGGCGGGCGTTGGCAGAGCACAATGCCCGCCGAGGAGCCTAGGGATCGAGTTCGTTGGTAAAGACGGAAATCGGCGCCAGTGTACAAAAATACCGAATTTGGGCCAGACAAAAAGTGCGAGGATGGCTGGCTGCGCCCGCAATGTGCGATATGTCTTCACGTATTTTGATATTTATCACCTACCCTCAAAAAAGATTAACTAATCTATTGACAGTTGTCCAGCTCCACTGTATCGTCCCCCCCTTAATTACGTTCGGGTAGAAGCATGCATTCATCCAATTGCCCTGCATTACGGTGTGCAAATGCTTCCATCTCCTGCCGCGCTCTTCAGTTGCCCCATCGGAATGGCAAGCTCTTTTTCCTTCGCTGGCCACTCACCGCGCGGGAAAAACTTGCGCACGCGGCGCGGGTGCGCGCACGTAGAGCAGAAGGATTCCGGAATCACGCCCAGTCCTATGCAGGGGCGCAGCTTGTCGGAGATATATGGATCTCGCTTCCCCGAGGTCATTTCTTCATAGCACGACTGATTTAGCGCAGGCAGAAGCGCGGTGCGAGGTCATCGTTCTTCTCCCTGTCCAACATGGGGACGTTTTCTAATTGCGCGGGGCAAAGCCCACGGGCTTTGCGCGTCCAGTGATGAGGAGCGATTACTATGAACAAGCCTATCATGCTGGTTCTGTTTGCCGCCGCTTTCATTTTCTTGCATCCGTATACTGTGTGTGCTCAAAGCGTATCTCTCGCTGGCGCCCAGCAGACCACGGTGGGCAGCGGACTGAAGACACCGTACGCTGTGGCGGTGGATAAAGCGGGGGATGTCTTCATCGCGGATTGCCTCAACAACCAGGTGGTGGAGGTTCCGGCCGGGGGCGGCGCCCAGACCACGTTGGGCAGCGGGCTGAGTTGCCCATACGGTGTGGCGTTGGATGGAGCCGGCGATGTCTTCATCGGGGACTATAACAACAACCGGGTGGTAAAGGTTCCGGCCGGTGGCGGCGCCCAGACCACGGTGGCCAGCGGACTGAATTTACCGTACGGTGTGGCGGTGGATGGAGCGGGTGATGTCTTCGTCGCGGAGCCCTACCGCGGCCAGGTGGTAAAGGTTCCGGCCGGTGGCGGCGCCCAGACCACGGTGGGCACCGGATGGCTTTACCCCAGGGGTGTGGCGGTGGATATAGCGGGCGATGTCTTCATCGCAGATCAGGGCCACAACCGGGTGGTGGAGTTTCCGGCCGGTGGCGGCCAGACCACGGTGCCGGCCAGCGGGCTGAATAACCCTACCGGTGTGGCGGTGGATGGAGCGGGCGATGTCTTCATCGCGGACGACGGCAACAGCCGGGTGGTGGAGGTTCCGGCCGTTGCCGTCAACTTCGGGAGCGTCAACATCTGCCCTGGAGGACAGACAACTCCCGCGCCCTGTAGCCTGACGCACACGCTGAACTACAGCGTCAACGTTACCACTACGTTCGGCGCGAGCCCGACGGTTCTCACCCTAGGCGCGTCCAACCTGGATTTCACCTTGGGCAGCACGACCTGCACGGGCACGATAACTGCCCCGGCCTCCTGCACGGTCAACGTGCAGTTTGCTCCTCTCGCGCCCGGATTGCGCGTGGGCGCGGTCCAGCTCATGGACAACTCTGGCACCCTGCTGGTGACCACCTTGATTCAAGGTGCAGGCCAGGGGCCAGCCATGGCCTTCGGCCCCGGCGCCCAGACCACGGTGGCCAGCGGGCTGAGTGAGCCCGTGGGTGTGGCGGTGGATGGCGCGGGCGATGTCTTCATCGCGGCTGCCTACAACCAGCAGGTGGTGGAGGTTCCGGCCGGGGGCGGTGCCCAGACCACGGTGCCGGCCAGCGGGCTGAGTTACCCGTACGGTGTGGCGGTGGATGGCGCGGGCGATGTCTTCATCGGGGACTATAGCAACAACCGGGTGGTGGAGGTTCCGGCCGGGGGCGGCGCCCAGACCACGGTGGGCAGCGGGCTGAACTCCCCGTACGGTGTGGCGGTGGATGGAGCGGGGGATGTCTTCATAGCGGATGCAGGCAACAACCGGGTGGTGGAGGTTCCCGCCGGGGGCGGCGCCCAGACCACGGTGGGCAGCGGACTCAGTTGGCCCACGGGTGTGGCGGTGGATGGAGCGGGGGATGTCTTCATCGCGGACTATGCGAATAACCAGGTGGTGGAGGTTCCCGCCGGGGGCGGCGCCCAGACCACGGTGGGCAGCGGACTCTATCTGCCTCACGGTGTGGCGGTGGATGGAGCGGGCGATGTCTTCATCGCGGACTTTGCCCACGACCGGGTGGTGGAGGTTCCGGCCAATGGCGGCGCCCAGACCACGGTGGGCAGCGGACTGGTTTACCCGTTTGCTGTGGCGGTGGATGGAGCGGGGGATGTCTTCATCGCGGATGCAGGCAACGGCCGGGTGGTAGAGGTTCAGCGATCGCAGCCTCCGACGTTCAGTTTTGCCGCGACCGCCTTGGGCAGCACCAGCACCGACAGCCCGCAGTCGGTCACGGTGCAAAACATCGGCAACCAATTACTGGATGCCGTCGCGCCCGGCCTGAGCATAGGCTCGAACTCTTTCGAACAGGTGGCAGGCTCGGGCACCCCCGCCGATTGCACCAGCAGCTTCTCGCTCCAGCCCGGCGCGAGCTGCAACCTGAGCGTCAGCTTCATTCCGCAAACGGGCGGCAGCATCTCGAGTGCGGCCACGTTCACCGACAATGCCCTCAATGCCACTACCGCCACTCAGAATATTGGCCTCGGTGGTACCGGCGGCACGCTCGCCACGTTGACCATCACCGCCAGCAGTGCCACCATGACCTACGGTGGGGCGGCGCCCACCATCACGCCCATGTACAGCGGTTTTGTGAACGGGGACGGGCCCTCCGTGGTGACGGGAATTATCTGCACGACCACGGCGTCGTCCAGCAGTCCCGCCGGGTCCTCCCCCTCCACCAGTTGCTCGGACGCCAGCGCTCCGAGCTACTACACAATTCAATATGTTAGCGGCTCGGTGACGGTAAGTAAGGCGCCGCTGACCATCACTGCCTCGAGCACCAGCATGACCTATGGCGGGACGCCCCCTGCCGTCACCCCTGGTTACAGCGCATTTGCGGGCAGCGACACGGTGGCAAGCCTGACCACAGCTCCCACGTGCGTGACGTCGGCGAGCAATACCACTCCGGCGGGGACGGACACTGGCGCTAACACCTGCGCGGGCGCCGTGGACCCCAACTACAACTTCACCTACGTGGCCGGAAACGTCACGGTCGGTAAAGCCTCGCTGACCATCACCGCCAGCAGCACGAGCATGACCTACGGGGGAACGCCACCCGCTGTCACTCCGGGTTACAGCGCCTTCGCGGGCACCGACACGGTGGCGAGCTTGACCACCGCTCCCACCTGCGTGACGACGGCCACCAGTTCCACCCTGGCGGGAACAGACACGGGGGCCAACACCTGCTCGGGAGCGGTGGACGCCAACTACACCTTCACCTATGTGGCCGGGAACGTGACCGTCGGCAAGGCGAACCCCAAGGTGGGGCTCGGGTCCTCGTTGAATCCCGTGCTGTCGCTGAATCCGGTTACCTTTACCGCCACCGTCTCCTCGGCGGCGAGCACTCCCACCGGGACCGTCAGTTTCTTCGACGGAACTACGCTGTTGGGTTCAGCGGTGACCTTGACGGCCGGCCTGGCGACTTACACCACGTCCAGCTTGGCGATTGCGGCGCACTCCATTACCGCGGTTTACAGCGGTGACTCCAATTTCGTAACTGTCACCAGCGCGGTGCTGACGCAGACGGTGGAAGACTTCACCCTGACCATGTCCTCGGGCGGGAACACGTTGCAGACGGCATTGCCGGGAGGTAAGGCTCAATATGTCTTCCAGTTGGGCCCCTCCAGCGGCACCACCTTCCCGTCTGCGATCACCTTGACCGCGAGCGGCCTGCCGGCGGGCGCCACGGCCACCTTTACGCCTGCGACGATCCCTGCGGGGGCGGGGTCCACCTCCGTCAACCTGCTCATCCAGCTTGCTAACCAGATTGTGGCGAGCAATCCCGCCGTCCACTTCGGCGTAGCGCCGGGCTTTAGCCCGGCACTGATGTTGAACGCACCGCCGGGATTAAGCCCGGGACTAATTTCGGGTGTAGCGGCGGTCTCTGACCGCCGTTCGGCGGTGGGGACACCGCCGCTACAGAGTGCCGACCTCAAGGCCGGCGCCACGTTCCTGCCGCGCCATTCCACCAATCCCGTGGGACGCGGCCTGGCCTTGGTGATGGTGGGAGGAATCTTCCTGCTGCCTTTCGGAGGAAGAATGCGCCGGTCGCGAGGGAGGGCGGGGAGATTCGTGGGCCTGCTGCTGCTGACGTTGGCGCTGACCTGCGCCGCGCTGGGCTTCACCGCCTGCGGCGGGGGCGGCAACGGTTTCTTTGGACAGCAAGTGCAGACCTATACGGTGACCATTACCGGCACCTCCGGCGGGCTGACGCACACCACCACCGTCACGCTGACCGTGGAGTAAAGTCAGGGGAAGTGGCACGGGCGTCCCGCCCGTGTCTGGAGTGAGGCCGTAGGGGCACGCCAAGGCGTGCCCCTACGACACGGGCGGGGCGCCCGTGCCACGAAAGACGGCGGTCGGAGACCGCCGCTACAACAGACCCACTACCGTGCAGGAAAGGGAGAGCTCATGCGAACCAGCTTATTGGCAACACTTCTTGTTGGGATCCTAACCTTGGGCGGCTCTGTAACCCGCGCGCAGGGGAAGCCAGCGGCAGGGTCATCGTTGTCCTCCCTTGACCTGGCATTCACCTACACCACCGAGCGGTCAAACGTCACGCCCAGCGGCGGCGGCAACTTCTTTGCCCAAGGCGGAAGCGTCGACGCGGGCTTCACCTTCTTCCACGGCTTCGGCGTGGCCGCGAATTTCACCGGCGACCACACGTCCAATATCGCTCCGGGCGTGAACCTGGGCCTGCTCTCGATCATGGCCGGGCCGCGCTACACCCTGCGAGGCGGCTCCAAGCATGAAAGCCGCGTCTTCGCTGAAGCCCTGTTTGGCGGCGTGCACGGCTTCGACAGCGTCTTCCCCGTATCCACAACCGTGTCCAACACTGCCAATTCATTTGCCATGCAAGTGGGCGGCGGGTGGGACGTTGCCGTCTCCAAACATTTCGCCATCCGCGTCTTCGAAGCTGACTACGTGCGCACCAGCCTGCCCAATAACGCCACCAATACCCAGAACTTCCTGCGCCTGGCCTTCGGCGTGACGTACCACAGCACAAGACATTAAGTCCGCCTTCGTGCCGAGGAAAAGATGTTGGAAGTGGAGATTTATCTTGGTAAGTTGCTGAAAACAAACGGGTGGAAAAGGGTTGCGTCGGTAAGTTATTGAAACTAAATACGTTAGAAGTATTAAGATTGGTTATTTGCGCCCAGTAGCGGGGAATTGCGGAATATCCACAATGGTCCGGCGAAAGCGCAGTGCTTCCGGCGCAAAAAATCCGTCACCGCGGGTTTTCGCGATCGGCCCCACACAATCGCTATCTGCCTTGAAGGGAAATCTCAATCCACTCAACGATAGACCCGTCCTCGGCGCGCTCGCGCAGTGGGACGCGCAGATGCCCGTTCTCGAACGCAAGGGATTGGGTTTTGTGGCCTCCGCCGAAGTAGTGCTCGACAGCTCGCGCGGAAGCTGGGGCGGCATCTTCGCGTTTCACCCTAAGCTCGCCATCACCGTATGGGACCACGCCGAGTTGCGAAGCGCGCGCGATGCCTTCGCTCGACCGTGCGGCCACGACCACGGAAGCATTCGTCGAAACGAGATCGCGAAATTTCCCGGACCCCATGCCTCCAGCAATGCGCTGCTTGCGCAAGGCAACCAGCACGACTTCGCCATTCTCCATTCGCGCCCAGGAAGAGGCATGAGCGCCGCGCGTGGGCGATTCAAAGTCCGCGTCCAACGGAACGATGCTGAACTGATTGGAGGGTCGCACGAGATGGGTTAACCCATTGTATTTGGCCACGCGCTCCGGGGTGGCGCCCTCGCCGGGTGCGGTGGTTCCGTAAAAACTGGCCAGGCAGCCGAGGGTCCCCACAGCCACCGAATCAAACCAGACGGCAGGAGCACTGACCCAGTCGTATCCCGATGAGCCGTACGTTGGCATGCCGAATTCCCCACACAGACTGCTGAAGAAAAACCGCCGGTTGGCTTCCAGGTCGTATTCTCCCGCCGCCCCAAACAGGTCATCAGGACTGAACAGATCCAGATGCTCGGTGAAAAGCGGCGACAGTCCGTAATACATCAACACGATGTCCGGATTTTCCTCGCGTAACGCAGTCACGACTACGTCCAGGCCTTTCCACAGCAGTCGTTCGCCGGCCCAACTCATGTCGTGTGGGGCCACCGTATCCAGCGCCGGGATTTCATAGCCAAAGTCAAACTTGACCAGGTCGGGCTTGTAGCGCCGCGCGAACTTTCGGGCCCGGTCGCGCAGCACGGCGGCAACTTCCGGCTGGGTGAAGTCGAGAAGGTAGTATTTCCCGGGTTTGTAGGGCTGGCCGTCGGTGCGGCGCAACATGTGAGCGGGCGTCAGGCCGAGGGCCGTGGGATCTTCGCAGCGCATGAAGGCCGCCCATAATCCCAGGTGATGGCCGTCCGCACGCACGCGGTCAAGAAACTGTTCGAAGTGCGGGAAGCGCTGGGCGTCATGTTCCAAGCTGCCGTAGGCCCCTTCCCATTTGTCGTCGATGGAGAACATATCGGCCTGCAAGCCGAAAGCCTTCAGTTCATCGTACATGGTCGTCAGCGCACCTTCGTCGAGGCGAGCCGAATCCTTGTGGCGGGACACTTGCTCACCCCAAGTGCACCACTGCGGCGCCAGCGCGGCGGCGTTTTTGCGGGCGGAATTCGCCTTCTTCTTGATGACCCCCGCGTTCACCAGACCCAGATAATATTGGCGGATGGCTTCATAGAAGTTGGAGCCAAAGGCCCAGAACAACGTGGCGCCCAAAGTGAAACGGCCGGGACCGCGCAGGTGCTCCCACAAATCCCCGCGCAGTTCGAACCTCAGACTGGCTCCACCGCGCAACTGGGTCAGGAAGAAATCCCCGTTGGGAAGGTCCGCGAGCCCGCAGCAGAAAGCTTTGGAAGGACTGTCGGCCTGAAACACCGCGTTGTCTCCTGGCCAATGTTCGTGATAACCGCAAAAGTAGTGGGCGGGCAAGCCCCACTGTTGGTCCATGCTCAATCCCTTGGGGGATCCCCGGCCCAGCCAACTGGTGAGGTTCCAGCCCAGGCCAGGGATGACGAGCGGGCTGATCGAGGGAGACTCGCTGATTCCCGGCAGCACCAGGCTATGCACTCCCAAAGAGGGTTTCACGTGGTCGCCGTCGGCTGCAGCGAAGTAGTGCACGCTCACCACGTCTTCAGCGGTGGTGGTCTGGTAAATCACCGGCTCCACCCAAGGGCCATGCTCGTCGAAGCGCCAAGCCACAGACAACGTCGCGGAGTTATTCACACCCTCATAAGTCCAGGTCACCCGGTTGCCCTGAACTTCATGGCTTGCCAATCGGCCAGCGCTGCAGCGTCTGACCCCCTTCTGCCCCACGGGCTGCACCACCACGACTGGTTGGAGCACACTCTCTGCGAACACGCCCCCTTGCTTGTCCAATACGCGGAAGTGGTCGGTTTCCTGCGACCATTCCCACACGTAATTCGCCCCTTCCGCGCGCACGGTCTTGCCGGCGTCGCTGATCCGCGCCGGAGGGCCGGACGCGCCATCCACGCCGAGCTTGTTCAGAAAGAACGTCGCGGCTGAGATTTGTATGAATTTACGACGATTCAGGCCTGTCATGATCGACTCGTACCCCATTTCATTAAGAATGCAGTCCAGGAAATTCGTGGGGATTGTAGCGCGAAAGGCAATGAAGTGGGAGAAACTCTGTGCGACTCACGAAAGCGATCGTAGCGCGGACCCCGTTTTGGGGGGCAGCGGTTCTTTCTTTGGAAAAACGATAAATTTCAAAGAAGGACGCCTGCCCTCGAGTTCAGGAGCGCGAGTCCAGGGAAGAACCGCAGACCTCAACGCGGAGGTCTGCTACACCCAACTTCCCATCCCAGGACTCAAGACGACACCGGCACGCTGAGGCTTTCGCGCAGGGATTCCTGAAGTTCAGGATCGTAGTTTAAGACTGGGCGGAGCCAGCGCTCGACGCTGCGCAGGTCCATGCCTTTGCGGCGATGGTAATCGTCCACTTGATCGCGGTCGATCTTCCCCACGGCGAAGTACTTTGCTTCCGGGTGCGAGAAATAGAACCCGCACACGGACGCGGCGGGGGACATGGCAAAGTTCTCCGTTAGCTGAATGCCGGCGTTCTTCTCCGCCTGCAAGAGGTCGAACAGGTCGCGCTTTTCTGTGTGGTCGGGGCAGGCGGGGTAACCGGGCGCCGGACGGATGCCGCGGTAGCGCTCGTGAATCAAATCGTCGAGCGACAGATTTTCATCCCCGCCATAACCCCAAATCTCTCTGGCCCGTTTGTGCATCAATTCCGCCAAGGCCTCCGCCAGGCGGTCGGCGAGGGCTTTGGCCATGATGGAATTGTAGTCGTCATGGTCCTGCTGGAAGTGCGCCAGCAGCGGTTCGATGTCGGCGCCGGCGGTGACGGCGAAAGCGCCGAGATAATCTTCCACGCCGGTCTGCTTGGGCGCGATCAGGTCCGCGAGCGCCCAGTTGTAATGGCCGGGCGCTTTTTCCATCTGCTGGCGCAAGGTGTGGAAGACGGTCAGCACGGCGGAGCGCGAAGCATCGGCATACACTTCGATGTCGTCGCCCACGCTGTTGGCAAGATAAAAGCCCATGACGGCGTTGGCGGTGAGGAGTTTTTCCGCCACGATGCGGCCCAGCAGCTTTTGCGCGTCTTCCAGGAGCTCGCGCGCCTTGCTGCCCACGACCGCGTCATCGAGAATCTTCGGATACGTGCCGCGCAACTCCCAGGCTTGAAAGAAAGGCGTCCAGTCAATGAAGGGGACGATCTCCCCCAGCGGCACCGCGGGAAATGCGCGCACGCCCGTGAAGGCGGGGCGGGGAGGGCGCGCTTCGCTCCAATCGAGGGGCGGCTTGCGCCGGCGTGCCTCCTCCAGGGTCAGCAGCTTCTGGGCCGCCGGCTTATGCGCGGCACGGAGCTTTTCCTGTGCCCGCAGGTTTTCTGCCTGAAACGCCGGCCGCGTCTCAGGGTTCTTGAGCTGGCTCACAATCCCCACGGCGCGCGAAGCATCCACAACGTGCACCACCGGCTGGCGGAAGTGCGGAGCAATCTTCACCGCCGTGTGCACGCGGCTGGTGGTGGCGCCGCCGATGAGCAGAGGGATGGTGAATCCCTCACGCTCCATTTCCTTCGCCACGTGGACCATTTCATCGAGCGAGGGGGTGATGAGCCCGCTCAATCCAATCATGTCGGCGTGGGTGTCCCGCGCGGTTTGCAGAATCTTCTCACACGGCACCATAACGCCCAGGTCGATAATTTCATAATTGTTACAGCCCAGGACGACGCCCACGATGTTCTTGCCGATATCGTGCACGTCTCCTTTCACGGTGGCCATCACGATGCGGCCTTCGGGGCGAGCCTTGCCGCCCGCTCCCTTCTCGGCCTCCATGAAGGGAAGCAAATAGGCAACGGCCTTCTTCATCACCCGCGCGCTCTTCACCACCTGGGGCAGGAACATCTTCCCCGAGCCGAACAGGTCGCCCACCACGCTCATTCCGGCCATCAGGGGGCCTTCGATCACGCTCAGCGGCCGCCCCAGCTTTTGCCGGGCTTCCTCGGTGTCACCCTCGATATGATCGGCCACACCCTTCACCAGGGCGTGTTTCAATCGCTCCTCCACCGTCCCCTGCCGCCATTCATCTTCCTGGACTTCCGCCCGCCCGCGCTGCTTCACCGATTCCGAGAAGGCCAGCAGCCTTTCGGTGGCGTCCGCGCGGCGATTCAAAAGCACGTCTTCCACCAGTTCCAGCAGGTCGCGCGGCAGCTCCTCGTAAACGGCGAGCTGCCCGGCGTTCACAATCCCCATGTCCATGCCCGCGCGGATGGCGTGGTACAGGAACGCGGAGTGGATGGCCTCGCGGATGGTGTTGTTGCCGCGAAACGAGAAGGAAATATTGCTCACGCCGCCGCTGACTTTGCAGTGGGG
>Ga0326728_10023645_pt1 | contig 11230 bp, 11 predicted proteins | sample MB3enrmetagenome_FD_207602 | JGI IMG/M metagenome (GOLD analysis project Ga0326728, IMG submission 207602) | Lab enriched peat soil microbial communities from McLean, Ithaca, NY, United States - MB31MN | ecosystem: Environmental > Terrestrial > Soil > Wetlands > Peat | place: USA: New York... | reverse complement strand
ATACTCATTATAGAGGATCTCCACCTGGAGCGGGATGGTGTTGGTGAGGCCGCGGATGTGGCCGGAGACCACCGACACGGCGCCGAACTCGCCCATCGCGCGCGCATTGCACAGCAGCACGCCGTAGAGCAGCGCCCATCGCACGTTCGGCAAGGTCACGGTGAGGAACGCCTTCCAGCCGCTGGCGCCGAGCGTCAGCGCCGCCTCCTCCTCCGCCGAGCCCTGCTGCTGCATCAGCGGGACGAGCTCGCGCGCGACGAAGGGGAAGGTGACGAACAGCGTCGCCAGCGCGACGCCCGGCAGCGCGAAGATCACATGCAGGCCGTGGGCGGCCGCCCACGGCCCCAGCAGCCCCTGCGCGCCGAACACCAGGACGAACATCAACCCCGCGACCACCGGCGACACCGACAGCGGCAGGTCGATGAGGGTGATCAGCAGGTTCTTGCCGACGAAGTCGAACTTGGCGATCGCCCAGGCCGCCGCGACGCCGAACGCCGCGTTGATCGGCACCACGATCGCCGCCACCGTGAGGGTGAGCGCGATCGCGGCGCGCGCGTCGGGGTCGATGAGCGCCGCGACATAGGCGGCGGCGCCGCGCGAGAACGCTTCGAAGAACACGATCGCCAGCGGCAGGAGCAGGAACAGCGCGAGGAAGCCGATCGCGACGGCGATCAGCAGCCGGCGGACGCCGGCCGACTCGCTGGCGACCTCGCGCGCGCTCAACAGGATGGTCGGGAGGCCGGGCTCAGACATGGCCGAGCCTCCTGCGGCTCCAGGCGTGGAGGAGGTTGATCGTCAGCAACATGAGGAAGGAGACGGCGAGCATGACCGCCGCGACGCCGGTCGCCCCGGCGTAGTCGTATTCCTCCAGCTTGATGACGACGAGCAGCGGCGCGATCTCGGAGACGTAGGCGAGATTGCCGGCGATGAAGATCACCGAGCCGTACTCGCCGACGCCGCGCGCGAAGGCGAGGGCGAGGCCGGCGAGCAGGCCCGGGACGAGGGGCGGCAGCACGACGCGCCGCAGGGTTCGCCAGCGCGACGCGCCGAGCGTCGCCGAAGCCTCCTCGAGCTCCTTCTCCAGATCCTCGATCAGCGGCTGCGCGGCGCGCACGACGAAAGGCAGGCCGACGAACGCCATCGCGACCAGGATGCCCCAGCGGGTGTAGGCGATCTTGATTCCGAGCCTGGCGAGCGGCGCGCCGAGCCAGCCGTTGGGGGCGTAGAGCGCGGCGAGCGCGACGCCGGCGACCGCGGTCGGCAGCGCCAGGGGCAGGTCGACGATCGCGTCCAGAAGCCTGCGCCCGGGAAAACGGTAGCGCGTCAGCACCCAGGCGACGATCGCGCCGAAGACCACGTCGACGACCGCCGCGGCGAGCGCGACGCCGAACGACGTCCTCAGCGCGGCGAACGCGCGCGGCTCGCTGGCGATCGCCCACACGCCGGAAAAGCCGAGCGAGGAGGCCTTGGCGATCAGCGCGCCGAGCGGAAGCAGCACGAGGACGGCGAGATAGATCAGCGCGCCGGTCAGGGTCGGCGCGAAGCCGGGCAGAACGCTCGGCTTCTTGAACGACGGCGCGCGCGACGCGACGAGACTCACCCGCTAGCGCCCCTCTTTCTGGATCTGGTCGAACACGCCGCCGTCGGCGAAGTGGACCGCCTGCGCCTTCGTCCAGCCGCCGAAAGCCGCATCGACGGTGATCAGGTCGAGCTTGGGGAAGCGCGCCAGATCTTTGGGATCGGCGAATTCGGGATAGGCGGGGCGGTAATAGCGCTTGGCGATGATCGCCTGCGCCGCCGGCGTGTAGAGGAACTTGAGATAGGCTTCGGCTTCCTTGCGCGTCCCCTTGGCGTCGACGTCGCCGTCGACCAGCGACACTGGGGGCTCGGCCAGGATCGACAGCGACGGCGCGACGATCTCGAACTCGCCCTCGCCGAACTCCTCGCGGGCGAGGAAGGCGTCGTTCTCCCAGGCGATCAGCACGTCGCCGAGGCCGCGCTCAGCGAAGGTGATGGTGGAGCCGCGCGCGCCGGCGTCGAGCACCGGCGCGTTCTTGTAGATCGCCGCGACGAAGTCTCTGGTCTTGGCCTCGTCGCCGCCGAACTTCTTCAGGCCGTAGCCCCAGGCGGCGAGATAGTTCCAGCGCGCGCCGCCGGAAGTCTTGGGATTGGGGGTGATGACGGCGACGCCGGGCTTGGCGAGGTCGTCCCAGTCGTGGATGCCCTTGGGATTGCCCTTGCGCACGAGGAAGACGATCGTCGAGGCGTAGGGGGTGGAGCGATTGGGCAGCCGCTCCCGCCAGTTGGGGGGGATCTTGCCGGTCTTGGCGGCGATGGCGTCGATGTCGGCGGCGAGCGCCAGGGTGACGACGTCGGCCTCGAGCCCGTCGATCACCGCGCGCGCCTGGGCGCCCGAGCCGCCGTGCGAGGCCTGGAAGACCACCGTCTCGCCGGTCTTGGCCTTCCAGTCGGCGGCGAAGGCGGCGTTGATGTCCTTATAGAGCTCGCGCGTCGGGTCGTAGGAGACGTTGAGCAACGTCACGTCGGCGCGGGCGGAGGCGGCGCCGAGGACGACGGCGAAGAGCAGGGCGAAGGCCCACGGGAGGCGGACGGATGGATGGCGCTTCATGGCGAGCGGGCTCTCTTGGACCGCCGGCCGCGGTCCTTCGATTATATCTAGATGCATACTAGAATTAGTTAGGAATCGCAAGCGGGTCGGCCGTTTACTTCGCCGCCGCCCCGCACTAGGTTCCGCCGCGAAGCGAGGACCCCATGCGCGCCGAAGCCGAGCAGCTCATCGAAACCGTCAAGCAGTCCATGGGGCTGCTGAGGAGGCATCTTTGACGTCGACGCCGCGACGCGCCGACTGGCGGAGCTGAACGCCAAGTCCGAAGACCCCAACCTCTGGAACGACGCCGACGCCGCGCAAAAGGTGATGCGCGAGCGCAACCTGTTGGAGGAGCGGCTCGGCTCGCTCGCCAAGCTCGAGCGCGAGCTCGACGACGCCTCGACGCTCATCGAGCTCGGCGAATCCGAGGGCGACGCCGCGACCGAGAACGAGGGCCTGGCGCAATTGCGCGCGCTGAAGAGCGAGGGCGAGCGGCGCCAGCTCGAGGCGCTGCTCTCGGGCGAGGCCGACGCCAACGACAGCTACGTCGAAATCCACGCCGGGGCCGGCGGCACCGAGAGCTGCGACTGGGCGCGCATGCTCCTGCGCATGTACGTGCGCTGGGCCGAGCGGCGCAAGTTCGCGGTCGAGTTCGTCGAAGAGACGGCGGGCGAAGAGGCGGGGATCAAGTCGGCCACCATCGTCGTCAAGGGCGTCAACGCCCACGGCTGGCTGAAGACCGAGTCGGGCGTGCACCGCCTGGTGCGCATCTCGCCGTTCGACGCCAACGCGCGCCGCCACACCAGCTTCGCCTCGGTGTGGGTCTATCCGGTGGTCGACGACCGCATCCAGATCGACGTCAACGAGGTCGACTGCCGCATCGACACCTACCGCAGCTCGGGCGCCGGCGGCCAGCACGTCAACAAGACCGAATCGGCGGTGCGCATCACCCACATCCCGACCGGCATCGTCGTCGCCTGCCAGTCGGAGCGCTCGCAGCACAAGAACCGCGCCACCGCCTGGAACATGCTGCGCGCGCGGCTATACGAGCTGGAGCTGCAGAAGCGCGAGGACAAGGCCGCCGCCGACGCCGCGTCGAAGACCGACATCGGCTGGGGCCACCAGATCCGCTCGTACGTCCTGCAGCCCTACCAGATGGTCAAGGACCTGCGCACCGGATACACGTCCGGCGCGCCCGCCGACGTGCTCGACGGCGACCTCGATCCGTTCATGGAGGCGTCGCTCGCGCAGCGGCTGTCGGGGCGCACGGTGCACGTCGAGGACGTCGACTAAGCCGCGGTCTCGGGCGCTCGGCGCTTCGCCAGGCGCCAGACGATCAGCGTCAGCGCCGCCACCGGCAGGCCGATCGCCGCCGCCGCGGCGAAGAACCGGACGTAGCCGAAGGCGTCGACCATAACCCCTGACAGGCCGCCGACGAACTTGCCCGGCAGCGCGTAAAGCGAGGACAGGAGCGCGTATTGGGTCGCCGCGAAGGCGGGCGAGACGAGCGACGACATATAGGCGATCAGCGCCGCGCCGGCGAAGCCCGAGCCGAAGCTCTCGACGCTGACGGCGAGCGTCAGCAGCGGCAGTTGCGCGCCCGAGGCGGCGAGCAGCGCCAGCGTCAGGTGCGAGGCGGAGGCGGCGAAGCCGCCGATCAGCAGGGTCGGCATCAGCCCGAGCCGGGCCACCGCGACGCCGCCGCCGAACGCCCCCGCCATGCCGATCCACACGCCGTACAGCTTGGAGACGGTGGCGATGTCGGTCTTGGTGAAGCCGAGATCGATGTAAAGCGGGTTGGCCATCACGCCGGAGACGAAATCGGGCAAGCGGTAGATCGCCACCAGCGCGAGGATGGCGACGAGCGCGGCGCCATGGCGGCGCGCGAGGTCGGCGAGCGGCTCGCCGAAGGCGCCGAGGGGAGTCGGCGCTTCGCGCGCCGGCCGGTCCAGCCGCGGCGAGACGAGGCAGCCGCCGACGCCGACGACCATCATGCCGGCCATGGCGAGATAGGCGGCGCGCCAGCCGGCGAATTCGGCGACGTAGAGCGCGCCCGCCCCGGCGCACAGCATCGCCAGGCGGTAGCCGAGCTGGTAGACCGCCGACATCATGCCCTGCCGCTCGGTCGGGGCGGCGTCGATGCGCCAGCCGTCGATGGTCACGTCCTGGGTCGCCGCGGCGAAGGCGGTGAGGAAGGCGAAGCCGACATTCCACGCCAGCCCCTCGCCGGGCGCGCCGAAGGCGAGGCCGGCGAGGCCCGCGGCGACGCCGATCTGGGCGATCAGCATCCAGCCGCGCCGGCGGCCGAGGCGCGCGCCGAGACCCGGCGGGTCGTAGCGGTCGATCACCGGCGCCCAAGCGAACTTGAAGCTGAAGGCGAGCGCGGCGTAGCTCATCAGCCCGATCGCCGAGCGCGACACGCCCGCCTCGCGCAGCCACACCGACTGGGTGGAGAAGATGAGCAGGAACGGCAGGCCGGAGGAGAAGCCGAGCGCCAGCATCAGCGCGAGGCGGGGGTCGCGCAGGATCTCGGCGAACGACGGCGATCGGCGGGCGGACGCGGTCATGCCCGCAGCATGGCGCAGAAACAGTTAACGCGCGATTCAGACTGGCCGCCGCGCGGGGAGGGCTCGGAATCCCAGCCAAACCGAGCGACCCCCGACGTCGACGGCGCAACCCGCGGCCGCCTGGGGCGGGCGATTGGGCCGGCCGGCCTCAGCTTCACGCCGCGGAGAACGGCGGGCGCTCGCCTCGACCCGGTCTACCGCGCCATCACGCCTTCTTGGCCGGGCAGGTCGACATGCCGAGCATCGAATAGAGCGGGCACGAGCCGACCGCGCCGGTCGCCAGCGGCACGAGGCCGATCCAGCCGATCCAGTTCCAGCCGGTTCCCGACGCGAGGAAGCCGAGCGCGAAAGCGATCAGCGCCACCCCGACGACGACGCGGACGACGCGATCAATCATTCCGACGTTGACGGTCATGATTGCCTCCCTGGAGTTGACGATGGGCCATCCTAGGCCGAGGCGCGCGACGCTTCCGTGAACTCCGCCGCGTCGGCGCGCCTCGCCCGCCGTCGCGCTTGACCGACGCGCCGGCGGCCCATTGTGGCATAGACGATGGAAAAACGCGCCCCGCGCCAAGATGAGGGGGTCCAGACTGGGGGTCTAAGGCTTGTGCGAACGGGTCGGCGGCGCAGGTGGTGGGCTTACTTTGAATAAGGCAAATACAGCGGTGCGTGGGTGTTTATTGCAGGCACGCGCCAGTGGCAGTCCAATGACCTGGTGGGCGACATGTCTTTCCGCAATGGTTTGTCGCCGTCATGACGCAGGGACCGCTTCCTGATTTCGGTCCTGGAGGGGATTTGGGTGGCGCATAGCCCGGCGTTGTCTTCTGTGGTTTCCCGAAGCAGTCTACCGTCTTTGTCACAGGGTTATAATAAAAGTTCGTGCATTTCGTCGCCCCTGGTCCCTGGGCGTTTGATACGTCAACAGTCACGTCCGACGGCACACTACACGCGATCGGCCCCACGCATGCTTCTCCACCTCCTGGGTATGCGGGCGCAAGATAACACGGTGGCGAACATCCCCCCTGGGCGAGAGCTACCGAAACGGCCATCACAGACCCCGTTAACACAAAAAATACTGCGCCGAATTTGGCCACAATATTCATTCTCTCCTCCCCGCGCCGGATTGTTCCCAAGCTTCAAGCACATCCACAATATCGCCAATCTCGCAAAGCTGGGAAGTCACGCCCGCGGCCATCGCGGGCATCGTCTTGAGGGTCTTATGAATGCGAACAAAATTGTAGTAGAGATTAAGGTTTGACTCGCAATCGTGCTTCGGCAGCCTTCTTGGCAATTTCTGCGCGCCGCTCCGGCGTCATGCTCGCGGCGCGCGCTGGGCCGCCTTTCTTGCCCATCGCAGACGCCGCCGGATCGATCCCGCGCTCTTCCGCGTCGGCTCGCGGTCGCTGACTTCGTCCGTGGCGATATCGACCATGCGTTTGGCCCATTGGTTCAGATCGCCCGGGCGATTGGGATGATTGGCCATTTATCTTACCTGCCACTTGGGAGCTTGCCATTCGGCAATATATTCCCGTAGCACCTTTGTAGCGGCGGCATACGCTTCGCCTTTCGTCGCATAGGACGCTTCGGATCGCTCTCGGGGTTGTCCCGATTCAAAGAGCGTCCAACGAAAGTGACCTTCACGCAAAAGGTCCGGTTCAACCTTTATCGCGAAGTGAAGCTGTTCAGCCATCATGCGATTATGACGCGATCGGCAAACGTTTTCCAGGGCGCGTTTCCCCTGCCATATTCAAACTGGCCCGCTACCGCGGCGCGGCGCCTGTTGACGCCGGGCGGGCGGCGGTCTATATGCCCGCGATCTCGAATGCGTTTTGGGTCCCGGCGCCGGCGCGAGCGCATGGGACCTTTTGCGTTTTTCGACGCCTCGGCAAGGGCCGGCCTCCACCGGACGCCGAGGGAGCTTCACCCGCCGCTTCCCCCGCCCTCGGGCGGGAAAGCGGCCGAAATGGAGATGGGCCGTGGCTCGCATCGCCGGCGTCAACATACCGACCAACAAGCGCGTCGTCATCGCGCTCCAGTACATTCACGGCATCGGGCCGACGAAGGCCGAGGAGATTTGCGAGAAGGTGCACATCCCTTCGGAGCGTCGCGTCGCCCAGCTCAGCGACGCGGAGGTGATGCAGATTCGCGAAACGATCGACCGCGACTATATGGTGGAAGGCGATCTCCGGCGCGAGGTCGCGATCAACATCAAGCGCCTGATCGACCTCGGCACCTATCGCGGGCTTCGCCATCGCCGCTCGCTGCCTGTTCGCGGCCAGCGCACCCACACCAACGCCCGCACCCGCAAGGGCAAGGCGAAGGCGATCGCCGGCAAGAAGAAGTGACGCCCGTCGGACGTGGCGGAGAGTGACGGTTTTCCGCGCCGACGGCGCGCTTGAAGGACGAACTGATGGCCAAGGAAGCAACCCGCGTTCGCCGCCGCGAGCGCAAGAACATCGCGTCGGGCGTCGCGCACGTGAACTCGACCTTCAACAACACCATGATCACGATCACCGACGCGCAGGGCAACACCATCTCGTGGTCGTCAGCGGGCACGATGGGGTTCAAGGGCTCGCGCAAGTCGACCCCTTTCGCCGCCCAGATGGCGGCCGAGGACGCGGTGAAGAAAGCCGCCGAGCATGGCATGCGCACGCTTGAGGTCGAGGTCTCGGGGCCGGGCTCCGGCCGGGAGTCGGCGTTGCGGGCGATCCAGGCCGCCGGCTTCAACGTCACCTCGATCCGCGACGTGACGCCGATCCCCCACAACGGCTGCCGGCCGCGCAAGCGTCGCCGGGTCTGAGCCTCAAAGCGCGGCGGGCGTCGCTTAACGCCCGCGCCCGCGCGGCCGCGTCGACACCGCTGGCCGCGCGCGGCGTCGTCCAACGGAAGGCGGAAACAACGTGATCCAGAAGAACTGGCAGGAACTGATCAAGCCGAAGAAGCTCGAGGTCGCTCACGGCGAGGACCCGCGCCGCGCCGCCACCTTGGTCGCGGAGCCGCTGGAGCGCGGCTTCGGCCAGACGCTGGGCAATTCGTTGCGCCGCGTGCTGCTGTCCTCGTTGCAGGGCGCCGCGATCACCTCGATCCACATCGACGGCGTGCTGCACGAGTTCTCGTCGATCCCCGGCGTGCGCGAGGACGTCGTCGACATCGTGCTCAACGTCAAGGACGTCGCCATCAAGATGCAGGGCGAGGGCGTCAAGCGCCTCATCCTCAAGCGGCGCGGCCCGGGCGTGGTCACCGCCGGCGACATCCAGACCACCGGGGACATCCAGATCCTCAATCCGCAGCTGGTCATCTGCACGCTCGACGAGGGCGCCGACATCCGCATCGAGTTCACGGTGACCGCCGGCAAGGGCTATGTGCCCGCCGACCGCAACCGCGGCGAGGATTCGCCGATCGGCCTGCTGCCGATCGACAGCCTGTTCTCGCCGGTGAAGAAGGTCTCCTATCGCGTCGAGAACACCCGCGAGGGCCAGGACCTCGACAAGGACAAGCTGACGATGACGATCGAGACCAATGGCGCCATCTCGCCGGAGGACGCGCTCGCCTACGCCGCCCGCATATTGCAAGACCAGCTGGCGGTGTTCGTCACCTTCGAGGAGCCGCGGCGCGAGGAGGCGGCCCACGCCATTCCCGAGCTCGCCTTCAACCCGGCGCTGCTCAAGAAGGTCGACGAGCTCGAGCTTTCGGTGCGCTCGGCCAATTGCCTCAAGAACGACAACATCACCTACATCGGCGACCTCATCCAGAAGTCCGAGAGCGAGATGCTGCGCACGCCGAACTTCGGCCGCAAGTCGCTCAACGAGATCAAGGAAGTGCTGGCGCAGATGGGCCTCCACCTCGGCATGGAGGTGCAGGGCTGGCCGCCGGAGAACATCGAGGAGCTGGCGAAGCGCTTCGAGGAGCATTATTGAGAACGCGCTTCTCCCGCAAAAGGGCGTTCGCCAGAACGCCCGTCTTTCGACGTCTATGCGGGAGAAGGCGGCGGCCCGTCAGGGCCGCCGGATGAGGGCCCGAGACATGCCCTCACCCCAACCCGCTCCCGCAAGCGGGAGAGGGAGAGCGGGGAATAAAACCAACGGCCGTTCCTTGGCACGGCGGCCGTAGACCCGACGAAGGAGACCGCCACATGTACCATGGACGCGCGAAGCGCCGCTTCAACCGCACTTCCGAACACCGCAAGGCGATGTTCGCCAATCTTGCGCAGGCGCTGATCAAGCACGAGCAGATCACCACCACGCTGCCCAAGGCCAAGGACCTTCGGCCGGTGGTGGAGAAGCTGGTGACGCTCGGCAAGCGCGGCGATTTGCACGCGCGCCGCCTCGCCATCTCCCGCCTGCGCGACGTCGACCTGGTCAGGAAGCTGATCGACGTGCTCGGGCCGCGCTACAAGACGCGCAACGGCGGCTATACGCGCATCATGAAGGCGGGCTTCCGCCAGGGCGACAACGCCGCCATGGCGGTGATCGAGTTCGTCGACCGCGACGTCGAGGCCAAGGGCAAGGATTCCGGGCCGAAGCCGGAGAAGGCGGCCGAGGCGTAAGCGCGTTTGGTTATTTTTCAGTCTTCGCAAGGGCGGCGCGGGTCTCGCGCCGCCCTTCTTCGTCCGGCCCGTGCTACAAGCGTCCGCCCGGAGCGGCCGGCGCCGGCGGCGAGGGGACGACGATGGGCAAGAGGCGCGACGAGCCCGAGGGCTGCGAGCGGCTGCTCGCCGCGCTCCGCGCCTTCGCCGATCCGGCGCGCGCCGAGAAGGAGAAGAGCTACCAGAAGTCGCGCTGGGAGCACTTGGGCGTCGCGCTGCCGAAGATGGACGCGGCGATCCGCGCCGCGGTCGCCGATCTCGATAGCCGCGCTTCGCTCGCGCTCGCCGAGCGCCTGTGGGGCGAGCCGGTGTGGGACCTGAAGATCGTCGCGGGGCGCATCCTCGCGCGCCCTCGCATCGCTCCGGACGCCCAGGTCTGGGCGTTCGTGACGGCGCGTATGGGCGAGCTCGACGGCTGGGCGGTCGCCGACAATCTCGCCGGCGTCGGCTCGCGCTGCCTCATCGCCGACCCGGCGCGGCTCGACGAAGTCGAGACGTGGGTCGCCAGCCCGCATTTGTGGACGCGCCGCGCCGCGCTCGTCTTCACGCTGCCCTGGGCGAAAGGGAGTCGCGATCCCGGGCGCATGCTCGGCTGGGCGGCGCTTCTGACCAGCGACCGCGAATGGTTCATCCAAAAGGCGATCGGCTGGCGGCTGCGCGAATTGTCGAAGCGCGAGGCCGACCGCGTCCGCCGCTTCCTCGCCGCGCATGGGGCGGCGATGAAGCCGTTCGCGCGGCGGGAGGCGGAGAAATACTTGGTCGCGCCGCCGCGGCGGCGAAGCCGCCTGTAGGCGCGGCCGGCGGCCGCGCTTGCCTCCGGGCGCTGCTGTCGATCGAGACGCGGCCGACGGCGGCGTCTACAACGGCGCTGGCGCGTCGCCGGCCGCCCCCGCCCGGCGGCGCGCCGCTGTGGTATGATTGTCCGAAACGCGAGAGCGAGGCCTCGGGATGCCGGAATTCGAACGGATTACTTTCGATCCCACCGTGATGGGCGGCAAGCCCTGCATTCGCGGGCTGCGCGTCACCGTCGGCGCGATCGTCGGACAGGTCGGCGCCGGCCGGAGCGTCGAGCAGATCCTCGCCGATTATCCTTACCTTGAACGCGAGGACGTTATGCAGGCGCTTCGCTACGCCGCGTGGCGCGCCGAAGAGCGCGAAGCGCAGCTGCGCAGCGCATGAAGCTGCTGGTCGACATGAACTTGTCGCCCCGCTGGGTCGGCGCGTTCGAGCAAGCGGGTTTTGAGGCGATTCATTGGTCGCAGGTCGGGCCGGGGAACGCGGCGGACAGGATCATTCTCGATTACGCCGCCGATAACGACTTCGTCGTCTTCACGCACGATTTGGACTTCGGCGCGATCCTGGCGGCCACGCGCGGCGTGAGGCCGAGCGTGATCCAGATTCGCGCCGGCGAATTCACCCCCGAGACGGCCGGGCCATCGGTGGTCGACGCTCTGATTCAAACGGCGAACG
>Ga0326728_10023644_pt1 | contig 11231 bp, 9 predicted proteins | sample MB3enrmetagenome_FD_207602 | JGI IMG/M metagenome (GOLD analysis project Ga0326728, IMG submission 207602) | Lab enriched peat soil microbial communities from McLean, Ithaca, NY, United States - MB31MN | ecosystem: Environmental > Terrestrial > Soil > Wetlands > Peat | place: USA: New York... | reverse complement strand
GGGACCACGAAGTGGTGGGTGAGGGCCCTGACGGCGGGGCTAAAGAGTCTGTGTGAGAACCTCATTCAGCCTGTCATTCTGAGCGAAGCGAAGAATCCCCGCAGTCCAGTTTTCGGAGCCGGGGAACTACGGAGATTCTTCGCTTCGCTCAGAATGACAGGTTGGGCGGTGATCTCCCTCTCCTTCACGGCGCGCGTGGCAACATCTGGAATCGCGTGATTGGTCAGCAGGACTTTCCCTCCGCTCGCAGCAACCACGTTGAGTTGCGCGTTCCCCACCAGTCCTTCCAGGCGGGGCACAGCCGACTTCCTCGCAACGATGTAGCAACGTTCCGGTTTGAGCCACAACTCCTTGAACTGCGAATCGTCGATGAAAACGTTCGGGGCTCCTGGAGCGTAAGACCCGTATTCAAGGTTCATAAAGCGCCCGTTCAACAGGAGCGCGGAGCGATCGGTATAGAAAAACACCGACGAGAACCAGTAGTAGTGATGTTCGACGATCAGCGTTCCTTTCGGCGCCTTCTCGAGCGCCTCCGCCAGCGGCCTCGACGACATGTAGGGATCGAAGGCCACCATGGCGAGGCGTGCGGCGTGGAAGAACAAGACCATCATGAGCGCGGCCGCCAGGACAACGCGCTGCGTTTTTGCTTTGAAAGTGCCTATGGCGCCTACCAGGAAGGCTGCTGCCGCCAGTGCCAGCGGCACGCGCAGGTAAGCGAACGAGGCCAGCGTCAGGTCCTCGATGTGTCCGAGCGATAATTTGTAGGCGCCCGGGTGCTGGCTCAAGGCCGATGAGATATCGCCGGGCGCAGGCAGGCCTCGGCTCCGTACCAGGATGACGATTGCGGCTGCCGCGGCGCATCCGGCGATGGCCGTCAGGATGGCTGTGCCGCGCCGCATCCACTTGCCGTCCGCCGCCATCGCCGAGCCCAGCAGCAGCGCCAGCGCGGGATAGCAGGGCATCGAGTAGTACTCCTGCGTGGTCGAGAAGGTGAAGAAAACCAGAATAAAACCCGCCCAGCACAAAGCCAGCAGGCGCGCGCGCCCGGCGCGGTCTGCCGGCCTGAAGGAGAGTTTGGCGACGGACGGAAAGTAAACGCTCCAGGGAAAAAGCCAGAGCAGATGAAAAAGCCAGAAGTAGAGGCGCGGCACGGTATCGTAATCGCGCGGGTAGCGAAGATTCAGGAACCGTAATAGCTGCTCGTTGATGAAGAAGAACCAGAAGAACCCGTGGTATTGGCCAGGGCCGCTGTGCAGCGTGAAGTCGAAGTAAGGCGGATTGCGCAACGTGGCCAGCACGTGCCAGGGCGCCGCAACCAGGAGTACGACAAGTGCTCCGCTGAACGGATGGAGCCGCCTCCACGCGGCGGCGGAGAAGAGTTGCCGCGTCGCCAACAGGTAGATCACGCCGGCGGCAATCGGGAAGACGATTCCGACCAGGCTCTTGAGCAGTAGCCCCAAACCCAGACTGACCGCCAGCACGGCGGCCCAGAAGCACGGATGACGCTCATCCTGGTCCAGCGCGCGAAGAAACGCCCACATGGCCAGGGCTACCGTGAACGTCAGCATCACATCAGGAATCAAGATGCGTGTGAAGAGAAACAGGCCGATACAGGTGGCCACGATCAAGCCCGCGTAGAATCCCGCCCGCCTCCCGAACGCCCACACGCCCATCGCCGCGGTCAGCCAGGCAAGCGCCACCGACGCCAGCGCAACCGGTATGCGCGCCGCCCAATCGTGGACGCCGAAGATTTTGTAGGAGAGTGCAATGGTCCAGTAGATGAGCGGTGCTTTCTCGAGATAAGCCACGCCATCGAGACGCGCGGTCACCCAATCGCCGGACTGAAGCATGTTGTGAGCGATTTGCGCCTGCACCGCATCCACGTCGTCCATAAGCGACGGGGGAGATACGATGCAGCCGAGGAAAATCACCGCCGCGAAGAGGATGACGATGATTCCGCTGCCGTAAGTCAGACGGCCGCCGAGAGGCTGACTCTCATGCGCGCCGATTCCGTTTCCGACAGCGTCTGAATGTTCCAGCGTTTGAGCCATAAAAATAAAATCAGCAAACCCCAGAGGTGATATCCCAGGTTTTCGCGCCGGTCGAGGTGCCTTTTGATCACCGACTGCACGCCATCCCAGCGGAAAATTCCTGTCGCTTTCACGGCCGGCTCGGTCAACGTATCCAGCAGCAGCGGCTTCAGCACGGAGCGAAACCAATCGTGGGCGGGAATATCGAAACCTTCCTTTTTGCGGCGCAGAATCGCCGGCGGAAGTTTGTCCTTCATCAGTTCCTTGAGCAGGAACTTCAGATTCGATCCTCGCAATTTGTAGTCTTCCGGCAGCGAAGCCGCAAACTCCACCAGACGGTGATCGAGAAAGGGCGGCCGAACCTCGAGCGAATGCGCCATGCTCATGCGATCCGACTTGTAAAGAATATCGTCCGGCAGATAGCACTGCTGATCGAAGAGGAGATAGCGGTTCAGCCCATCCACCGGCGGCATCTGCGCGAGAACCTTCAACATCGGTGCCGGATCTGCCGGCCTGAGAACGTCAGCCTTTTCCTCCTCGGAAAACGTGCCATTCCAGAAAACGTGGCCCTGGTCCGCCGGCAGCAAGGATCCACGCAGGAAGCGCTTGAGCTTATATTCGAAACTGATCTTCTCGTTCGAAATCGGCCAATAGCGGAGGGCGCCGATCGCCATCTGTCTCAGAGCCACAGGCAGCAATCGCACCCTGCGCGCATATCGATTGGCGAGGTAGGTCACATAGCCGCCCAACAACTCGTCAGCCCCTTCGCCGCTGAGAGCCACTTTCACTTGCCGGGCGCTCATCTTGGCCAGGAACCACACCGGCAGGCAGCCGGCGTCGGCATTCGGCTCGTCAGAATAATAAGCGAACTCCCGGATGGCGCCCGCCAGGTCGGCGTCGGCGCCCAGATCGGCCTCGGTGTGCTCCGTTCCGTAGCGTTGCGTCGCCTCGCGGATGTAGGCACTTTCATCGAAGCTGCGGCCCTTGAAGGTAATCGAAAACGTCTTCAGCGGCTGGCTCGACACCTGCGAGGCATAATGCAGAATCGTGGACGAATCCAGGCCCCCGCTGGCCCAGAGCCCCACCGGCACATCAGCAATCATGTGCTCCTTAACGGAGTCGCGAAGCAGAGTATCCAGTTGTTCTTTGGCGGCGTCGAAGCTCAAAGGCCTCTCGGAGGAAGATGCGGCCGGGACAGGAATGCGCCAGTAGCGCTCAATCTTCATTTCGCCGCCCTGCCAGGTGAGGAAGTGTCCCGGAAGCAGTTTCTCAATTCCCTCGACAAGGGTCAGCGGCGCGGGAACGTAATTCACGCGCAGATAGCAATTCAGTCCCTCTAAATCCAAATTGCGATCAATATCAGGGTGATGAAGAATTCCCTTCAGCTCAGAGCTGAAGTAGATGTCGCGCCCCTTCCGGCACAAATACAGCGGCTTGATGCCCAACCGGTCTCGCGCCAGAACCAGGCGCCGGCGCGACTCGCTCCAGAGCGCCAGCGCGAACATGCCGCGCAGCCGGCGGAAACAATCCGTGTCCCACTCCAGAAAAGCGTGCAGCACGACTTCCGTGTCGCTGTGGGTGACGAAGCGATGTCCGAGCGCCTCGAGTTCGGCGCGCAGCTCGGCATGGTTGTAGACCTCGCCGTTATAAACCAGCACCGTATCGCCATCCTCGCTGCGCATCGGCTGCTGGCCCGCCACGAGGTCGATGATCGTAAGCCGCACGGCGCCCAACGAAACGTGCGGAGATTCGTACACATCTTGCTGGTCAGGCCCGCGATGGATCAGGGAGGTGGTGGCCCCGCGGATCACGTCAGGCTGAGCCGGCCGGTCTTCGTGCGTGAATCCCACAATGCCACACATGCAGCGCAATCCTATCTCGAAACTCGAAAACCGAAATTCGAAACCGGCGGCCTGCGATTTTCGAATTTCGACTTTCGGCTCTTATCGCGCGGCGCAGACCAGCGCCACTCCCGCAGCCACCAGCAGCAAGCCCGCCCAGCGCGTCTGGCTGACGCGTTCCTTAAGCAGAAATCTCGCGCCCACAGCGCCCACGACATAATTCGCGGCCGTGGCAGGCACCACGAAGCTGACCTCTGCCCAGGAAAGCAGTGCCAGCAAGGCGAAAAACGCCACGGTCATGAGCGCAACCCCCATCCATACCCATCTCGACTTCAAAGCGCGCCACAGGACGCTGAGAAGAGCGCGTGGGGAGAAGTTCTTCACCTCCCCGATTTGTTTCATGGCGTGCGTTACCGCGAGATCTCCGCCGGTCCCGGCGAGCACCACAATGGCAAGGAATAGGAAGGTGCGCATGCTCAAACCTGCCTCGTCGTGCTGGGCGGCGTGCGCCCCACCAGGGCCACGCCGAGGAAGATAAACACCGCGCCCAGCCAGCGCCCGCCGGGAACCACTTCGCCCAGGAAAAGGTGGGCGAGCAGCGGCGCCAGGACATATCCGACGGCCGTGACCGGCATGACATAACTGTAGTCAGCCCAGGAGAGCACCAGCATGTAGGAAACGAAGAAGATCAGAAGCGAGCCGATCCCCAGCCAGATCCACCCGCTGCTGAGAATCTTCAGCAGGTAAACCGCCAGGCTCGGGATTGACAGGTCTGGAATCTTACCCATTCCCCGCATCCCTTTCCCGAGCAGCACGTTTCCCAGCGAGCCAAAAACCGGCACCACGATCAGGAGCGGAATGGTTTTTGCCAGCAGGTTTCTTGACGAGGGCATGGAGACTATCGTTGCGACCTTGGTGTGCTTCGCGCCTTCGCGTGAAGCCGTTTCTTCGCGGGTCATTTCACAGCTTCGGGCATGGTCGGCGGGGTTCGCGAACCGGCCTTGGGACTCCGCGCGTACCTCCAACGCTCCGCGCGCAGGCGAAGGAACTCCACCGCCTCGTGATAAAGGCGCTTGCGCTCGTTGCTGTCCCACAGCGCTTTACGCACGATGCGCCACACCACCCGCCGCCGGAAGTAGTAGGTGTCGTAAAAGCGGTTGACCGCCGCCATCATTTCTTCCAGTTCCAGGCCCGGATACTGGAGGTGCGGAAGTTGATGGCCCGCCGAGTCGGCCGACGCTTCGGCAGCCAGGTAGTTATGCTGCGCGGCATAGTCGTAGAACTCAGTTCCCGGATAGGCGTGCGCGATGGAAACCTGAATCGTCTCCGTATCGAGTTCTTTCGCGAACTCGATGGTGCGCTCGATGGACTCCTTGGTTTCTCCCGGCAGACCGATGATGTAGTCGCCGTGAATGGCGATGCCCAGCTCCTTGCAGTTCTTCGCGAACCGCCGGGCCATTTCCAGGGTGGCGCCTTTCTTGATGTTCTTCAGGATTTGGGGATCGCCCGACTCGAATCCCACAATCAACAAGCGGACGCCCGCGTCTGCCATGGCCTTCAGGGTTTCATAATCGCTGTGCACGCGCGCGGTGCACGACCAGCGGAATCCCAGGGGCTTGAATTTCGCGCAAAGCTCCAGCACCCGGTCTTTGCGAATGTTAAAGGTGTCGTCGTCAAAGAAGAACTCTCTCGCCTGCGGAAACAACTGCAAAGCTTGCCGAACTTCCCGCGCCACATTTTCGGAAGAGCGCACGCGCCAGGCGTGTCCGGAAAGCGTCTGCGGCCATAGGCAGAACGTGCACAGGGCCGGGCAGCCGCGGCTGGTGTAAAAAGCCACGAAGGGGTGAAGCAGGAACGGCACGTTGTAATTCTCAATCACCAGGTCGCGCTTGTACACTTCCGTGGCGAAAGGCAGCCGGTCCAGTTCTTCGGTATCCAACGCCGGCCGCGACGGATTGTGGACCACCTGGCCGTTTTTTCGATAGCTGACGCCGGCAATCTGTCCCAGGGGCTTGCCCTGCGCAAACTCCACCACCGCGTAGTCAAACTCGCCGCGCACGATGAAATCGACGTCCGCGCTGGCCATCAGGCTTTGCTCGGGTTGGACTTGAACCGGAGGGCCGACGAAGGCGACCTTGAGATCGGGCTTGACTTCCTTCATGCGGCGAATAAGCCGCAGGTCGCTGTCAAACCCCACCGTGGAGGTGAAAAGCACTACAAACTCATAGTTGCTCGCGATTTGAACGGTTTCAGCCGCCGAGATCTTATGTGGGGGCGCATCGAGCAGCCGGCTGCCGGAGAGCATTCCTGCCGGATAGCTGAGCCACACGGGATACCAGAAGGAGTCGATCTCGCGCGTCGCAGGCCACCGGGAACCGGCTCCGCCGTCGAAGTTCTCGAAGCTCGGAGGATTCAGGAAGAGAGTTTTGAGCTCGTTCCCCATGGGTTTATCCCCTCATGGGGCCAAACCAACAATCACCGAAGCTGTCCAACCCCAAGATGAACACATTATATAGTAATCGCACGCTGCCAGGCAAAAGCTGGGACGACTGAACTGCCCTATCCCCAATGGATGAACAGCCCTCTCCCAAGTGAACGAACAGCCCTGTCCCTTGGGGAGAGGGCTCTTCATGCAAGCGCGCGTCCGCGCAACCAATGACCCTCAGACCCTCACGCTTCGCCCGCTCTCTGCGGATCGATAGATCGCCTCGGCAACCTCGAGGGCCCTCAGCCCGTCGTCTCCTGTGATGGCGGGCGGCTTGCCGGTGCGGATTGACTCCACCAGGTCCGATAGGTAGCGAAGCCCCATGACGCCAGCATAGCCGGGCTGCGCTGGGAGCTCGAAATCGACATGCTGGCGGGCCGGCTGCGAATACTCACCGGAATCGCTGCACACGAACAGGCGCTCTTTGACGCCCTCGAACGACGGGCTCCAGGAGAGCACGCCGCTCGTGCCGCGCAGGGCAAGATAAAGATCGCGGCCGAAAGGGTAGGAATCCGGCACGGTGTAGCTGATGTCGAGGGCCAGCACTGTGCCGCGCGAGAAGGTCAAAAACGCGAAGCAATTGTCTTCGATATCGTACTGCTGGTTCACCCGCACGGTTTCGCCGATCACTTCCGCAACTTCGTCAGACAGCAACCAGCGGTAAAGGTCAATCCAGTGCACCCCCAGGTTGAACATGGGGCCGCCGCCGCTGCGCGCCTTTTCGAGCATCCAGCCCGCGTTGCCGTCGATGTAACGCGAGAGGCGTCCCGCGGCGCATCGCCCTTCGCAGCCCACAATGCGGCCCGTCACTCCTCCCTCCACGAGCCGCTTCATTTCCTGGGCGACGGGATGGCATCGCCAAACGTAAGGGGTGGAGAGGATCACGCCGGCCTTGCGAGCGGCGGCGATCATGCGGCGCGCACCCTCGGCGGAGGCCGCCATGGGTTTTTCCACCACCACGTGTGTGCCGTGCTCCGCGCAAGCTACGGCGGCCTCGGGACAATCGGCATGAGGAAGAAACACCATTGCCAGATCCAGCCGCTCTTTCTCGAGCAGTTCCCGCCAGCCGGTGTACCCACGCACCTGAAAGTCCTTGACGAAGCCTTCCAGCAAGGCAGGATTGGCGTCCGCAGCAGCAACCACCTCCACTCCGGGAATGGCCTTGAAAAGGGTCATGTAGCTGCGCGGATGCAGATGGCTTAGCCCCAAGATGCCTACCGACAGTTGTTGCATCAGAACTTCCCATCCCGCGTTTCGAAATGTGTGGGCTTGCCGAGGTTGGCGCCCCCGCTCTTAATCCAATGTGCGATCCACTCAATCATCTGCTCGACGGACACGGAGGGATAACCGAAAAGGCGGAAACAGCGCGCCGCGTTGTTAAGCAGAGCGGTCGGCGCTTCCTGGCCTTCCAGAATCGGCTCTTTGCCGAAGATCTCGCCGAAGCGCTTGGCCACGGCGCGAATCGAAAGCGTCTCCGGTCCGGTCAAATTCAGGATGAAGGGAGGCGACTGGCAATAGGCAAGGCTTCGCAGCGCGATGGAATTGACGTCGCCCTGCCAGATCACGTTGGCGGCGCCCGCCGCCACATCCACGTTCCGGCCTTCAAAAACCCTGGTGGCGATATCCACCAGCACGCCGTAACGCAACTCGACAGCGTAGTTCAAACGCAGCAGCGTGACGGGCGTCCCATGCCGCGCTGAGAAATACTCGAACATGCGCTCGCGCCCCAGCACCGATTGGGCGTAGTCGCCCAGCGGCGCGGGCGCCGTCTCCTCCGTGGCGCCGCCCGTAATCACGGGCAGGAAGGGATAGATGTTACCGCTCGAGAAGGCGACGATTCGAGAGTCACGGTAACGCTCCGCGATGAGCGCCGGCACGTAAACGTTCATCGCCCACGTCAGGCTCTCCTGACCCGTCGAGCCGAACTTCCGGCCCGCCAGGAAAATCACATTCGGCGCGTCGGGCAAGGTCGCAAAATCTTCAGGCTCCAGTAAATTCACGCACAGGATCTCGACCCCCGCGGCCTGCATGAGATCCGCGTCCAGATCCTCGCAATGAACGGCCGTGCCGAAAACGCGGATCTTCACGCCAGCGGCTTGCGCCGCCCGCCCGGCTCGCCGGGCCAGGCACGGACCGATCTTGCCGCCCACGCCCGCTATGACAAGGTCCCCCTCCAACTTGCTGAAGAATGCGATGTCCTCCTCGCTGGGAGTACTGAGGAGTTCTTCCAATTCCACTTCCGTCTGAATCAAATCTGTCATGCCCTGAAATCTAGAACATGCCTCGCCGGCAAGTCAAGGGAAGGCGCTTGCAATCCCTTGCATTCTCTTGCATTCTCTTGAATTTGGAATCTTGAATTTTCAATTGCGGCTCGGCCGCGCGGTGTCCTCTGTGCGCTCTGTGGTGAATTCTTTCTCCGGCCGTTTAAGAACCATAACTTCTGCCGATATCCCCGCCGGCATGCGCTTGAAAGAAATTGCGGGATGGAACCAAACCCAGGAAGACTGGGAGCGATTCCTCGAGGCCGATCCGGAGGGCTGTTTCGTTGCGGAATGGAACGGACAGGTGGCGGGCACCGTGGCGACGATCATCTACGAGCACCGCGTCGCGTGGATCGGCATGGTGCTGGTTGACCCACAGGCGCGCGGCAAGGGCATTGGAACAGCGCTGCTCCTTAAAGCCATTGACTACCTCGACGCCAGGAAGGTCCCTTGCATGAAGCTCGACGCCACACCACAGGGCAAGCCCATTTACGCCCGTCTGGGATTCCGCATCGAATACGAAATCGAGCGGCACAGCTTGACCCGCGAGACTTTCCGAGACTCTCCTGGTTTGGGCGTAGCGCCGACCTTTAGAGCCTGCCCTGAGCAGAGCGAAGGGTCGGCACGTGCTGGCCTAAAGGCCAGCGCTACGAATCAAACACGGACGCAAACGCCCGCAGTCTCCGCAGAGAATCTCGAGCCGCTTCTGGAATTTGACCACCAGGTTTTCGGCGCAGACCGCAGCGCCCTCTTGCGCTCTCTCGCAAGGTCAGCTCCCGAGTTGGTCGCCATCCACCGCTCCGGCGGCGCCGTGGAGGGATTCGCGCTGGGCCGCGAAGGCTCGCTGGCGGACCAACTCGGTCCCTGGGCGGCTTCAAACGCTTCCGCGGCGCGCGCCGTTCTCGACGATTTTCTCCTCCGCTCGCGGCGGCCGGTTGTCTTTGCGGACGTGCTGAGAGACAATGCTTGGGCGCTCGCGCTTCTGGCCGCTCGCGGATTTCAGTTTTCCCGCAGCCTGACAAGAATGTACCGCGGCGAGAACGCGCACCCAGGCCGGCCTGATTTGCTGGGCGCGATACTCGGTCCGGAGTTTGGCTAATCACCGCTGATGACTGATTCCCCTCCTCAACGTGTCTTCTATGGTTGGTGGATTGTCGTCGCCGCCTTTCTAAACCTTTTTTTCGCCGTCGGCATTGTCTTCTACGGTTTCCCGGTCTTTTACCCTTCCCTCATCGAGTCGCTTCACTTCTCGCGCCAGCAAGCTACTACGGGAATGTTCCTGGGCTTCGCGGCGGCGGCGCCGCTCCTGGGGCTGCTTGTAGGAGCGTTGATTGACCGCTTGGGCGCGCGCTTGGCAATCCTGATCGGAACGGGCTTCGTAGGCGCATCGCTGTTCTTGATGGGCGGCATCCACACGCTCACCCAGTATTACCTGCTCTGCTTCGCCGAGGTGCTCGGATACGTCTCTGCAGGCCCCATCGCCAACCAGGTCCTGGTGGCCAACTGGTTTCGCAGAATGCGAGGCCGCGCCATGGGCTATGCGTACCTGGGTCTCGGCTTCGGCGGCGCCGTGTCGCCGCTTCTGGTCCATTGGCTGATCGAAACCGCTGGCTGGCGCAAGGCTTTCGAAGTGATTGGCGTTGCGATCGTCGCCATACTCTTTCCCGTCGGCATCTGGGTCACGCGCTCCGCGCCGCGCGATTTGGGGTTATTTCCCGACGGCGTCGCGCCCGATCCGGCGGCCACGGAAGCCGCCGCGCCTTCGCGAACCACCCGCGAGGCGGCTCGGACGGCCAACTTCTGGCTCCTGCTGCTCGGAAGCACACTCGTGATCGGCGTGATCGGGACTGTGATCTCGCATTTCATTCTCTTCTTGAAAGATGAAGGGTATTCGTCCGGCTGGGCTTCTCGAGCGCTCAGTATTTTGTTGTTCTCGAGCCTGGCGGGACGCGTGATTGTGGGCTACGTTGCGGACCGCTTTAACCGCAAGAACGTCATGGCCCTGTTCTATCTCACCCTTGCCCTGGCGATTCCCTTATTGTTCCTGCATCACCACGTGCGAGCCGTGCAAGGTTTTGCAATTCTCTTCGGATTCGCCATGGGCGCGGATTACATGTTGATTCCCCTGGTCGCGGTCGACTGCTTCGGACTCGCGGCGCTGGGAAAAATCCTTGCCCTGGTTATCATGGCCGACTCGCTGGGACAGACGTTTGGGCCCGTCATGGCAGGCCGCATTTTCGACCTGCGGCACAGCTACGATCTTGCCTGGCTCATCATCGCCGTGGCGGGAATCCTGGGCGCCGGCGCAATCTTCCTGATTTCATCCTCCCGGACGGACACCGGCCGGCGCCCTGGTTAGCGCAGACTCGTTTTTGACGTCTTCAGTTCTTTGCGGCTGGCGCAGAGCGAAGCTCTGCGTGTTTGTCGGCGGTACTGCTATTTGCTGGCCTACTAATGGATACTATGCTTCTTGACAAATCCGCCGCGTCATGCTAGCCTATATCTGTGAACGTGTCTCACCCACCTGTCGGCACGGTTCGCACATCCCCCCTGCCGTTACACCCTGGTAGGGGCGGTTCGCGAACCGCCCCTACCACCCATCGCCCCTATTTAA
>Ga0326728_10023643_pt1 | contig 11231 bp, 10 predicted proteins | sample MB3enrmetagenome_FD_207602 | JGI IMG/M metagenome (GOLD analysis project Ga0326728, IMG submission 207602) | Lab enriched peat soil microbial communities from McLean, Ithaca, NY, United States - MB31MN | ecosystem: Environmental > Terrestrial > Soil > Wetlands > Peat | place: USA: New York... | reverse complement strand
GGCCGATCCCGATGGAGGCCGTGTCGCCATCGCCGGTGACCCCCAGGCCGAGCAGGGTGCGGTTGGCCAGCAGCGCCCCGGTGGCCACCGGCGGCATGCGTCCGTGCACGCCGTTGAAGCCATGGGAAAGGCCCAGAAAGTAAGCGGGCGTTTTCGAAGAGCAGCCGATGCCCGAGAACTTGGCCACTCTCCACGGCTCCACTCCCAGCTCGTAGAAGCACTCGATGACACGCTCGGAAATAGCGTTGTGGCCGCAGCCGGCGCACAGGGTGGTCTTGGCGCCCTTATAGCTCACCACCTCCAGCCCCAGGCGGTTCACCTTCTTGGGCGGAGGCGCTGCCGTGGTACTCATTTGCCCTCCTGTTTAATTACGTCGTCGGTTATGGTGCGAGCGTCGATGGGCAGCCCGCCATAGTAGCGCACGCTGCGCAGCTTGGCGATCAGGTCCACTTCGAATTCCAGCCGCATGAGCGCCAGCAATTGCGCGTCGCGGTTCTGATCCACCACGTAGACGCGCTCGTGGCGGGCGATGAACTCGGCCAGGTGCGGGGTGAAGGGATAGGCCTTGAGGCGCAGGTAGCTGGCCGGCGTATCGTACTCGGCCTGCAACTGGTCGCAGCTTTCGCGCGCCGCGTAATCCGACGTTCCCATCGCAACGATGCCGATGCGGGCGCCCTCGCGAATGTCCGACACCGGCTCCGGCACGTGCTGGCGCATGACCTCGAACTTGTGAGCCAGGCGATCCATGTTGTGGATATAATCGTCCTCGCGCTCGGTATATTGGGCCTTCTCGTTATGGCCGCTGCCGCGCGTGAAGTACATCCCCGCCGGATGGTTGGTGCCGGGCAGCGTGCGGTAGCCCACGCCATCGCCATCCACATCTTTGTAGCGCGCGAAGCCGCCGAGCCTGTTGAGATCCTCCGCCGTCAGCACCTTGCCGCGGCGAATGGGCTCCTCGGGATAGGGGAACGGGTCCGCCATCCAGTTGTTCATGCCCAGGTCGAGATCGGTCATGATGAAGACGGGCGTCTGGAACCGCTCGGCGAAGTCGAAGGCGTCGATCGCCATGGTGAAGCACTCCTCGGGCGAGCTGGGGAAGAACATGGGGTGCTTGGTATCGCCGTGCGAGAGGATGGCGGTCGAGAGCAGGTCGCCCTGCTGGGTGCGCGTCGGCAGGCCCGTCGAAGGGCCCACGCGTTCCACGTCAAAGATCACCGCGGGGACCTCGGCGTAGTAGCCCAACCCCACGAACTCGGACATAAGCGAGATGCCCGGCCCGGCGGTCGCGGTCATGGAGCGCGCGCCCGCCCATCCGGCGCCCAGCGCCATGCCGATGGAGGCCAGCTCGTCCTCGGCCTGAACGATGGCGTAGGTGGCTTTGCCCGTCTCGGCGTCGATGCGGAACCGCTTCATGTAGCCGATCAGGGATTCCACCAGGCTCGAGGAGGGCGTGATAGGATACCACGTCACCACCGTGACGCCCGCAAACATGGCGCCCAGCGCGCAGGCGGCGTTGCCCTCGATGATGATCTTTCCGGCGGTCGCGTTCATGCGCTCCACGCGGAACGGGTCCGATTTGGTGAATGTCTTGGCCGCGTATTCGAAGCCCGCCTGGGCCGCGCCCCAGTTGAGGTCGGCGGCCTTGGCCTTGCGCTTGCCGAACTGCTTCACCAGGGCCTTGTGAATTTCGTCCATTTCGATCGAGAGCAGCCACGCCACCACGCCGTCGTAAATCATGTTGCGGACCAGCTTGCGCAGCTTGGCGTCCGGGCAGACCGGCGCCACCAGTTTGTCGAAGGGAACGGGATAAAAGTGCAGATCGCCGCGCAGCGCGTTGAGCTTCAGCGGTTCGTCATAGACCACGGCGGCGCCGCTTTCCAGTTTCATCACGTCTTCGCGGGCCGTCTCCGGATTCATGGCCACCAGGAAATCCACCTCCTTGCGGCGGCCGACGTATCCGTGCTTGCTGGCGCGTATGGTGAACCACGTGGGCAGCCCGGCGATATTCGACGGAAACATGTTCTTCCCGGAGACGGGTATGCCCATCTGAAAGATGGCGCGCATGAGGACCGTATTGGCCGTCTGGCTGCCCGACCCGTTGACGGTGGCGACCTGGATGCTGAAGTCGTTGACAACCGAGGGGCGCGATTGGCCGGACAGCGGCTCTACAGGCGAGACCTCTAGAGTTGACATGGATCAGGCTTCCTTCTCAAGCGGAGTTGTTACCCAGTGCACGATTCAATTTGATTATAAAGGAATCGGAAACGACTCGGGAAAACCGGCCCCGCCGCGGCGCCCTCGGAAGTTGGAAGCCGACGGGGCTACGAGTTCACGATCGAGGCGAACGAGACTGGGTCCAGGCTTGCTCCGCCCACCAGAACGCCATCGATCTCCGGGTGCGCTATGAGCGCGCGGGCATTGTCCGGCTTGACGCTGCCGCCATAAAGGATGCGCAGCGCGTCGCCCGCCTCCTTGCCGAATCTCTCGCGTGCCTGCCCGCGGATCACGCGATGCGAGACCGCGCAGATTTCCGTCGTGGCGGTCCTGCCGGTGCCGATGGCCCACACCGGCTCGTACGAGATGGCGATGCGGGCGAACTGGTCGGGCGTGAGACCCGCAATCCCATTCTGAAACTGGCGCACCAGCACGGCTTCGGTGAGACCGCTCTCGCGCTCCTCCAGCCGCTCGCCCACGCATACGACGGGGCTCAAGCCGAATTCGAGCGCGGCCTGGGTCCGTTTGAGGACGGTTTCATCGGTCTCGCCGAAATACTGGCGGCGCTCGCTATGCCCCACAATGACGTAGCTGGCGCCCACTGCCACGATCATGGGACCGGAGACCTCGCCGGTAAAGGCGCCCTCTTTGGCCCAGGCGATGTTCTGCGCGCCCACCTGAATGCGCGTGCCCCTGGCGGCATCTACGGCCGCCGCGAGATTCGTGAACGGAGGAAAAATCACGATGTCGCGATGCTCCGATTTCTCGACGAGCGGCCGGAACTTCTCGAAGAACTGGATGGTTTCCGCGGGCGTTTTGTACATCTTCCAATTGCCCGCCATGAAAGGTATTTTCATAGGATTTGCGGTAAGAAGCTATCGCCTGTGGCGATCGACGTTGCGAAATTGGCGGCCACGGTCTGGCCGATGTCCGCCAGCGAGCCGCGCAGCCCCAGGTCCACGCCTCGGCGGACGGTGGGGCCGAAAGCCATCAGCGGGACATACTCTCGGGTGTGGTCGGTTCCCGGCGCGGTCGGGTCGCAGCCATGGTCGGCCGTGAGCACGGCCACGTCGCCGGGGCGCAGGGCGCGTTCGAATTCGGGCAGCCAGGCGTCGAACCGTTCGAGCGCCGCGCCGTAGCCCTCGATGTCGTTGCGGTGGCCGTATTGCTGATCGAAATCCACCAGGTTGGCGAAAATCAGGCCGCGCTCCACTGAACCCAGAGCTTCGAGTATCCTGGCCATGCCCTCGGTGTTGTTCTTGGTTTTCTCGGTCTCGCGGATGCCGCGGCCCAGGTAGACATCGAAAATCTTGCCCACGCCGTGCACCAGGACGCCACGCGCATCCAGGCGGTCGAGCAGCATATCCGGGGGAGGCGGCACGGCGTAGTCGTGACGGTTCGAGGTGCGCGTGAACTGGCCCGGCCCGCCAGTGAACGGCCGTGCGATGACGCGCCCCACCTCGTGCGGCCCGCGCATGATTTCGCGCGCCGTCTCGCAGATCTTATACAGTTCGCATAGCGGAATGACCTCTTCGTGAGCGGCCACCTGGAACACGCTGTCGGCCGACGTGTACACGATGGGCGAAGCCGTGCGCATGTGTTCGGGGCCGAATTCCTTGATGACCTCCGTGCCCGATGCGGCCATGTTGCCCAAGCTGCGGCGGCCGATGCGACGCTCGAACTCCTCCATGATCCCGCGCGGGAAACCGTGGGGATAGAGCGGAAACGGTTTGTCCAGGAGAATTCCCACCATTTCCCAATGGCCCGTGGTGGTGTCTTTGCCCGGCGAAGCCAGCGTCGAGCGTCCGTACGCTCCCTCGGGCGCGGCGGCCGCCGGGATGCCCTTGAGCAGCTTGATGTTACCGAGGCCCAGGCGCGCGAGGTTAGGAAGCCGCAGACCGCGCACGCGGGCCAGATTGCCCAGGGTATCGCAGCCGGGAGGATCGAAGAAGGCAGCCGCGTCCGGCATCGCGCCGATTCCCACGCTGTCCAGCACGATCCAAATGACGCGTTGGAACATCAAATCCGAGCGTAACATGGGCACCGCGAGGCTGGATCGAGCCCCGGACCCCCGCCATCCGGTAAGCCAGAGTTTCACATCCTGAAACCCGTTTTCCGCCATCCGGCCGCCATCGCCAACCCGCCTTTCCCGCCTAAACCATCCGCTGAAAGGACTTGGCCGCGTGGCCGCCTTCGTGTGCCGGTCGCCTCCCGCAGCCGCCTTTGACATCCGCCCGGCACCCTCCTATATGTCAAAACGACATGAAAGTCGCCGAAGTCGTAGTCCGCATTCTGGAAGATGAGGGCATCGAGGCCGCCTTCGGCATCCCCGGCGCCGCCATCAATCCCGTCTACAAGTACCTGAAGGATTCGCGCATCCGGCATTACATCGCCCGCCACGAAGAGGGCGCGGTGCACGCGGCCGATGGGTATTGCCGCGCTTCGGGCCGCATGGCGGCGGCCATGTGCACCTCGGGTCCGGCGGCCACGAATTTCGTCACGGGCCTGTACACCGCGCGGGCCGATTCGATCCCCCTGATCGCCATCACCGGGCAGGCCGCTTCCAGCATCCTGAACATCGAATCGTTCCAATGCGTGGATATCGCCGCCATCGCCCGGCCGGTCTCCAAAGCCACCTGGTGCGTCACCAATCCCGCCGATGTCGCACCGGTCATGCGCGAGGCCTTCCGCACGGCCCGCTCGGGACGGCCTGGCCCCGTGCTGGTCGATCTGCCCCTCGACGTGCAGATGGCCGAAGTAGACTACCGCCCTGAGAACGATCATCCCCTGCCCTGGTCGAATCCCGTCCCGGATCCGGCGGCCATCGCGAAGGCCATGGATCTGATCGCCGCGAGCCAAGCGCCCATCCTGATACTGGGCGGCGGTGTCATCATCTCGGGCGCCACCGAGGAATTCCGCGCGCTCGCCGAACAGCTCGAAATCCCTTTCATCATGACTTACATGGGGAAGGGCGGCTTGCCCCACGACCATCCGCTTAACGCGGGCCATGCCGGCATCCAGGTGGGCCAGCCCATCGGCAATCGCTACTTCCTCGAATCCGACCTCGTGATCGGCGTGGGCTGCCGCTTCACCGACCGGCACACAGGCAAGGTCGAGACCTATCGCGGTAAGCGAAAGTTCATCCACGTCGATATCGAACCCAGCCAGATCGGCCGCGTGCTGCCTGCCGACGTAGCCATCGTCTCGGATGCCAAGCTGGCGCTCGTCGCCCTGCTCGAAGAGGCCCGCCGGCGCGGGTACCGGCCACGGTCCTCCGAGCGTGTGCAGGCGCTGCCCGCGCTGCGCAGCCAACTGGCGCGCAGGACGGATTACGACACCAGCCCCATCAAGCCGCAGCGCGTGTTTCAGGAAATCAACAGCTTCTTCCCGCCCAACACCATGTTCACCACCGGCTGCGGCATTACGCAGATCTGGTCAGGCCAATTGCAGAATATCGACCGGCCGCGGCGTTACCTGGCATCCGGCGGCGCGGGCACGCTGGGATACGAGGTTCCGGCGGCGATCGGCGCCAAGGTGGCCTGCCCGAACGATCCCGCGGTAGTCGTGGTGGGCGATGCCGGCTTCCTGTTCATGGGCGAAGAGCTGGCCATGGCCGGGCAGCACAAGATCCCCATCGTGGTCGTGGTGGTCAACAACGGCTACCTGGGGCTGATCCGCCAGAATCAGAAGTACGCGTACGGGTACGAGCACGGGGTCGCGCTGTGGTATTGCGATGGCGCGGCTTACCCGGATAACGTCAAGTTTATCGAGGCCTTCGGCGGCCGGGGCGAGCGCGTGGCGGATGCCGCGGACCTGCCGGCGGCCTTCGCGCGCGCTATGGAATCGAAGGTGCCCTATTTGGTTGACGTGATCGTCGAGCGCGAAGCCGATTGCTCGATGGGCGGGGCGATCGATTCCGTCCGCGAGTTCGTATAGCGGAATCCCAGGGCTTCGGAAAGCCCGGCCGCCACTTCCATCACCGCGCGGCTCAACTGGGAAAGCCGCGCGCCGCTCATGCGGAAGCTCGGCCCCGCGATGCCCACGGCGCCGGCCACCGCGCCCGTGTGATCGTGCACCGGTGCGGCGATGCAGCGCAGGCCCTCTTCGAACTCCTCGTTATCCATCGCGTAGCCGCGCCTGCGCACCAGTTCCAGCTCCTCCAGAAAGCGCTCCCGGTCGGGGATGGTGTTGCGCGTGAGCCGCGTGAAGACGCAGCCCGCCAAATGCTCTTCGGCGACCTCGGGCGGCAGAAACGCCAGGATGGCCTTGCCCTGCGACGTGCAGTGCAGCGGGATGCGCCGGCCCACCGTGGCGGGCGTGCGCACCGTGTAGCGGCTGTCCACGTTCACGAGCGATACCACTTCGCCCTGCCGCAGAACTCCGAAATGCGCGGTCTCCCCGGTCAGGTCCACCAGGCGCGCGACGTGCAGCTTGGCGCGCTCCAGCAGGTCCAGACGCGATGCCGCCACGATCCCCAACTCGAACACCCGCCAGCCGAGGCCATACCGGCTCCCTTCGGGCCTGCGTTCCACCAGCCCGTTGGAATCCAGGACCGCGAGCAGGCGGTGAACCGTGCTCTTATGCAATCCCACTCTTTCGGAGATCTCGAGACCGCTCAAATCGTGGGGAGATTTGGCGATCTCGTCGAGGATCGCCACCGCCCGGTCGATCACCTGGACGTGGTAGGTCCCCTTCCGCTCGTCCGAACCCGAGGATGCCGGTTTCACAACGTGAGACTAACTCCCGGCGGAGGGAAGCGTCAAACCCGCGAGCGAGCCCTGCAAAGCTACGCAGCCAGATCCCGCACCTGAATGGACAGTCTCTTTCCAAGGGCAGCAAAAGCCGCCTGCAACTGATCGAGCTTCGATTTGTGCCCGATGTCCAGCAGCCGGTCGACCTGGCTGGGCGAGCATCCGAGCCTCCGCGCCAGTTCGACTTTCCGGATACCTGCGGAGCGCATCGCGTCGTACAGCATGAACTTGGCCTCGCTCAGCGCCGGGACCGGTACCATGCGCATCCCTCTCTTCAGAGGTCCCGGCTTGGGAAGGTCCCTTGACGTTTCGGTGTAGAACGTCAGCGCCAACTCCAGAGCCTCCTGCGCCATAGCCATGGCAGCCCCGAGTGTTTCGCCTTCGGTTATTGCTTCCGGCACATCCGGAAACGTGATCACGAAGCCGCCAGATGCCTTGTCCTTAGCGAATCTCGCCGGATATTCCACAACCTGCCTCTCCGCGCTGGTCAAACAGAAGTTTCGCACTTATGCGAAAGCACAGTCAAATGCCGAGGCCTGGCGGAGATCTCCCTGCTCGCGCTTACACGCCTAATCCCGCGGCTCGCAACATCCACACGCTTCCATAAGCCAGGCCGCAGCCGATGACCGCGCCGGCTACCACGTCGCTCAGGAAGTGCATGCCCAGAAGGATTCGCGAGGCCGCCACGCTGACCGCGCAGAAGAACAGGCCGGCGGTAAGCCCGGGCAGAAGCAGGCCCAGCGAAACGGCCACCGAGAAAGCCGTGATGGTGTGGCCGGAAGGAAACGAGAACTTGTCCGGCGGCAGCAGTTCCGCCCAGCAGTGCGGCTCGAAGGCGCAGGGCCGGCGCCGGCCAGCGGCCTTTTTCAGCTTGAGGAACAGGGCGATCCCCATCCCGGCGGCCAGCGTGGCGGCGCCCACCGCCACAAACCTGCGCTCCCCCCCGAAGAGCAGGATGGCGGCGCCCATGGCGTACCATAGCCAGCCATCGCCGCCGCGCGTGGCCACCAGCATCCAGATCCGGATCCAACGCGGAGCGCGCCAGCGGTTGACGCGCCGCATCAGCCGCAGGTCGCGATGAGCGATATAGTTCAGCGCGCCGCTAAGCTCCACGTCTCCGTTGTAACCTCCCAAGGGCTACAGTTCCGTGACAGCTTTGAAAAAGGTGCGTGAATCGTGCGGCTTCTGGCACAATCGGACTGATGAAACGGCTCGACTTCATCTTTTTTGATGCTGGCGGCGGGCATCGCGCCGCGGCCACGGCCTTGCAAAAGGTGATGGAAAGCCAGCAGCGGGCCTTCGAGATCCGCATGGTGAACCTCCAGGAGATCCTGGATTCGCTCGATATCTTCCGCAAGTTCACCGGCCTGCGCCTGCAGGACCTTTACAACCTCATGCTCAAGAAAGGATGGACCCTCGGCTCCGCCGAGCTCACCCGCGGGATGCACCTGCTGATCCGCCTGTTCCACGCCCAGCAGGTGCGCATGCTCGAGCGCTTCTGGCGCGAAAGCCGCCCGGACATGGCCGTCTCGCTGGTGCCCAATTTTAACCGCGCGCTGGGCGAGAGCCTGCGGCGCGCGCTGCCGGGCACGCCCCTGGTCACGATCCTGACCGATATCGCCGACTACCCGCCACACTTCTGGATGGAGCGCCAGCCGCAGGATTTCATCTGCGGTTCCGATAAGGCCGTCGAGCAGGCGCTGGCTATGGGCCATCCCGCAGACCGCGTGCACCGCGTTTCCGGGATGATCCTCAACCCGCGCTTCTACGAGGCCGCTCCGCTTGCGCCTCATCAGCGCGCGGAGGCTCGCGCGGCTATGCGATTCCGGGCCAGCGAGCCCATCGGGCTGGTCCTGTTTGGAGGCGAGGGCGCCGCGGTGATGCTGGAGATCGCGCGCCGCCTGCCCGAGCGCCAGCTCATCGCCATCTGCGGCCACAACGCCCGGCTGCGCGCCCGCCTGGAAGCCCTGGATCGCCCCGCGCCCATGTTCGTCGAAGGTTTCACGCGCGAAATCCCGCGCTACATGCAACTCGCCGACTACTTCATCGGCAAGCCCGGACCGGGCAGCTTGAGCGAAGCCATGGCCATGCGCCTGCCGGTGATCGTCGAATCGAACGCCTGGACCCTGCCCCAGGAGCGCTACAACGCCGAGTGGGTTCGCGAGAACCGCACGGGCATCGTGCTGCCGAATTTCCGGGGCATCGCGCGGGCCGTCGAGGAGCTTCTGGATCCCGTCGCCTATGCGCGTTTCCGCACGGCCACGGAACGGCTGCACAACCGCGCGGTGTTCGAAATCCCGGACATTCTGGAGAGCATCCTCGCCGCGGCCCCACGGTATCATTGAAGTAAATAATCAGATGGCTCGAATACTGGACGGAAATCGTGTGCGCGATGAGATCAAGGAAGAGCTGCGGCCGCGCGTCGCCGCGCTGGCGAGCCACTCGCGGCCGCCGGGCCTGGCGGTCGTGCTGGTCGGCCACAATCCAGCCTCTGAAATCTACGTCCGCAACAAGATGAAGGCCTGCCAGGACTTGGGCATCTACTCCGAGACCCTCACCCCACCCGATTCGGCCACCACGGAGGAAGTTCTGGATCTGGTGCGGCAGTTGAACGCGCGGCCGGATATCGATGGCCTGTTGGTGCAGCTTCCCCTGCCCGCGCAGGTGGACGGCAAGCGCGTGCTCCTGGCGCTCGATCCGGATAAAGACGCGGACGGCATCCATCCCTGCAACGTGGGCCGACTGGTGGCGGGCCTGGCGGGACCGCGCGCCTGCACGCCGGCGGGAATTATCGAGATGCTCAAGCGCTACCGCATCCCCATCGCCGGCCGGCGCGCCGCGGTGATAGGGCGCAGCGACATCGTAGGAAAGCCCATGGCCGTGATGCTGATGCATGAGCACGCCACCGTCACGATCTGCCATTCGAAAACGCCCGATCTCGCCGGCGTGTGCCGCCAGGCCGATATCCTGGTGGCCGCCATGGGCCGCCCGGCCTTCGTTACCCGAGAGTTCCTCAAGCCCGGCGGCGTAGTCATAGACGTGGGGACCAATCGCCTCGACAGCCGCTCGGAAGTGGCCCGCATCTTTCGCGATGCGCCCGAAAAACTGGCCGCGTTCGACCGCAAAGGCAGCGTGCTGGTGGGCGATGTGCACCCGCTGGACGTGGCCGCCTGCGCGGAGGCCTATACGCCCGTGCCGGGAGGCGTGGGTCCCCTGACCATCGCCATGCTGATGTTCAACACCGTGGCGGCGGCCGAGCGCCGGGCCGGGCTATGTTGAGAGTGGGGCTCACCGGGGGTCTGGCCTGCGGCAAAACCTTCGTCGGCGAAGCGCTCGCCGGGTGGGGCTGCCTGCTGATCCAGGCCGATGAATTGGGCCACCAGGTGCTCGAGTCGGGAGGCGAGGCCTATGACGGCGTGGTAGCCGAGTTTGGCCCGCGGATTCTCGCGCCCGATGGCCGGATCGACCGGCAAGCGCTGGCCGAACGCGTTTTCGGCTCGCCGGAGCGTCTGGCGCGCCTCAACGGCCTTGTGCATCCGGCGGTGGTGCGGCGCGAAGAGGAGTTGATTGCCGGGTATGCCGCCCGCGAGCCTCACGGGATCGCCGTGGTGGAGGCTGCCATCCTCATCGAAACCGGTAGTTATAAGCGGTTCGACCGCATCATCCTGGTGACCTGCGCGGAGCAGCAGCAGATCGAGCGGGCCCTGCGGCGAGACGGGGAGAACCTGGCCGACATTCGTGCGCGCCTGAACCGCCAGATGCCCCTGGAAGGGAAACGGAAGTTCGCCCAATTCGTCATAGACACGTCGGGCCAAAAGGAGGACACTCTGCGCCAGACCCGGGCGGTCTATGAAGCGTTACGGAGGATCGAAGCATGAGAGTTGCGCGCTCATTTCTGTGGGCTCTCGCCCTGGCGGCGGCGTTCGTGTACGTCACCTCGACGGGCCACTGGAGCGCCGCCCGCCTATTGGGACCGTTCCGGCCAGCTGCGGGGTCCTGGAGCGAACCGGCTGCCGCGGCGCCCGCTTACACCACCGACGAGCAGAACAACATCGACGTCTACCGCACCGCCAGCGAAGCCACCGTGAACATCACCTCGGTGGTCTACCAGCAGGATTTCTTCTTCCAGGTCTATCCCGTGGAAGGCGCCGGCTCGGGCTTCATCATCAACGCGGACGGCGAGATCCTCACCAATAATCACGTGGTGCGCGGCAGCCGCCAGTTGACGGTCACGCTCCACGATAAGAAAGTTTACAAAGCCAAGGT
>Ga0326728_10023642_pt1 | contig 11232 bp, 11 predicted proteins | sample MB3enrmetagenome_FD_207602 | JGI IMG/M metagenome (GOLD analysis project Ga0326728, IMG submission 207602) | Lab enriched peat soil microbial communities from McLean, Ithaca, NY, United States - MB31MN | ecosystem: Environmental > Terrestrial > Soil > Wetlands > Peat | place: USA: New York... | reverse complement strand
AAACACGTGGCGAAGAAAGCATTGAGCAGCGCGACGTCGAAGAAGGTCCTGGCAGCACTCGAGGGCAACTGGCAAGCCGAGATGGAGGGCCACTTTACCTACCTGGCCCTGGCCGACCGCGACACCGACCCGGTGCGCGCCCAGATCCTGCGCCGCCTAGCCGGCGCCGAGTGGGAGCACGCCGCCCTGTGGGCCGGTCGCATCGAGGAGTTGGGCCAACCCGTGCCCGTCTACTCCGGTCGCCCGCACGGCGAGGCGGACTCGCTGGCCAACCGTGCCGGCGGCATCCGGATGGCCCTGCGCCGCCTCGAGATTGAGGAGAGCCGCCAAATCGCTAGCTACGGCGAGCAACTGAAGGCGCTGGGCGACGAAGACTCCATCGCCATCCTGGAACACGTCATCGTGGACGAAGAGGGCCACTACCGGGAACTGGGGGCACTCCTTCGCGGCCACTACACCGCCCCCGCCCACGCTCACAAGATCGACCCCAAGGCGGTTCTCGATGAACTGCTGGCCAAGCGCGATCAAGGCCGCAAGCAGTCCGGCAGTTGGATCGGCGACGCTATCTACGGCGTCAACGACGGCCTCGGCGCCATCTTCGGCATCGTTTCCGGCGTCTCCGGGGCCACTGCCGGCGACAGCAAATATGTGCTCCTCGCCGGCCTCTCCGGCATGATCGCCAGCGCCCTCAGCATGGGCTCCGGCGCTTATCTGGCCGCCAAGAGCGAGCGCGAAATCTATAACGCCGAGGTCATACGCGAGCGCGAGGCCATCCAGATGAACGTCCCTGAGGCCCGCGAACTCCTCGCGCTCTACTACCAGGTCAAGGGCCTGCCCGACGAGGACGCTCAGCACATGGTCGACCACATCGCCAGCAACCCGGAGCAGTTGCTCCGCGCCCTGGCCAGCGAGCGGCTCGGCTCCTCGGAGGAGGCGCTGAAAAACCCGCTAGTCTCGGCCAGCTCCGGCGCGCTTTCGACTGCCATCGGCGCCTCCATCCCCGTCATTCCCTTTTTCTTCCTGCACGGCACCGAGGCGGTCATCGCCGCCGCCACCATCTCGCTCGCCGCACACTTCGCTGTAGGCGCTGCCAAGAGCCTCATTACCGTTCGCTCCTGGTGGTCCTCCGGCTTCGAAATGACCGTGGTCGGAGCGGTAGAAGGCGCAGTAACCTACGGCATCGGCATTCTGCTGGGCAAGGGCGGGATGTAAAACCCGCCCACGGGGCGGAAGGAATCCCTGTCTCTCACGTTTTACGGCGAAGGAGTTAGACCGCCACTGGCGTTTGCCGCAGTCTGCCGACGAGGGCCAGAAGTCAGCTCTGGGAAACTAGGCTGGGCGGGGGTGTCCCGTTGAGGAATACATTCCGTGGTTCCCCCGAAGGCGATTAAAAAACCCCACGTTTGCAGGCGGCATTCTGGTATTGAAAACCCAGAACTTCGGACCCGATCCAGACCGGGTAACAAACTGATATTTATCGTACGGCTCTGCGGTGTTGATCCGAAGCAACAAAGGGCAGAGCGGGTGGCAACGATCCAATCCAAGCAGGCGGGCATTCCCAGCCAATTGACTGGCAACGAATGCTGCTATTTGGGCCGTCCGGTCCATGCCGGCGCTGCAGTGAATTGGCATAGTCCGATCCGACTCCCCTTGTAGCCGCAGGATGGCGTCACTTTCCATGATGCGGCGAGGACAGCCAAGCTGTTGGCCCAGGCGATGCGATGCACGATTTGGCGCACGCTGCAGCTAATCCGGAAGTTACCGTATTCCCCTAAACAGCTTGTATTCGCTAGAAACAATCCGAACCGCTCTGAAAGCAACGGCGGGCGGAAAACATCGCGGTAGTTGATGTCTTCGACGCAGGGCGCGGTCTCCAGCTTCGATTGTTTCAGGCGGTGGGCTAGGGCCTGGTTTTCCCGCCAAGTCCAATGATGGTCGACCAGTAATCCGAAACGTTCTTCGAAGCTGAGTCCCTGAACTTCGGCTTCCTCCAGTTGCTTCTGATAAGCCAGGGCCATGCCTCACGACATGCAGCTGACAAAGCGTACCTGCGCTTTGGACAACAGCATCGTCAGGGCTCTCGGGGCACTCGATTGTTTTTCCGTGCTCACGAACCCGCTGCCGTTATTTTTCCTTTACGTCTCCGGCAGAGCGGTTTATGGTAGGGTCGCTGTTTACCATTTATACACTGGGGCGGGTATGAAATTTCCGCTGGGGCATTTGGTAGCGACGCCGGGAGCGCTACGCGCCGCTATTGAAGATGCTGGCGATAACGCGCTGGCGTTTATACGGCGCCACGCGGCAGGGGATTGGGGCGAAGTAGACGCGCACGACCAACAGGAAAACGAGCTGAGCTTGCGAAAGGGGTTCCGGCTGTTGTCGGCTTACCGGCTAAGTGATGGAACACGGATTTGGATCATTACAGAGGCAGACAGGTCGGCCACGACGCTTTTGTTACCGGAAGAATACTAGCGCTCGCGGACTGTAGTGAGGGGCGAGCAAACCCACACTTTTCGAACTTACATCTAGAAGAAATTCTGGAGGTATCGTTGTGCCAGAGGTTGTCAATGTCCGCAATTTTCTCCTGTCCGTGCGCGAGACGGGATACCGCTCTTTCGCTCACACCCTCGCCGAACTCGTGGACAATAGCGTACAAGCGGGAGCGACCAATGTCTCGATCTCTCTTCTTCCTGACGAGATGGGCAAAATCGTCGTTACTGATAACGGTGCCGGGATGGCAGTAGAAGCACTTAGAACGGCGCTCCAGTTCGGCGGTAGCACACGATTTGGGGATCGCAGCGGCCCTGGACGCTTCGGGATGGGGCTACCCACCAGTTCCGTATCTCTTGCAAAGAGGGTTGACGTGTATTCCTGGAAGGACAGTATTGTTCTCCATGCATACCTAGACATCGACGAACTCCAAAGATTGAAAGATGTACGCCTGCCAGAGCCCAGTTTAGTTGTCCCGCCGTCATTTCTCCCGCGCACAGAACATGGTGTGAGTGTTGTGCTCAGTCGGTGTGATCGAACAGGCAAACTGGACGGCACCGGGCAGGTGGCTCAAACAAAATTCGAACTCAGCCGTATTTTCCGATTCCCATTGCAGCGATATCTCAACCTTTACGTAAACGGCGATAAACTCCTTCCCTTCGATCCGCTGTTCCTCGCTACCTCATATAACGGGATGTCGGCCTCATTGTATGGACCAGTGCTCCAGTATCAGGTACCGCTACAGAGGGACAACAGCGGGCTTATCAGGGTCCGATTCAGCGAACTACCTGTTGCGGCGTGGCGTAGCATACCAAATTCGGACAAACAGAACCTTGGGATCGCGAGAGGGGCGGGGGTATCGATCATCCGTTGTGAGAGAGAAATTGCCTACGGCTGGTATTTTCTGGGGGCAAAGCGTCGTGAGAATTACGATGACTGGTGGCGATGCGATTGCTGCGATCTACAAGGCTGATTTGTACAAAGACGGTGTGTTGAACCGCCGTGAGGTGACAAAGCCCAACGAGGACACGATCTCCCGTCTAAGGAAAGCGGCGGAACTCGCTTGGAAGAAGCACCGCCAATTCCCCGGCCAACACGAGCACAAGGCTGAAGATTACACAGAACGGCTTTGGAAAAACCGAACTCTTCTTCCGTTATTTAGGGCTAAGCGTTCTGAAACCCTTGCCCGCTTGCTTCAAGCAAGAAAGGCCCTAAACGACTGCAAATTCATACCCACGGTTGCTGGACTTGGACAGTTGATGGCCAGCGCCTCTGGAAGACGCGCTCTCGAAATCACCGTCCGTGGCGCGAAGGCTGAGCATGTCGGAATTGACATGCTCGACATCACTATTTGTGGGGCAATACCGCCATACAATCCGATCTTAGGCGGCAAACTTGTCGCGATGCTAATGTGCAGCCCAGAAATCGGACGCGCATACACGAAGCGTTATGGGGCAAAGCCGAGCATAATAGCGTCTTCGATGGCTGGTCACACGGTGTGCCGCCCGCCAAGGCTGGTCTTTCTCGGCACAACAAGCCTGTACGGTGAGCGTCTGAACCAGTACCATCGAGTGCAACTGCCGGCAGGTACGGCTGGCGCAAAGGCTGCCATCCGGTACATGTACCTGGGAGAGAGCGTTGGATTTGGGTCTTCGCACCTGTGCCGAGAGACAGTCGTGGAACTCGAATTGTTTCTGGCGCAGAGCACTCGGGGACGAAGGGTCAACAGCATCTTTGGTGAAGGCGTTAGTCCGCGCTTAAGGAAAATACGTGATGGTCTGGACTCGTTGGGTTTGCGTTCTGACCTACTTCTGAAACATGGCAGCCGTCGTCTTGTATACGGAGTTCCGCTGGCGACCAATTTTCAGAAAACCCTTATCGGCATGGCCGATACTCCTCACTACATGCTCCCGCAGAGAAATTGTTTCGACATAACAGATTCCATAGCTCAATACTGGTGCAACCGGTGGCTGGTGCCTAGGCTGATGAATCACCCGGACGTTATTAATTCTGTTGCCACAAACGACATTCGAATCCCTGATCGACACGCCGCCCGCGTGCAACTGCCCGAATTTGCCGAGGAGATGCTCCCGCTGTTTTATCGAATTCAGAAAAAGGGCGTCCACGTTTTCTTAGCTCCGGACTTGCATGCGAAGGTACTGCTCTGTGGTAACAAGGTGGTAGTGGGCTCAGCTAATCTGTCGCAGTCATCATTCAAATACCGCGATGAAGCCGCGCTCGTAACTACTGACCGTGCGGTAGTGCGGAGTGTTCGAGACTGGTTCGAACAGCGTGTATCCGAACCTATAACTCCGGAGTGGCTGAGCATCTGTGCAAAAGCCTACAGACCTCCTAAGCCTAATGGCTTCGGCAACGGCGGAAGGAGGGCAAGGCGGACAGTGCGCCAAAGAATGGGTCGTGCGGTTTGGATTGTTGGTCTGAGTCCGATGGAGCAATTCCCCGAAAGCGAACTGCCGATTCAAGAGCGAGGGGAGGCTGAAGCGGAAAAGCGAGTCAAGGATAAGAAGAAATATGAGGTTAGTTCTTCGCGGATGGTCGGCTGCAAGGGACTGGTCGAGAACGCCCGGCGTGGCGATTCTTGGATTCCGGTCTGGAAAGACGGCGCATCACATTACGCTGAAGAGCATGGTCGAGTGCTCGGCCGGAAGAAGTTCATAAACAAGGCAGGCACGCTCGTCACCTACTTTTTTGTGGAGTCTGCTCGCCGTCCGAAGAAAGTCGGCTGGGGCAGGTTCAAGCAAGAGTGCCGCAGCACGGGGCTAAAACTTGGGCACAACGTAGGATACCGTGAGATATCTAATCCGCTCCAAGCGGCTCGAATACTGAAGCTAGTATCCAAGAAAACGATCCGGGTGTAACGGCGATAAACCCGCACTGTCAAATCTGAATCGATTGCCTTCAATTATCGGCGAGGTCGGTTCGAGACGGCAGCTTATTTAGAATTGTTTTTCCCATTAACACTGCGAAAACTGACACAAGGTCTGACAAGGTTTATAAGGTCTGCAGGAAATGGTAATTCCGTCCGGCGGTCAAAAGCTGTGCCTTGCAACTCTTTTTCATTCCGTCCAGACCTTATATAACCCGGAATTGGCGTAGCATCGCATACCCCGGCGTCGGCAGGCTGAATCAGTCTTTCCGGGGTCGCCATTTCTACCAGCCGCCAGCTGGCGCCCAGAAGCTATTTCTATTTACGGACAGTTCTTCTCCCTGATATCATCGCCAACCGCAAGGAGAACTTATGGATTTTGCACAACTTATCGCTGACCTTCGTTCTGAACGTGACCGGGTCCAACAAGCAATTGACGCTTTAGAGGCTTTGGCGGGCACTGGGACTGCTGTCGGGACTACGCCAAAGGCTTCGCGACCGGCCTCTGGCCCTCGTCGTATGTCTGTGGCAGCCCGCAGGCGAATTTCAGAGGCTGCGAAGAAGCGTTGGGCAAACGTTAAGGGTCGTAAGGCCGCTCCTACCCGCGGGATGAGTGCGGCCGCCCGGAAACGCCTTTCAGCTTTGGCCAAGGCACGTTGGGCGAAACGGAAGAAAGAGGGGAAGACTAGGTTGTAGCAAGAATTCGATCAAGGAAAGCCGCCGGACAGGCTTTTTTGCCCGAGAAACATGGAAGAGTATTCACTGCGATGCCTCTTCCGAGGCGCCGGTTCGCTCGAATGCCTTCTGGGGGCCGAATACACTCCGAATCGCGGGTGTCATCCGGGGTGATGTTCATCGGGAGTTCGGGCTTAGGTTCTAGCTGTGAAGGTGCTCCACAGAGATGGTTGCAGTAAGGCCTCCCGACCCGAGTTGATGCCAACTTTCGTTTTCCAAAGGTGACTGCTGCTAGACTGATAGGGCCTAATCACCAGGGCGTCCGGCAAACGGGATCCAGGTACTATGGCTGAGGGGATTTTTGCACAGGCGCGTAGCCTCCGATCGCTTAAAACGGATTGGAAACTCGATTATGGCGCTTCAAGGAACAATTGCACTAGTGACTGGCGGCGCCCGAGGAATTGGCCGAGCCATTGCGCTTCGTCTAGCGCGGGAAGGCGCGGCCGTAGTGGTCAACTACCGCGAACGCCGCGACGCAGCGAAGTCCGTGGTGGAACAGATTCAAGGTACAGGCGGCCGAGCGCTAGCAGAATGCGCAGACGTTGGGGACGCAGGTGCCGTTGAGCACATGGTCAAACACATAGAGCAGGAATACGGTCCAATCACCGTCCTGGTGAACAATGCCGGCGTCATTCGCCGGGGCGATCTCTTGGATTTCGATTACGCGCAAATGGAGGGCATGCGGCGCACCAATGTGGATGGCCTTGTCAACGTGACCCGGGCGATGGTCTCCAGCATGCGGACATGCCGCTACGGAAGGATCGTGAATATAACCTCCATAGCGGCTCATGGCACCGCACGAGACGGAATGACTTTCTATGCAGCCACTAAAGCTGCGATCTCAGTGTTGACGAAACGCTTTGCTGCGGAGCTTGGGCCGCACGGCATTACGGTCAACGCGGTGGCCCCCGGTTTCGTGATCACCGATATAACGTACCAGAACCGCACGCCTGAGCAGGCGGCGGCCGTCATCGAGCGGTATGCGGCAATGACCATGGTACGCCGTGCAGGCACTCCGGATGATGTTGCGCACGCCGTAGCTTTTTTGGTTTCGCCTGAGTCCAGCTTTATCACCGGACAGATTCTTACCGTCGATGGCGGACGCTTGGACTATATGGGCCACCCGTGATCCCTGCATTCGAGCCTGGGGCCGTGTTGCCGGGGACGCACCTTTACCGGCCACTGCAGCAGGGTCCAGTCGGCAATCATATGGTTTTCACAAAGAGCTACGGTCTTGATAGGCCGAATCAAGAATTCGGAGAGGGGGAAAAGATATCATGATTCGAACTACCGAAGACCCAGTAGTGCGGATGGCCAAATTGCTGGCCCTGCTGCATTACTCGATGTCCAAAGAAATCATCTCGGAACTAGGCCAAGAACGCGGCGAGCAAGTAATCCTGGCAGCAATTAAGAGGTTTGCCCAAGCCCGGCTGAAGTCGATGGCCGAGGAGGCGGGCGAACGGGGCTTGGACCCCAAATCATTCGACACCTACCAGAAGGTGCGCGATATGCCCGGGACGGGATGGGAGCGTGATCCCAACAACCCCCAGAAGGTCACCTTCTGCCCCATGGACAGCGTCTGGGCGGAATACGGGGAGGAAGGCCGGAAGTTGGGGTACCTGTATTGCTCCGTTGACCATATCCTGTATGATGGCTTCAACGCCGATCTTGAACGTCCCACTTGCCGGGCCTTAGGGGACGAGTGCTGTGATTTTCATCTTAAAGTGAGAAGTGAGTAATCCCTGTGAACAATCAGAAAGCAACAACAGCTCAGGTTACGTCACTGCCGACAGCGCCAAGGGGCAAATTGCGTGTCTGGGTTGCAATGCTTTGCGCTGCCGCCTACTTTGTAGCTTACCTGGATCGCGTGAATGTAAGTGTACTGATTGCGGATCCGGTATTCACCAAGGTATTCGGGATAGCAAAAGACAAAGCAGCGCAAGGCCTGCTGATGTCTGTGTTCCTGTTTGCTTACGGCGTGTCCTGCTTTCTGGCAGGCCCGCTCATAGAACGGTTCGGCGCGAAGAAAAGCTTTGTCGTGGGGCTCTTGTCCTGGGCTTTATTGATGGGAGTCATGGGAACGCTCTCCTCGCTGGCATTCATCTTGTTGTGCCGAGCGCTGCTTGGGCTCGGAGAAGCCGTTCTCGGCCCCGGTATTTCGAAACTGGTGCAAACTTGGTTCCCGGTTCAGGAGAGAGCAAAAGCGAACGGACTGTGGTATATCGGACTGCAGGTCGCTTATATCGTTGCTACCCCGCTAGTTGCCTGGTGGATTGCTGCCATAGGATGGCGGGGCAGTTATTACATACTGGCATTAATTGGACTAGCTCCTCTAATTTTGTGCATCTATTGTGTGTACGACCACCCTTCGAAACACCCGCGAATAACAACCGAAGAACTGGTCTACATCGAAAGTAAACCGGAGCGCAAGGCATCCGCAGCAAACATTACCAAGACGGATTTGAGATTTCTGAAGAGCAGCACTTTTTGGTACCTGACGATTGCCTATGGCGTGGCGAATGCCGGGTCCTGGGGCTTTATAGCCTGGATTCCTTCTTATCTTAAGTCGACTTTAGGTTTTTCTTGGGCGGCAATGGGATCGTTAGCAATGCTGCCATACTTATGTGGCACATTGGCTGTGATGGTGTCCACGCCGCTGATGGACAAGTACAACCGAAGGGCAGTGTTTACTTTTTGGGGTTCGGCAATTTTCGTCCTACTGACTGTACTGGCCATGCGGGTTGGCAGTCCTTTGGGGGCGGTCGCTGTGCTCTCGCTGGCATATGCGGCGCACGGGCTGCGCGTTCCAGCACTTTGGACGATATTGCAGAACGTGACCAAGAAAGAACAGGTGGCAACCGCCACCGGTTTCTTCAACGGCTTCGCCTATGTACTAGCATCGCTTACCCCTTACGGAGTCGGCCTTTGTTTCAATTTTACAGGATCCCTGAAGACAGGGTTTTATTTCCTTGCGTTGCTCTCGGTGTTAGGGTTCCTGGTTTGCATTCCACTAGTGCGCCAACGGATGTAAAGACCCGTAAGAAATGGAGTAACAGCATTAGGCCGAAATAACCTATGGACTCGGAGCATTTTTTGGAAGAAACTGTTCGATACCAAAACGCCGACGTGGAACAAGGAGGAGTGGATGGAACCGCTGAGGATGGATCTGACCAGGGAAGAGTACCTGGCGCTGGAGCCCGTGGAGTTCCGGGCGCGTTTCCGGGAGCGCGTCCACCACACTTTGGAAATTCAGACGTATGCGGCCATCGATTCCGGTAAACGTCTGGCTCAGTCCCAGACTGACAAGGTCCGGGGATTGATGCAAATCTGGGAAGAAAAAGGACTGCCCAGGGACGCCCCCGACTATCAGTGGGCGGCGGAACTGGTGTGTTTTGCCGAGTTGTGCCAGGCCGAAAAGAAAGTCGATTTGACCCGGTTCGCGCCCCGCAAGTTAAGCCCGGCGGATGTCCAGGTGTTTGACGCCATCCTCTACGAGCGACGTTCCGTACGGCACTGGACAGACCAGGAGGTTCCCGACCATATCATCGACAAGTTGATGAATGCCGGTTTGTGGGCGGCGCATTCCTGCAACCTTCAGTCCATCCGTTACCTGGTGGTGCGCGAGAAGAACGAACCGGGACTTTTCCTCGGCAGCGACATCCCGGGTGGCCCGGTGCACATCGTTCTGATGCAGGATGAGCGCGTTTACAATGCCAACCCCCGCAATCCGGTGCGGAACCGCTTGCTGGATTGTGGCGCCGCCGCCCAGAACATCGTGCTGGCCGCGCATACCTACGGGCTGGGAGGTTGCTGGTTGACATTTACTGACAAGATGATCGAAAGGCTAAACCAGCGCTTCAAGATCCCCGAGCATACCAAGATCGTTACTTATGTGGACGTTGGCTACCCGAATCAGACTCCTGCACCGCCCCTTCGCCTGACGCTGTCTGAAATGGTATTCGCGAGGGTATAGTCTTGAACACACAGGCATCGCGTTTAATGCGTGTTGCCTTTTCGCAATGCAGTTTCTTACAGCCGTCAAGGACGGTGCGCGATCCAGTTACTTAAAAAGTGCGCCAAAAGTCACCACTTTTTTCTAAAAGTCACCACTTTTTGCCTGAGCATCACGGTCGGTCCCATGGACGGAATAGGTTTTTAGGCGGACCGGGAGGAGCGTGTAAACCTCAGGAAGCCAGCCAAAAGCTCCGCGTTACACGGTGACAGGCAGAGACTCGATCGAGCGCCGGACTTCTTCGGCAGGGTACTCGTAATCTTCGAGCTTGCCGGAAAGATAAGCATCGTAAGCCGACAGATCGAAATGCCCGTGGCCGCTCAGGCAGAAGAGGATGCTTCGGCGTCTGCCCTCTGCGCGTGCCTCTAACGCCTCATCGATTGCAGCCCTGATGGCGTGCGAAGCCTCAGGCGCCGGCAGAATACCTTGCGTACGCGCGAACTGCAACGCGGCTTCAAACACCGGATTCTGGGGATAAGCCCGCGCCTCGATCACGCCGTGACGGACCAGGTGGCTGACCAGCGGCGAGGCCCCATGGTAGCGCAGACCTCCGGCATGAATGCTGGCGGGAATGAAATCGTGCCCGAGCGTGTACATTTTCACCAGCGGAGTGAGCTTTGCAGTGTCGCCGAAGTCGTAGGCGAATGCTGTGCTACGCAAAAACCTCATATGACACAATCGGAGCGCCGGTCCACGAAAGGAAGCCGCAGATGCTGACGAGACGATGAATTTTGCTACATGTCGTTGTCAGCCAGAAAACGGCCGTAATCGTTGCGTTCGAGCCAATCGTAGAGATGCACCTGGTAAAGATAGGACGCGACCAGTTCCGCACCTAGTTCGTGAGTCTCTGTGCACAAGAATGGAACCTGGAGCCCCGTAAGGGTGGCAATCAACGATTGTGTGATCTGGTTGGGGTTGGCGCTGGAATGGGAGTAAGGCGACTTGATCTGGCTCAGCGGAGCGGTGATGACAAGGAGCCGATGCGGGTATTGAGCCATCAGCCGTAGCCGACGAACCAATACAATTCGTTCCGCCGTGAGGGAATGGACTAAATCAGACAGATCCTTTCGTTCCACTACACAGATGTCTTCCAGACCGGCAATGGAAT
>Ga0326728_10023641_pt1 | contig 11233 bp, 9 predicted proteins | sample MB3enrmetagenome_FD_207602 | JGI IMG/M metagenome (GOLD analysis project Ga0326728, IMG submission 207602) | Lab enriched peat soil microbial communities from McLean, Ithaca, NY, United States - MB31MN | ecosystem: Environmental > Terrestrial > Soil > Wetlands > Peat | place: USA: New York... | reverse complement strand
TCAGCGGCAACCCCAAGCTCAACAACGTCGTCAAGGGCTGGAAGGCGGCGCGCCATCCTTGGGTCGTCGTCGCCGATTCCAACGTGTTGGCGCCGCCGGACTACATTCAGCGCCTGATGACGCGCTGGCGCCCCGACACCGGCATCGTCTGCGCTCCGCCGATCGGCGTTCGGCCCGAGACCTTCGCGGCCGAATTCGAATGCGCGTTTCTCAATACCTACGAGGCGCGTTGGCAGTACGCCGCGGAGATGCTCGGCTTCGGTTTCGCCCAGGGCAAGACGATGCTGTGGCGGCGCGACGTCCTCGAAGCGGGCGGCGGCGTCGAAGCGCTCGGCGCCGAGATCGCCGAGGACGCGGCGGCGACCAAGCTCGTCCACCGCGCCGGCCTGCGCGCGCATCTGGTGAGCCATCCCTTCCAGCAGCCGCTCGGCGCGCGGCGCTGGCGCGACGTCTGGGCGCGCCAGGTGCGCTGGGCTCGGCTGCGGCGCGCCACGTTCGCGCCCTATTACGCGCCCGAATTGTTGACGAGCAGCCTGTACACCCTCGTCGCCGCCGCCATCGCGGCGCCGGAGCTGGGCCTCGACGCCCCGCTCGCGGTCATTCTCGCCGCCCTCGTTTGGTACGGCGTCGAAGCGGCGCTGGCGCTCGTCGCCGGCTGGCCCCTCGGGTGGGCGTCGGCGCCGAGCTGGATCGCGCGCGATCTGGCGTTGCCGTGGCTGTGGATCCAGGGCTGGAGCCGCCATCAATTCGTCTGGCGCGGCAACGTGATGTCGGTCGACGACGACGCCCTGGCGACCGACGGCCCGGGGCCGTTCCCGCCGGCCTGACCCGTGCGAACTGTAGACGCGGTCGCTGACCGCGTCGGCCGCGCTCAGCGAGCGCGGCTACAATGCCTCGGCGAGCGCGGGATAATCCGTGCAGCCTTTCGCGCCGTCGCCGTAGAGCGTGGCGTGGGAGGACGTTACGCGGGCAGCGTCAGCAGGCCGGCAACGCCGGTTTCGAGACCGAACAGCAGCCGCGCGCCGCTTGAGTCCCAGCGAAGCGCGCTGATCGCGCCTCCGTCCGGCGCGCGCACCAGGATTTCGGCGCCGTCGCCAAGGCGGCAGAGCAGCGCGAGGCCGTCGGCGTAGCCGATGGCGACGACCAACGCGCGCGGATGGAACGCGACCTCGGTCACCCGCGACGCGCGCACGCCGCATTCGCGCGGCGCCTTGCCCATCGGGCCGTCCTTGTCGCGGAACGGCCAGACGACGCAGGCGTCGGCGCCAGAGGTGGCGAGCCAATGGCCGTCGTGCGACCACGAGAACGAGCGCGTCTTGCCGGGATAGCCGGTCATGCGCATGTTGCGCGCGTCGGCGAGCCGCCAGCCGTGCAGCGCGCTCTCCTGCATCGCGGTGACGACAAAGCGCCCGTCGGGCGAGACGGCGACGTCGAGATGCGAGCCCTTCCATTCGAGGAAGCTCGGCGCAGCGGCGGCGCTCGGAAACCACAGCGACACGCCATTGTAATGGGCGAGCGCGAGGCGATAGCCCTTGGGCAGGAAGCAGAGTCCGCGCACCGTGGTCGGCGCCTCGAAGGACCGAATCGCGCCCGGTTCGTCGCGCGCGCTGGCGCGCTTGCCCGCGGCCCAGGCGATCGCGCCGCCGCGCATCGCCAGCGCGTCGATCCAGCGGCCCTTCTCGTCCGCGACTTCCCGCGCCGACCCGTCGGCGCCGATCGAAACGACGCGGCCGTCGTCGCCGCCGGTGAGGAGCCGCTTGCCGTCGCTCCGCGCCGTGAGGATCGCGCCCTCGGGGTGCGCGACGATTCGCTTTTGCGCGCCCGCCTCGCCGATCAGAACCGCGCCGTCGGCGAGCGCCAGGGCCGGCTCGCCGTCGAGAAACGCCGCGCCCACCACATGAGCGCCCGCCGGCAGCGGCCGTACGTGTTGGGTCAGCGAAGAAGTCGGCTCGGGCATCGCGGAACCCCACGGCGCCGCAGCGATCAGGCGGCGCAGGCGAGGAAACCTCGGCGGATTTCGTCCTCGTCGAGATCGCGGCCGATGAACACGACCTTCGATTCGCGCTTTTCGTCGGGCTTCCAATCGCGCTGCGGTTCGCCGTCGAGCATCATGTGGACGCCCTGGAAGACGAAGCGCTTCGGGTCGCCCTTGAAGGCGACGATGCCCTTGCAGCGCAGGATGCTCGGCCCACGCTCCTGCGTCAGGCGATTGATCCAGGGCATGAACTTGTCGGGATCGACGTCGCCCTCCAGCCGCGCCCCGATCGATTGCATGTCTTCGTCGTGGTAGTGCTTCAGGCCGCGATGGCCGTGATGGCCGTGATCGTGATGGTCGTGATCGTCGAGGCTGAGGAATTCCGGCTCGATGTCGAGAATGCGATCGAGATCGAAGGCGCGCCGCTCCAGCACCTCGGCGATGGCGACGTCGCAGTTCTGCGCGCGATGAAGCCTGGCGTACGGGTTGATGGCGCGGATGCGCGCCTCGACCTCGCGCAGCTCGGCGGGAGTGACCAGGTCCGTCTTGTTGACGACGATGACGTCGGCGAAGGCGATCTGGTTCTTGGCCTCGGGTGCGTCGCGCAGGCGCGCCGCGAGCCACTTCGAGTCGGCGATCGTCACCACCGCGTCGAGCCGCGCCGAGGCGCGCACGTCCTCGTCGACGAAGAAGGTCTGCGCCACCGGGGCGGGGTCGGCCAGGCCCGTTGTCTCGACGACGATCGCGTCGAACTTGCCCTTGCGCTTCATCAGCCCCTCGATGATGCGGATGAGGTCGCCGCGCACGGTGCAGCAGATGCAACCGTTGTTCATTTCGAACACTTCCTCGTCGGCGCCGACGACGAGCTCGTTGTCGATGCCGATCTCGCCGAATTCATTGACGATGACGGCGTACTTGCGCCCGTGCGGCTCGCTTAAGATGCGGTTGAGCAACGTGGTCTTGCCGGCGCCGAGATAGCCGGTGAGCACAGTGACGGGGATTTTCTCAGGGGCGGCGTCGGTCATGGCGGTCAAGCGCTTCGGCTCCGGTCGGATGGGGATGGGGAGTGGTCACGCATATAGGCGGCGCGCAGGCGATTGGGTAGGGGCGCGCGCTCGCCTTGCCGCCGCAAACGGCCGACGGCGGCGCGGCGACGAGGAAGCGACGGGAAAATGCGAGGGCGCGCCGAAACCGCGTCAGGGGATGGGCTTGAACATGAAGCCGGCGACGGCCGCGCCGATCGTCGCCGAAGCGACGGCGGTCAGGACGAACCACCGGATGAGGGTCGCCTCGCTTTCGGCGATCCGCGTCTTGAGGGCCTCGGTCTTCAGTTCGAGACGACGCTCGGTCGCCTCGAGATCGGGCTTGGTCGCCGACTGCGAGTCGATGAGTTCAGCGAGCGCGCCGACCTGCTCGGCGGAGAAGCCGACGGACCAAAGTTTGAGGATCGCGTTGGCGCTCATCGCCTCGCCCTATCAGGTTCGAGGCGAAAAAGGGTAGCGGCGGCGCGGTCCCTATCGCCAGCGGCGGGCCAAGACGGCCGCAACAATCGGGCGCGCGCAACCGTCCCCTGCGCGTCGCGAAAGCGACGGCGCAATCGATCGATCGCCTTCGCCGATCAGGCCGTCGCCTCGGGCGGCCGGGCTAGCTCGCGGAGACGGCGCCGTTCTTGCGAGACTGGCCGAGTCCGATCTTCTTGGCCAATGCCGATCGCTGCGCCGCGTAATTGGCGGCCACCATCGGATAGTCGGCCGGCAAACGCCACTTCGCGCGATATTGCTCCGGCGTCATTCCCAGCGCCGTCAGGTGCCGCCGCAAGGACTTGAATTTCAAGCCGTCGTCCAGACAGACGAGATAATCGGGGGTGATCGACTTGCGAACCGAGACCGCCGGCGTCGCTGCTTCCGCCGCCGGCGCGGCCGGGGCGACCGCCCCGCTGATGATCTTCGCCAACTCCGCATGCACGGATTGAATCAAGGCCGGCAGCTCGATCGAGCGCAAAGAATTATAGGCGACGAAGGCCGAGACGATTTCGCCGGTCAAGGCGAGCGGATCGGCGGAGTTGGATGGCGGCATGAAATAAACTCCAAACGTTGAGGGCGATATTTCGATATACCTTTCGATCGTCGGCCACAAGCGGGCGGGAACTTATGTTGGGGGTATCTTGCGTTCGCACGTCTTGCCATGCGGCGGCCCGAGCGGCGCAGGGGCAATGTTTGCGAGCCAAACGAGCAATCCGAAGCGGGCGCGAAATCGACGCCGAGCGCGGCTCGGGCGGAGCGGACAGGCGAAATATCAGATTTGGACGCGTGGTTCCGACAGCCTCGCGAACGGCGAAAAGAGAAGGGCCGAATCTCGCTCGACGAAGGAGACGCAAGGCCCACGAGGCGGCGGCGATTCCCGCCGCCGCCCCGTTTTGCGCGGTCCCGCTCGTCGGCGCAACGGGCCTCGCCGCGTCGATCTCCGCCTCGACGCAAGCGCCCGAATCGCCGATGATGGCGCGATGAACCGCTTGGCTCTCATCGCCGCCTTCGCCCTTGCGCTCGCCGCCGCTCCCGCGCGCGCCGATTTTTCCTCTTGTGTCGTCTCGCTGCGCGCCGACGCCGCGGCCAAGGGCGTCTCGGCGGCGACGCTGGACGCCGCCTTCGCCGGATTGCAGCCGGACATGAAAGTGCTGGAGTTCGAGACGAACCAGCCCGAGTTCAAGACGCCGATCTGGGATTACATGGCGGGCCTCGTCGACGACGAACGCGTCGCCGACGGCAAGTCGGCGATGGCCAAGAACGCCGACGCCTTGGCCGAAGCCGAACAGCGCTTCGGCGTCGACCGCCATGTCCTCGCCGCGATCTGGGGGGTCGAATCCAATTTCGGCCAGGACATGGGCAAGCGCCCGCTGGTGCAATCGCTGGCGACGCTCGCCTGTTTCAGCGAGCGGCGGCAGGGCTATTTTCGCGGCGAGCTGATGGCGACGCTGAAAATCGCCGATCGCGGCGACATTCCGCTCGACCGCCTCAACGGCTCCTGGGCGGGCGCGTTCGGGCAGACGCAATTCATGCCATCGGAATTTCAGCGCCTCGCCGTCGATCTCGACGGGTCGGGGCGCGACATCGTCGATTCGGCCGCCGCGGCGCTCGGCTCGACCGCCAATTTTCTCAAGCACGCCGGATGGACGCCGGGCGAGCCCTGGGGCTTCGAGGTGAAATTGCCGGCCGGCTATTCCGGCCCCTCGGGCCGCAAGACGAAGCTGCCGATGTCGGCCTGGGCGGCGCGCGGCGTGACGCGCGTCGACGGCCGCCCGCTGGGCGAAGGCGAGGCCGGCCTGCTGCTGCCCGCCGGCGCCGACGGCCCGGCGTTTCTCGTCGCGCGCAACTTCGATGCGATCTACAGTTACAACGCCGCCGAATCCTACGCGCTGGCGATCGCCGTCCTCGCGCAACGGCTCGCCGGCGGGCCGGGCGTCGTCACGCCCTGGCCGACCGACGATCCCGGCCTGTCGCGCGCCGAACGCCGCGAATTGCAGAGCCTGCTCAACAGCCGCGGCTACGACGTCGGCGAGCCCGACGGCGCGATCGGCGTCAAGACCAAGGCGGCGATCGCGGATTTCGAGGGCAAGAACGGGATGGAGCAGGACGGGCGGGCGTCGGTGAAGGTGCTGGCGGCGTTGAGGAGGTAGATACTGAGAGCGGGTTCCGATCGGTCTGATCCGTCATTGCGACGAGCGCAGCGACGAAGCAATCGATGCCGCCGCGACGGGCCCTTTCCCCTTTTATGGATCGCTTTGTCGCCCCGTCGGGGCTCCTCGCAATGACGGCGCCGATTCAATTCAATCGGAAACTGCTCGAAACTGGCGACCGCCGATCCGCCCGCTCTCCACCCCCGCCGACCCACCGCGCCGTCTTTCCTCATAGAGGCGAAAACTTCCGAAGCCGCGAGGCGGTCAAGGGCGCGCTTTCAGCGCGCCGCCGCAGGCGGGCTTCGCCCGTTGACGGCCTCTCGGCTTCGGAAAAAGAGGCTTCCATGAGGTCGACGGCGCTCCCTGCCGAACTTGGCGCGCGCCCTTCCCCCCTCGCGGGGGAAGGTGGCCCTTGCGTCAGCAAGGGCCGGATGAGGGGGATCGCGCGAAGCGCGATGGCTTCATAAACTCCTCGAGTATGAACTCGAGTCGTAACCGAATCCGCCGCTCGCGAGCATTTCGTCTCCCGCACCGGCAGCCGACAGGAACTCGTCGACGAAGCCATCGCGCTTCGCGCGCGATCCCCCTCATCCGTCGCCCCTTCGGGGCAGCGCCTTCCCCCGCAAGGGGGGAAGGGAAGCGCCCCGCCCCCTCTCCTTACAGCATGCTCGGCAGCACGCGGTCCGGCGGGCGGTGGCCGTCCATGAAGGTCTTGATGTTGATGATCACCTTGTCGCCCATGTCGTTGCGCCCTTCGTAGGTGGCCGAGCCCATGTGCGGCAGCAGCGTCACCGTGCCCTTGTTGGCGAGGGCGATCAGCTTGTCGGAGACGGCGGGCGCGTGCTCGAACACGTCGAGGCCCGCCCCGGCGATTTCTCCGGCCTCCAGCATGCGGGTCAGCGCGTCCTCGTCGATCACTTCGCCGCGCGCGGTGTTGATGACGATCGCCTCGGGACGCAGATGCTTGAGCCGTCGCGCCGACAACAAGTGATAGGTGGCGGGCGTGTGGGGGCAGTTGATCGAAACGAAATCCATCCGCGCCAGCATCTGGTCGAGCGACTCCCAGTAGGTCGCCTCCAGCGTTTCCTCGATCTGCTGGGCGACCCGCCGACGGTTGTGATAGTGGATCGACAAGCCGAAGGCGCGCGCCCGCCGCGCCAGCGCCTGACCGATGCGGCCCATGCCGACGATGCCTAAGCGCTTGCCGGTGATGCGCCGGCCGAGCATCCAGGTCGGCGACCAACCGGTCCAACGTCCTTCGGGGATCACCCTGGCGCCCTCGGCGAGCCGGCGCGCGGTGGCGAGAATCAGCGCCATCGTCATGTCGGCGGTGTCCTCGGTGAGGACGCCGGGCGTGTTGGTGACGGTGATGCCGCGGCGCAACGCCGAGGTCACGTCGATGTTGTCGACGCCGTTGCCGAAATTGGCGATCAGCTTCAGCCGCTCGCCGGCTTGCGCGATCAGCGGCGCGCCGATCGAATCGGTGATGGTGGGCACCAGCACGTCGGCTTCGCGCATCGCCTCGGCGATTTCGCTCTCCGACATCGGCTTGTCCTCGAGGTTGAGCCGCGCGTCGAACAGTTCGCGCATGCGCGTCTCGACAAGGTCGGGAAGCCGGCGCGTGACGATGACGAGGGGCTTCTTCTTATGCATGGGCCCATCCCTCCTCGCTCGGGCGGAGCCTGAACGCCGACGGCCCGATTTCAACCATGTTCGCGCGCCATATCCGATGCCTTAACGCCTCGTTAACGGCGCGCCCGGCAAAAGAAAGCCTAAGAAACGCGCGCGAGGCGCCGGGCCTTCGTTTGGCGCGCCGCTGCGGCCTCTCTAGCAGATGGCGAGGCAAAGACAAGGACGCGCGGCGTCGCGCCTTCCTTCATGGATCGGGAATGAAACTCGTCGTCTTTCTTCTCCGCCACGTTTGCCCGCGCGGGGGCCGTTTCATCGCCGCGGCGGCGCTGGCGACGCTGTGCGGCGCCGTGGCGCTGGCCGATCCGGTCGGATCGGCGACCGGCCTGCCCCTGCCGCGCTACGCCAGCCTGAAGACCGATCGCGTCAACCTGCGCGAGGGGCCATCGAAGGATCACGCCACCAAGTGGGTGTTCCAGCGCGCCGGCCTGCCGGTCGAGATCACCGCCGAATTCGAAATCTGGCGCAAGGTGCGCGATTCAGAGGGCACCGAAGGCTGGGTTCTTCATTCCCTGCTTTCCGGGCGCCGCACCGCGCTGGTCGGGGTCGGCAAGAAAAGCGAGGTGTTCAAGATCTACACCCAGCCCAGGGCGAACGGCGAAGTGGCCGCGACGCTGCAGTCGGGCGTCATCGCCAACGTGCGCACGTGCGACGGCGCCTGGTGCCTGATCGATGGCGACGGCTACAAGGGGTATATTGAACAGGCCGCCCTGTGGGGCGTATACCCCAACGAGAGGATCCAGTAGCCGCCTCGCGCCACGGCTCCCAAGGCATGGGTGCAAAGACACTTTGGACGCTTTCGACGATGAGGATTTCGGCCAGAGAGCCCGCCGTCTTCGCGTAGACACCCTGATTTGGCTGCGCTGGATCGCGGTATTTGGCCAGTCTACGGCTGTTATTGTCGCCTATTTCGCATTGGGCCTGGAATTTCCATTCCTCGCCTGTTTTGCGATCATCGGCGCGTCGGTCGTCCTCAACGTCGCGCTGCGGCTGCGCTTTCCCGTCAGCCATCATCTCAACGATTCCTGGGCGGCCAATATTCTCGGCTTCGACATCGCGCAACTGGCCGCGCTGCTGTTGCTGACGGGGGGTCTGATCAATCCCTTCTCGATCCTTTTTCTGGCGCCGGTGATGATGTCGGCGGTGTCGCTGCCGCTGCGCCGGACGCTCGGCCTGCTCCTTTTCACGCTGCTTTGCGCGACGGCGCTGCAACTCTGGCATTGGCCGCTGCGCTGGCCGGGCGGCGAGGCGTTTCAGCCGCCGCCGCTCTACGGCGTCGGACTGTGGACGGCGATCGCCGTCAGCGCGATATTCGTCACCATTTACGGCAACCGCATCGCCGAGCAGGCGCGCCAGCTCGCCAGCGCGCTGACCGCCACCGAGCTCAGTCTCGCGCGCCAACAACATCTTTCCCAGCTCGACGGCCTGGCCGCCGCGGCGGCGCACGAGTTGGGCACGCCGCTGGCGACCGTGGCGCTGGTGGTTCACGAATTGGCGGCGCAGCCTCTGGTCGCCGCGCAATGCGCCGAAGATTTGCGTCTGGTCGAGGATCAGGTCGCGCGCTGCCGCTCGATCCTGGGCAAGCTCTCTTCGCCCGCCACCATCGAGGCCTCTACGCTCGAGGAAACCACGCTCGGCGAACTCATCGAAGAGATCGCCACGCCCCATCGTCTGCTCGACGTGGAGATCGTGGTCGAACGCGAGGGACCGGCGCCCGAGCCCATCTGTCGTCGCAACGCCGGGATGATTTACGGCCTGACCAATCTGGTCGACAACGCGGTGAGCTTCGCCGAGAGCAGGGTCGCGATTCGCGCCTCCTGGACGGGTTCGATCGTCAAGATCGTCATCGCCGACGACGGGCCGGGCTTTCCCCCCCAGGTTCTGGCGCGCCTGGGCGAGCCCTATCTATCGACGCGCGGCGCCGCGCGCCGGCGCGAGGGCGAAGTCATGGGCGGCATGGGCCTGGGCCTGTTCATCGCCAACGCGCTGCTCGAGCGCTCCGGCGCTTCGCTCAACATCGCCAATGCGCCGCCCTCGCAAACGGGCGCCGTGGCGACAATCGTTTGGCCGCTCGCCGCCTTCGAACAGGGTCGACTGTCGCGTCGACAAGGGCTAGAAAGCTTCCATTATGCCAAATCGCAGTGAGCCCATGGACATTGAAAGAGACTTCGCGCGTCAGACGGCGGCCAGCGAATCGGCGACGCTCGACAAGTCGCTGCTGATTGTCGACGACGACAGGCCGTTCTGCGAACGTCTGGCGCGGGCGATGGGCTGGCGCGGATTCGCGCCGCGCATGGCGGTCAGCGTCGCCGAGGGTCTGGCGGCCATTCAGGCCGACGCGCCCGCCTTCGCCGTCATCGATCTGAAACTCGGCGACGGCAGCGGGCTCGACGTGATGCGCGCCCTGAAGGCCAAGCGCCCCGACGCGCGCGCGATCATCCTGACCGGCTACGGCGCGATCGCCACCGCCGTGGTCGCGGTCAAGCTGGGCGCGTTCGACTATCTGGCCAAGCCGGTCAACGCCGACGAGATCGTCGCCGTGCTAATGGCGGAGCGGGCCGACCCGGTCGACAGTCCCGAACATCCGATGTCGGCCGACCGCGTGCGTTGGGAGCACATCCAGCGCGTCTACGAATCGTGCGAGCGCAACGTTTCGGAGACCGCGCGCCAGCTCAACATGCATCGGCGCACGTTGCAACGCATCCTGGGCAAGCGCGCGCCGCGCTGAGCGCCGATTCCAGCGCCTGGCCCGGCTAGGCGCCCAAGATTTGCGCGCGATGGCGCGCCTTTCGGCGCCGACCGTCCGGGATAGCGCCCAATCTCCTTCGATATCGCTGGCACAGGGCTTGCGTCGACCTTTCGCTAGGGGCCGGCCGCGCGAGCGCGCCGACCCCCCAATGTGGAGAAGACGGGGTCGAACATGTCAATCAACAGACGCTTTATACTGCGCGCGACGGGCGCGCTCATCGGCGGCGCGATGGCGCTCAGCGCCATGGCCGCCAGAGCGGAGGATACGATCAAGATCGGCATTCTCCACTCGCTTTCCGGCACAATGGCGATCAGCGAGACCACGCTGAAAGACGTCATGCTGATGCTGATCGACGAGCAGAACGCGAAAGGCGGCGTGCTCGGCAAGAAGCTGGAGGCGGTGGTCGTCGATCCCGCCTCCAATTGGCCGCTGTTCGCCGAGAAGGCGCGCGAGCTGATCGCCAAGGACAAGGTTTCGGTGGTGTTCGGCTGTTGGACGTCGGTTTCGCGCAAGTCCGTGCTGCCGGTGTTCAAGGAACTCGATTCGATCCTGTTCTATCCGGTGCAATACGAGGGCGAGGAATCGGAGCGCAACGTCTTCTACACCGGCGCCGCGCCCAACCAGCAGGCCATTCCCGCCGTCGACTATCTCATGAGCGACGACGGCGGTTCGGTGAAGCGGTGGGTGCTCGAAGGCACCGACTACGTCTATCCGCGCACCACCAACAAAATCCTGGAGGCCTATCTCAAGGCCAAGGGCGTCGCGCCTGAAGACATCATGATCAACTACACGCCGTTCGGCTTCTCCGACTGGCAGACCGAAGTCACCAAGATCAAGGCGTTCGGCTCGGCGGGCAAGAAGACGGCGGTGGTCTCGACCATCAACGGCGACGCCAACGTGCCCTTCTACAAGGAACTCGGCAATCAAGGCGTCAAGGCGACCGACATTCCCGTCGTCGCGTTCTCGGTCGGCGAAGAAGAACTCGCCGGCCTCGACGCCAAGCCGCTGGTCGGGCATCTGGCCGCCTGGAACTATTTCCAGACGATCGACACGCCGGAGAACAAGGCGATGATCGAGAAGTGGCGCGCCTTCACCAAGAACCCGAAGCGCACCTTCAACGATCCGATGGAAGCGCACGTGATCGGCT
>Ga0326728_10023640_pt1 | contig 11233 bp, 7 predicted proteins | sample MB3enrmetagenome_FD_207602 | JGI IMG/M metagenome (GOLD analysis project Ga0326728, IMG submission 207602) | Lab enriched peat soil microbial communities from McLean, Ithaca, NY, United States - MB31MN | ecosystem: Environmental > Terrestrial > Soil > Wetlands > Peat | place: USA: New York... | reverse complement strand
TGGCAATGCTGGTCAACACAGGTAGTGGCAGTAACCGTCGAAGGTAGTACATAAAACTGAACACCACCGTCAGCCGCAGCTGCTACCGGAGGTATTCCGATGATGAGAATACACAAGAGCAGGGCCGCGATGAAAACAGATCGAACTGATTCGGAAAGGCTTGGCATAGGTAACAATGCACGAAACAATATATATTGCTGGCGATATGCGGCCCTGTCCAATCTTCAGGAGGGAGAACATCCGGCGAACCCCTCTCAACGACCGTGAGATACCAGCACAGATGAGATAAAAAGAGGGGTTCATATGTGTTGTCTTAACATATTCACACGTATGAAGAGTGTAGTTCTCCTGATTCTCCTTGTTGCACTTGCTGCCGCTGTCATCGGCTGTATACAGCCTGCATCTTCCGGCGCTGCTACTGCCACGGTGCAGACCACGGCAGAAACCCCGGCTGTGACACCCGTACCTGACACATCCCTTGGGACTCCAACACCGTCCCCGACCGGGGAAATCACTGCAGCTCCTACACTGACATCGGAAATCCCGGCGAGCGCCGGTCTGACTACAATCCAGACAATTACCGGAACCGGCGATGAAACGGTAACAAACGTTTCTGTTCCGTCAAGTTACTGGGAACTCTGGTATACTGCAGATCCCCTGACCATGGGAGGGCAGGATGCCCAGTCAGTGGCCTCTGCTTCTGCGGTTTTCCCCAGCCTTACTATTACGATCGTGGATCATGATACCGGAAAGGTCTTTGATACGGTACAACCTCCGGGCGGCCTGGACTCCGCCCTGTGGCAGAGAACCGGCGACCCCCGGCCCTGGTCACAGAAATACTATTCCGGGAATTCGGTGTACGACTTTGAGATCAGCGGGAAGAATCTCCGGTCGTATACCATTGACATTCGTGTCCGGTCGTAGCTGAACTGCGGGTGGATCCTGATACCACGCGATGTCCTGATACTGCACCACTATCGCCACATCCAAAAAGTGTCGCAATGCAAACCCTAAATCAAAAACCTTAAAAATGGCAAAATTTCACTTTTCGCGTATGAGATGCGAAGCGATTACGCGGAAACATGTTTTCATCGTCATCTGTGCAGCGCTGCTGGTGGCGGCCATGGTGCTGGTTGCGGCTTACCAGTCGGCCGCATCACAGGCCGACTATACCAGGGGCTACGAGATTGGGCTTGAAGCCTACACCTACGGCCTGCCGCTCATTGCGACCAACACGACGTTTGAAACCATGACCAGCATCAATGTCTCGAACGGTCCGTATGGCCCGGTCAACCAGTTCAACAACGTACGTTCCCTGAATAACGCCGGGAGCACGGCGGTTGTGGCGCCGGGCTCGACCGGGCTCTCGTCCATCGCGTGGCTCGACCTGAGTAAAGAGCCGGAGGTCCTTCATGTGCCGGACGTACAGGGCCACTTCTTCGTTCTTGCCTTTATCGATCCCTACACCACCAACATCCAGAACTTCGGCAGCGTTGCCAATACCCCGCCGGGAGATTACGTAATTGCCGGCCCCGGCCAGTATAACCTGTCTATCCCGGCGGGGACACACCGCGTCGATGTGGACTACAACCGCATCTGGATTATCGGGTCAACCCAGCTGGACGGGAGTTACGATATCGCAAACGTTACCCGCATCCAGGATGGCTATACCCTGACGCCGCTGAGCCTGTACGGGACAAACTTCCGGCAATCGAACCTGACCGATCCCAATGCAACCCCCATCATTTACCAGGCGCCCGGAGGGCTTGCTTTCTATGATATGCTCGGGCAGCAGATGGCGCTCTTTCCCCCGCCGGCTGCCGACCAGCCCGAGCTTGCCCGGTTCGCCGGGGTCGGGATCGGGCCCGGGATGGAACCTTCGCACAATACGAGCCTGAGCAGGGATACCCTCAGGGGGCTAAATGATGCAGTGGCTGCCGGTCCCGCACAGATCAAAAACGATACCATGGCCCTGTATCTCCAAAGTTTCGATCAGCACAACGGCTATCTCCTGGGAGGCTTCGGACAGTACGGGACAGATTACCCGCTGCGTGCGGTCATAAGCCAGATTGGCCTTGGGGCATTTACTCCCGATCAGGCGATCTATGCCATAAGCTGGGCAGATCACAACAAAAATCCGCTCAACGGATCGAACAACTACACCCTGCACCTCGCGTCTGCTCCCCCGGCAGACGAGGGCTGGGCGCTGACCGTTTACGACCTCAAAGGGATGATGATCCCCAATGCCCTCAACCGGTCTGCGCTTGGCAGCACATCGCAGCTCACGCAGAACACTGACGGCTCGGTGGATTTCTACCTGCAGCCTTCGCCGCCTTCAGACCCGGCCCTGGCAGGCAACTGGCTGCCGACCGCGGACGGGCAGGGATTCGAGGTGATGTGGCGGCTCATCGGTCCCGAACAGGCCGACATCCCGGGCATGCTCAATGGCACGGGCTGGCAGCCGCCGGAAATCATCCCGGCGTCGTGATCCGTGAGGGGCAGGCAGGGCAAAAGAGTTCCCCCTTATCCGGGAACTTTTGCTCATGGCCTGCTTTTTTTTCATCTTCGATCAGCCGATCCGGTCATTTTTCGGGAAAACAGGGGGATCTCTGCGTCCGGATACCTCTCCCCACCACACCAAAGGCCACCATCGGCAGATCCGGATATTTTTCCAAAGAAAAAACCGATCCCGGAGACCCCCAAAAAGAGACCCGTTATTTTCATGCGGTAAACCCAAAATTACGGCCGAAAATCCCCAGGAAGACCAATTCATCCTCCCCATTTCGGGCCTTGAAAAAAAGGCCGCTAATTTGCACGGTCATTTTTCGATTTAAACACCCCGTTTGACAAAATATCGATTTAAACACAAAATCCAGAATTGGGTTGGCACCTCTTCCACGGGAACGACCCGAACCCGGATCCTGCCCGGAAACCCTCCGTCGGAGAACGGATCCATGAAAAGCCTAAGTCTGCCACCCGGGTCCCCTTTATAAAGGGGGGGTGTACCGGAACCGGGCGGGTTGCAAAAGGGATGGTGGGAGAGGTGAAGTGAGGGAGGCAGGCCCCTCCTCTTTTGCTGATCTGGGACCCCCCCTTCATTTTTTGCGGACCTCAAAATGGGCCGGAGGGGGGGTACTTTCGATCCACGAATTTCGCAAGGGACTCCCCTTTACGATCACGTTAAGAGGGTCCCCCCTTTCATCACCACAAGGGGGACCCCCGATCCCCTCTCGCCGGACAGTTTAGTGGAAATACAGGATATGAAACTGGAATATGCAAAGGGGGTCCCTCTTAGGATCGGGTCAAGGGGGTCCGGCTATTTTTTCACGAGACCCTGAAACGGGCCGGAGGGGGTGATCGATTTTTTTAAAAGGGGGATCCCTAATCGCGAGGATAGGGGAGCCCTTGATTTTGTATGATACTTTGGATTTCTCCGGAATGGGTACGGGGAAGTGATCTGGTTATTTCCAGATTTTCCAGATTCACAATTGATCGTACACGTTTGAATTCATGATGATGGGGGCTGATGCCCCCATACCCCCACGAGCGAGGAGTGCCGCCGCCCCCGACGGGCGCCCCCGCGGCGGATCGGGAGAACACGAAAGTGTATTTTTTGTACGGGTCTTGGAAATGTAAGAGTGTAGATAATTCGAGGAAATCGGCAAGCGGAAGCCAGATGGGATTGGTAATTAATAAAGGAATAGTGGAAAATTTTTGGACATTCACTTTGAATCTACCAAAAGATAAACTCAAATCTGTATATGCACATTAAAGGATTATTATGATTCGTTCAATAAAACTAAAATTTGGTAAAGCTCCATCTGTTCCCGCAGAATCTATAACCACAACTCCAGTCACGGTTTTCGTTGGGCCCAATAATTCGGGTAAAAGCAAACTTTTGTTAGAAATTAATCAGTTCTGTAGCTCTGGGAATACAAATCCATCCGATGTTATACTTGATAAAATTGAATTTAAACCTCTATCTGCAGAGGCAGCAGAAGAAAAAATCCAAAAAGTAACACTTCGACCAAATTTAAGCGAGATGATACCTCCTCCCAATATTCTCGTAGGAAAGCGTTCGTACAGAGCCCAGGTCCCCAAACAGGAGCTGATTAATTCATTAATTGATCCCAATGGTCGCTCTTCCCAATTTTGCCAATGGTACCTTACATATAATACCCTCATCCTTGACGGTAAAAATCGAATTTCTCTTGTCAATCAACAAAATGCCGGTGATCTTCAACAATCGCCTCAAATGAGTTTTCAAGTTTTATTTCGCGATGATCAAAAGAGAAAGGAAGTTCGCCGTATAATTTATGATTCTTTTAACCTGTACTTTGTTGTTGATCCGACATTTCTAGGAAATTTTAGGATACGATTATCTAAACGTCCCCCTTCAGAGGATTCAGAAGAACGTGGACTCCATGAAGCTGCAATCAAATTTCACTCTGACGCATTGCTGATCGATCAGGCAAGCGATGGTACAAAATCATTTATTGGGATTATTACCGAAGTAATTGCCGGGGATCCGACTATTCTCCTTATCGATGAACCTGAGGCATTTCTACACCCATCTCTTGCTACAAATTTGGGAAAAGAAATATCAATAGCAATTTCTGGATCAGAAAAGCGGCTTTTCGTTTCCACCCATAGCCCAAACTTTGTGATGGGGTGCATTCAATCAGGCGCGCAGGTTACTATTGTCAGGCTAACGTATCGTAACAATGTAGCTACTGCACGGGTATTGCCTAAAGAGGATATCCTGCGCCTCATGCGTAATCCTTTGCTCCGTTCAACAAATGTTTTAAACGGCCTGTTCTATGATTTTGTTATTGTTACCGAATCGGATACAGACCGGGCATTTTATCAAGAGATCAATGAAAGACTTCTTCGATTCAAACCAGATTTTGGAATCCCCAATTGTCTATTCATTAACGCACAAAACAAACAAACTATTCAGACGATTATTAAGCCATTACGGGAATTGGGAATTCCAACACTGGGGATTGTGGATATTGATATTCTTAAAAATGGTGGGACGGAATGGACGAGTTTCTTGGAAAGTGGGTTTGTACCAGTACTTGAACACCAACCTCTTGGAACACTCCGTAGTTCGATTAAATTGAAATTTGAAAGTTCCGGTAAAGATATGAAACGAGATGGGGGCATTCAAATTTTATCAAGCGAGGATAGGGACTCAGCAAACCATCTGTTTGATCGGTTAGCGGAATATGGATTGTTTGTTGTTCGAAAGGGTGAACTTGAATCATGGTTATCTCAATTAGGCGTACCTGGCCACGGATCATCTTGGCTTATAGAGATTTTTCGAAAAATGGGAGATGAACCAGAATCTGCCCAGTATCTAAAGCCATCAGAAGAGGATGTTTGGTTATTTTTATTTGAGTTAAAAAGATGGCTAATTGATCCAAACAGAAAAGGTATCCCTGTATAATTTCCCATCCTAGGGACTAAAATTCCATCGCCCTCTGAACCGATCCATTCTCGGTTGATCTCACATCCACTATCCCCTGCCCCGCTGTGCCCCGTTAGAGGCCCTAATGCGAGGAGGAGGATTCGTTATTTACAACAACCATACTTCGAGTAACAAAGTAAAGAAAATTATGATAATTATGAGAAATCTCGACAGTTAAATTAATATTATAATTTATCCTTGCAGTAAATTAATTAGAATGCATGACGATTCAAGAGTCCCTCAAAGATCAGATTGCCGGTTAAAATCGTTCTTGGAGGAGAATCTATCAACTATTACAATAATTGGAGTTTTTGGTGCTTTATCATTTTTCTCAATCAATGATACTGATCAAGATATACAGATAATCTCTGTTTTATTATCAATAATTGTGGTTTTTTTATTTCTATATGTATTATACGATGGCATCACACGAATTTGGTGTAACTTGAAAAGGAATTTTGGTTCAGCAAATTTTATCGAATATGTCAAACAGAGTAAAGATTCATTTTGCCTTATTATTTTTTTAACAATACTTTCTCTATTTATTTGGCTTTTTACTTCATATCTAAACACTCATACAATGTTAGATTTTCGCATTTTACTAATTTTGATTATCTTTTGCCTTGATGTAGTAATTTCAGCAATAATTGTTCCCTATCTACTTTTCAAGGAGAAACAAATTGTCTACATACTTGCATTATGGATTATTACTTCGTTGCTTATTGGAGGTGGATGGATTGTCATGGGCCAGATTAATCCTAATTTTATGAGTAACTACCATCATACACCTAACGATGTAATTTCATTAGATGGATTTATTCTTTTTTTACTTATTGTCCCAATGGTAGTGTGGATTACAACATTCATCAAAATGGGCTATTTAATTCTATTAAACAAGGAAGAACTCTAAAATTTCAGAGAAACTATTTTTTTTGTCCCCCTAGCACCTTCTCAATCTCCTTCCTCAACAGCTCGCTCACAACCTTCCCGTCCACCGAGCCCCGGACCTCCTGCATCACCACGCCCATCAGGGGCCCGAGTGCGCCCTTCTGCTTCTCGGTAACGAAATCCTTTCGATCGGCGACAATCTTCTTGATCACCGCTTCGAGCTCATCGCGGGAGACGGTCGGGGCAAGTTTTGCCACCGCGTCCCTGACCGAACTTCCCCCGGCTATGGCCGTGAGGACTTCGGGGATCGCTTCCTTTGCGGCAGCGCCTTTCTCCACTGCTTCGAGCACCGCGAGGATCGCATCGTCCGCTATTTTATCGGTGTCCGCACCATCGCGCCGGATCTCTGTAAGAGTCGCAAGAAGCGTGCGGGACGCAAGGGAGGGTTTGATCCCTGCATTTAGAGCCTTCTCAAAGAGAGGCCGGTACTCGGAGAACGCCATCTGCTTCGCGACCGCCGGGTCAAGGCCGAGATCCTTTGCAAACCGTTCGGCCTTCACGGTCAAAAGTTCCGGCACGGTCACCGTGTTCCACCGGGCCGCATCGATCCGGACGGGGAGCACATCGGTCTCGGGGTACATCCGCTCTGCGCCGGGCAGCGGGCGCATGTACGCGGTGCTGCCCTCTTCGAGCATCTTCCGCGTCTCTTCGGGAACGGGCTTCTCGGACAGGGCAAGCTTCGCCCGGGTGTGCACCTGGTTCCATGCGCAGCCAGCCTGTTTCTCGTTTGCGCCGGAGACAAGGATCACGGCGTCCTGCTCATTGGCTCGGACAAACTCACGGAGCTGTGTGACTTCTTCTTCGGTCACGCCATACGCGGGGAGCTCGTCCGTGTGGAAGATTCCGCCCACGCCGCACTTCTTCGCGTAGTCCGACATCTCGCTCCCGAGCCGGCGGCCGGGCTGGATCTCGCGGCCGACAAGGCCGGCAAAGCCCGGCAGGACAAGGGCGAAGATCTTTTTGGACTTCTTGAGCACCGCAGATTTGGTCTCCTTAAAGAGGGCCGTAATATCGATCTGATCGGACCCGACGCTTGCGTGGCGCCGGGTGAGTTCTTTCTGGATCGCGAGGAGTTCCTGCTGCCGCCGGACTTCCCGGCGCACGACTTCTGCTATCAGGGCAAGGTCCTGCACACCCTTGATCTCCACCCGGGCGCCGTCTTTGATCGAGATATTGACATCCTGACGGATCGTGCCAAGGCCGCGCTTGACCGCGCCGGTAGAGCGGAGTACCATCCCGATGTATTCGGCCACCTGCTGCACGTCCTCGGGGGTGTGCATGCAGGGCGAGGTGGTGATCTCCACGAGCGGGATCCCGAGCCGGTCAAGGGAGAAGATGTCGTCTTTTACCCGTTGCGCCGCCTCCTCCTCGATACAGATCGTCTCGATGCTCCCGCCGTTCGGGAGCGCCCCGTTGATGGCAACGAGCGCCGTCCTCTGAAACCCGCTCGTGTTCGAGCCGTCGATCACGAGTTTCCGCATTGTGTGCACCTGCGGGATCGGGGTCATGCCAAAGGTCTTTGCAATGGTCAGGCCGATGTTCAGCGCCTCATCGTTGAGCGGCGCAGGGGGCTCCTCATCGTTCTCGACAAGGCAGGTGGTCGGGTAGGTATAGTACACGAACTTCCGCACCCGCTTCATCTCTTCCTGTGCGGCCCGGTCTATCTGGCCCATCTCGCTCTCGGTGGCCCGCAGGTACCGGAAGAACTCTCCCGAATGATCCGCGTTGTCCCGGATCATGGTCGGGCAGTGGCAGAAGAGTTTCTCTTTTGTGTCCAGCTGCTGGTGGATCTCGATACCGGCCACGAGTCCCACATCTTTGTAGCCCTTGTTCCCCAAGGATATTTTTCCGTCAACGACGGATAAGACGACTTGCCCGGATGAGTTATTACAATCCATGGGCGCTCCTCCTCATGCACTCGCCTTTGAGATCGGTTGCCATCATTGTCGCCGCCTTTGCCGGGTCCTTCTCGTTCCCGAGCACCCACATCTGTTTCACGAGCGCCACCTCGGGCAGCATGTCGCCGCCCTCGATCACGCCCGCCGCGAGGAGGTCACGGCCCGTGTCGTACACCCGGTCGCAGACCCGCCCGTGCATGCACTGCGAGGTCATCACCACCTGCGTACCTCCCGCGACCAGCTTCTTGATCTGCGGGATCATCGCGGTGCTCACGTGACCAAGGCCGGTGCCTGATAGGATAAGCCCTTTGTACCCCTCGTATGCCTTCAGAAGATCGGGCGACATGCCGGGGTAGAACTGGATAAGAGCGCAGTGAGGCTCGAGATTGTCATGCAGGGCAAGTTTGTGCGTGCCCCGCTTCACCGCGTCACCGGTGAGGGTGACCGTGCGGGACGCATAATCCACCGTTCCGACCGGGGGGATCCCGATACTCTGGAAGGCGTCGCGCCGGGAGGTGTGTATCTTCCGCACTCGCGTTCCCCGGTGGATGGCGCAGGTGTCGTCGTTTGTGGTCGCGTGCATGACAACTGCAACTTCCCCGAGATCGCTCTCTGCGGCAAGCGCTGCACAGACGCCGTTCATCGCGTTGTCGCTCGATGGCCGGTCGGCCGAGCGCTGCGAGCCGACAAAAACAACCGGGACCGGAGTGTCGAGCATGAAGCTCACCGCAGCCGCACTGTAGGCCATCGTGTCAGTACCGTGGGTGACAATCACACCGGTGACGCCGTGTTTGATCTCCTCATGGATCGCCCGGGCAAGCTCCTGCCAGATCGCAGGCGTCATGTTCTCGGAGAGGATCGTGTAGAGCACTTTGGTGCGGTACCGCCCGATCCCGGCAAGGGCCGGGATCGCGGTCAGGATATCGTTCGCATCGAACTGGCTCGTGACCGCCCCGGTCCGGTAATCGATCCGGCTTGCGATCGTCCCGCCGGTGGAGATGATGGCAAGTTCGGGAAGTTTTGGGTCCTGTTTGATAGGAGCACTCCGTGGCATTGAGGCAGGAGCCGGGGAAACGAGCGTGCAGCACGCTTTTTCCACCCCGATATTGTAGCCGCTCGCGAGTTTGACCACCGCCATGCCGTCGCGGTCGGTGATATAAGTCCCGGAAAGGGTCTTGTTGCCATACGTGCAGGTGACATGGTCGCCTGAGGAAAAGGATCCGGTTATGCTACCAGCCTCCGTGCATCTGATATCAGGTCCTCTTTGGCCTTTGCGATCTTTGCCAGTCGCTCGTCAATGAATACCGAATCGGTATCGAGCAGTTTCTTCCGGTCTGCGATGGCAATCTTTGTTGCAAAGGGAGCCGGCCCACCGGTCGCCCGCCGGACTTCCACCGAGTGCGTCACATCGAGTGCCTTGTCGATCTGGTCCTGCGTGAGCCCCTTTGCGGTAAGGGAGATCCCGACATCGAGTTCCTTTGCCGCGGCTTCAAGCATCTCTAAGGAGAGGCTCCCCTTCTGGACGGCCCGGCCCACGATGTTGTGGGCCATGCGGAAGGGCAGGCCGTAGTCCCGCACGAGGGTGTCGGCAAGTTCTGTTGCGGTGGAGAAACCTTTGCCGGCCTCTTCCTTCATCCGCTCGGTGTCGAATGTGGCGCTCGAAAGCATATCGATGAGGAGACGCAGGCTCTCTTTTGCGTCCCGCATCCCGCGCCAGATATTGGGGGTGAGCTCCTGGAGGTCGCGGTTGTAGCTCATGGGCAGGCCCTTGACCGTCATAAGCGCTCCCGTGTAGGCCCCAAAGACAGAGCCGGTCTTTGCCCGCATGATCTCGGCAGTGTCCGGGTTCTTCTTCTGTGGCATGATCGACGAGGTCGAACAGAACGCGTCGTCGAGCACCACAAATTTCACAAACGAGGTGCTCCAGATAACCATTTCCTCGCAGAGCCGGCTCACGTTCGCCATGAGAATGGAGAGATCGGCAAGGGTTTCAAGGGCAAAGTCACGGGTGGCGACCGCATCCATTGTGTTCACAACAGGGTCATCGAACGCGAGCAGTTTTGCAGTATACTCGCGATCGATGGGGTAGCCGGTGGAGGCAAATGCAGCAGCGCCGAGCGGGCAGAGGTTGACCCGGGCATAGGCATCGCGGAGCCGGTCAAAGTCCCGGGTGAACTGCTGCTCATAGGCAAGGAGATGATGGGCAAGGGTGGTGGGCTGGGCATGCTGCATGTGGGTAAAACCGGGCATGACCGATTCCCGGTGCTGCTCGGCAAGGGTAACCAGCACCTCGCGGACCTTGAGAAGTGCAGCCAATTGCTTGAGCAGGTCTTCCCGGAGCTTGAACCGTATGCAGGTTGCCACCTCGTCGTTCCGCGACCGCCCCATGTGCATGCGGCCACCGACATCGGCGCCCACAGCCCCGATAAGCAGGGTCTCAATCCCTGCGTGGACATCCTCGAACCTGTCGTCAAAGACCTCTTCGGGAACACCTTCGCTGTTGAGTTCCAGGAGCGCCGGCAGGAGCTGCTTTGCCGTATCGGTGCTGATGATCTTCTGGCGTTCAAGCATCAGCACGTGGGCGATATCCACCAGCACATCAGCATCGGCAATACAGCGGTCGGATCGCATCGATGAGAGGAAGCGCATCATTTCTCCCGTCCTCTCGCCCGAAAGGCGTCCCAGTCTCACAACATCGGTCCGCATCCGTTCTCCCTCACCTTTAATTCTACACTCATGTGTGTGCGCGGATCGATTAAATCCACGCCTTCCGGGCCGCAAGTTCAATCGCCCGCTGGACCGATTCACGCGGGATGATGGTAGTTACCGGCACATGGACCAGCTGCTCGATGATGCTTGAGACAATCGGGGCGCAGACGATTGCAATCGCCCCTTCCCGCTCGGCCCGGACTGC
>Ga0326728_10023639_pt1 | contig 11234 bp, 10 predicted proteins | sample MB3enrmetagenome_FD_207602 | JGI IMG/M metagenome (GOLD analysis project Ga0326728, IMG submission 207602) | Lab enriched peat soil microbial communities from McLean, Ithaca, NY, United States - MB31MN | ecosystem: Environmental > Terrestrial > Soil > Wetlands > Peat | place: USA: New York... | reverse complement strand
CATTACCGACGAAGCCCGCGAATCGATCCTGAAGACGCTCGACGGCCTGAGCACGGAACAGAAAGCCGATTACGGCATGGTCAATGAGAAGGTGCGCGTGGAGCTGAAGCGGCTGATCCAGAAGACCACGGGGCGCAGGCCCATGATCATGCCGGTGATTCTGGAAATATAATCGCAGCGGAGTTAACGGAGCGCAGCGCCTTTATCGGACGCTCGCAGGTGCAGTGCGCCCGCCTCATGCGCGTTTGGAGCCTGCGCCGGCAAGCACCCTAACGCGTTCAGTTGGCCTGGCTTCTGCCGGAGGGATCTTCGGCACGTCGTTCTGCGCCGCCGAGGGTCTGAGGTCCGCGGACCTTTCTTCTGGCCTGTTGTGCGCCAGGGACCGCCTGCGGATAAACATATCGCCCAGCTCAAGCCTGCCATTTCCATTGAAGTCGACATAGCTCGTGCTGCATCTCGTGCACAGCTCCTGTGCGCGTACGGAGAGGCTGGGCGCGACAAGCACCGGGGTCGCATCCGCGATACGGCCTGGCGAATCGCCACGCAGCTCATCGAGTGCGGCAGCGACATCGCGAAGCTGCCCTCCGGGTCTGACTTTGCAGGCGAGCAATTTCTTATGGCCGAGCACACCGACATGCGCCAACATGTCGATCTCTCCGCTCTCTCCCGGCTTGCCGAGGTCGACGTCGAGCAGTTTCACCGAAGAAGACAACCCGAGCAGCGCTCCCAGCGCCTGAGCTGCCTGCACGCCAAGGGACGGACTGAAAATTGTGTTTTCCATGAGAAGCTCCTGAGCTGCCCGTGGCCGGCAGCCGTCCCTTTCTATTTGTGTCTAATCAGAATTCGTATCTACTTACGCAGCTCGCGTCGTTGCCAACTCGCGGGGGGCGGTCGGGACGCTCTTCACGGACTTCGCGACCGCCGGCTCGAGCCGGAATGAGTTGGTCCCGTCGGGGGTCATCGTCCATGGCATCGCCATTTGATTGAGCTGCTTAGCCTCAAGCCAGGCGCACAGCCGAGGATCGTGAATCTCGCCGTCGCTCTGCCAGAAGTCGGGCGCCAGGGGACACAGGATTTGCAGGTGCCCTAGCCGGAGCTCAATATATGCGGTTGGTTGCTGAATGAATTGCCGTGCGTTTTGCACGCCCACACGCAACCCGGTGACTTTTCGCCCTTTGCATTGAGATTCGACAACCATGACTCACCTTCCACGGGGGTGGTAATTGGGTTATTTTTGTGGAGCTTGCCATGTAAAAGAAGGGTGTCGCCAAATCTTGCTCCCGCAGAGGCCCGAGCGGGATTCACTCTGATCAGGTTTCAATTGGATTGTGACCCATATCACAAGATTTGTCAACCCGGGTAAACAAAGGCGCAAACGAGTATCGAAGCAGGAATCGTCCAAAGCTGACCCGGCTGTGTGGCTCTTTCCCGGGGGAAGCGCAGCGAATTTTCCTCAGGAAAGCGGAGTGGGTCTTGCTCATAAAGAGCCGCACATCCGGCCGTAATCTGTCTGGTTCATCCTTATGATCTAATCTCTGGGCGCGGCCGGGAAGCAGAGAAAGCTGAGATTCCTGTAAGTGAATTCCTACAGGTGGGCTACCTGTGATCTTTCAAGAGGTTGTCCATTCGATCTGAACCGGAGAAGCTGGTTGTGGGGGCACGAGAAACTCCGTCTGGGGGTTCGAAGAGCCGGCTAGGAAGTGCGGTGGGAGGGCTCGTCGGAGTAGATCTGGCCGTCGCGGATGTGGACGACGCGATGGGCGAAGGCAGTATTGATGCCTCAATTGCTGGGTCTTGGCTGGCCGCAGCCTTACGCAATCTCCAACAACTTTCTGAGAGATGGCGCTAGGACGGCAGAGCGAATGACCCGCGCGACTGAGATCGCCGCCTGGCGCCGGCTGGAAAGCCGGTTTTATGCGCTGCGAGCCTGCTTAAGAGAGTGCGTGGCTGCCGCAGGCCTGAATGCAACCGGAGGAAAACGGTCAAGCGGCCGGGCAGTCGATTGCGGCAGAGATCGCCTGCGAATGAAAAGTTCGCCGATCTCCAGGCGCGCATTACCCTCGAAGTCGAGGTAGCCCGTGCCGCACTCCGAGCAAAGCTCCCGTGTACGCGATGAAAACGAGGGAACGATCAGCAGCGGCGTGACAGCGGCATCGACTGAAGATGCATATTCACGCAGCGCCTTGAGTGAAGCCCGAATACAGCGCACATCGCCTTTGCAGGAGATTTTGCAGACAAGTGTGCGGCTGTGGCCGAGGAGGCGGATCAAGGCAACGAAGTCGACCGATCCGGCAGAGTCTGGCTCGGCCATGCGAATCTCGCTGATTTGAATGGCCGAACTTTGACGCAGGAGGCCCTTGAGCGCTTCTTCGGCTCGGCCTTCCAACTCAATGTCTCGATCACTGGGCCTCATGGGGGTCCTCCTTTCCCGTCCAACGACGTTCGATGTCGGCTGTCGGGGCCTGAGTTCGACGCCCTGCCCAACAACTGCTCGACCCGTAAGGTCAGCCGGAAGCGACCGCTTATGCGGCCTGCCTCCAGATGAATAATGAGATCGCTCTGTCTTCCCTCTGCACCGTGCGGCAAGCGGATTCGACCTTGAATGTACCTTTTCCCTCCGGGATCAGCTCCCATTGAAGATCGGAGTCAGGGTGCAGGTATCCGAATCGCTGGGCTTCAAGCCATTCGCACAGCCTAGAATCACCGATGACCGGCGCCCCCCGCCAAAAGTCGGGCGGCAATTGGCAGCCTATGCACAAATGGCCGATGTGCAATTCGACCATGGAGTCGTATTTGGGAAAATAACGCTGGACATCGGATGCGTCCAGTCGCAGGCCGGTAATTTTGTGGCCCTTCCACTGAGCTTCGACCACCATACCCTACCTCCATACAACGCTGAGTGGGCCTGTACGGAACCCGTCCAGGACATAGCCTGACGGAAGAAGCGCTTAAAAAGATCTGCAAGAAGAGTGCTCGACTGCGCAAATTGGAAGAGGGGACACGAACGTTAATTCTGATGTAGGTGTAGAGCCGGCTCGTTGGATTTGTCAATGTGGAAATTGCAAAAAAATCGCGAAAACACTGGACAAGAACGCCGGTTACTCCGATCGGCGTAAGCTCGGTCGGATGAGATCTCAGGATGTGCGGCGGGAGGGCTCGTCGGAGTAGATCTGGCCGTCGCGAATGTGAATAACGCGATGGGCGAAAGCGGCGATGTCGGGCTCGTGCGTGACCAGGACAATGGTATTGCCCTCCGCGTGGAGCTGATCGAAGAGAGCCATGATTTCGAGGCCGGTCTTGGAGTCCAGATTGCCGGTGGGCTCATCGGCGAGGATGATCGAGGGGTGGTTGACCAGCGCACGGGCGATGGCGACTCGCTGCCGCTGCCCCCCGGAGAGCTCATTGGGTTGGTGCAGCATGCGATCTTCCAGGCCAACTTCGACCAGAGCCTGGCGGGCGCGTTCCAGCCGCTCGTGCGAGGGAACGCCGCTATAGATCAGAGGCAGCTCAACGTTGTGCAGGGACGTGGCGCGCGCCAGCAGGTTGAAGGTCTGGAAGACAAAGCCGATCTCCCGGTTGCGGATACGAGCTAGCTGGTCGTCGTCGAGCTCGCTGACCAGTTGCCCGTTCAGCCAGTAGCGGCCCTGAGTGGGGGTATCGAGGCAGCCGATCAGGTTCATCAGCGTGGACTTACCGGAGCCGGAAGGTCCCATGATCGCAACGTACTCGTTGTGGCCGATGCGCAGGCTGACGCCGCGGAGGGCCTGGACCTGCTCGCTGCCCATGTCGTACGTGCGCCACAGGTCCTCGACGGCGATGACGTCGCCGGAGGGAGCCAGGGAGGATTCAGCCGCTTCACGAGTACCATTGCCTGTCAGTGCCATGCGTAATTCATCCTACGGCAAAACCAGAGTTCCTGTGTCGTTTCTGGCTTGCGTTCAGGGTCGCCGCTCCCTGTTGGTCGCGTCGACTTGGTGTAGAGGCTTCGGGATGCACCAACTCTGGTTTTGCGTCAGCCGATTCCCGCCATCCTTTCCCGCTCGCTCCATTGGGCGAGGGTTCGGTTAGGGATCAGCCTTCGTGTCGTGCCGGAGTGGATCAGGACCCGCCCTCCGTGGTGGAAACAGCCGGTTTTGCCTTATCCCGCTTGAGCAGGGAGCCATTCTTGAGGTCGCGCAGCGTCTTATATGGGCCGGTGACGATCTCCTGCCCCTGGTCCAGGCCGGAAAGCACCTCGATCTCGGTGGCCCCTGTAATGCCGGTGGTGACGGGTACAAACTTGGCCCGCAATCTCCCATGCTTGTCTTTTTCGGCCACGAAGACGCCCTGGACGAGACTGGATTCGGAAGAAACCGGGGAGGGCGAAGGCGAGGCGGCTTGAACGCCCCCGCTCTGCTGAAGATCGGTGGCCGGATCATGGAGGGTGAGAGCCTGAATGGGCAGAACGAGGACAGAGGGCTTACGCGCAGTCGACACTTTGGCAGTGCACGAGAGCCCCGGGCGCAGCTCGCCGGCGGGCGCGTCGAGAGTGACTACGACCTTGAAGTCCTTGGCCTCTTCGGTCCCGCTGGTGGATTGCGAGGTGGCGATGCCCGTGGAGCGCAGCAGCGCCTGGTCCCCGACCAGGGTAACGTGTCCTTTAAAGACCTTTCCGGGCATGGCGTCCACGGAGACGTCGGCAGATTGTCCGATCTGCACGTTGACAATATCGGTTTCGTCGACCTTGACTTCCGCGGTGACAATGCTCATGTCGGCCAGCGTCATAAGGGTGGAACCCTCGGCGTTCTGAATGCCGACCACCACGGTTTCACCCTCGCGGACTGGGAGGTTGGTGACGATACCGTCGAAGGGGGCGTTAGAAACGGTCTTATCGAGGGCGTCCTGGTCAGAGCGCAGATTGGCCTGCTGCATCTGGAGATGACCGCGGGCCGACTCTGTGTTGGCCTTGGCCTGGTTCAACTGCGCCACGGCCTGATCCACGTCGGCCACGTCCAGGTCGTATGCGGCTTTTTTGGCCTCATAGTCCTGCCTGGCCATAATGCCGTCCTTGTAAAGGGCCTGGGCCCGCTCCCAGTCGAGCCGCTTCTGTTCAAGGTCAGCCTTGGCGTGTTCTACGTTGGCTTCAGCGGTCTTTTCCGCTGCAACAAAGCTGGCGATGTCAGTTTTAGCGGCCTCAATGGTTGCCTTCTGAGCCTCGACGCTGGCCTCGGGCTGCGTGCTCTCGACGGTGGCCAGCACCTGGCCCTTGGTCACGTGATCGCCTTCCTTAACGTAAAGGCGGGTGATGCGGCCGAAGGATGTGGCACCCACGTTGACGTAGGTTTTGGGCTTGATCTGGCCCGTGCCGCTGACGATGCTGGTCAGGTCCTGGCGGACAACTCTGGCTGTGTACACCTTGGTGAAGCCGGATTGCTGCTTGACCACCATGACGGTGACAAGCACCGTCGCTATGACGATCGCCAGAATGACGAGAAGGGTCTTCTTCATGATGAAGGAACCTGATCCGGTTTTCTCTCAAATTGGACGTACGCAAACATTGTCAGTTAGGTTCAGAAAACATGCGCCGGAGCCAAGCGTAATGCTGGACCGGGAAGACTCGAAATTGAGTAACCTGCGCCGGCGAGCGGCCCCAAAAGGGCACAAAAACCTGCCGGCGGACAGAAAGAACCGGTATCTCCCCGATTGTACGCGCGATCACAAGGGCTTCGGCAGGTGACAATCGTGCAAACAGAGCGTCCAAAGGACGTTATGGGGAGCAAGCGGACCACCTTGCTGGAGCCCATTCCATGCTCGTAGAATAGGAGGATCGCAGGAGTTCTTCGATGTGGAATGGGCGTAGTGTAATGATTTTCGTTCTGGGCGCGAGCGTGTGCTGGGCCCTACCCGGGATTTCGCGGGCACAGCAGGCCAACACTGCGCCTGCGGCCAGCCAGCAGCAAGCCGAACCCGCCGCCACCCAGGACCAGGAGGAATCCGATCCGCTGAAGCGCCAACGGTCGGACAAGGAACGCTACGCGGCCCAGAAAGCGCTGCGGCAGGAGCTGAAGGGCACCTATAAGACCTGGCTCAACGATGAGGTGCCGTACATCATCACCGACGAAGAACGCAAAGCCTTCATGAACCTGAGCAACGACGAAGAGCGCGACTCGTTCATCGAGAACTTCTGGCTCAGGAGGAACCCAAATCCGGATTCGCCCGAGAACGAGTTCCGCGAGGAGCATTACCGGCGAATCGCCTATGCGAACGAACACTTCGCGGCGGGCAAACCGGGATGGAAGACCGATCGGGGCCGGATCTATATAGCCTGGGGTGCTCCTGACAGCATTGATTCGCACCCGTCGGGGGGCATTTATGACCGGCCGGCGGAAGAAGGCGGCGGCACGACCAGCACCTTTCCTTTTGAAACCTGGCATTACCGATATCTCGATGGAGTGGGCGAGAACATCGATATCGAGTTTGTGGACACATGCCAGTGCAACGATTACCACTTCACCATTGACCGCAGCGAGAAGGATGCGCTTCTGCATGTGCCCGGCGCCGGACTGACCATGGACGAGCAGATGGGCAAGTCTTCCCAGAAGGACCGCTTTACGCAGGGCGGGCTGGAGACCCTGGGAAAGGGTCCGATGACGGCCGCGCAGCAAGGCAAAGAGTTCGATCGCATCGAGCTGGCGGCCAAGATCTTCACGCCGCCGCCAGTCGCGTTCAAGGACCTGGATGCCTTCATCTCCGAGCACAAGCTGCTGACCGGACCCGTCTTTCCCTTCGACGTGCGGACCGATTTCGTCAAGGTGACAACGGGGATGGACCTGATGCCGATCACCATCCAGATTCGCAACAGCGACATCACCTTCGACACTAAGGACGGCGTCTCCAAAGGCGTGGTCAACATCATGGGCAAGGTGACCACCATGACCCACAAGACCGTGCAGACCTTCGAGGACACGGTTGAGGTCATCCAGCCGACCGAGCTTGTGAATGGCGTAAAGGATCGGAAATCGGTGTATTGGAAGGCTTTGCCGCTGCTTCCAGGACTCTACCGGCTCGACATCGTCCTCACCGACGCCAACAACAAGGACCATGTGGGAATTTTCGGGCGGGGCATCGAGGTACCGACCTTCCAAGAGGAGAAGCTCGGTACCTCTTCGCTGATTCTGGCCGATGAAATGTACCCGGTTTCTTCGCGCGAGATTGGAGCCGGAAACTTCATCATCGGCAACACATTTGTACGCCCGCGGGTCAGCACCAACCCAACCACGCCCGTGAGTTTCAAGCGGAGTCAGAGCCTGAACTTCTGGTTGCAGGTCTATAACCTCGGCATTGACGAGGCCACAAAAAGCAACCAGGCGACCGTAACCTACGAGATTGTAGATGCTGCTTCAGGCGCGGTCATTTTGCAGAAGCAGATCGAATCCAAGGATCTTGGGGCGCATAGCGACGAACTGACCGTTGAGAAGTCGCTGCCCATGGCCGGGCTGCCTCCAGGCAAGTACAAGGTAACAGTGAAGGTGAACGACGCCATATCCAAGCAGGAGATTGCGCAATCGGCGCCTTTCGTGGTCGAATAAGAAGCTGATTTACTCCGCCCGCGCGGGGCATTTATAGTGATCTGTATCCTGCGCGGAAGAGAGCGCAGGGAAGCAGGCGGGAAACACCGCTCGGGTTCGATTCATTCAGGAGCAAGGTCAGAGACGCGGGCAGGATCCAGGCCCGAGGAATGAGAAGCAGGAGCAAACTCGCTTGCTTCGCCATGCTGCTGGCGCTCGGATGGGCGCCAATGGCCCTGGCGGTCACGGCATCCGTTTCGGGTTGCGTTCGCGACTCGGCCGGGGTTCCGCAGATGGGCGCCCGGATTCAGTTGCTGCGCCTCGACCTGAGCGTAGCAGCCACCGCCGAAACCGACATCGAAGGCCGCTATAAGATCGCTTCCGTGATCCCCGGCCGCTATTCAATCAAAGTCATCGCGGAGTCCTTCCTTCCTTCGCTCAGGGAGAACGTTCGGGTTCGGGCCGGAACGGTGGTGAACCTGACGCTGAACACCCTGCTTGAGGCCATGCAGTGGCTGCCGGCCAAAGCGGATGGCCAGAATAGCCAGAGCGACGACTGGGCCTGGACCTTGCGCACAGCCGCCAACCGGCCTCTGTTGCGCTGGCTCGAGGATGGACCCCTTGTAGTGGTTTCCGACGGCCTCGGCAAGCAGCCGAAGCTGAAGGCGCGCCTGATGGCAACCGGCCAGGCGGGAACTTTCGGCGAAAGCGGCGAACGTTTTTCGGCTTCTGTGGAAGATACCCCGAATGACAGCCGGGAACTGCTGGCGCGGGTGGATTTCGACCCTGGAACCGACGCTGGAATGGAATCGATGCTGGGTTTCCGGCAGGACCTGGGACTGGCTGGCTCCGTGCAATCCCTGGCGGCGGTGGCCATTCATCCTGAAGTGGAGAGCGGCTCAGGTCAGGACGCCGGCCAGGGACTCGAAGAAGCCGCGGTTCGCAGCTCGGAAACGATGCGCCTCGGCGAGGCTCTGGAGACCGAAATAGGCTCGACGGAACTGGTGGCCCGGCTGAACGGAGCCGACGCTGAATCGCTGAACTCCGCACTGCCCTTTGCCGGCGCAGAATGGAGCCGGAACACCGTTGCAGTGAGCTACCGGCTGGCCACCGCTATGCCCTCGGGCGGGGAGGCGAGCTGGGTGGCGAGCAACCCCTGGCTGCCTCGGCTGGCGGAAGCGAACGGGAGATTGCAGGTGGAGCGCGGCCTTCACCAGGAGATCGGATGGGAGCGGCAGACAGAAAAGTCGGGGGTCTCCATCCTCATTTACCAGGACCGCATCGAGAACCCCGTGATTGAGGCGGCGGGCCGAGAGTCTGCCGGCACGGAAGGCGCGGCGCTTTTTGACCCCATGAGCGGTCTGCTGCGCGCATCGGGGCCCGGCTACCAGGCCAGGGGCGTGGCCGCGAGCCTCGAGCACAGTCTTCCGGGCGGCAACCGGATGCGGCTGAGCTACGCAAGCGGAAACGCACTGGCAATTCCGCCCGCTCCGGCCGGCGAACAGCTCAGGGAGTTGATTGCCGCCGCTCGTGCGCGGCCTGCTCAGGCGTATTCCATTACGCTTTCCGGCACCCTGGAAGGCACCAACACGCGCTGGCAGGCGAGCTACCGGTGGCAGCCGGAGGATGCGGTAACCGAGGTGGCTCCATTCACCGCAGGTCCGCCGCCGTATCTGACCGTGAACCTGCGGCAACCGGTGCTTGCCGGCCGGGACGGTTCGGTGGGCATCGATGCGCTGCTGAACGTGGATAACCTGTTGGCCCAGGGTTACCGCCCCTTCCTCATGCCCGACGGCTCGCTGGCCATCTTCTCGCAGAACCAGCGCAGCTTCAGCACGGGCCTGGCGATCACCTTCTAGTCTCTAGCCCTGGTCCCTAGCCCATAGCCCCTCGCTTCCTCGTCTCTAGCCCTGATCCCTTGTCCCTGTTCCCTGATTTCTCATTCCCTCACTCCCTCACCCCCTCGTTCCCTCATCTAAATGGAGATGCAAGGCGAAAGATCCGTGTCACACAGGATCGCCGGGCCGGGAGGGTAAATGGCAAACCGCGGACTCGGGCGGGCATGGCGGCCCGTGCTTCTGCATTCGGTGCGGACAACCGTGGCTGCGCTGGCTTCGCTGCTTGTCGCAAGGTTGTTTCGGTTGCCGGAATCCTACTGGGCGCCGATCACAACCCTGGTCATCACTCAATCGTCTCTGGGCGCGGCAATTGCAGTTTCATCCGAGCGTTTTGTCGGAACCCTTCTCGGAGCCGCGGTTGGCGGGGCTGCGGCCACTTTCTTCCCGCCCCGCATGCTTGTATTCGGGGCCTGCGTCTTCCTCCTGGGACTGCTTTGCGTGGCAACGTGCTCAGGCCGTAGCGCGTACCGCTTTGGTGGCATCACCGTTGCCATTGTGTTGCTGATTCCGCGCCAGAGGCCTCCCTGGCAGGTCGCATTTCATCGCTTTGCGGAAGTCTCGATCGGCATCGCGGTGGCCCTTGTCCTGGCGTGGGCGTGGCCGGACAGGGAGGCCAGCGCGGATGGCCCACCCCCGGCCCGCCGCGCGGGAGCGGGGGGTCTCGGGGGGCCACGCGATGTAGCCGTAACCCATTCCCCACCCCCTTGCAGTTTTCACAGAAAATCGGAAACAATCACAACACGGTGCTTTCCCCAGGGGGCAGGTCTGCCCGCGGCGCCGGAGCCAGGACATCGAGAAACGGAATAGGAAGTCGGGCCCGCACATAGGCGAGGAGGCCGAAATGAGCGGAGTGCGTGTGCTGGTGGGAACGCGCAAGGGCGCGTTCGTGTTGACATCGGGCGGCAAGCGGAAGAACTGGCGGGTGAGCGGGCCGTTCTTTGCCGGCTGGGAGATCTACCACATGAAAGGTTCTCCCGTTGACCCGAACAGGATCTACGTTTCGCAAACAAGCGGTTGGTTCGGGCAACTGCTGGAGCGTTCCGACGACGGGGGCAAGACCTGGCACCAGCCCGGATTGTCCGATGGGCACGAGCCTCCGCCGGGACCGCCCACGGCGCTGCCCAACCGATTCGTCTACGATACTTCGGTGGAAAGCGGAAAGCCGCTGACCACGCACCAGTGGTACGACGGCACGCAGCATCCGTGGGAGTTCAAGCGCGTCTGGCATCTTGAGCCCTCTCTGACCGATCCCAATACGGTTTATGCCGGCGTGGAAGACGCGGCGCTGTTCCGCTCCACAGACGGCGGCGAGAACTGGCATGAGCTCGCCGGCCTGCGCGGCCACAGCAGCGGCCCGCAATGGACGCCGGGCGCGGGCGGCATGGGGCTCCATACGATCATCTTGGATCCGGGCGATCCCGGACGGATTTACATAGCCATCTCCGCGGCCGGGGCCTTCCGCACCGACGACGGCGGGGCGACGTGGAAGCCCATCAACAAGGGCCTCGTCTCAAACACCATGCCTGATCCCACAGCGGAGGTGGGCCACTGCGTGCACCACATCGCCATGCATCGCTCGCGGCCCGGCGTGCTGTTTATGCAGAAGCACTGGGACGTGATGCGAAGCGACGATGCAGGCGAAAGCTGGCGCGAGGTGAGCGGCAACCTGCCCACCGATTTCGGATTTGCGATTGACGTGCATGCCCACGAGCCCGAGACGGTCTACGTCGCGCCCATCAAGAGCGACTCTGAGCATTTTCCCCTCGACGGCAAGTTGCGCATTTATCGC
>Ga0326728_10023638_pt1 | contig 11234 bp, 10 predicted proteins | sample MB3enrmetagenome_FD_207602 | JGI IMG/M metagenome (GOLD analysis project Ga0326728, IMG submission 207602) | Lab enriched peat soil microbial communities from McLean, Ithaca, NY, United States - MB31MN | ecosystem: Environmental > Terrestrial > Soil > Wetlands > Peat | place: USA: New York... | reverse complement strand
CCCAACCGGAAGAAGCGCAGGTTCGAGATCGCAAGGGAGATACAATTCCCAACCCTCGGCACACCGTCGGTGAAGCTCTACAGGGTCCGGGGAGGCAACACCAAGGTGCGCATCCTCGCCGCCAACAAGGTCAACGTCTACGACCCGACCAGCAAGACGACCAAGGTGGCCAACGCTACCACTGTCAGCCGGAACGAGGCCAATCCTAACTACGTTCAGCGTAACATAATCTCCAAGGGAGCCGTGATCGAGACGGACCTAGGCCCTGTGCGGATAGTCTCTCGCCCTGGTCAGCATGGAGTGCTTAACGGCATTCTGCTCCCAAAGGCGGCGCAGGAGCCGCACCCGAATGCCTGATCATTTCTACATCTATCCCTCCTATCTGAACAGCTCCAGCCGGGCTCTCGGCCGCAGGGTGCCAAAGGAGAGCGTTCCTCGAGGGGAAGTGACCCTGGAGGAGTACCTGAAGGCCGCAAAGTCCCTCGGCTTCGAAGCTCTCATAGAGGAAGGGAAGAACTACCCTCGCTCGCCCTGGAAACAAGAGGGGCGTCTCAAGGTGACCAAGAAGCCCGGCACGACAAAGGCCAAGTTCCTGAGATTGATCTCAGCCGAACTCCTCAAAGCAGGGGCCAGGAAGCAGTAGGCGGTCGAGATGGAACCAGTCGCCATTTACTTCACCGGGACCGCAGGAGTGGGAAAGACCACGCTCACAACGGCTTTTCAGACCTGGATGCGCGACTCCGGCTACGAAGCCGTGACCGTGAACCTGGACCCAGGAATGGAGGACCCAGCCTTCGACCCCGACATCGACATCCGGGACTGGGTCAACCTGAGGGACATCATGGCGGAGAACAAGTTGGGCCCGAACGGGGCCCAGATAGCCGCCAGCGACATGGTGGCCCTGAAGATAGCCGAGGTCAAGAACGCCCTGGAATCGTTCAGGTCGGAGTACATTCTCATCGACACGCCCGGCCAGGTCGAACTATTCGCGTTCCGGGAGTCCTCGAGGACGATAGTGGAGGAGCTGAGCGGGGACAGGAGCCTCATCGCATTCCTCTTCGATCCCATGCTTGCTCGCCATCCCCACGGTTTCGTCTCTCTCTTCATGCTGTCCGCAACGACCCAGTTCCGGTTCCGGCTTCCCATGATGAACATCCTCGCGAAGGATGACCTTCTGAACGATGCCGAGCGGGAGCGCATTCGCAACTGGACCGAGGAGCCGGAATCGCTGTACGAGGCTGTTTCCAAGGACGAAGTGGATAGGGAGGGGACCGTCTCACTCGAGTTCTTCAAGGCCCTGGAGAACGTCGGCCCTCTCTGGTCGCTCATCAACACCAGCGCCACCGAGGAGAAGGGCATGGAGGACATCTATGCTGGCGTCCAGGAGGCCTTTGCAGGCGGAGAGGACCTGGAAGCCCCGGAAGAGGACGAGCCTCCCAAGAAGGAATGACGCCCAGGCCGAGCCCCGCCGCCCTGGTCGTTCTGATCTACAAGGTGCCCCGCAATAGGCGGGTCGGGCTACTCAAGTTCCTCGGCAACGCCTTTCCGGTATACGAACGCCCTGGAGGGATCCACATGTCGGTCTTCGAGAGCGTGCAGGAGAGGGGGCTATTCGTGGAGATAGCCTCATACGACACCGACAGGGCCTACCGGCAGGACCAGGTCAGAGTAGACAAGGACCCTGAGATGAAGAGGATCCTCGGCCGATGGCAGAAGTTCATTGACGGGCGCCCACAGGTCCTCCTTGTTCGCAACGTTCTGGTCCCAAAGAAGGGCCGTCAAGGCCCGCAGCGGCCCAAGAGGAATGCAGGCAAACGGGTATCAAACTAGGCCGAATCCCTGTTAGCATCAAGCACGAAATGCCACGCTTTGACAGGCACTCGGTTGCCGCCGAGAAAGCCAACCTTTTAATACTAGGGACCCTTCCCCCACAATAGGGCTTAGCATGTCAGAGTATGGAACATACGAGAGATACGAGGACGACGAAGGGGGAGCACCACTAGTTGAGCGGATACTCGCGGAGATGGAACTGCTCCTGAGGAACGTGACGATCCTTGAGAAACTCAGCAGCGAACGCCCGATGGGCATACTGAAGCTCTCGGATGCGATGAAGCTCCCCAACCACAAGGTAAGGTACTCGCTGCACCTGCTGGAAAGGGAGGGAGTCATCGAACCCTCAGCCGAGGGGGCCGTGCTAACCGACAAGGCAAAGGACTACTGGAAGACCCTTGACAAGTCCCTGGACATGTTATCCGAAAATGTCCGTCACCTGAAGCGGAGCGTTGCCTCAAGCCGAAAGGCGGGTCGGGGCAAAAGGTAATCAACCTAGGGAACTCCGACTAACCGGGTGCCGCCGTAGCTCAGTGGTTAGAGCGATCGGCTGTTAACCGAACGGTCAGAGGTTCAAAGGGTGCGGGGGACAACCCCTCGCGATCAGGAAATCCTCTCGGCGGCGTCCACAACACCCAGCGAACGAGGGCCCGTAGCTCAGCGGTCAGAGCGAGTGGCTCATAACCACCTGGCCGCCGGTTCGAATCCGGCCGGGCCCACTTGCCACAGGAAAGGCAAACACTGGTGTTGAGGCTGGTTCTCAAGGGAACCGCGAATTGACCCTGCTTTGGGGGGCATCGGTACATTCTTATATCTGAAATGAGACTCCCCCCCAAGCCAAGGTGCGCAGATGGACGAAGCTTGTTACATTTGCAGAAGGACGCAGGTGGACCTCGACCGTCTCAATGAGGAGATTCGTACCAAGGTGTACCTTTCGTACTTCAGCAATACCCGGGCACTTATCGACGAGCAAAGGCGTAAGACCACATTCCTTCAGCGGCTGAAGGATGAAGAGAGCGGGGACCCGCACTTCAGGATCAACGCCAAGCAGGTCTTTGACGATCCGCCGGCGTACAAGAAGCTGATGCCCTGGATTGATACGCTGATGGAGATAGCCAACGCGAACCCTGATTGCAAGGATGACAAGGCGACGATGGGAGAGCTGGTCATCAAGCTTCTTGCTGAGGAACGGCGCAGCATCGCGAAGCTCGACGAGACGTTGAACCAGCTGAGAGGGGGATTTGCGACCAGCGGAAAACGCCCGCTGGAGCTCGAAGCAGTGACCCATGCACTCCCTGTCGAGTGGGCAATTCCCAGTTCTCCGCAGAAGTGGCGCGGAACTCGCCCAGACGAACGCGAACCACTCCAGCTTAGGCCGGGAGATTCAACTCCTACCGTGGAGGTCCAGATTCATCTTTGCTCGATGTGCAGGAAGTTGCTAGAGAGAGCATAGGCGAACTCATCCACCTGACCAAGTGAGTCGATTGGGATACCTTTCCTCTGACCAGGAACGAGGATGGATTCAGGATCGATCCATGCTTTGACCTGCTCGCTCCTCGTGGATGCATCAATCGGGATGACAAGAGGTCGCAGGCAAACATCATAAGCCCAATTGCGTGGCTTTCGCAAGGCCAAAGACTGCGGAGTACAAGATGGTGCTAGGTTCAGTCCCTTGTGGTACAGGTTTGTGCGATACCGGAAACGTGGCGTGGGTCATGACGGCCACGGCGCTCGTGATGATCATGACGCCAGGGCTTGGGTTCTTCTACGGAGGGCTTGTAAGACGTAAGAACCTTGTCTCGACAATAGTTCAATGCATGGCCATTTTCGGAGTGGTGAGCATAGCCTGGGCACTTTGGGGTTACTCCCTGGCGTTCGGGCCGTCGATGCTCAACGGGTTCATTGGAAACCCCATCACGTTCTTTGGTCTGAATGGCGTGGGGGCTTCCCCTGACATCAATTATTCGGCTACTATTCCAGCACTTCTGTATTTTGCATTCCAGTTGAAGTTCGCTGCAATCACTCCTGCCCTGATAATTGGAGCGTTTGCAGGATTCGGTTCAAGCCCCTGCTCATCTTCATACTTGCATGGGTGACGTTCGTCTATTTCCCTGTGGCCCACTGGATCTGGGGGGTCGGCGGATGGATGCACACCATGGGCGTCGAGGACTTCGCAGGAGGGATGGTGGTGCATACTACTGCGGGTGTCAGTGCCCTAGCTGCTGCTCTGGTGATAGGCAGAGGAGTGGATTTTGGCAAGGAGAGCAGGCCAAACAACGTCCCGTATGTGATTCTCGGAACTGCAATCTTGTGGTTCGGTTGGTTCGGATTCAATGGAGGCAGTTCTCTTGCCGCGGATAGTGTTGGAGTCAATGCACTGGTGACCACAAACCTTGCAGCCGCTGGCGGTGGAATCGCTTGGATGCTGGTCGATTGGTTCCGAAAGGGAAAGCCCTCGGCGGTGGGAATGTGCATAGGCTTCGTATGTGGACTTGCGGCAGTGACACCCGCCTCTGGCTTCGTGGGTCCCATGTTTGGACTGCTGATTGGAGTGGTTGCCGGTATCGGATGCAACTTCGTGTCCAACTGGCGAGCAAGGACCAAGCTGGATGACTCCCTCGATGTCTTCGCTTGCCACGGCGTGGGCGGAATGTGGGGAACAGTTGCTACTGGGCTCTTCGCATCGAGCGCCATCAACGCCGCTGGTTCGGATGGACTCATCTACGGATGGGGAGCAGGCGGCCCGCACTTCGCGGCCCTCCAGATGTTCGCGGTTGCGATAGTGGCGACCTTCTCTTTCATTGGAACGTACGTCATTCTGCGTGTCATTGACTACTTCTCACCCTTGAGAACAAGCGCTGAAGAGGAAAGGGCAGGCCTGGACGAAGTTCACTTCGGTGAAGAGGCCTACTACCCCGCTTCAGAATAGGTGAGCTAGAAGGGGCTGGTCCCTGGGCTTGACCGCGACCTGAAACACGGGGAGCATCATGCCGAGCGACATACAATCCAAACGCACCTCCAGTCTGAGAGCACTAGCCCTCAATCCTGCGAACGGCAACGCGTGGACCGATCTCGGCATCTCCCTGAGGGATGGAGGTCAGGTCAAGGTTGGGGGAAAGGACTACACTGCGCAGGAATGCTTTCTGAAAGCCCTGGAATGCGACCCGAAGATGGGTTCGGCCTGGGGAAACCTTGGGAACACCCTGAAGAGCGCCGACCGGGTTGAGGTCGGGGGGAAGAGCTACAAGAAGAAGGACTGCTATCTCAAGGCCCTGGAACTGGATCCGCGCTACGAGATCGCCTGGTACAACCTTGGACGGGCCCTGAAACCAGGGTTCAGGGTGCGGGTCGGCTGGAAGATGTATGACAACAGAGGGTGCTACCTGAAGGCGCTTGAGTGTTTCCCACGGTATGGGAAGGCCTGGAACAATCTGGGAGGCACGATCAATCAGAGAGAGCGGCTCAAGGTTGGGACGGAGGAGTTCGGGGCGCAGGAATGCTACCTCAAGTCCCTCGAGTGCGACCCCACCGACGGAGACGCTTGGTATAACCTAGGCATCACGCTGAAGGAGGGGAAACAGGCCAAGCTTGGGGGGGAATACTATGGAACTCGGGAGTGCTTCCTGAAGGCACTTGAGTTCGACCCTCAGATGGGTGGCGCCTGGGGCAATCTTGGCCGGACCCTAAAGGGAGGAGAAAGCGTCAGAATAGGGGGCGTGGAGTGTTTCATGCGGGACTGCTTCCTGAAGGCGGTGGAGAACGACCCGAGGATCACGATCGCATGGGCCCTTCTCGGCAGTGCTCTGACCCCCGGGGAGAAAGTGGAGATCGAAGGGAAGGCATACACCGCCCAGGACTGCTGTCTGAGGGCTCTGGAGATCGACGCCCGAATAGGGCCAGCCTGGGAGATCCTTGGGGATACCGTGAAGGAAGGGGAAAAGGTTCAGGTGCAAGAGAAGGTCTACACTCGAAGTCAGTGCTATCTCATGGCTCTTCAGCGCGACCTGGGAAACGGGTCTGCCTGGTACAAGCTCGGATGCACCCTCAAGGTGGGTGAGAAGGTACGCATAGTGGGGATAAGATATGACGAGCGGAGTTGCTTCCTGAAGGCGCTGGAGTGCGATCCGAACGATGGACCCGCATGGTCGAGTCTTGGTTATGCCCTAAGGGAAGGGGAGCACGTCAAGGTAGGAGGGAAGGAGTATACCGCGCAGGAATGCCTCCTGAAAGCGAAAGAGTCCGGCAGGCTCCGGGACGAGGACGCCGAGACCCCCTCCAATGAATGACCTTGAGCCCGAATCTATTCCCTCGGGCGATAGTATCTCCAGGAACTAGTACTTGCAGGCGAGGCAGCGGCAGAAGCGCCCGTAATCGTACTGGCCATCGGCGTGGTGGTGATGGTCGTGGTCCCAGCAGTATCTGCACTGCTTGTCGCCCGCCAGGCAGTCGTGCCAGGGAATCCCGTGCTCATTGAGGATTCGCCGGCGTCGCTCGACGAACTGGTCAGTGGCGCGCACGGCAATTGTGCTCAGCAGCAGGTTGCCCACAACGAGCAATGCCGCCCAGGCCACGATCGCTAGGCCGATATCGACCAGGCCCGTGGAAGCGCCAAGCGATATGCTGGCGTATTGCCAGATTGAGAACCAGAAGAAGACGCTCATCCCAAGAAGCCCCAGCATCCGCTCATTGCTGTAGGTGGGTATGTCCAGCGTGGACAGCACCTGCACGGCCTCTTCATGCGTGGGTACGACCGCGTGCTCACCGGCAGCTGCCGGGGGAGCCGCTGCTCCCATTTCGGCGATCGCAAGGAAGTAATCAACTGCGGCATCTGGGCCAATGGACCTGATGACTCCCGCGGTATCGAGAACGCTCTCGGCAGTGAGCTGGGCGACAGCCTTTGTGCGTTCGACCACCCGGAAGTACTCCTTGGCTGCCTGTTTTCCGATAGATTCGGCGAACACGAACACATTGTCGTCGATGAGCTCGCTCACGGCCTTCGTGTTCCTGATGGCCCGGAAGCAATCAGCTGCCCCCTCGTTGCCGATGGTCTTGGCGAAGGTGAGCACTCTCTCCTCGGTGAGTTCTTTGGCCGCCCTCGTCTCTCTGATGGCCCGGAAGTAGTCCCTGGCGGCATCATTGCCGATAGACCTGGCGAAGTTGAGTACCCTATCACTCGTGAGCTCGGCCACCGCCTTCGTTTCCCACAGTGCGCCGAAGTAGTCGGTGGCGGCATCGTTCCCGATCGCCCTGGCGAAGCTGAGAATCCTCTCGTCAGTGAGCTCCGCGGCGGCCTTCGTTTCCTTGATGGCCAGGAAATACTCCACTGTCGTCTGGCTGTCTATCGTGTTGAAGAAATCCGCAGCTCTGAGGACCTTCTCATCAGTCAACTCGGCTACCTTTTTGGTTCCCCATATTGACCAGAAGTACCATTCAGCCGTGTGGTTGTCGACCGATTTCGCGAAGTTCAGCACCTTGTCATCGATGAGCTCGGTTACCGCCTTCGTCTCGCCAATGGCCCGGAAGTAGTCCTTTGCGGCTGGGGCACCGATAGTCTTGGCAAAGGCAGCGAGATCATAGATCTTCTTTGCCCCTCCATCACCATTGCTGGGTCCGTTACCGACATTGGCTGCAATCAGCTGCAGCTCATCCTGGCCGCAACCGACCTTCAATAACGTCCTGAGTGCCCTCAGATCCACCTGCTTAGGGGGCTCGCTCAGCCGACCGTTCAGCACAATTTCACCTGTTGGTGACCTCATAGAATACCTTAGGCAGGATAAGCATTGCTGGGGTCCAACCGGCCGAAAATGTTCGGGTGTCAGGCTTCGGAAAGCTCCTTGGCCGGTGAGTCACCGGAGGGGGCGATTCCCCAGAGTCTTGCTCCTCCTTCCAGCCATTTAGCCTCGGAATCGACCAGATGATGCGAATGTGCCACGGTGCGAGTCGATTCCCCGGTCCGCAGGGTGCGGGTAGGGGTCAAAACGCCCGGTCACAAAGTTAAAGAACATCCTTGGTTGCGTCCGTTCACAAGGAGTGCGATTTCGATGAGTTTCGTGTGGACAGATGTGCTCTTCGTGCTGGTCTGTACCGCCTTGGTCATGTTCATGACCCCAGGCCTGGCGTTCTTCTATGCCGGCCTTGTGGGGCAGAGAAACGCTGTGTCCATCATGATGCAGAGTTTCGCCGCGCTGGGAGTTTCCACCCTCCTGTGGATCGCGGTGGGATACTCCCTCGTCTTCAGCGGCGACTTCCACGGCATCATCGGGAACCTCAATGACGCGTTCCTGCTGAACACCTCCGCCAACACTGCCTCCCCTGTGGCCTCTGGCATCCCGCTCTACATCTTCTTCGCGTACGAACTGATGGTGGTGATCATCACACCACCGCTCATCACTGGGGCCTTCACAAACCGGGTCAAGTTCGAAGCGTACGTGGTCTTCCTGGTCTGCTGGCAGCTTTTCATCTACTATCCAATCGCACACATGGTGTGGGGCGGGGGTTTCCTCCAGAGCTGGGGAGTCCTTGACTTCGGGGGCGGGATCGTGGTCCACGCCATCGCTGGAATGAGCGCCCTGGCGTGTGTTCTCTACCTGGGGAGCCGTTACGTGAAGGACAAGCCGCACAACCTCGCATATGTCGGGATCGGGATGGCTATTCTGTGGTTTGGATGGTTCGGTTTCACCGCTGGAAATGCGTGGGGCGTGAACAACGTAGCGGTCGTGGCATTCATTAACACTGCAATTGCCGGTGGCATAGCGAGCTTCGTCTGGATGATGATGGACTGGACGATTGAGGGTAAGCCAAAGTTCGTAGGCTTCCTGACCGGCGGTCTTGCTGGCCTGGTGGTCATTACTCCAGCCGCGGGATACATCACGCCGCAGGCGGCGATCCTGTTTGGCCTGGCCGCGGGGACAATCTGTTACCTTGCGATAAGATTCAAGAACAGCCGCAAGTGGGACGATGCACTGGACGTCTGGGGTGTGCACGGGATAGGGGGAGTCACTGGCATTGTGCTCCTTGGCGTGTTCGCTTCGATCGGGGTCAACTCACTCGGCGCCAACGGGCTGCTCTATGGTGGGTCAGCGTTCTTCGGAAAGGAAGTAGCGGCCGTTGCCCTCGCGGCAGCATTCGCATTCTGTGTCACCTACCTGATACTCTTCTGCATGGGAAAGCTGATGGACATTCGTGTGCCAAAGGAAGTAGAAGTGATGGGGCTCGACATGGAGCTTCACGGCGAAGTCGCCTACAGCGAGTAGACAGATCTGAAGGTCAGGAGCGGGCCATTCGACTCCAGCGTAGCGCATCAGGAAGTTCTCGGTCTCGGGGCGTCTGGGTAGGAGATCGGGCCTTGGGGAGGAGAGTCCGCAGCCCGATCTCCCTTGGTTCTAAGTATCTCCTTTTCAGGCTCCGGGAGGTGGTGGCGGTGGCAGGTTGTATGTCCGGTATGCCGGGTTCTGCATTGTCTGGGGGGCTTGGTAGGCCGTCTGGGGTGGGCGTGCGCGGCGGCGCGTGAGCACCATCGCGATTCCCACCACAGCGATTACTGCCGCGGCTGCTACTACCACAACGGCTACCACTGCGGCGCCGTTTGGCTTTGCCGCCGCTCCCTGGCAGTTGTAGAGGCACCAGGCCTGGGCTGCAGATACCGACATGGGAGCACCCTGCAGATCGGCCGTGGTTCCGGCTGCCTGTGCGTGAACATTGGCCTGAACCGCGGATGACGTGGGGGTGGACCCGAAGATGCTGGAGCTGCCGTACGAGCTTGACGCCGCGACGATGCCACCGTGGGCAATGGTTCCGCGGCTCACGTCGATGCGGTCCGTGCCGAACATCTGGTTCGCGGGCACTGCAGGCTGGCCGGATGCGGTCGTTCCTCCAGCGTTGTAGAGGTCGCTCTGGGTGGGTATGAGGATCATTCCCTCATGGTCCTCGAACGAGAAGCCCGGGCCAGATAGCGCTATGCCGATCACCGTCGCTGTGACGTTCCCGAGCACGATGACCCCGTAGTCCGCTCCAACGAGCGTCACGGTACCGGTTCCCTGGACGCTGATAGGGCCTGCGCTCGCAGTGTTGGAGGCCGAGCCCCATGGGGCCTGGCCGAAGACATGCCAGGCAACAGTGTACTGCCCCGTCGCTGTGAAGTTGCTGGCCGAGGTCCACATCTCTCCCGTGTAGGGTTGGAGTGGGAAGAGGCCGAGGGCCGGTGCCAATGTCACCTGAGCATTTGCCGATGCAGCGATGGAGGCGTAGAGATTGCCGGTCTTCTGGAGGCCGTTAAGCCCCGCCCAGTTCGCCACGAAGGTCTCAGTGACATTGTCAGACGCCCAGGCATTCTCGTTGACCATGGCAAGTGCCGGAACCACTGTGGCATTCGGTCCGATCGTGGTCACGGTGCCTGCCGTTGTGAAGTTGGCGAACCCGGTCTCCTGGGCCCAGCCGATCACCGTCAGGTTGGCATTAGTCGTGCCAAGAGTCCCTGCAGCGTAAAGCACTCCAGCAACAGTCCGCTGAGCCTCTAGCTGAAAAGTGGTGATCGAGGTATTTGTCATGGTGAAGATAACTTTCCAAGCATAGTAGTAATGGGCCGAGAAGCTTCCATTCGGTCCAGTCCCGCTAGCTGTGTAGGCCACGGATGCCCCGTACGCCCATGAGGTCGGGTTCGTGGTCGTTGACAGCTGGGGTGTCGAAGCCGATGCCGGCGGGATGTAGATGGAAAGCACCACCACCGCGGCAATCAGTGTCATACAGCTCACAGTCGCTCCTGACATTCTCATTGATCTTCGGTTCCACATTGTCGTTTCACCTTCTGTGACTGGAGAAACGCCCCTTTCCCGATATAAGACAATGTCCGGCGAAAGGCCTTCGAGCGCGCACGCCATGCCATGGCATGGTTGCAGGGGGAACGGCCCCCGCGCAGGGCCGATCCTGGATTCGGGGACATGCCTAGGAGAGCAACAGTGTCAGCGATGGCCATGGTTCAGCGCGGGGCTTGACGCGTCAAACATCCGCGACAAACGTTAAGGCCGTACTGATTGTGACGGGGGCCAGTGCAGGGGTGGCCCAGCTTGGTCAAAGGCGCTAGGTTGAGGTCCTAGTCTCGAAGGAGTTCGTGAGTTCAAATCTCACCCCCTGCACCATCTCGGGGAGTTCAGATACCAAGTGTTCTTTCCCCAAGACATGCCAAAAAACCAGTCGAAATTGCTCCCAGAAGAGGCATTATTGGCAGGCACGAACAGCTGCTCTCAGAGCCGAACGTTCGATTCTGGTGGGAAGCGAGATCAACTAGGTCTCGGCTGTCGGCAGACCTGTACCACCGATTCCTTGGGCATCTCGCCGAGCGGCTGAATCTCTCCCTGCCACAGGTGGTGGAGATGGCGCAGAAGGACCCGGACCGGCTGAGGGACGGG
>Ga0326728_10023637_pt1 | contig 11234 bp, 12 predicted proteins | sample MB3enrmetagenome_FD_207602 | JGI IMG/M metagenome (GOLD analysis project Ga0326728, IMG submission 207602) | Lab enriched peat soil microbial communities from McLean, Ithaca, NY, United States - MB31MN | ecosystem: Environmental > Terrestrial > Soil > Wetlands > Peat | place: USA: New York... | reverse complement strand
TCACTTGGCGCGCAACTCCTCGGAAACTCCCGGAGGAGGCTGGCTGGGGAAAAGCCTCAGAACTTCCCCTTCCAGAGCCCGAAATGGGATCTTGGCCACCGACTCGCGGGGATTCACCAGTATGTCCCAGCCGCCCGGCAGGTGTGCGCGGTGCAGGCGAAATACTTCTCGCAAACGGCGCTTCAGCCGATTGCGCAATACGGCATTCCCCAGGCGCGCTGGTGTCGTGATCCCAAAACGAGATTGCAGTAATCCATTGGGTCGAATAAAGACCGTGCATAATGGGGCGCTCCGGCGATGCCCTTCGTCATAGACTCGCCGAAAATCGCCTCGGCGGAGCAGCCGGAAACTCTTGGGAAAAGCCTGAGATGCCAAATGAGCTCTCATGGAGTCAGGCGATGACGGCCCTTTTGACGCCGACGCTTTAACACGTTGCGGCCTCCCGGGGTCCTCATGCGCACGCGGAATCCATGTGTCTTGGCTCGGCGCCTACGATTAGGTTGAAAGGTCCGTTTCAAACGGCCATACTCCCTCTTAGATTTCGGCCCTCAAGGGCAATCTAGAAACATAACCCGATGCCTTACAACAAGTCAAGGCTCGGTTTGAGCAGGTAGTGGGCCAGTTTGGAGTAGTGGCGAGTTTACCTCGCCACGTGGCGGCGTAAAGCCGCCTCTACATCAAACTGACCCACTACCTTTGAGCACGACCCTCTTGGAATTCGAGAGATTTCAGTTTAACCTTATGGGAACATTTAGGGCATTTGCCGCGTTACAACTTGGGAGAGAAAGATGACTCAGCTTATCCAACTGCCGAATGGTTTGGAGGATGTACCGCCGGAAGAACATGGGCACTGGTGTTGTGCCCGCCTGGAAGAAGGGAATATCCTCTTCTTCGAAAGAACTCCCTTTGAATTACCTCCAGGCGAAGTGCAATTCCTGCTGGGCCAGAAACAGAGCGATGCGGGGTACCACAGGAACATTGCCTATCGTCCGCTCTCGGACCGGCTTACGGGGTACGCCCAAGGACGCAGCTCCGACAAGCAAAGGCTGCACGCGATCATGCGGCAGTACTCCCAAAGGGTCCTCGAGTTCACGCGGCAGCTTTTGTCTCCCTATGCGGGGTTTTGGACGGTGGACTTTGCCAGCTTTCGGCCGCAGCAGGAGGCAGGCCGGCAATCCCGCCTGCGCGCGCGTAACGACCTCCTGCATGTGGACTCATTTCCAACCCGGCCCTCCAATGGGAATCGAATCCTGCGGGTGTTTAGCAACATCAACCCAACCGAGCCTCGGGTGTGGGTGACTTCCGAAACTTTCGAGAATCTTGTAGCGCGGTTCGCGGGAGCGGGCGGGATGCCGCTTCCCAGGGGAATAGCTTGCGGGCCAAAGAGGGTCCTGACAAAGCTCGCGCGAGCGGCGAGACTTCACAGCCTGGCGCGGCCTCCCTACGACGACTGGATGTTGCGCTTCCATCACTTCCTCAAGGCGAGCCAGGAATTCCAGGAAATGTGCTCGCGGACGCAATGGGAGTTTCCCCCCCAATCCACGTGGTTGGCGTTTACGGACATGGTCAGCCATGCGGTTCTCTCGGGACAGTTCGCTCTGGAACAAACCTTCATCATTTCGAAGAGTGCCCTGGTTTTGCCTGAGAAAGCCCCGGTCAGAGTCCTGGAACGTATCGCGGGCTGCCCGCTGACTTTTGGCGATGCTTGAGGCAGTCACCTCGGGTGCCGGTGTCATTTGCGAGACATGCGCACTCGAAGCCGCAGTCATTCCCGCGAAAGCGGGAATCCAGTCCGTAGACAGCGCATTTCCGAAGGTTTGGGGAGTGGATTCCCGCTTTCGCGGGAATGACCTGTGTCACGAAACGGGATCCCATTCCAAATGACATCACTACCTCACCGCGAATTGACTGGGGACCTTCCAGCGTATATCATAAGAAACCAGGATGAATAAGCAGAGGCGAAAAACGGCGGAAGTGGTGTGTCCATGCTGCGGGGCGCGGCTGGAAGTGGACACAGAGCTCGGTAAAGTTCTCTTCCACGAACCGCCGCCAAGACCAGCCAAAGCTCCCGACTTGGATCATGCTTCTCAACTCCTCAAGAAAGAAGCTGAGCGCCGCGAAAGCCTCTTCAAACAAAGCGCCGAAGAGGAAAAGATCAAATCCGTACTACTCGAGCGGCGATTCAAAGAGGTGCTCGAGAAGACCAAAGACGTGCCCGCCGGACCTCCCCTCAAGGAAATCGACTTAGACTGAAAGGCAGTGGCTAGTGGTTAGTGGCTGATCACTGCTTGGACCGGCTAGTCACTCCGTCGCTCGCCACTAGCCACCAACCACTAGCCACTAACAACTCTTCTTGGGTAGCGGGCCTCGATGGTGGTTCGCATGCCGCCGCGTGTGGAGAACTCGCCGCGCACCACAGCCCATTTGGGGTGGCAGGCGCGGGCAACATCATCCAGGATGCGGTTTACGGCGTTCTCGTAGAAAATGCCCAAGTTTCGGTACGCAAGAATGTAGTACTTCAATGACTTCAACTCCAAGCACAGCTTGTCGGGAAGGTAATGGATGGTGATGGTCCCGAAGTCCGGCAATCCCGTCCGCGGGCAGATGGAGGTGTACTCGGGGATGGTAATGGTGATCTTGTAGCCGCGGTACTGGTTCGGCCAGGTTTCGATCGCGGGGAGTTCAACCTGGATACCTCCGCGCGCGTGTTCAGGGGTGTATGCGGGTTTCTTCGGCATCGTTTCCTCCGGTTTTCTCTAGCATAATCGAAAACCTTCCGCTTCGGGGCGAGCTTTCTGCGTGCGATAGAGCAACCTACGCAGGCCGAAACCTGCTTAGTGGAAGTCCGACGCCGTACCCGACCCATGGTGGTCTTTACCAATGTCCACAGTTTTCCAATCGTCTCGTTGACGGACAACTTGCACGCTCAACAAATCCCCTTGGAGGACACGAAGCCCCCATGGCTCAAGAATCGGTGTGGTGCGCGAACTACAGAGCGCGTAGAGTAGCACAGTTTGCGGCGCCTGGTGCGAAGTGCCTTGCGGGCGACCCCGGAAAGGAAGCCACTTGCGGCGCAGCTCTTTGCTCCCCGGCAGCGGCCTGCCCTTGCCGAGTGTCCCGGTTGACTCCTTCTTGCCCTTTGGCCCAAAACATCGTAGACTTCCAATTTGTGAGCATCGAACGGCTGAAGAGAATTACGGTGGAAGAAGGAAAGTGCGGAGGCCGCCCCTGCATTCGGGGTTATCGTCTCCGGGTTTCCGATGTCCTGGAGCTCTTGGTTGGCGGGGCTTCCTTCGAAGAGATTCTTGTTGATTACCCCTTCCTGGAGAAAGAGGATATTCTCGCCGCTATTGAGTATGCCGCTCGCCAAGCCGACCACTCGGTGCTTCACGCCTCGTGAGATTCCTCGTCGATAACCAGCTCCCGGCAGCACTCGCTCACTTTCTGGCCGCGCGGGGGTGCGACTGCGACCATGTCATGGATATTGGTTTAGGCTCAGCATCCGACTCCGCGATATGGCACTATGCGGACCAGAATGAGCTCATTGTCATCAGCAAGGATGAGGACTTCCTTTACCTCGCCGCCAGACCGGGGAACAAAGCGCGTCTTGTTTGGGTGCGCCTCGGCAACTGCCGCACTCCCGTGTTGCTTGCCACCTTCGAGCGCTTATGGCCCCGGATTGAGGCATTTCTGAAGGCGGGAGAGCGTGTCATCGAGCTGAGGTAGAGATTCCGTCGAATCCAGGCATCACAATCCCGATAGTGTGGAGATCCCCAGTCTTAAGCGGACTCGCCTTCATCTGGACTCTGCCCCAGAATCCAGCCCTCAACTTCTCTGACTTCTTCTAGTTCGCCGGGTTCACGCCGCCCTAAGACGACCTGCATCATCCCGAGCAGTCCCACTATTGCATCGAAGGCGTCGCTCCCTTGGGGTACGCCATTAGTAACGGAGGCGCGTAACTCTGCGGAGAGTACGAAGTGGTTGTCTTTAACCCAGCGAAGAAGCTCCTCACCGGCTTTCGTCCGTTGGCCCCGATCTTCCTTGTTGCCTTTGAGAGTTGGGCATAGGCACCTGTAGTACTCGCCCGGCCACGTCTCAGCCACAATGGTCCGGCCCGATTTGAAGAGACTGGACAGTGACCCGGCGAATGGCCAAAGAGAAACTGGTCGGCGGTCACGGATCGCCGGCGCAAGGACATCCCTCCAGCCGACGATGGCACCTTTTCCAACCTGCATCGCTCCCAACGTCCAAAAGACCGGGCAAGCAGCCTTGCGATGGGGTTGTTTCAATTCGCACCGCCTGCGAAGGTCATCTATCGACCTGGCCCCAAGCGCGTCCAGCAGATGGCGCTGTTTGGCTCCCCCGGGCCGAAAGGGGTAAAACGGTCGGTGAAGCGATATCTCTGTCGGAATTTCAGCGACATTATAAAACTCAGCCCAATCACCTCGTCCGGCAATCGGAAGAAAGTCCTCGAAGCGCAGTATACCTGCCCTGTTTGTATAGAAGGTCGGAAGCCCTATCGGGAAATCGAATCCGACCAAGGCACAAGCATCGTCTCCCGCGTCACATTGGATCCGTGCTAAGAAGCCGTCCAGATCGCCGACGAGTCCTGGCTCAGAGATGTGGTAGATAGACTCGCCCTGAAGTCGTGCCTTGGCGAACCACCTCTTGCTTGGTGAGCAACCCCAATCACAGTGCATCACGAGGCGGGGCAGCATCTCACCTCCTTTTCTTGGGTAACGAGCTTCTACCATATCTAACCTCCCTGGATTCAATAATAAACCAAAACTAGGGTGGGGTAGTCTGATTATTCACAGCCAGAATGCTGTCCAATCCCTGCTAACTTCAAATAACCCATTTTGAGTGATTTTATAAGTTTTGAGGCAAGTGTTTTATTCTTAACGGCTTGAAAAGGAAGTGCAGATTTCCCTTGACATTCTCACGCTCAACTTTCATTATAAGGTGAAACTAATGGATGGATTTTGCCATCTAAGTCGAATGTGGTAGTGAACACCTGGTTGGGCACTCATTCATTGAGGAGGAATTCAGGATATGGGCAAGATAATCGGAATTGACCTGGGGACCACCAACTCCGTAGTGGCGGTAATGGAGGGCGGGGATCCTGTCGTCATAACTAACCCTGAGGGGGGACGCACCACACCATCGGTGGTTGCGTTTACAAAGTCTGGTGAACGGCTGGTTGGGCAAGTGGCCAAGCGGCAGGCCGTCACCAACCCCGAAAATACTGTTTATTCGATCAAGCGTTTCATGGGTCGTCGGTTCAATGAGGTGCAGAGCGAAATCAAAACCGTCCCGTACAAGGTTGTGTCAGGACCCAATGGTGACGTTCGCGTGGTCGCCCAGGGCAAGGAATACTCGCCTCCGGAAGTCTCCGCCATGATCCTTCAGAAGATGAGGGATGCGGCTGAGCAATACCTTGGCGAGAAGGTAACACAAGCGGTCATCACCGTCCCAGCTTATTTCAACGACTCCCAGCGCCAAGCCACCAAGGACGCCGGAAAGATTGCCGGCTTGGAAGTCCTGCGCATCGTAAATGAGCCCACGGCGGCCGCGCTGGCCTACGGCTTGGACAAAAAGCGGGACGAGACAATAGCCGTTTACGACTTCGGAGGCGGCACCTTCGATATTTCAATCCTCGAGGTTGGAGAGGGCGTAGTGGAGGTGAAGTCCACGAACGGCGACACGCACCTGGGTGGTGACGACATCGACAAACGCATCATGGATTGGATTGTGGATGAGTTCCGCAAGGACCAAGGCATCGATCTTTCCAAGGACCGCATGGCGCTGCAACGCCTCAAGGAAGCCGCTGAGAAAGCCAAGATGGAGCTTTCCACGGTTCTTGAAAGTGACATCAATTTGCCGTTCATCACCGCGGATGCATCGGGTCCAAAGCACCTGAACCTGAAGTTAAGCCGGGGGCACTTTGAACAGATGTGCGAGGACATCTTCCAACGTTCCGTTAACCCGGTGAAGCAGGCGCTTACCGATGCCTCTCTGACTCCCGACAAGATTGATGAAGTCGTGCTGGTGGGCGGGTCCACGCGCATCCCGCGCGTGCAGCAGATCGTCAAGGACATTTTCTATGGCAAGGAGCCGCACAAAGGCGTCAATCCGGATGAAGTGGTGGCGGTGGGCGCGGCGGTGCAGGCGGGCGTGCTGGGCGGCGAAGTGAAGGACTTGCTGCTGCTGGACGTTACTCCCCTGACGCTGGGCGTTGAAACCCTGGGCGGCGTGATGACTCCGCTCATCCAACGCAACACCACGATTCCGACCAAGAAGAATGAAACCTTCTCCACGGCTGCGGACAGCCAGACTTCGGTTGAAATTCATGTCCTGCAAGGCGAGCGCCCGATGGCGCGCGACAACCGGACATTGGGCAAGTTTCACCTGGTGGGAATTCCGCCTGCGCCGCGGGGTATCCCGCAGATTGAGGTGACATTTGATATCGACGCGAATGGCATTCTGAACGTTTCCGCCAAGGACCTCGGCACGGGTCAGGAACAGAAGATAACCATCACTTCTTCGAGCGGGCTCAGCAAGGAGGAAGTGGAGCGGGTGACTAAGGAAGGCGAGCTGCACGCGGATGAAGATCGGCGGCGCAAGGAAGAAATCGAAGTCAAGAACAAGGCCGACTCCATGGTGTACTCGGTGGAGAAGCTGCTGAAGGAAAACCGCGATAAGATTTCTGAAAGCGACGCCAAGAACATTGAATCCGCCCTGGAAGATGCCAAGAAAACGCTCCAGGAAGGCGACATGTCGAAGATCAACGCGGCCGTGGACCGACTGACGTCAGCCTCGCACAAGCTGGCAGAAGCGATGTACAAGCAGGCGTCTACCGCGCGCGCAGCGCAAGAGGCCCCTGGCAGCGCCGCCGGAGCTTCAACCTCGGCCAGCGGCGGGGCGGGTGCACAGGGCAAATCGAAAGGCGATGGCGAAGTGATCGACGCAGAGGTGGTGGATAGCGACGACAAGAAGAAGAACTAGGAGAGCAGCCGACAGTCGAGAGTCGACAGTCGAGAGTTAAATGATCGGAATCAATGGATGCTGAGAGGGCACAGTTTAAGGTAATAAGCTGACCCTCAGAAAGAGAGACAGGGCAACAGTCTACGGGCAGCGGGAAGCGGTTACTCTCGACTCTTGACTGTCAACTGTGAACTGGTTTATGGAACATCGAGCCCAGATGGGAGTGGAATGCCCGCAATGCCACTGGAGGCAATTCATGGAGCTGAGTTTGGATCAGGCGATCATGGATAGTCCTATGGCCAAGGAGATCCAGCATCAATTACAGGAATGGTTGCGCTCCCGGTGCCCTGACCACCTGGGCCCGATCATGGCGAAAATGAGGAATTGATAGCCGCGGGCCCGAGGGCTTCAGGCCGGGGAGTAGGGCAGCGCTTGCCGGGCGGAAAGTGATGGGTTCCAAGGATTGGGATAGTGCCATGATCCAAATTGCGTTGCCTGAAGTGAAGGTTGGCGAATTCTGCCGGAAGTGGAAGATTGCTGAATTTGCCCTGTTCGGTTCCGTGTTGCGGGAGGATTTCGGGTCGAGCAGCGACATCGACGTATTAGTGAGCTTTGAGCCGCACGCCCGGTGGAGTCTGATGGACGTGGTCGAAATGCAGAACGAACTGGAGACGGTCTTGGGTCGCAAGGTCGACCTAGTAGAACGAAGTGCCATCGAGCGCAGCGAGAATTACATTCGTCGCCGGCATATCTTGGATTCAGCGGAACCCGTTTATGTGGCGCGATGAAGCTCGGCTTCTGGACATGCTTCTGGCGGCGAAGGAGTTGAGCAAGTACACCGAGGGTGTCACATTGGAGGAATTTGATCGCAACCGGCTCCTCCAGCACGCTGTCATCCGGTTGATTGGGATTGTCGGAGAGGCGGCTCGAAACATCTCGGCGGAATTCAAGACAGCTCATGCCGAAATCCCCTGGTCCGGGATTGTCAGCATGCGGAACCGGCTGGTGCACGAGTACTTCCGTGTTGCCTCGGATAAGGTTTGGGAGGTTGTGAAGAAGGACATCCCTGCATTGATCGCACTTATCGAGCCCCTAGTGCCGCCGGAGGAACCGCGCTAGCCTGAGTGGCAGCTTATATCATGCCTGTCGGGACACAAAAAGATTACTACGCGATCTTGGGCGTAAGCCGCGATGCCAAGCCCCCGGAAATTCGGAAGGCGTACCGGCGCTTGGCGCGCAAGTATCATCCTGACGTCAACCCGGGAAACAAAACCGCAGAAGAAAAGTTCAAGGAACTATCGCAGGCTTACGAAATTCTGGGTGACGACAAGAAGCGCCAGGTTTATGACCAATACGGTTTCTATTCCGACAATATTCCTCCGGGCGGCCCTGGGCAGGGCGCTTCAACGGGTGCTGGCGCTCCGGGAGTCGGTTTCTCGGGCTTTGATTTCTCGAACTTCGACAACGGCGATGCAGAACCCGAAAAGCGCGGAGGCTTCCGGGACATTTTCTCGCAGTTGTTCAATCGCTCGGGCGAGCGCGAAGAGGAAGAAGCTGAGGGCCCACAAAAAGGAAGCGACCTCGAACATCACCTGCACCTTGGGTTCTGGGACGCCATTCGTGGAACGCAGGTGCGGATAACCATCGCGCGGCAGGAGACCTGCCCGACCTGCAAAGGAACGGGATCTGCGGGAGGCGCTTCCATCACTTGCTCGGCTTGCGGCGGAACGGGAAAGGTCACACGCCAAGCAGGCACGATGCGATTCGCCGTGACGTGCCCACAGTGTGGCGGAACAGGCCGCCAGCGGCGCCCCTGCCAGGCTTGCGGCGGATCGGGTTTCATACGAAAACCCGAGTCATTCGAGGTGCGCATACCTCCTGGCGTCGATACCGGCTCTCGCGTGCGCGTGCCGGGAAAGGGAAATGCCGGCGTCCACGGAGGGCCTGCGGGTGATTTGTACATTGTCACCGAGGTCGAGCCGCATCCCATTTTCGAACGCAAGGGCGACAACATTTACGTTAAAGTCCCGGTGACTTTATCGGAGGCGGCCCTGGGAGCGAAGGTGGAAGTGCCGACCCTGGTGGGGCCCTCCACGATTAAGATTCCACCGGGAACGCAGAGCGGCCAGAAGCTACGACTTCGCGGGAAGGGCGCACCCTCGCTACGCAGCGACGCGCGAGGGGACCAGTTCGTGGAGATCCAGGTTGTAGTCCCTCGCGTGGCGGATGAAAGGACCAGGGAAATTCTCCGCGAACTCGCGCGCCTGAACCCGGAGGACCCGAGGCAAGAATTGAAGAAGTACAGCTAAAGGGTAAAGGTTAAAGGTTGAAGGTTGAAGGTGAAAGCCAGCGTGCTTTCGACTTTAGACTCTCGACTTTGAACTTATACAATGAGTCCACGCGGTAGAAAAACTCGTGGCAAGACCGGTTACATGATCAGCGCGGTGGCGGAGATGTACAACATCCACCCGCAAACGCTGCGTTTATACGAGCGGGAAGGGTTGCTGGTGCCTTCACGCACCAACGGCAACACCCGCCTCTATGGTGATGAAGACCTGGAACGGCTGGAGACCATCCTGAACTTGGCGCGCGACCTGGGGGTCAACCTGGCGGGAATTGAGATTATCCTGAACATGCGCGACCGCATGCGGAAGATGCAGGAGGAGATGCAGGTTTTCGTCGAGTATGTGCAGAAGGTGATCTTGAACCGTCCGCCCCTGGACCAGGAGGGCATCCAGAACGCCTTGGTGCGCCTCGTCCCGCCCTATTTGATCCGAACCCGCGCCGTATCGAAGTAAGAGGAATTGGAAAGCCCGGGCCGCGGATAATCCTACCCCCTGAACTGTATTATTCTTCCTCCTCCCACCGGGCATGGATTACAATGCAATTTCAGGATCGGCCATGCCTCGAAAAGACTGTCCCCAATGCGAGGGAACGGGCTGGAAGCCAATGGAGATCGACGGCATCCGGCGGGTGACCCGGTGCGACTGCTATGATGTGGAGCGCGCGGAGCTTCTGCTCCGCCAAGCGCACATTCCAGAAAGATATGAGATCTGCGCCTTTGAGAATTTTGATATTCGTAGGGATAACCAGAACCTGAGATGGGCGAAGCTGAACGCCGAGAATTTTGTCAAGGAGTATCCGACGGATTTTGGCCTGCTCTTTGTCGGCCCCACGGGCGTGGGAAAGACCCACTTGGCCGTCGCCGTCCTGAGGGAGTTGATTTTGCGCAAAGGCGTGGAGTGCCTCTTTTATGATTTCCACGATCTGCTGAAAGCCATTCGGGACAGTTACAACCCGGTTTCCCAGAACTCGGAGCTTTCAATTCTCCAGCCGGTGCTGGATGTGGAAGTGCTGTTGTTGGATGAACTGGCATCCTCGAACCCCAGTGACTGGGTGAAAGAGACCTTGCAGCACATTATCAACGCACGCTACAACCACAAGAAGGTCACTCTCATCACCACAACGCTTCCCTTCGGTGAGTCCACAAATCGTCGTGAAGTCCGCGCCCCATCGGGCGACGCCGTCCCCAACGTTGAATTCACTTTGAACCAATTGGGAGTGACGCTCCGGTCGCGCCTCTACGAAATGTGCAAGCTGGTTGAAATGAACTCGGACGACTACCGCAAAGCCATCAAACAGGCAGCCTATAAGTTCCATGCCGAATAGACTCCTGCCTGGTGTCGGACTTGGTGTCCGCTGTCTTAGGGTTGCTGCTTCGCATTGACTTCCCTTTCGATGCAACGGTAGAATACTGTTTCCTTTGTAGGCTTGCGTCGGGTATCTGGAGAGGAGGCCGGCGGATGTCCGCTGACGAAAAGGGTAGCAGCTTGCAAGAAGCAGGGACTGAGCCCGGAGCCCAGAACGATTTAACCGATGCCCAAGCGAGGAATCCTGAAGCCAGCGAAGTGGCAAGTCTCATGGAGGGGATGGAGGCTTTATCCACTCCCTCGATCACCGCGGGTGAAATCGTCCAGGGCCAAGTGCTCAAAATCACAGAGACCGAAGTGGTGGTGGACGTTGGGCTAAAGTGCGAGGCGCAGGTAGCGCGCAGCGAGTTCCTCAGGCTTGACGGACAGTTGAGAATTGAACCGGGCAATACGGTTGACCTTTGGATTGAGAATTACGACGAGGCCTCCGGCACGGTCACTGTTTCCTATCAGAAGGCTTTACGTCGCAAGACTTGGGATGGAGTCGAGCGGGCATTCCAGGACCAGAGCAATATCACCTGCCGCGTTGTGGATCGCATC
>Ga0326728_10023636_pt1 | contig 11235 bp, 11 predicted proteins | sample MB3enrmetagenome_FD_207602 | JGI IMG/M metagenome (GOLD analysis project Ga0326728, IMG submission 207602) | Lab enriched peat soil microbial communities from McLean, Ithaca, NY, United States - MB31MN | ecosystem: Environmental > Terrestrial > Soil > Wetlands > Peat | place: USA: New York... | reverse complement strand
GATGCAAGCATCGTGTTTACGGCGATGACGCTAATACGGAGATCGGTTCCTGCAAGCGTGGAGCCCGGATTAAAGCCGAACCATCCGAATGCGAGGATGAGCGTTCCGAGTACGGCCATAGGGATGCTGTGCGGTGGGATGGCGCGGACCTTGCCGTTGACGTACTTGCCGATACGGGGGCCGAGCACCCAAGCGCCGACAAAGCCGATCGTACCACCTACCATGTGTACGACAGTCGAACCCGCAAAGTCGACGTACCCGTTGCCTAAGCCGAAGTTCGTGCCGAGCTGCGCAAGCCATCCGCCGCCCCATACCCAGTTGCCAAAGAGCGGGTAAATGATCGTCCCTATGAAAAGACCGTAGATACAGAATGCCAAGAATTTCCATCGTTCGGCCATGGCTCCCGTCGGAATCGTTGCGGCGGTATCCATAAAGACAACTTCGAAGAGGAATAGCGCAAACACGCCAACGTCATAGGCACCGGTCAGCGCAAAACCGTGAGTACCGAGCAGCCCGAACGGATGTCCCAGTAAATTGACCGTCAGCTCGCTGTTAAGTCCGGTAAATCCGCCCAATGTGCCCAGCGACTTCAATCCGCCGAACATGATGGCGAATCCGCAGAAATACCACCCAAGCACGCCAAGAGCGTAGATCAATATGTTCATGCCCATCGTATGAGCCACGTTCTTTGAGCGCGTAAAGCCGGTTTCAACTAGTGCAAACCCTGCCTGCATAAAGAAAACGAGGAAGCCGGCCATGAGCGTCCATACGAAGTTGATGGCCACTATGTTATGGCCGACAGCACTGGCGAGCTCAGATAACGTCGGTGAGCCAGGCACTGCTGCTGGAACGTTGGCCGCGCCAATGCTGCTGCCCGTTGCGTCGGGCTGACTTCTGTTGGACGATGCCGGCGTAACGGCGATTGGCGTTGAGGCGTTCAGCGCTGAGTTTGTGGGCTGTTGGGCCATTCCTGTGATGTACCCCGATTTTGCCATCATCAAACTCACGAATACGAGTATCAATAGGCAATTTATTACCAATTTTTTACTTGGTTTCCATGTCATTTTGAAACCTCACGTTGCGAATATGGGCCGGTTTCCGGCCTTTTTTGACGTAGATGGGTGGGGAGCGCACACAGAGGATCGAGGCGCTCCCCCACGCAGTTCCGCAACTGCGCTTGTCAGTAGGAAGCTATATCTATAGGAAGTAGGTTTCTGGCTTCCTACCAACAAAATGCGTAAAGCAATTATCATATTTAAAATTTACGAAGCAAACAAAACAAAATCAAACAATATTGCAAGACGGTTAGAGCCGCAATTATCATCCTACATGTGAGCGATCCACCTATCTTCGCGACAGCTGGAGAAACAGTAACCTAGCGATTACTACTTATTGTTCCACTTCGAAGTGTTCAATACTAAGCCAAAACCGGAGAAGATGTTGAAGCCTGACGAAATCGACTTGCGAGGGAAGATCGCTGTCGCCCTGGATCTCGTGGAGGAATGCAAGGAGTTCGCAGCCTTGGTTCCCGAGGTCAGAACCAACCTCGTTTACGCTCGGCCCAAAGCTAGAAGCCGCGACGATGTTCTAGGAATAGACGGGCGAATAACCGTCGTGAACGGCTTACCTCACGCCGCAGGCAAGCCCAGATTCGGCGCGTCGAGCCACATGGCCCGACTAATGATAGAGCTGGGCAAAGCCGATTCGGCGTTTAGGGCAGGCGTGAACTTCGCCAACAATCCATCTCTGACGAAATGGCTCAAGGAGTATTGCAAATCAAAAGGATGGGTTTTCAGCGTGATCAACCGCAGTAAAGAACCGGAAGAAATCAAGGAAGCGGAAGGCGCATCGATGCCTTGGAAAGTTCAGGAAGCGATAGATGCCGCCGGTGGCCGAGTCCCCAAGATCTTCTACGAAACCGGCGCCATTGGTAAAGAACCTGTGTCGGTTCTTGTTGGGCGAGATCCTATAGAAGTCGCAGAGCAGATCTGTGAAATCGCGAGACGCTACCATGAGCGATAAGATCGGAAAGATAGACCTCGACGCCTTCACTTCCTTTCTGCTCCCGCGGCTCGGTAAAAAGGATAACTCGGTAATCGTGCCACCGAGAACGGGTATCGATGCCGGAGTTATCGACATCGGCAACGACAAGGTGCTCATAGTAGCGGAGGACCCTATCTTCGCTATCCCGCGCCAGCCACTAGAGATGTTTGGGTGGTATACCGTCCACATAGGCGCGAGCGACGTGGCGGTGATGGGGGTCAAGCCTAGATACATGACATATTCGCTCTTGATGCCTCCCGAGACGAAGGAGGAGGACTTCCATACCATCGTGGATGCCATCCACAGGGCTGCCGTGGAGCTTGGGATAGCGATTGTCGGCGGGCATACGGGGTACTATCCAGGATTTGTATCACCCACCATAGGCGGAGTCACCGTCTTTGCTATCGCAGATAAGCACAGTTATGTTACGCCAGCCGGCGCGAAGGCGGGCGACGATGTGATTCTGACCAAAGGGCCGGCAATAGAGACGGCGGGGATCCTCTCAGTGATCAGGGAAAAGGAGCTCTTAGAGAATTATCCGCCGCATCTGGTCGAGAGAGCTAAGGCCCTCTGCATGCAAATGACCGTGGTGAAAGACGCCTTGCTAGCGATGGAATCCGGGAGCGTGACTGCCATGCATGATGCGACTGAGGGCGGTGTTATCGGCGGGCTCTTTGAGATAGCAAGCGCTAGCGGAGCGGGGATGAAGATATATGAGGAGGCGTTTGTCTATCCAGAGGAAGTAAGGATGGTCTGCGAGGCATTTGGCATCGATCCCTTGGCAGCGATTGCCGAGGGCTCTCTGCTGATCACGGCCGGGCCGAACCATTCAAAAGCCATACTCCACAAGTTGAGTTCCAACGGCATCGAGGCATCCGTTATCGGAAAGGTGACGCATGACCCAAAGACAAGAACAATCAAGCGGCGCGATGGGACGCTCGCCCCCCTTGCAATCCCAACCCAAGACCCTTTCTGGCCAGTGTTTTTTGGCGCGTTGTGAAAGCGCATTTAGAGCTAGGACTTCATAACTGCTGACATGTTGTCGCGTAATGCACAACCAGCCGTTTGTAATCTAAGCGCACAAAGCTTCGTTTGCACGCGTGAGGGTTTTTTGCTTCATTGTCGTCTGTTAGCGAAGTGCAAGCTAACAAGCCCAAGGCATACTCACGCCCGCTAAGCGCTAGTGCCAGATAGGCGCCTGCGCGACAGGCCACAGGGCAGTATTAGGCATTTGAATGCGTTGAAGAAACTCGTAGCGGCACAATCTTGTGGAAAAGACGGCCGCGGAATCATAATCACGACCGGCAGGAGAGGTTGCAAATTCGGTTCGTCAGAGGTCCTAGGGTAGTGATACAGAAAAATGCTAAGAACAAACCTTCGCACACAAATCGGCGCGAACCTCCAAGTTGGTGCGTTGGAGGCAAATGCCTATTTTCAACCATTTTCCATAAAAGCTAGGTAAGCGGTAATACTTGTCTTCATACTCGCGATTCGGTTGTCTCTGCTGCACGACCTCACTCATCTATGAGCGCTCAACGCACCAAAAACAATCCTTGCCGCCATCTCAAGGTTTACTGGGGGCGCCGCTGACCCCCCTTTTTTGACGAAAAGAACGGCTCAGTGCGGTCAAACGGCTCACTTTTCCTACTCGCGGCACTTCACATGCGTGCATACTAAAAATTGCTGCTATTGAGGGCGTAATAAGCTAACTCTTTATTTTGGTGTCAACATACTGCCCAGCAGGTGAAAGATCTGATAGCTGTAATTGGATCGGCTTTGTAATGATGAGGTCACCGTGAAAGTGCGAGAGAGCGACATCCCCGCTGAAGCGATATGGGAGGGTTTCTTCGAGCCATCCGAAGTTCTCGGTACTCTCGGGATTGATGGTACAGTCGTCGATGTGGCCGAGTTTGGGTGCGGCTACGGCACGTTCACCATTCCCGCAGCGACGTTGATATCCGGCAACATAGATGCGATCGACATAGAGCCAGAAATGATAAATACCGTGAACGACTGTGCGCAGGGCAGGGGGCTTACGAATATTGTGTTAATGCTTCGTGACTTTATCGCCGACGGGTCAGGACTCGCCGACGTGAGCGTGGATTACGTAATACTCTTTAATATACTGCACGACGAGAGACCTGAGCGAATGCTGAACGAATCCTATCGCATCCTAAGGCCAAAAGGGAGGCTCGGCATCATTCATTGGAATTATGATAGCAGCACACCACGGGGGCCGCCGATGGACATCCGACCGAAACCCGAGCAGTGTTATGAGTGGGCACTAAAAGCGGGATTTACCTGCGTGAGCAGTCACGACCTTAAGCCCTATCACTATGGGTTCGTCTTTGCAAAACCACAGGCGTAAGGCCCGCTTGGGATGCGTGGCAGACCCTACTCTTGATCACTTTCAGTTTTAAATGGACTTCCAAACCTTTGCGAGAGATTCTCCCCTGACATGAATTGTAAATTCGAGGAAATAGCCAAAAGGCGTCATGCGAGTTTCAAGTCCTTTCGCACAGAGCGCATCCATGATTGATTTGAGCACCGCCTCGGCAAACGTTATGCTCGACTTGCTTTCTGAGAGATGAGCAAACGAGTGGAGAACCACCCGTTCTCGATCTGTCTTTCTCGCAAGCCAGCTAATATTTTCAACTGCTTTTTTAACGACTCTGTCCCTTTGCGTCTCGTCCTCTTTCTCGACGTTTATGAAAATGACAAGTGATTCCTGCACTGATGCTTCTGTATCTACCGAGTGGACGTGATCGACGGTCTTTTCAAACGTTTTATACCAGAAATCGTTCGTATCAAACATCAATAACTTCACTCAGATCACCGCTTGGATAGTGGTGCGCCGCTGCGCAGCAAAGCTTCGTGGCCGGCTAGCACCTCAGCCTTGCCGTGCAACGCCCCCCCCAGCGCTCCCGTGATTTGAGGTTCAAAGGGCACGAAGAAGGTTACACCTAGCTTTCTTTCCAACGACGCCTTAATGCCTGCATTTTTTGCCACACCACCGACAAAGGCAACATTCTCTTTTAAACCAATCTGTTTGGCCATGACGGAGACTCTTTGCGCGATGCTCTCTACGAGTCCAGCGGCGATATCCTCTTTCGTGAGCCCTCTCGCCCGTAACGATATTACTTCTGACTCGGCAAACACCGTGCACATGCTGCTAATACTCGCGGGGCTTCGCGACGCGAGGGCAAGGCCGCCTAACGCCTCTGTAGACACTTCCAACGCTTTTGCTGTGAGCTCCAAGAACTTGCCGGTGCCTGCCGCACATTTATCGTTCATCAAAAAGTTCACCACCCTCCCATTTTCCACTGCCACGACTTTGCTGTCTTGACCGCCGATGTCGATGATCCCCCTAACGTCTGGAAACAGGTAATGTACGCCCGCCGCGTGGGCGGTGATTTCGCTCACGGCTTTGTTAGCAAATTCGATGTTCTCTCTGCCATACCCGGTAGCGACGACCTTTTCAATATCCTCCCCTTGTATCCCCGCATCAGCCTGAACCGTCCTGTAAATGCTCTCGGCGACGTGCAAAAAATCAAATCCGGTGAGGGCTATCCTGTACGCGGCAATCGTATCATCTCTAAGGATGACTGCCTTCGTCGTGGCCGCACCGGCATCGATCCCCACGGTGATTATGCGATCATCTCCATGAACGCATCCACCCGCGTCGCTATCTGCTCGACGTCGGAATCGCTATAATCCGTTTCAATCGCGAGCAGAGGGGTGTGTGTCTCCTTTAACGCCTGCTGAACCCGGAATCTCTCGATGTTATAGCCGTGGCACGACTGCAGGGTGTAATACACGACGCCATCAATGTTGAACCGTTCGACCAGTTCACGTATGTGTTCTGTGCGCCGTTCGTTCGGCGTCATGCAGGAACACGGTATCTGCAGGTATCTCTCCGCGATCGCTCTGAGCGGATCCTTATGCTCATCCACGAGGTTCCAGAATGCTCTGGTACCCGTGCAGCTCTCCTCCACGACGATGACGCCCCCTCGATCCTCTATGATCTTCGGCACCTTGATGTTTCCCCCTGCCATCGGGCACCCCGAAATCATGATCCTCGGCTTACGCGCGCCATCATTTGGCTTTCGCTCCGCTTCGTCGCACAGCTGACGGAGCATACTCCTGAACTCCTTGGGCGACAAGAAAAACTGTTTTTGAAGGACCGTCAAGACGTCGAGGCCCCGTATTGGCGGTGGATCTCTTCGCCTCAATTCGTACAGACTGTGGAGTAAGCTCCTTGTCTCGTTCGCTGATTTGATCTCTTGTCGCAAACGGTCGTCAGTGATGAGAGTGCCCGTCAGTTCCTCCATGACGTCTTTAAACTGCTCCAACTGCGCAGTATAGTACGCTATTCCTGCGGCGCTGTCCGGTTTCTGCGGGAGGTCCATGACGTACGTGGGAATATACTCGTTCAAGAGCTCATACATCTTCTTCTTCGCATCGCACGTCGCCTCCGCTACCACCATGTCGATGAGGTTGAAATGCGGACAGGCATCTCCCCCGCTGCACTCCGTGCTCACGACAGAACCGAAGGACGATTTCACCAATGGGCAGATATTTCTCGGCAGATACTCCTCCGCGAGTGAAACCGTCGCATTTCTTCCCCCGCATAAAATCACACGGTCGGCCCCCGCGGCATAAATGATCTCATCGGGAACGAAAAGACAAAAGGCGCCCACTATCTTTCTCCCTTCGTTGCGGAGAACGATTAGCTCGTCCATTCTTCTCTGATAAGCTTCTTTAAAACCAGCGAGACATTGGAGGTCAGTCGTCGTCATACTCGCCTCCCTCACCATTGTTACCGATAACGTGTTTTTGAAGCATCGCGTGGGATAGCTCGGATGTTCCAACTGTGCATCTAGAAGGTAACGATTTTATCGCTCTCCTTCACTATTTCATACAAATCTGCAAGCGTTGACATTGGACACGTTTCCGAGCCCGCAGATTGGCGGATTTTGAGGCAGGTGCCACAGGCAAATATGGCGCCGCCACCCTCAACGAAGGAGTGCATCTGCTTCGTGACCTTGAACGCGTCGGTATCAAGGGTTTCACTCTCTACTCCCTTACCACTGAGGAATGCCTTCACCTCGTCACCCGCTTTCAAGGCGTAGTTTCCAAATCGAAAGGCGTTCCACACGGTTTCCGGGTCATTTGAATAAACGATCAATCCTATCTTCACGTTTTTCCCTCCTTGTGAGCAGTAATGACCGGTTCACTCAAAGCCTTTTTGAAGGCGCAGCAAATTTCGCTCGACCGAGCCTTGAATGCGTTTCGTACACTGGAACTTGTTAGTTGCGAGGAGCCAGGACCTCTAAAGCACGCTCAGCAGCATGATGCGGCAGGCCCCGTTCAGCACCCATGAACCTCTCGAACAAGCATCGCTTTGCTAACTTGATGGCTCCCGTCGCTTCTGATACTGCCGATGTGGCGACCCCGCGAGCATTCTGAGAAAAACGTTCCGCGACTGTCTGGTCGTTTTGCCCGGTGCACAATTGTAGGTTTTCTTGTCGCACTGCATGCATCCTGTACGCAGAAATCGGACACAAACTCAGTCCTACCTTTTTTACGACCGCTCAAAGGTGGCAATTCTTGCCATCATCTCAAGCCATATTTGCGATTCTGACGATGTTCCAACTACCGGACGGAGGGGGTATTGCCGATGAAGTGGTGCACGCGAAAGAAGAAGTGCGTGACCGAGGTCGGATGTGATGAATATAAGACCGGCCTGTGTGAGTCGTTTTCGATGTGCGACTACGTGACGTTCAAAGTATGGAACACGAAGACACAGCGCTGGGAGCTGTAACAGCGACGTGTCCTGCAACGAAGACAGCACTCGGCCTCTCACGCGATGTTTTCGGAGAAGCGGGGTCTCTCGACTGTGCGATTCGGAAACTCGCAATAAAAAGTCAGTTATATCTTGCTTGTTGACTGGGCAGCAATCGTATCAGTAGACGAGGAGTAACCCGTACGAGTTTAAGTTCGTATGGGTGATCATTCCGTACACATTCCCCTCGCATGGAATTACCTCTATCGGCAAGTCAAGCTTCCGCACCGTGGCAAATACGTCGACTCCAACTGCTTCCATTGAGGTTCGGACCCTCTCGGCGTGCCTGCAAGCCCTCTTCAGTGAGAGGTCCACAACGCCCTCTGACTGCTCAGCTACGCACTCGTCGCAGTAAATACACGGGTACGCCGCAAAGGCCAGGGATTTGTAATACCCTTGATAGAACGCATGTTGTTCGAGTTCGTACACCGTGTCGCCGATCCAGCGTATGAGCCCTTTGAGAAACGGATGCCAATCTTCAGGTATGCTCTTGGGGTCGATGTCTTCCATTCCGGGTATTCCCTTGAAGTGCACGATATACGCTTTTGAATACTCTTTGAGAAGGTCCCTCGTCTCCGAAGGGCCTGGAACATATGGGGGACAGCCGAGGTGCTTTGCGAAGCCCTTGCAACCAAACTTACAGCGCCATCTCACCCATTCGCTCACTACAATTTCACGCGGGTCAATCTCATAAATTTGGGCGTTGTTTTTCTTAGCTAACGCCTTAAGCTCATTTTCTAATTTTTTATCGTCCATATGCGTCCCTTTAAAGCTTATCAAATCGCCATTTTAAGCACTAGCTGCAGACTTCCCGCTCTGTGGATCTTGAAATCGACACGGGGTTTCTAGGATGGCTGAACACTGATCGTTGGGCGAACATTCGTTGTTTAGTTTTCATCAAGCTCTCTTGAAACATATTTGGCGATCCCTGCTTGCACCGCCGACGGAAGCCTGCCTCTGTTTTTGTGCCCTCCTGGCACCAGGCGTGTGCCGGACAGCTTGAGCATGGGGCTTATAGTGTTGGTCTGCTCGTCGAGTGCTCCTGAGTGCCACAAGTCGCTATAAAAGCACCGCCAGAGAAGCGCGTCGTCAGGCTCGCGCGGAAGTGAATCGCGGGGGTTTGCGCCTCGCTCCATCCACCACGATACCGCATTCTGAAAACGATCTTTCCAACCCTCGATGAGGAGCGCGAGGTCTTCCGCAGACATCTCTCCTTGCGCGGCCATGCTTTCCCACCAGAATGCTGCGATCACCCACTGGGGCAGGATCTTGCCGCGTCGCACGACGTAAGACGCGAAGGTCTTGCACCCGCGCACGACGCTTTCTTTCACCATATTGGGACGCAGGCATGCAACGGCCCATTCCTCGGGGCGCAGTGCGTTAAGCAATATAGAAGCCCACACGGCGCTGGCGCCAGCTGGCGGATAGTTCCACTTCCATTGCGCAAGATCCCGCAACAGGTCCGGGCCATAAACATCCTTGAGCTTTGCGACCTGCATTAAGTGCGACTCGGAGAGTGCATTTATCTGCACGTAAAAGGTCAATGCTGCGGGCAGTCTGTGTAAACTCAGTGTAGGGGCCATACCGCTGTTTCCTTGTGGGCAGCACCGATTTTGACGCATGTATATCAGTGCTAGACGTCCCGATGCGGTACAAGATCGCAGCCCGTACACGGCGCGCACATCGTCTGAGCCAAATCAGCTCGTAGGCCGTACTGGTCGAGGAGTTTGCGTTCTTTTCGCGCTAATCGCAAGAGCCTATCGGCATCAGGCCGTCGTATCCCCGCTTGTGAACGTAATGGATGCTCAACTGCAGCCCTCAACATCGGGATCACGCCCATGTTAATCAGTTCTTCCATGCCGTTGATAATCGAGTCATCATCCTCGCCTAAGCCGACGAGGATGTTCGAAAAGACTTTGTTTCTGCCGAAGACCTCTACGGCGTCTTTGAGGGCGTGCAGAATGAATTTGAGCGAAAGCCCAGGGCACATGGTCTCAAAGAGCTGAGGATCCATCGTTTCGACGTTGTACTTTATCTCGTCAGCTCCCGCGTCCTTCAAAAGTCTCGTAGAGCTCCGTGTCGGATAAACAGATACTCCAATCGGCAGATCGTATTTTTCTTTCAGGGCACTGACGATGGCTGCGATCCGCTCAACTTCACTTTGTGCTGACTCCTCTACTCCAGACGTAAGTGCAATGGCTTTTAGTTTGCCGGCAAGCTTCGGATCAGCGAGAATTCGCTCAATCGCCGTTTCAACATCGTCTCGATCTTTTACAGAGCCCCCGAGGAGGGGCACGGGGCAGTACTGGCAATCGAAGATGCATACTTCGCTTACCGTGATATACGCTTGTTCGGGGCAGTGCGCGATGGCATCCTCAAGATATCCACGAACGATTTCGTGTTCGTGGTCCCGGATGACCACCTCATCTCCTTCAAGTGATGCCTTAAGCTGGGAATTATGTTTTATTCCCAGGCGCACGCGGTGACCGTCAAATCGCAGAAAGAACGATGTTAGCCCTGCGCCCGGCCCCGAAGCAGGAGTCGTAATGCGTCCAAGCACGCTCTCATCAATGTCAACGCCTCCCTCCGCAATAAGAAAGGCTTTAATTTCTGCGTTTTTGTCTGTTGCTTGTGCTTTCATATGCTCGCGAACTGGTCAATCCGATCGCATGATTATATGGTTTGCGCACGCTGCAATTAAAGTTTCTACTGAGCATCCCTTGGCCTAGCTCGGCCCCCGCTGCGTCGCCCGGCGCGCTCCTGACAGGTCGCTATGTCTCCAGAGGATCCTAAGCTGCTCTACTGGCGGTTCCCTTCGCTCGCCACGAAGATTCTCGTCTATTGTACTACATATATGGTGAATTGCACTAGATATATGCTGAGTTCGTTACAAGAATTGTTGTGATCTGTAATGTTATGTCAAGATCAGGTCGACGTAAGCAGAAGTGAGAATATCGATCTGACTGCGGCCGAGACGGCCCGCGGACCACTATTCGCAAAAAACCATGAACTTGAAAGAGCTGTGTGCCAATGTACGCTCGCACGAAAGCGCACTGATAGCCTTTTCTGGCGGCGTTGATAGCTCGACCGTTGCCGCGCTTGCAAAACGGGCTTTTGGAGATGCAACAGTGGCCGTAACGGTAGATAACGGTGCGCTTCATCACGGCGAGGTCGAGCACGCGGCTGCGATCGCCAACGAGATCGGAATTCGTCACCTAGTGATTGCCCTCAATCCGTTGATTGCATTCGAAGTGAAGCAAAACGATACTGAACGGTGTTACTACTGCAAAAAGTTGGTTTTTCGGACGTTGCGCGACTTGGCCGATGAATTACATCTCAATGCGGTA